>CEPR01006195.1_pt1 | contig 329857 bp, 286 predicted proteins | sample 530431 | NCBI WGS metagenome assembly CEPR01 (sample SAMEA2620078, study PRJEB7988) | marine metagenome | isolation source: saline water (ENVO:00002010), including
ATGTAAAGGATTGTTAATTTATTAGTCGTATCCGACTAAGACATAAGAACGCTGCGCTTTTAGATATAAGATGTGAGATAAAATTTTTAATTGATGTAGGTTCGTTTTCATTAAAAATGAATCAAAAAGAAGTAAAATATTATAATATTCTACTAAACAGAATCGATTTATAACCTAAGCTGGGTTGTATTTTTTACTTCACTAATGCTAAAGGAACTTTGTGTACTCCCAATATGTTTGATAGTGGTAAGCTTATTAACCATAAATGACCGAAACTGCTTAATGTCTTTCACTACTACTTTTAGTAAGTAGTCATAATCCCCACTTACATGAAAGCATTCTAAAACCTCATCAAGGCTAGTAACTTCTTCTTCAAACTTGGTTAAATAGTCTTGTGCGTGTTGCACCAATTTAATGTGGCAAAAAACCGTAAAACCTTTATGCACCTTTTCTTTATCTAACAAAGAAACATATTTAGTGATTATACCTTCACGCTCTAGTTTTTTTATTCGTTCATAAACCGCTGTAACCGATAAGTTTAACTGCAAAGAAAGCTGTTTATTGGTCTGTTTTGCATCTTCCTGTAGCAATTGTAACAGGGCTTTGTCTATTGTGTCTAAAATCATTTCTGAAAATTTTTCTGAAACATACTGAATTTAAAAGATATTTCAGTAATAAAATCTATTGTAATCAAATTAAACAGTTTTATAATCTAAATATTCTAGTAACGATTGATAAATAGTCTAATAAACCCTAATTTTGAGCGAAACAGAATAAATTCAAAATATATACGAATGGCTAATCCTAAAGATTTTAACCCCGCAGACAACATACAAGATCTTCAGTATTTTGGAGAATTTGGAGGCGTAAACCCATCTATTTCAGATTCTTCTACGTACACATTCCTTTCAGCAAAAACAATGTTCGATACTTTTGAAGGTAACGCAGAGGGATGTTACTTATACTCGCGACACTCCTCCCCTTCAAATCTTTATCTTGGAGAAGCGCTTGCCGCTATGGAAGGGACCGAAACGGCAAACGTGGCAGCAACCGGAATGGGTGCTATTGTGCCAACCATTATGCAATTGTGCTGCGCCGGAGACCACGTAGTTTCTAGCCGAACTATTTACGGCGGGACCTACGCTTACCTAAAAAACTTCGCTCCCCGCTTAAACATCAATACCTCTTTTGTGGATATTACCGATATTGATAAAGTTGAGGCTGCCATTACTGAAAACACAAAAGTGATTTTCTGTGAAACCGTAAGTAATCCGTTATTAGAAGTAGCAGATATTGCTGAACTTTCCAAACTTGCAAAAAAACACAACATAAAACTATTGGTGGATAATACCTTTTCACCACTTTCTGTTTCCCCTGCAAAATTTGGAGCCGATGTGGTATTACATAGTTTAACCAAGTTTATAAACGGAAGTAGTGATACCATGGGTGGTGTTATGTGTGGAACGCAAGAGTTTATCAATGAGCTTAGAAGTGTAAACGATGGTGCTAGTATGCTTATGGGAGCCTCGATGGACAGTATGCGGGCAGCGTCAATCCTTAAAAATATGCGTACGTTACACATTCGAGTGAAGCAACACAGCAAAAATGCGATGTATTTGGCCGAAAAATTTCAAGCTGATGGACTGAAAACAGTATACCCAGGCTTGGCTTCGCATCCAAGTCATGAAAAATTCAAAAAAATGATGAATGCCGAATATGGATATGGCGGCATGTTGACAGTTGATGTTGGTAGCTTAGATAAAGCCAACGAATTAATGGAGCTTATGCAAGAACGAAACTTAGGGTATTTAGCCGTAAGTTTAGGTTTTTATAAAACATTGTTCAGTGCACCGGGAACGTCAACTTCCTCTGAAATTCCAGAAGAAGAACAAGCTGAAATGGGGCTTACAGATGGATTAATACGTTTTTCTATTGGTCTTGACAACAATATAGAGCGCACCTATAAAATGATGCGAGAATGTATGGTTAAAGTAGGTGTTCTCTAATTTATATATAATGTTAAGTTTATTAAAAGCGAGCGTAGAACAAAATCTTCGTTCGCTTTTTCATTTGCATACCATTTTACAAAATCGTAACATTACATTTCAAAATTAAACTATACCTGAATGGACAGCCAAGACATTGAACCAAAAGAGTCGCAAGATGAGCATATAATAGAAAATAAAGAACTAAATATTTGGGAAGCTTTAATTCCCGTTTTTGCTTTAATAGGGATGCTGGCCTATAATGTATCTGTTTATGGAGATGATGCCTTAAGCGGAAGTAATCAGTTTATTTTGTTAATGGGAGCTGCTGTTGCAGCCATTGTTGGTGCTTATAATAAAGTTGATTATAAGACTATGGTAGAAGAAGTTTCCAAAAATGTTAAATCTACTACTGGAGCTATTCTCATATTATTAATGGTTGGCTCTTTAGCCGGTACTTGGCTATTGAGCGGTATTATACCTACCATGATTTATTACGGGTTACAAGTTTTAAATCCCACAATATTCCTAGCTGCATGTGTTGTTATTTGTGCTATTATCTCAGTAGCAACCGGAAGTAGTTGGACAACTTCAGCGACTGTTGGTATCGCTTTAATTGGAATTGCCGAAGCGTTAGGTATATCGTTAGGAATGACTGCAGGCGCTGTTCTTTCTGGTGCCTATTTTGGAGATAAACTTTCACCTTTAAGTGATACAACAAATTTAGCCCCTGCGATGGCTGGGACCGATTTGTTTACACATATTCGGTATATGACGCTAACCACCGTACCAACTATTATAATTACCATATTGGTTTTCATAGTAATCGGGTTTACATTAGATACTGAAGGTGTTGCAGACACAGCATCTATATTATCCTCCATTGAAGCATCTTTCACTGTCAGTCCGTGGCTTTTTGTTGTACCAATATTGGTTATTGGAATGATCATTAAAAAAACCCCTCCCCTAATCGCTTTATTAATTGGCACTTTATTGGGAGGTGTATTTGCTTTAATCTTTCAACCTGGTGTAGTTGCCGCTATAGGTGGATCTGAAAGCCTAACTTTTATGAGTGGCTACAAAGGAGTTATGGATGCTATAACTGTTGACATTGCCATTCCTACAGACAGTGAAGTGTTAAATGATCTATTTTCAGCAGGAGGTATGTACGGTATGTTAGGCACTATCTGGTTAATCATTTGCGCTATGGTTTTTGGTGGTATTATGGAAGCAATTGGAGCTTTAGCTGCCATAAGTAGAGCATTATTAAATTTATTTCACACTACGTTTGGTTTATTTGCCAGTACCGTTTTTACCTGTTTAGGGTTGAATTTTACTGCCAGTGACCAATATTTAGCCATTGTTGTACCTGGAAAAATGTACGCCCAAGCCTATAAAGATAAAGGCTTAGCACCAGAAAACTTATCCAGGACATTAGAGGACAGTGGTACCGTAACTTCTGTTTTAATACCTTGGAACACTTGTGGAGCTTATCATAGTGGTGTTCTCGGTGTGCCTGTTATAGATTATCTTTTCTTTGCCATTTTTAACTGGTTAAGTCCGTTTATGACACTATTTTTTGCTGCTTTCCGAATAAAAATTAAAATGCTTTCTGAAGCTAAGGCTGCATAAAATATATACATCACAAGTGTTGAAATACTTTACTTATAGTTTCAACCAACAACTATTTGTTTTGTTTATACTTAGATAGAATTTTACGTTTTCATTTAGAAAATGAAGCGTTTATTTCTTCTATTTTTGTCAGTGAAAATAAACAATAACCCTTAAAATAAAATTATATGTCATTAGTAGGAAAACAGTTTCCAAACATTACAGTAGATGCTATGAACGAGATGGGCGACACCCTTCAAATAAACGTTCTGGAAGAAGCTAAAAAGAATAATAAAAAAGTAATCTTATTCTGGTACCCAAAAGATTTCACCTATGTGTGCCCTACTGAAATTCATAAATTTCAAGAGGCTTTAAAGCAATTTGAAGATAAAAACACAATGGTAATTGGAGCTTCTTGCGATACTCCTGAAGTTCACTTTGCGTGGTTAAACACACCAAGAGACAATGGTGGTATTGAAGGCGTTACTTATCCATTATTGGCAGATACAAACCGTAACCTTTCAAGTGCGTTAGGTATTCTTGATATTGAAGGTGAATCGTATGACGAAGAGCAGGATTTAGTTACCCTTAAAGGTTCTAATGTAACATACCGTGCTACTTACCTAATTGATGAAGAAGGTAAAATATTCCACGAAAGTGTAAACGATATGCCATTAGGCCGTAATGTAAACGAATACCTAAGATTAGTTGATGCGTATACTCACGTTCAAGAAAAAGGTGAAGTATGCCCTGCAAACTGGGAAGAAGGTAAAGAAGGAATGATCGCCACTCGCGATGGCGTTGCTACATACCTACAAAACTAAACAGTATGTTAGTAGAGCTTAAAGAAGATAGTCTAAAACAACTGGTTGAAGAAGAGCAAAATGTTGTGGTACAGTACGCTGCATCCTGGTGTGGTAACTGTAGATTGATGAAGCCAAAATTTAAAAAGCTTTCCAATGAAACGGAAAACTTTAAATTCGTGCTTGTTGACGCAGAAAAATTTCCAGAAAGCCGAAAGATGGCTACTGTAGATAACCTTCCGACATTTGCGACCTTCAAGGACGGAAAATTTGTTAATCAGGTTCAAACCAACAAGTTTGATCCATTAAAAGAATTAGTAGATGAAGTTGCCAGTAATTAGACACTTACAACGTAATAACTCTACAGCACAAATAGAAAACTGCATTGAGGTTTTAGAGTCGTTCAGCGAATACAATCGTATTAGCGATGAAGAATTAAACGTAGTAGGTGAATTGATCACCAATCTTTGTGGTGCTGTCGAAGTTCATCAAATGATCGAAGACGGAATGCCGGAACGAGATGCAGCCAACGCTTTTTCAAAAAAAGTAATTGGTTCCATAGATCGGTAGCACGTAACAAATAACATTTACAAATCCCCCTTCAAATTAGTTGTAGGGGGATTTTTATTTTCAGAAATGAATAAATGTTTATGATAACTTTTAGAAGCTTCAATGAAAGGTTTGTGTAACTTTATATTTCAAAAAAAAATAAAAGAAATGGCAAAAATTACATTAGGCGGAAATAGCATTGAAACTTCCGGAAAACTACCACAAAAAGGCGATAAGGTGCCAAACTTCAAATTGACCGCTCAAGACATGTCAACCAAAACTTTAAAAGACTACAAAGGAAAGCGCGTGATTTTAAACATCTTTCCGAGTATTGACACCAATGTTTGCGCTACTTCAGTGAGAAAATTCAATAAAAAAGCCACAGGCTTAAAGAACACAGAAGTTTTGTGTATTTCACGCGATCTTCCGTTTGCTCAAAAACGTTTTGTAAGCGATGAAGATATTACCAACGTGACCAATCTTTCAGACTTTAAAACCGGAAACTTCGGAAAAGAATATGGGCTGGAAATGATCAGTGGTGCTTTAGAAGGGCTTCATTCAAGAGCTGTTATTGTTTTAGACGAAGAAGGAACCGTACTTCACTCACAACAAGTGCCCGAAATTGGTGAGGAGCCCGATTACCTTTCAGCTTTAAAACCATTGCTCTAATATGTGGAATTCGTTTCTCGGAAAACGCTTAAAAGGTTGCGGTTATGCTGCAAAAGGCGCCTGGATGCTTCTTAAAAAGGAACCTAGCATACAAGTTCAGGCATTTATCGCTATTGTGATGACAGTTGCAGGGTTTTATTTTGAAATTTCTTCAATCGAGTGGATGTTGCAAATATTTGCAATTGCATTAGTAATGAGCATTGAAGGATTAAATACAGCTACTGAAGAAATAGCCGATTTTGTCCATCCAGACTTTCATAGTAAAATAGGTTTCATTAAAGATGTAGCCGCTGGTGCTGTTTTCTTTGCCGCTATTGGTGCTGTTATAATTGGGTGCATTATTTACATACCAAAATTTTAAACAAAACACTAACAGTCAGTTAATTACTACAGCGTAAAACTACTTTCATTTAATTTTTTTGGTTAACTTTAATACGACCAAATAAATTAATTATGAAAAAATTAGCAATTCTTGTCTGTGCTTTTCTGTTTGTATTTCAGTTAAACGCACAATCCGAAAGCCCCTCTCCCATTGTTTTTATCTATGATGCTAGTGGTTCTATGTGGGGCCAGATGGAAGGAAAAACCAAAATGGAAATTGCTTCCTCAGTCCTTTCAGAATCCATTAACGATTTTGCTGAAAACCAAAAAATTGGTCTTGTAGCGTATGGGCATCGTGAAAAAGGCGATTGCCGCGACGTAGAAACTTTGCTGCCTATAAGCAATACTTCAAAAAGTAGTGTTTCTTCCGCTGTAAAAAAAATTAAACCATTGGGAAAAACACCCCTCGCCTATTCAGCTACAACAGTAATAGACCAACTTCGAAAAAATAAAGAAAAAGCAACGATTGTTTTAATTACTGATGGAATCGAATCCTGCGACGGCAACATATGTGACGTTGTAACAAAAGCCAAAAAAGAAGGCATCGATTTTAAATTACACATCGTAGGCTTCGGATTGAAAAACAGTGAGACCGAACAACTAAAATGTGCTGCAAAAGCAGGTGACGGTAATTATTACGATGCTGCCGATGCAAGTGGCTTAGGGGATGCCATGAGTGAAGTGGCAACACAAACCATTGACAAAAAAGAAGGAAATTTTGGCGTTTATGCCATAAAAAATGACAAACCAATAGATGCTTGGGTTAGGGCCTATAAAACTGGAACCGAAGAAGAGGTAAATGCGTTACGTACTTATGGAGAAACACGTTATATGTACTTACCGAGTGGAAAATACGATTTAACCGCCAAGCCTTTGTCTAGTAATGTTCAGGCAATTACTGTAAAAAATGTAGAAAGTTTTGACGACAAAAAAACAGAACACACCATTAGTTTTGATGGAGGAAAAATTGCATCTACCACCACTAACAATGGTGAAGGGTGGGACAGTACTGTAAAAATTAAAGATGAAAATGATAAAGTGGTTGCGACTGGACGCACCTATGGCAGGGTTAAAGAACTAGAAGTAAACCCAGGCACTTACACAGTAGAATTTCAGGCATTAGCTATGAAAGGGCTCAATACATTTCAGAAGAAAAAAAATATAACTGTTACAGCCGGTGAGGTTACTGAAATATCACATAATTTCAATACAGGAACTTTTTTTATAGATGCTAAGGTTGGAGAAAACTCAATCGATACCATGGTTACCCTAAAAGAAAAAAATTCTGGAAACCATGTAGATGGAAGTCGCACTTACAACCGAGGAGCAAAATTTTTACTCAACCCTGGCACCTATACTGTAAAGGTTACGCCACTTGGAAACTATAAAGATAGGAATTCACAAAATTTTACCATAGAAGTGAAAACCGGGGACTCCACAACTAAAACATTAAACTTTTAAAAATGATTGTATTAATGTTGACAAGGATATCTAATTTAATTTTTTTCTTACTTGTTTTTCATATAACCCTAGTTAAAGGACAACAGTTAAATAAACTAGGTGAAGGTTTCTTTTCACCAAAAACAGATGAAATTGAAACCCTCTATTTATATGATATTCCAAACAGCCGAGCTGGCAGCCAAGAGCGCCCTGTTGACAGTATTACTTTTGTAAAACGACACGCAAACCACGTTGACGGCATTGGTTATGCGCCAAAGGACTTTGCCCCCTTTCACGAAAAATTGGATTATGGTGTATTTATGTTACGAGTAAAAAAACTAGGACGTGATTATTCTGAAATTATTATTAACGAAGAAACCGGTAAAACTGCATACGTAAGTACTTGGCAGGGAAACTTTATAACATGGGCGGAATTTTTCCTGAATTGCCATTCGGTTGAATTTATAGATACCAATCAAAAAGTATTTGATAACCCCATGATTAAATCAGCTGGGCGTGTTGTCAGTCCAACCAATTTTAGGGTTCGTTACGTGATGGGCGATTGGATGGAAGTTGAAATATTAGCAGATGATTATAATACCGTTAAAGGAAAAGGCTGGATACGCTGGAGAAAAGACGGGAATTTGTTAATAAGCTATAATCTATTTGCCTAACAAGTTGTAAACTTCTATCAATTGGGCGCTTTAAAAGAACAAGAAAAAGTAAGCAACATTATCTCACTACTTGTTGACCATTAACAAGTAGGTGATTTCGCTTTTTTTTGAATTGTACCAAAGCTAAAATGTTAAGTATAACTTCTGAAATCTCATATTATGAAAAACTTTTTCAAACCAGTTCGAATAGCATTTTACATTTTAATGTTGCTCACCTTTTTTATGGCTGGGCTTTACTTTGCAGCGTTGATAGGTGCTGGCAAGGGACAAGGTCTTGCAGGTGGCGCCATTGTTTTAGGCTATGGTTTATTGTTTGGGGGTATTGCTTTTATCGTTTCTTTTTTCATTGCTTACCAAGCAAAGCACAAACTTATTGTCCGTTTCAATTGGATACTTCTTTTATTGCTTGCAATTGCTTACGGTATTACACATTATCGTTATTTAGAACGTCAAAAAGTTCAAGAAGAACAACCCAACTTCAAAAGGACACCAACCACGGAAACGAAGACAGAGCCCACAGCCTTGCTAAGGCCTAATAATACTAAAATCCTTGTGAATTCAGAAGAAAAAGAATTAGGTATCGGCTTTTTCAAACCCAACTTTTTTGAACATCCCGCACTCTATTTTTATGGAAATGTCACCACAGAAAAAACTGTTAGAGAACATACTCCGCAAGATAGCCTTGCTCTGGGGCGTGATCAATTTGGTGATTTTAAACTTATTTCTGCCCCACCCTATTTGTGGCCTGAAGCTATGAACTCACAATTCGGTATTTTTTATTTTAAGGCTCTAACTGTAGGACGGGAATTTATTGAAATTGAAGTCAATTCAAAAAACGGTAAAACTGCTTTAATCGACAAAAATCAAGGCACTTTACTCTTTTGGCCAGATTTTTTATTGACAACTAATAACGTGTCTTTTATTTCAGGTAAAAAACAAACTCCAAAAATAAAACCATTGGCAAATGCAAGTGAAGTAAACACCCTTTTTGTTAATATGAAAGTGATTACCGTAACCTCTCAATGGCTTAAAGTCAATCTGCAAAACAAGGATTACCGTAACTTGGGTACAGGTTGGATACAGTGGAGGGACAACAATCAAATTTTAATTAATTACACATTACCCAACATTGAACCATCTTCATAAACTTGGCAAAAGTTCATTTTACCATTTATAAAATTTTATGTAGTTTGTGACGTTCTATATTGTATTTTTGCTGAAAAGACAACCCAACCCTCCAATGGCGAGAAAAAAGAAAAAAGCAACTAAAAAAACCAAGGCGCCGCGTAAAAAGATCACTTTTGCCCTTTCAAAACAGCAAAAAATTGTTTTAGGTGGTTTTTTATTTTTCTTAGGGCTGGCTTTAATCCTATCTTTTTTCTCCTACTTCTTTACCTGGCAAGCAGACCAAAGCGAAGTTGGCAATTTAGCTGAAAGGGAGTTGGAAACCCAAAACTGGCTCAGTAAATTTGGTACTAACCTTGGTCACTTTTTTGTGTATGAAGGCTTCGGTATTGCTGCTTTTATACTCGCTTTTTTAATTACACTAACTGGAATTTACTATTTTTTCGATTATGCAAAAACGCAACTAAAACGATTTTGGTTTTGGGGAATATTAGTGATGATATGGGTTGCCGTATTCTTCGGTTTTTTTACAGAAACAAATAGTTTGTTTAGCGGAGTTATTGGTTATGAATTAAATGACCTTTCGCAAGATTACTTAGGCTTAACTGGAACAATTTTAGTAATGGTATTTTTAGCCATTGTTTATTTTGTAATTCGCTTAAATGTCACTCCAGATCGTGTTGCGGCAGCATTCAAAAAGACCAAAAAAGAACTGAAAGATGATTTCTCTGAAGATGCTTCGGAAGAAAAGCCTTCGCAAACTGATTATGAAAAATCGGTAGTCGATACTGTTACTACGCAAGAAACAGCAACCGTCGCTACAGATATTTCAAAAGAAAAAGAAGCAGAGCCTGAAGTAAAGACCACTACAAAAACCGATTCAGAAAATGACGTCACTATGGAAGTGGAAGAAGCCGTTGAGGAAGAAGAAGTGGAAGATGACCTAAGTAACAAATTAGTGGCAGACTTTGGTGAGTTTGACCCTACTTTAGAACTCAGTAATTACAAATTTCCAACTATTGAACTGCTAAAAGATTATACAGGTGGTAAAGGCATTACCATCAATCAAGAGGAACTGGAAGAAAACAAAAACCGAATTGTAGAAACCCTTAACAACTACAAGATTGGTATATCAAACATTAAAGCTACCGTTGGCCCGACTGTAACCTTATATGAAATTGTACCTGATGCTGGTATTCGTATTTCAAAGATTAAAAATCTGGAAGATGATATTGCGTTATCGCTTTCAGCCTTAGGTATTAGAATTATCGCCCCTATTCCAGGCCGCGGAACCATTGGTATTGAAGTACCTAACAAAGATGCACGAATTGTATCGATGCGTTCGGTAATTGCTTCTCCTAAGTTTCAAAAAGCCGAAATGGAATTACCACTCGCAATGGGTAAAACCATTAGTAACGAAACGTTTGTGGTCGATCTAGCGAAAATGCCACACTTATTAATGGCAGGTGCTACCGGGCAAGGTAAGTCAGTTGGATTGAATGCTATCCTTACTTCCTTATTATACAAAAAACATCCTGCTGAAGTAAAATTTGTACTCGTCGATCCCAAAAAAGTAGAATTGACGCTATTTAATAAAATTGAACGCCACTATTTGGCAAAACTACCCGATAGCGAAGAAGCCATCATTACCGATACCAATAAAGTGATCAACACCCTTAACTCACTTTGTATTGAAATGGATGACCGCTACGATTTATTAAAAGAAGCATTTTGCCGAAATATTAAAGAATACAACGCTAAATTTAAAAAACGAAAGCTGAACCCGAACGATGGCCACCGCTTTCTGCCTTATATCGTTTTAGTTATTGACGAATTTGCCGATTTGATTATGACTGCCGGTAAAGAGGTAGAAACACCCATCGCCCGTTTGGCACAATTGGCACGAGCCATTGGTATCCATTTAATTGTTGCCACGCAACGCCCTTCAGTTAATGTAATTACAGGTATTATCAAAGCCAACTTCCCTGCCCGAATTGCTTTTAGGGTAACAAGTAAGATTGATTCCCGAACAATTCTTGATAATTCTGGTGCCGACCAACTGATTGGCCGTGGTGATATGTTATACACTCAAGGAAACGACCTGACACGACTACAGTGTGCTTTTGTCGATACCCCTGAAATAGCAGATATAACCGATTATATAGGTTCGCAAAAAGCATATCCAGATGCCCATATGTTACCCGAATATGAAAGTGAGGAAGGTGGCACAACTCTTGATGATATAATCGACGAACGGGACAAACTGTTTCCACAGGCTGCCGAAGTACTGGTCATTGCTCAGCAAGGTTCAGCTTCATTATTACAAAGGAAATTAAAGTTAGGCTATAACAGAGCTGGAAGGATAATAGACCAACTGGAAGCAGCAGGAATTGTAGGACCGTTTGAAGGCAGTAAAGCCAGACAAGTATTAGTACCAACATTAGAAGCACTTAAACAACATCTAGATAATGAAAACAACGATGCATAAATTGAAAACAGCAACTTTTATAGTTTTAGCTTTTTTATCGGTAAGCTTTGTACAAGCTCAAGAAGCCAAAAAATTGCTGAATGAAGTTTCAGCAAAAGCGAAAAGCTACGATAACATTAAAATTGATTTCAAGTATAACTTGAACAACACGAAAGAGAACGTAAGCCAAGATACACGTGGCGATGTAACTATTTCAGGTGAAAAATATGTTCTGAACATGTTAGGAACCACCAGTATGTTTGACGGGAAAAAGATTTACACTATTGTTCCTGAAGATGAAGAAGTGACCATTTCAAACTACAACCCTAAAAATGATAAGCAAATTACCCCTTCAAAAATGCTTACGTTCTATGAAAATGGGTACCGTTACAAAATGGATGTTACACAAAATGTAAAAGGTCGTAAAATTCAATTTGTAAAATTGATACCTATCGATTCAAATGCTGAAATAAAAGATATCTTATTGGGTATTGATGTTCAGACCAAGCACATTTATAAGTTAATACAGACCGATGCAAACGGCACTAAATATACGTTGACCGTTAATTCGTTTAAAACCGATCAACCGCTTTCAAAAACATTGTTCAGTTTTGATGAATCCAAATACGAATCTGAAGGGTATTATATAAATAGGTTAGATTAATTTCTAGCCCTCTTTAATAAAACGCACTAACAACAATCCTGTTTATTATGTTACTTTTGTAGCCAAATGAAGATACTGGACAGATACATTTTAACTGCCTATTTGAAGACGTTTTTAAGCGTCTTCATTATTTTAATGTTCATTTTTGTACTACAAACCATTTGGTTATACATTTCTGAACTCGCTGGTAAAGACTTGGACGTTTGGATTGTACTAAAATTTTTATGGTACGTTTCCCCGCGGTTAATACCATTAGTGTTACCGTTAACGGTTTTGGTAACCTCATTAATGGTCTTCGGAAATTTTGCTGAAAAGTATGAGTTTGCCGCCATGAAATCTACAGGGATATCGTTACAGCGGGCTATGCGTGTGCTTATGGTTTTCATTGCCATTTTATCGGTAACTGCATTTTTCTTCGCCAATAATGTCATTCCCTATTCAGAATATAAATGGCAAAACTTACGCCGAAACATTGCACAAACAAAGCCTTCGATGGTTATAACCGAGGGACAGTTTAGCCAAGTTGGTGATAATTTTAATATTAAAGTTGCCGAAAAAAGTGGAGATCAAGATCAGTTTCTTGACAATGTGGTTATTCATAAAAAAAATGATGACAAACCCAACGGAAATTATACCGTAATCATTGCCGACAATGGAGAACTTGCCAGTGAAGAAGGCAGCAATACCCTATCGCTTATTTTAAATGATGGCAATTATTATGAAGATGTCCAGGTAAATGATGTTCAAGACCAAAGAAGGGAGCCTTTTGCCAAAAGTGAATTTAAGGAATATACCATAAATATTGACCTTACCGAATTCAACAATGCAGATTTTGATAAGGACAACAATTATAATAATGAGAATATGTATACAACTGGCGAGCTAGTTGTAGAATTGGATTCCTTATCGGAAAGTTATTCAAATGATGTGCAATCGTTTTCGGATAACATGTATTTTAGGAGCGGAATTTCAAAATTTGGGGCTCATTACAAACCATTTGACAAAAAAGAAATCAACCTTGATACTGTAGGCAATGTTTTGGATGTTTTTGATAGTGACGAGCGGGTTCGCGTTTTAGATCTTTCATTGAACAATACACGCGGTACCATCCAATCTATTGAGGCTAAACAAAGAGATTTCTTTGTAAAATCGAAACGACTCAATAAATTCGAAATTGCCTTTCATGAAAAATATGTATTGGGCGTAGCTTGTATTATTCTCTTTTTTGTTGGCGCTCCCTTAGGTGCGATTATTAGAAAAGGCGGAATGGGACTGCCCATGGTCGTTGCTGTACTTCTGTTTTTAACCTATCATTTTATAGGTATTTTTGCTAAAAATAGCGCTGAGGATGGCACCATGCATCCTTTTATTGCTACTTGGCTCAGTACTGCCATTATGCTTCCGTTGAGCATCTGGCTTACGTACAGAGCGACTACAGATCAAGGTATTGTAGATATTGATTCTTTTTTACAACGTATTGGGAAGCTTTTTAAAAAGAAAGAGGATAAAGAAGAGTAGCTCCTTATTATTTTAAAACTGTCGTTCTATAAACTTCTTTCATTTAGCTCGCATTACGTATCTTTGTACCCATAATTAAACGCTATGATTCCTACAGAAAAAGAAACTGCTATTCAACTAAATACTATTGAAGAAGCCATTGCTGATATAAAAAATGGGAAAGTAATCATCGTAGTGGACGATAAGGATCGCGAAAATGAAGGCGATTTTATGGCCGCCGCCGATAAAATTACTCCGGAAATCATAAACTTTATGGCAAAGCACGGTCGTGGTCTTATCTGTGCTCCTATCACTGAGTCACGCTGTAAAGAATTGCAATTGGATATGATGGTCGGTAATAACACTGACCCTTTGGAAACAGCTTTTACAATTTCAGTAGATTTAAAAGGACGAGGGGTTACTACCGGTATTTCAGCAAGCGACCGGGCCAAAACCATTAATGCGTTAATTTCAAAAGACACTAAACCACACGATTTAAGCCGCCCGGGACATATTTTTCCATTAAAAGCTAAGGATGGCGGTGTATTGCGTAGAACCGGACATACCGAAGCAGCTATTGATTTTGCTCGTTTAGCTGGTTTAAAACCCGCAGGCGTTATCGTAGAAATCATGAACGAAGATGGGACTATGGCACGTCTTCCCCATTTAGTAGAAGTGGCTCAAAAATTTGATTTGAAACTCGTTTCGATAGAAGATCTTATTGCTTATCGAATGGAACACGATTCCTTGATTGAAAAAAAGGAAGATTTTGATATTAATACCAAGTTTGGAAAATTCAGGCTCAGAGCTTATAAACAAACCACTAATGAACAAGTTCATATAGCACTTACAAAAGGTCATTGGAAAGAAAACGAACCTGTTCCCGTGCGTGTAAATGCTACATTGGTGAACAGTGATATATTAGCTGCTTTAACAAATAATGCCGAAAAGAAATTGGATGATATGTTCAATGTCATCAATAATGAAGATAAAGGCGCCATCGTTTTTATAAATCAGCAAAGTCAATCGCTTAATCTATTAAACCGGTTAAAAGAATTAAAAGATAACCAAAGTGGGGATGACGTATCAAAAGCGCCACGCATTAAGATGGATAACAAAGATTTTGGTATTGGTGCCCAAATTTTACACGATTTAGGAATCCATAAACTACGCTTAATTTCGAACAGTGAACAAACCAAACGTGTTGGTATGATTGGTTATGGATTGGAGATTATCGAGTATGTTAATTATTAAAACATAAGACTCATAAAGTCTGCTCCCATATAAAATGTAGCTTAGTCATTTTGACTATAAGAGAAATCACACCTCCTTTTCAAGCTTTACTTTTTATTTAAAATAATGGCTAATTACTAAGATGGGATTTCTCAGTCGTTCCTTCTTCGAAATGACAGCGCACTATTACAGCACCGATTGGATTGCTTTTTTCATAGCCTCTGCCCTATCTTTAACTTCAGTTTCGGTCCAACCTATTTTTATTAAAGAAGAAACGGTACGGCTCATCCATGCATCACTTTTTGAAAAGTCGGTATTGTTTAGATCTTGTATTTGATTTTTAATTTCAGAAGAAAGCGGTGCCAAAGATTTTAAATTACGAAGGTGTTCCCAACCGTTTATATAATGCCAATTATTGGTGTACCAATAAAAACAAGCCTCTACCCCACTTCCAGACAACGCTTTGTGTGCTTTTGTGGCTAATTCTTCTGAAGGTAAAAAGAAGTTTAAAAATGAATAATTCTCTTCCCCACCTTCCGGAACACGTCTAAAAGTTACTCCTTCAATTGTTTCCAATACCTCACGGATAATAGTATAATTCTTTTTTTGAGCAGCAAGAATAGAATCTAACTTATCTAATTGCGCGATCCCTACGGCTGCATTTAATTCAGAAATACGGAAATTATACCCTAAATGTGGATGCGTTTCTGCTCCGCGATCAGTGCCAACATGGTCGTGACCGTGATCTTGATATTGATCGGCATTCACAGCATATTTCTCAGAATTTGTAATAACGGCACCACCTTCGCCACATGTAATTGTTTTTACAAAGTCGAACGAAAAACAGCCTAAATCGCCATAGCTGCCTAATGGTTTTCCTTCAAAAGTTCCGCCAATGGCTTGGCACGCATCTTCTAATAGCAGTAAATTGTGTTTATCACATATTTGCTGCAACGCTTTTAAATCTGCCATAGAACCGCACATATGCACTGGCATGATACATTTTGTTTTTGGTGTAATCGCAGCTTCCACTGCTTCTGGATCTAATGTTAGTGTATCGTCAATATCTACCAATACCGGAACTGCCCCAAGCATCATTATTGATTCAAAACTAGCAACAAACGTAAATGTGGGCATAATCACTTCGTCCCCTGCTCCTACTCCTGCTGAAGCCAATGCTACCGTTAAAGCAGAGGTTCCGCTAGAGACTAATTGGCAATGTGCACTTTGCATTCTTTCAGCAAAAGCCGTCTCAAATTGTTTTGCTTTCCAATGGCCATTTCGCATTCCATCAAAACCGTAACGCATTAATACTCCACTCTCTAATACATCGTTTACTTGTTTGCGCTCTTCAGCACCAAATACTTCAAATCCAGGCATAGTTTGTTTTTTGTTGTAAACAAAGGTAGGACTTGCCTTTTGAAGTTGCAAGTGAAGTATGCTGTGTTTATGATTATTTAAGTGGTACTTTTTTACTGTTTTAATTTGTAAGAATTTACTATTGATTTCCTACAAAACAATGAACTATCTATGGAGTATCTATAGAGTATCTATAGAGTATCTATTGAGCATTCTTATACCCCCTTTTTAAATTTTACCATTTTATTAGTAGTTAACTCGCTTATTCCTATTAATTTTAGCAACTTTTTTAACCTTTAATTTTTATAAAACTAAGATTATGACAAATCAAGACCTTTTAGCCGTTGCGCAAGAGTTTGGAAGCCCCGTTTATGTATATGATGCTGATACGATAAAGAAGCAGTACAAAACATTAACAAACTCTTTTAAACAGGTGAAGAAGGTTAAAATTCATTATGCTGTAAAGGCGTTGTCTAATATTTCAGTCTTAAAACTGCTTAGTTCTTTAGGCAGTGGTTTGGACACCGTTTCTATTCAAGAAGTGCGTTTGGGTATTGAAGCTGGTGTGAATCCAAAAGATATTATATACACACCAAATGGTGTTTCGTTAGAGGAAATTGAAATTGCCGCAAAATTGGGTGTACAGATTAATATTGATAATCTTTCCATTTTAGAGCAATTTGGGACGAAGCATCCAACTATTCCAGTGTGTATTCGTATTAATCCACATGTTATGGCGGGCGGGAACACTAATATTTCCGTAGGACATATTGATAGTAAGTTTGGTATTTCGATTCATCAATTACCCTTGATGGAACGTATTGTTGAAAATACGGGCATGACTATTAACGGCATCCATATGCACACAGGCAGTGACATCTTGGATATTGAAGTATTTTTATATGCTGCTGAAATTCTATTTGAAACCGCTAAACACTTTAAAAACCTTGAATTTATTGACTTTGGAAGCGGGTTTAAAGTTCCCTATAAAAAAGATGACATTGAAACAGATGTTTCAGAATTAGGAAAAAAACTAAGCAAACGTTTTAACGAGTTTTGTAAAGATTACGGAAAGGAATTGACCTTAGCCTTTGAACCCGGTAAATTTTTGGTAAGCGAAGCTGGGAAGTTTTTAGTACAGGTAAATGTGGTTAAGCAAACTACCTCTACCGTTTTTGCGCAAGTAGATAGTGGCTTCAACCATTTAATACGACCTATGTTATACGGATCGCAGCACGAGATTGAAAATGTATCGAACACTAAAGGAAAAGAGCGTTTTTACAGTGTGGTTGGGTATATTTGTGAAACGGATACGTTTGCTAATAACAGAAGGATTTCAGAAATTCGTGAAGGCGATATTTTGTCGTTTAGCAATGCTGGGGCGTATTGCTTTTCTATGGCGAGCAATTACAATTCGAGGTATCGTCCAGCTGAAGTACTTTGGTATAAAGGAAAAGCACATTTGATTAGAAAACGGGAAACGTTTGAAGATATTCTTTCCAACCAACAGGTAATTGAATTATAGTAACAAGCCCCTTAGTTGGGGCTTTTTTATTATTTTCAGAATATGAAACTCACTAAACTACAATTGGTTTTAATCAGTATCGGAATACTAATCACCATTATCGGACTTATTACCGGGTGGTACTTATTTATTTTTCTTTGGCTACCATTAGGTATTTTATTCAGAAAAAAATGACCCAAATTATAAGAATAACTTATAAATAAAGTTATTAGGAACAAATGAATTGTATATTTGCAAAAAAATTAAAAATACTTTTTCCCAAAAGTATACTAATCAATAACAACCTACATGCATGTTTAATTCCCTTCAAAACAAAAAAGTTTTAGTTACAGGTGGTGCAGGGTTTAACCCGTGAAATAATGGCACATGAAAGGCTTTTATTACGTATACATTTTATTAAGTGAAAAGGACAGTAAAAAATATACTGGGTATACCTCGAACTTGCCATTAAGATTTGAGGCGCATCAGAGGTGAAAATTACCTTCTACAAAACACCGCAGACCGTTCAAATTAATTTACTTTGAGGGATGTTTATCGCAAGATGATGCCATAAAAAGGGAAAAATATTTAAAAACACACTATGGAAAAATGTATTTGGGAAATCGACTCAAATCTTATTTCACCGGTCAAGAAGACAACAAATGAGTTTAGACCAATTTAAAATATTAAAAGAAAAAAGAGTTTTAATAACAGGTGGTGCAGGGTTTATAGGCTCCAACCTTTGTGAAGCACTATTAAAGATTGGAAGTACTGTTATCTGTTTAGATAATTTTGCTACTGGACATAAAAAAAACATCACCCCTTTTCTTTCTTCAGAAAAATTCATTCTTATTGAAGGTGACATAAGAGACTTAAAAACGTGTCAAGAAGCATGTAAAAATGTTGATTTTATTTTGCATCAAGCAGCATTAGGGTCTGTTCCTCGTTCTATAGAAGACCCTATTACCAGTAATGATGTTAATGTTTCTGGTTTTTTAAATATGCTTGTCGCAGCTCGTGATAATAATGTAAAGCGTTTTGTATACGCAGCCAGTTCTTCTACATATGGGGATTCTGAAAATCTTCCGAAAGTAGAAGAAGTTATCGGAAAACCGTTGTCGCCCTATGCCATTACAAAATATGTAAATGAATTATACGCTGATAATTTCAAGCGGACGTACAATTTAGATACAATCGGGTTACGTTATTTTAATGTTTTTGGAAGAAGGCAAGACCCTAATGGTGCTTACGCAGCAGTTATACCGAAATTTGTTATTCAGTTTATGAATCATGAAAGCCCTACTATTAATGGGGACGGAACTTTTTCACGTGATTTTACGTACATAGACAATGTGGTTCAAATGAATTTATTGGCTATTACAACAGATAATCAAAAAGCTTTGAATGAAGTATATAACACCGCTGTAGGAGACAGAACTACTATTAAATCTATGGCGGAGGATTTACGCACCTATTTATCTGCTTACGATTCTAAAATTTCAGAAATAGAAATAAAACATGGTCCTAATAGAAAAGGCGATATCCCACATTCATTAGCATCTATTGATAAAGCAAAACAGAACTTAAACTATCAACCCACCCACATATTTAAAGAAGGCTTACAAGAAGCTGTGGATTGGTATTGGGAGCATTTGTGACGGATTTTGGGACGAGATGATCTGGTGACTTAGGGACGAGGTGACTGGGTGACTGGGTGACTGGGTGACTGGGTGACTGGGTGAGTAAAACTAAATTATATTGATATGGGGAACATTAAAACACATAAGGACTTGAAGGTTTATCAACTATCGTTTGAGGCTGGTATGTTAATTTTTAATGTAACCAAATCTTTTCCAAAGGAAGAGCGGTATTCACTTACCGACCAAATAAGAAGATCATCCCGTTCGGTTTCAGGTAATTTAGCCGAAGCGTGGCGAAAAAGAAGGTATAAGAAAGCATTTATTGCCAAACTTTCCGATGTAGAAGGAGAGGCAGCAGAAACACAAGTGTGGCTTGACTATGCGCAAGCTTGTGGCTATTTAACTAAAGAAACCCATACGGAACTATTTAAAACATACAACCATATTTTAGGTATGGTGGTCAATATGATCATCAACCCAGAAAAATGGACACTTTAACAACCATTGCAAGGCTTAAAACATAGTAAACAAGTAAGTTTGCATCTTGTAAAAACAACCTATTGAACAAGTAAAATGGAAATAGAAAATAATAACACCAGTAAACCGTCAGCTTCCAATCCCCAAGTTAAAATAGCGGTTATTGGTCTTGGTTATGTAGGGCTACCCTTGGCACGACTTTTTGCTACTAAATACCCGGTAGTAGGTTATGACATCAACAGTAGACGGGTACAACAGTTAATGAACGGCCACGACGACACCCTGGAAGTTGAAGACAACGTACTACAATCAGTTTTATTAAAACAAAACCCCATCCCCAAGTCTCCCACTCCCCCGGTAACCAAGTCAGCAAGTCTCAAAAATGGCCTATATTGTTCTGATACTATTGATGACATAGCGAACTGCAACCATTACATCATCACGGTTCCTACTCCCGTAGATAAAAACAATCGTCCCGTTTTAACACCGCTAATTAAGGCTAGTGAAACAGTTGGAAAGGTACTTAAAAAAGGAGCTATTGTAATTTACGAATCTACCGTATATCCTGGTGCAACTGAAGAAGAGTGTATTCCTGTTTTAGAAAAATCTTCTGGTTTTACTTTTAATAAAGATTTTTATGCAGGCTATTCACCCGAACGTATTAATCCCGGTGATAAAGAACATACGGTTGATAAAATTTTAAAAGTGACTTCTGGCTCCACACCTGAAATCGGAAAGCAAATAGACGCCCTCTATGCATCGATTATTACCGCTGGTACGCACCTTGCTCCTACCATTAAAGTTGCAGAAGCTGCCAAGGTCATCGAAAACTCACAACGCGATATCAATATTGCCTTTGTAAACGAATTGGCCAAGATCTTCAATATGATGAATATTGACACTCATGCCGTATTAGAAGCCGCCGGAACTAAATGGAATTTCTTACCGTTTAGGCCCGGTTTGGTTGGCGGGCATTGTATTGGAGTTGATCCGTATTACCTGGCTCAAAAAGCACAAGAGCTGGGCTATCACCCAGAAATCATTTTGGCTGGGCGCCGCATGAATGATAGTATGGGACAGTATGTAGCCAGTGAAGTAATCAAGTTGATGCTCCGTAACGACCTCAAAATAAAAAACGCAAACATTTTGGTGTTAGGGATTACGTTTAAAGAAAACTGTCCGGATGTACGAAACACTAAGGTGGTTGATGTCATTAAACAATTAAAAGAATACGAAACCAACGTAACTATATACGACCCTTGGGCCAACCCGACGGAGGTACAGGATGAGTATGGCTTAACTACTTTAAAAGACTGCCCTAGTAAAACCTATGATGCTATTGTACTTACTGTTGCTCATCATCAGTTTTTGGAATTGGATTTGGAACGGTTGAAAAATGGGAATACGGTGGTTTATGATGTGAAGGGTATTCTAAAGGGTAAGGCACAGGCTAAATTATAATTATGAAAAAAGTTCTTATACAATATTTTGATTAGTACTTTAAAAGATAAAATCCTTCGATATTTTAAAAGAGACAATGAACTCTCTCAGAAAATTCTTAGAAATGTCATCATGTCTTTTGGGGTACGAGGCGGAAGTATAATAGTTGGTTTACTATTAGTACCACTTACCTTAAATTATGTGGGGGCGGAGGAGTACGGTATATGGCTAACTCTTAGTTCAATTGTAAGTTGGCTTTCATTCTTTGATATAGGTCTTGGAAATGGCCTTAGAAATAAATTAAGTGAAGCTCACGCTTTAAAAAGGTATGAGCAGTCAAGAAGATATATAAGTACTACTTATGCATCTATGATCCTTATTGCAGCGTTTATACTTATATTGTTTTATTTTATAAATAATGTTATTCAGTGGAAGGATTTTCTAAGTATAAAATCTTTAAGTAACGATAGAGTTCAATTACTTTTTCTTTTGATTGTAGCTTCTTTTTGTGTTCAATTTGTGGTTAAAATTATAAATTCGATACTCACTGCACTGCATTATTCAGCTCTTTCTTCAATGATTACATTTCTAGGACAATTGGGGGTTTTAATAGCTGTATTTATTTTGAAAAATTTCGTTGCCCCTAATTTAATAGTTTTAGTTTTAGTTTTAACAGCTATTCCTATACTAGTATTATTAATAGCGACATTATTTTTATTTAAAGGAAAATTGAAATATATATCCCCTAAGTATAAATATATTAAAATTAGCTATTTAAAGACTATACTAAATTTAGGCGGTGCATTTTTTATCATTCAAATAGGAGCTTTGGTTTTATTTCAAACAGATAATTTTATAATTAGTAATGTAATTGGTCCAGAGGCTGTTACAGAATTTAATATTGCTTTTAAATTATTTTCATTAACAACGATGATAAGTTTTATAATTCTCACACCTTATTGGAGTGCATATTCAGATGCTTGGGCACGTAAAGATTTCTCATGGATGCAAAAAAATATTATTATAATTAGAAAAATTTGGGTTTACTTATCGGTTGCAACTGTCATACTGTATTTTTGCTCACCCTTTCTTTATGAATTGTGGATTGGTGACAGTATAGAAATTACAAATGAAGTTTCATTTGCAATGATGATTTACAGTATCGTTATAGCTTTTCAAGCAAGCCATAATTACGTAATTAATGGTATCGGCAAGATTAAAGTCCAGATGTACTTAATGATAGGCGCCGCTATATTTAATATACCACTGGCTTTTTATTTGGGAAATATATACGGAATCCCAGGTGTAATATATTCCAACGTATTTTTTATGTTGATTTTAGGATTGACATTTTATTTTCAACTCAATAAACTGTTATTAAAATCAAAAATATGACTAAGGGTCAAGGTGAAAAATAGTATTATTTGTTATGAATACAAAAAAGAAAAATACAAAATTTCAAAAGGTAAATAAACAACAAGTTTTATTTTGTGGTAATGCTTTGCCAATTGAGGTGATAGAAGATTTGAATCTTTCTTTGGCCGGAAAAAAATACGAAATCAATCTATTGAAATCATTAAACAATCAATTAGGAAAAAGGTTGGACATATTATCGTTAGCATTTGTTGATAATCTTCATCAGTCAGATGGTAAAAACATATATTTATTTGATAATAAGAAGTTTACTCATATCCATAGCTTAAATTACCCGATAGTAAGAGATTTATTAAAAAATATTTATTTATTTATTTTTTTGATAAGATGGTCCCAAAAAAATAAAAAATCTAAAAGAAAAATAATTTTATTGAACTCAAGTCTAGGAAATTGTTTAATGATAATTCTAACTAAAATTATTTTTAGTGCCCAAATTTTTAGTTTAACTATAGATACACCTTTTCCAAATATCAAATCAAAATTTTTTTTTTATCGAGTATATTTAATTTGTACGTTCAAATTAGGGCACAGATTATTAAAATTTTTTAATGGCATAATTGTTTTAAATGAAAATGTAATTTCTTCATTAAAACTTAAAATTCCTTTTTTAGTTTCTAGAGTTGGTTATTCTGAAGATTTATATAATAATTTCATTAATACCGAAAGGTATAATAACAAATCAGAAATAAAAAAGATTCTCTTTGCTGGTACCTTAATTGATTATAATGGTGTTATTGAGATGATTAAAAGCTTTATCTTGATAAAAAAACCAAAATGGGAATTACATATTTACGGTTATGGAAAATTAGCTAATGAAGTGAAAAAAATGGCAAAAAAAAATAAAAACATATTTTTCCATGGAGCGGTTGAGAATATGACTTTATTAAAATATATGCAGACAGCTGATTTATTAATCAATCCTAGACTTACTAATACTTCTGTAAATGATTTTGGGTTTCCTTCCAAACTTATTGAGTATATTATGTCTGGCACTCCTGTTTTAACAACTAATTTTAAATCATTGCCAAATGAATACAAAAAGTTTTTGCATATTATTAAAAAAGAAACAGTAGAGGGAATTCAATTAGAAATTGAAAAAGTTTTTAAAATTGACCATTCTATACTTAATAGGATGAGTGTTAAAGGTGTTTATTACATAAAAAAACATAATAATTGGAACAATATTTCATATGAAATTTTAAAATTTATTGAAACCAAATGAAAATAATTTTTTGGCAAAATATTATTAGCCCACATCAATCTTTTTTGATTAGAAAACTCGCTGAACGTCATGAAGTTATTTTAGCTGTTTTAGAAGAAATTTCTGAAGCTAGAGTAAAACAAGGTTGGCAGAGACCGGATATTGGTAAAGCTAATATTGTAATTCTAAAGAATCAATTAATAGCAAATGAACTCAACGAAAGACATAGAGACGCTATTAATATTTTTTCAGGAATTGCTAATAACAATATCATTGGAAAAGTTTTCAAGAATGTTAGTAAATCTTCAATTAATACGGTAATTGTAGAAGCAGGATCTAGTTTAGGATGGCAAAAACATTTCAGAAAATTAATCTATACTATTAAAGCTTTTCTATATAAAGAAAAAATAAATGCAATTTTTGCTATGGGTGACTTGGGAGTTGAATGGTACCATTCCAGTGGATTTCCTAAAGAAAAAATTTATAGATTTCAATATTTTACTGAATTACCAAAAATTGAAACTTTAAAAAAAATTAAAATTGAAGATACTTCTCCAGTTTTATTATTTATCGGACAATTAATTGACAGAAAAAATATTATTCAACTAATAAAAGCTTTAAGTAACTTAAAGAATCATAATTGGAAATTGAATGTAATTGGAGACGGGCCGCTTAGGCCTCAGCTAGAAAAAATGATAATTGAATTAGACATGGAAGATAAGGTTATACTTTATGGAAATTTGGAAAACAATAAAGCCATGTCTTTTTTAATTAACTCAGACTACCTCGTTTTACCTAGTAAATTTGATGGATGGGGAGCTGTAATAAATGAAGCCCTCTCTAGAGGGGTTAAAGTAATTACAAATGAAAGTTGTGGAGGAAGCTTTATTGTTAACGCTATTGAATGGGGAATAGTCTACAAATCCAATAATTTAGATGATTTACAGTCGGCATTATTTAATGAAATAGCTGATTTTAAAAGACCTTCATTGGAGGAACGGATTATTAAAGCAAAACAATTTAAAGAGAATTACTCCAGAAGTATAGTTAGCGAATTTGAAAACGTATTGCTTGAGAATGTTTAAATCAAAAAGAGACCTTTTTAAATGGTTGCTTGTTATACTAACGTTGTTATTTGTTCCTTATGGAGCAGTTCTTACAATATTAATATTTTGTTTACTCTATTTTAGAGGAAGTCTAGCTAATTTAGATTTACTTTTATTGTATTTTTTAGTATTTTTTGTTCAAAATGCCACTGGAGGAAGCGGAGAAAACAACTTAAGCAATTTAAGATACCTCCTGATTTTTATAATTCTTTTATCACGTGTTAAAGGCTTCTCATTTCTTATTATTTTTTCTAAAGGGAGTTTCATTCCAATACTGTTTTTGTTTCTACTGATACATTCTCTTTTTTTCTCATATGACTCAGTCAATAGCCTAATCGAGTTAGCCTCTTTTTCTTTAATGATTTTTTTTACGTTTAAAAGTTCATTTTTTAAAAGTATCGAGCAAAGAGCGACAATAATAAAAAATATAGAGGCAATGTATATTGCTATTATAATTTGTTCTGCTTTCTCTTTTTTACAGCCTTCTATTGCCTATTTAAAAAACGGTGTTGGATTTCAAGGTGTTTCTTTGCACCCAAATGCTTTTGGAGTAGTTTTGGCACCTTTTACGGGGTTCTTATTAATTAAATTATTTAAAAAATTCACCAAAAAAGGTTTGTTGTTTTTTATTCTTAGTTTTATCTTCACATATCTATCTCTCTCACGAACTTCTATATTATCTGTTTTATTAGGTTTAATAGGAATAATATTGATTAACACAAAATTAAGAAAGTTAATTAGCAAAAAGTTCTTTCTATTTTTTTCGTTAAGTAGTATTCTTTTGTTTTTATATTATAGTGAAATTACTCAATTCACAATTGATTTTTTAAATAAATCTAATGCTAATACAGTTCAAGATAGTTTTATTGCTTCAAGGGGAGCCTTATTACATAGTCAAATCACTAATATAAGTAATCACCCCTTTTTAGGAATAGGTTTTAAAATGCCCTCCGATTTGAATTCATTCAAAGATCCAATGACACTTGGGAAAGCTTATGAAAAAGGCAGCATACTTCTAGCCAGTATTGAAGAATTAGGGATTATAGGTGCTGTTATTCTATTAATAACTATAATCTCTTTTTTAAAAATAAGAAAGAACAAGTATAATTCTTTTCTGATTTTAGCATTAATTGCTTTATTCACTAATTTAGGAGAAGCGACTTTGTTTTCTGTTGGTGGGATTGGAGTATTGGTGTGGACTTTCATTTTTTTATGTACGCATAATGGATTTTTAGAAGAAAAGCTGGATAAACCAAACAAAAATTTAAATTTATGTCAATCTCCAACAAATAAATAATGAAAGTTTTTTTTCCTCTCGGCGCATTCTACCCTTCTCAAATTGGAGGGCCTTGTAATACTCTTTATTGGCATTGTGTAGCTTTAAAAAACAATGGTTTTAAACCTACTATTAGTACAACTACTATAGGTATTACTAATGAAATTAGCGCTGAAAAATGGCTGGAGTTAGATTGCGGATATGTATTTTATGCAAAAAAAGGAATTTCCACTTTAACAACGAGAAAAAGGTTATCAAGAGAAGTTTCAAAAACTGATATCTTACATTTAAATAGTTTATTTAGTCCCTTTTCAATTTATAGTTTTCTTTATTGCTCACTCTTTTACCGAAATAAAAAAATAATCTGGTCTGTACGTGGAGAGTTAAATAAAAATGCTTTAAAGTTTAGTAGTTGGAAAAAAAAACCGCTTTTGTCTCTTTATAAATTATTAAATAGAGATGTGATATATCATAGTACTTCTTCCGAGGAAACAAAGGGGATACAAAAAATATTTCCTAAAAATAAAATAGTTGAAGTTCCAAACCTTATTGCTCCCTCAGAAAGGCTTACTACTACAGACAGTAAAAACCTATTATATGTTGGCAGAATACACCCTATAAAAAGCTTAGATAAAATTATTAGAGCCTTAGCTTTAAGTGAGACTTTTTTAGAGTCAAATTCTAAATTTCTTATTGTTGGAAGACAAGAGAAAAGACATAATACCTATAAAAAGGAATTGGTGTCTTTGATTAATAAACTAAATTTGCAGAATAAAATAGTGTTTAAAGGACATCTAGAAGGTATTGAAAAAGAGAAGATTTATGCAGAGTCATTCGCATTAATTTTAGCGAGTGAAACAGAAAATTTTGGAAATGTAGTTGTAGAATCTTTAAATCAAGGAACTCCAGTAATAGCCTCAAAAGGTACACCTTGGAAAATATTAGAAGATTATGACGCCGGACTATACGTATCAAATGCCCCAAGTGAACTTGCCAAAGCCATTGATTCATTATTATCTTTAAATTTGAAGAGATATCAGCAAATGAAAACAAACAGTTATAAACTAATAGATGAGAAGTTTAAAATTGATTCACAAATCCACAAGTGGATTTCTATCTATAAAAAATTGTTAAATGAAAATTAAAAACAAAACCCTACTAATTACCGGTGGAACCGGCTCCTTTGGTAATGCCGTATTACAACGTTTTTTACATACAGAACACTTTAGCGAAATCCGTATTTTTTCCCGTGATGAGAAAAAGCAGGACGATATGCGGACTACACTTAAAAATGATAAGCTCCGTTTTTACATTGGCGACGTACGCAATTATGACAGTATTGAACGCGCCACTCGTAACGTAGATTACATATTTCATGCTGCTGCGCTAAAGCAGGTTCCTTCGTGTGAATTTTTTCCTTTGGAAGCCACCCGAACCAATGTGTTGGGAACTCAAAACGTAATCGATGCGGCAGCCTACAATAACGTTAAAAAAGTAATTTGTTTAAGTACAGATAAAGCAGCTTACCCAATCAACGCCATGGGAATTTCCAAAGCCTTAATGGAAAAAGTAGCTGTGGCAGCTTCCCGAAACAATCCAAATACAACTGTTTGCTTAACTCGCTATGGGAATGTGATGGCCTCAAGAGGGTCTGTAATCCCTTTGTTTTTAAAACAAATACAAGATAAAAAAGCAATAACAATAACAGACCCCAAGATGACCCGTTTTTTAATGTCGTTAGAGGAGGCTGTAGAATTGGTGTTGTTTGCCTTTGAAAATGGAAACGCCGGTGATCTTTTTGTAAATAAAGCCCCTGCTGGTACTATTGGTGACCTAGGACAAGCACTTAAAGAGCTGGCTAATTCAGATAATGAAATAAAAATTATTGGAACCCGCCACGGCGAAAAATTATTTGAAACCTTATGTACCCGTGAAGAAATGCTAAAAGCCGAAGATATGGGCGAATTTTACCGTATTCCGGCTGATAACAGAGATCTCAATTACGCACAGTATTATTCTGAAGGCGAGGAAGCTATTTCAAAAATAGAAGACTACAACTCCCATAACACTGAACAACTTGGAGTAAAAGGAATGAAGGAATTATTGAAAAAATTACCCTTAATCCGTAAAGAGATTTTCGGTGAGGATATTACACAATATCCAAACTAAATTTTATGGCAGCATTGAAACCTACCCTAATTTCTGGTGGAAATCATACCGATGAAAGAGGAATCCTATCGTTTAATAATAATTTTGATGTTTCAGAAGTAAAACGCATCTATTCTATTTCGAATGCTAATAAAAAAACTATAAGAGCTTGGCAGGGGCATAAAGTTGAGCAACGATGGTTTACAGCTATTATTGGAGTTTTTAAAATTAAATTAATTAAAATAGATAATTGGGAGCATCCTTCAAAAAATCTTGAACAACATCAGTATACCCTAACTTCAGATAGTTTGGATATATTGCATATACCTTCGGGCTATGTAAGCAGTATTCAGGATGTAGTAGGAAACTCTAAACTATTAGTGATGGCAGATTATGGACTTGGTGAACTAAAGGATGAATTTCGTTTTGATGCCACGTATTTTAATAAAAAGTAAAAGTATAAATTAGAAACTATAATGTTGAAAATAGGAATTACCGGACAAAAAGGGTTTGTAGGAACTCATTTGTACAATACATTAGGACTTCAACCCGATACATTTGAGAGAATTACTTTTGAAAGAAGTTTTTTCGAAGATAGTAATGCTTTAGATACATTTGTATCCTCTTGTGATGTCATTGTGCATTTGGCGGCCATGAACAGACATAATAATCCAGAAGTGATTTTTGAAACCAATATCAACTTGGTTAAAAAATTAATTGATTCTATGGAGCGTACACAAAGTACACCTCATGTTTTATTTTCTTCTTCATCCCAAGAAGAACGTGACAACTTGTACGGAAAATCAAAAAAAGAAGGCAGAACACTTTTTGAACACTGGGCAAAAACAAATGGCGCAACATTTACAGGAATGGTAATCCCAAATGTATTTGGTCCCTTCGGACATCCCTTTTACAATTCGGTAGTAGCTACTTTTGCACATCAAATTGCCAATAATGAAACTCCAAAAATTGAGGTTGATGGAAATTTAAAGTTAATCTACGTAGGTGAACTCGTTAGCCAAATTATTGAAAAGATCAAAGCAAAAGCAGCTGAACCCTTATGCACGATAAAGCATACAGCAGAAGCAAAGGTTTCAGAATTATTAGCGTTATTGAAGTCTTATAAAAAAACATATCAAGAAAAAGGTGAAATCCCTACCCTATCAACAACTTTTGAATTGAATCTATTCAATACGTTTCGATGCTATATGGACATAGAAAACCACTTTCCGGTTTCTTTTATACAGCATACAGACCCACGCGGAAGTTTTGTAGAAATTATACGTTTGGGTGTGGGCGGTCAAGTTTCATTCTCCACAACTGTTCCAGGAATAACACGCGGCAACCATTACCATACCCGAAAAATAGAACGATTTGCTGTAATTAAAGGAAAAGCGCTTATACAACTTCGTAAAATAGGTACTGATGAAGTTTTCGAATTTTATCTTGATGGAGATACACCTGCATATGTAGATATGCCTATATGGTACACGCACAATATTAAAAATATTGGTGATGATATTTTATACACAAATTTTTGGATTAACGAACCCTATAATCCAGATGATGCAGACACCTATTTTGAAGAAGTTTAAAGGAATATTAAAGTAATAACTATGAAAAAATTAAAAGTAATGACAGTGGTGGGCACACGACCCGAAATAATACGATTATCTCGTGTGCTAACGGCGCTAGACACATCAGAAGCGATCGATCACATATTGGTACATACTGGGCAAAACTATGATTACGAATTAAACCAGATATTCTTTGATGATCTTGAAATTAGAAAACCCGATCACTTTTTAGAAGCTGCGGGCAAAACTGCTACCGAAACGATAGGAAATATATTAATAAAAGTAGATCCATTATTAGAAGAAATTCAACCAGATGCCTTTTTAGTTTTGGGTGACACAAATAGTTGTTTATGTGCCATTCCTGCAAAGAAAAGGCACATTCCTATTTTTCACATGGAAGCAGGTAACCGATGTTTTGATCAACGAGTGCCAGAAGAAACCAATCGTAAAATAGTGGATCATACTGCTGATGTAAACCTAACCTATAGTGATATTGCCCGTGAATATTTACTGCGTGAAGGGTTGCCTGCAGACCGTATTATAAAAACTGGTTCGCCAATGTTTGAAGTATTGAATCACTATATGTCAAAAATTGAATCATCGAACGTTTTAGAAAGACTGTCCCTTAAAAAGCACAATTACTTTGTGGTATCTGCGCATCGCGAAGAAAACATTAGTAATGAAAATAACTTCACCAATTTAATGGAAAGTTTGAATCAAATTGCTAAACAATACAAATTGCCAATTATTGTCAGTACACACCCCCGCACCCGTAATATGATTGAAAAGAAGAAAATTGAAATGCGTCCTGAAATTCAATTTTTAAAACCTTTGGGATTCAATGATTATAACGCCTTGCAAATGCAATCATATACAGTATTAAGCGATTCGGGTACAATTTCAGAAGAATCTTCAATTTTAAATTTTAGAGCGCTAAATATTCGCGAAGCACACGAAAGACCTGAAGCTATGGAAGAGGCATCTGTAATGATGGTGGGGTTAAGCCCAACTCGAATCTTGCAAGGTTTAACACAAGTTTTATCTCAAAAGGTTGAGAGTAAAAGAAATTTTCGTCAGGTACATGACTATTCGATGCCAAATGTTTCTGAAAAAGTAGTCCGTATCATTCTTTCCTATACCGATTATATTAATCGAGTAGTGTGGTCAAAACACTAACATGAAAATTTTACTGGTAAAACAGCTTTTTAATCCCGAACCAACGGCAAAAAGCCTCGATTTTGCAAAAGAACTACAGCGCAGGGGGCATGAAGTTGAAGTGTTGACTGGTTTTCCTTCATATCCCATCGGTAAAATATACGAAGGTTATAAGCAACGTATATACAAAAGGGAAGTTATGGATGATGTACCGTTAATACGGGTGCCCATATATCCAGACCATAGTTCTTCTGGGATAAAGCGGTTTTTGCATTATTTCTCGTATGCTATATCGGCTACCTTTATTGGGTTATTTTTAGTAAAAAAGCCTGATGTATGCTTTGTGTATCAAGGGGCTATTCCTGCTGCTATTCCTGCTATTATTCTAAAAAAGCTTCGTGGTATTCCTTTTTTGTATGATATTAATGACCTTTGGCCCGAAACAGTCGCCACATCAGGCATGCTTAAAAACAAAACAGCTCTTAAAATAATCAATGGTTGGTGTAATTTTAATTACCGAAATGCAGCTTTTATAACGGTCGCTACCCCTGGGTTTAAAAAAAAATTAATTGCAAAGGGCGTCCCTTTAGAAAAATTGGAAGTGGTATCAAACTGGAGCCGGGATAAAATTTCTACTGAAAAATTACCGGAAGAAATAGAGAACAAATATTTCAAAAAAGATAAAATTAACATTCTCTATGCTGGTAACTTGGGAATAGTCCAGTCTTTACAGACTATTTTGAAAACCGCAAAAATGCTTCAGGACCAGGAAGAAAATAAAATTCAATTTATTTTTTTAGGAGGTGGAGCAGATGAGGAAAACTTAAAAAAGACTGCAAGGGACTGGCAACTTAAAAACGTAACATTTATCCCACGGGTAGTTTCCAGCGAAGTGACAAAGTACCTTAATGCAGGAGACTTTTTATTGGTGCATCTCAAAAAAGACGATTTATTTAAAATCACTATCCCTTCGAAAATTTTGGCGTATTTAAAATCTGGAAAACCAATTTTAATGGGTCTAGAAGGTAATGCAGCTGAAATTTTAAACAAAGCAAATGCTGGTTATACTTTTGAACCGGACAATCCAAAAGCTCTGAAAGAGCAAATAATAAAAATGATAAGTTTATCACATAATGACATTTTGCAGATGGGAAAAAATGCAAAAATGTATTATTCAGAAAACCTTTCTATAACATCTAGCGTAGATAAACTGGAGCGAAACTTTAAAAAGATAGCAAAAAAATGAAGGCATATACACCGGTAATAATAATTGGCGCAGGACGTTCAGGTACAAATATGCTTCGGGATATTATTACATCAATAGATGGTTTTAAAACCTGGGATTGTGATGAGATAAACCCAATATGGCGCTATGGAAACCGGGATTTCCCAACAGATGAGCTTCCTGTTGAAAAATTATCACCAAGAATAAAAAAATACATTCGTGGCCGCTTTAATTCGTTACATAAAAAAACAGGTGCTAATTTTATAGTGGAAAAGACCTGTGCCAATTCATTAAGGCTGAATTATGTACATGCTATTTTTCCAAATGCAAAATACATTATCATAAACCGTGACGGTCGTGACGTAGTGCCAAGTGCTATGAAACGTTGGGTGTCGTCTTTTGAATTAAAATATACATTGAAAAAACTGAGATATGTCCCAATAACTGATCTTTCTTTTTATATTTGGCGTTTTGGTTTCAACAGATTGAAAAAAATATTTTCAAATACAGAAAATCTTGCTTTTTGGGGTCCATTATATTCAGGTATTGAAGAAGATGTAAAAACAAAATCCTTATTGGAAACCTGTGCAAACCAATGGCGAATCTGTGCTGAAAAAACAATTGAACACAGAGAATATATTTATTCGGAAAAAATATTTGACATTAAGTATGAAGAGTTCGTATCGAACCCTGTGGAAGAAATGAAAAGACTGAGTGATTTTTTTGAAGTATTCATTTCAGAAGAAAAAATAATTGATTTGGTCAAAAAAGTCACTGATAAAAGTGTAGGGTCTCACAAACGTAAATTTTCAGCGGAAGAAATTCAGAAGATTACTAAAATAACGAAGCCTACCTTGAAAAAACTAAACTATAGCATTGACTAAATTTGATAAATTGATAAAACGGATTTTTGACTTATTAGTATCGCTTATTGGGCTTATACTGTTTGGATGGCTTATTGTAGTTTCTGCAATAATCGCTCGTATCGATACGGGATTATCAGGTTTTTTTAAACAAATTAGGGTAGGGCAAAACGGAAAGTTATTTAAAATTTATAAAATTCGTAGTATGAAAAATGTTAACGGTGTTATCACCACTGTATCAACAAATATGGATCCAAGAATAACTAAATTTGGTGCCTTTTGCCGGAAAACCAAAATTGATGAACTTCCTCAGTTAATTAATGTTTTAAAGGGCGAAATGAGTTTTGTGGGACCAAGACCAGATGTTCCGGGTTTTGCGGATATGTTAAAAGGAGAAAATAAAATAATCTTAACAATAAAACCAGGAATCACGGGGCCTGCATCGGTTTACTTTAAAAATGAAGAAGAAATTTTATCCAAACAAAAACATCCAGAACAATATAGCCGTGAAGTTATTTGGCCAGAAAAAGTTCGATTAAATAAATATTATATTGAACATTACAGCCTTTGGTTGGATTTTAAAATCCTATTTAAAACTGTTTTTGGAGGAACGGTTTCTGTTTAACGTATTTAAAACTTATAACTGTAGGTCAGCCCCGCTCCGGCTTTATCTTTTCGTTCATTATTAAAATCATAGCCAATCTCCAACGATAAACTGCCTATTTTTTGAAAATTATAGGTGCTTTTTATGAAGGAATAGACTCTGCTTTCTGTTGGTATAATAGGTGTGGTATATGAACCTAAGTTCTCTGTATAAGATACTTTAAATAAAAAGTCAACATTTTTTACAGCGCCTAATACCCCTACATGTCCTCCCCTTACCCTATTATTCTCAATTAATTCATCTATAGGTGTATTATCAAAAAAAGGAAATCCTATAATGTTTATATCATACCGCCACCCTGTTTGATATATACCGTTATTAAAATAATTATCTCGGCCACTTCGTCCAAATCTTCCACTTTGATTTGTAGTTTGAATATACTCAAATATAAATCCTTTTAAAAAACCTGTATAGTCTTCTTGATTGGGTTTATAGTATACCCCCCAAATACCATCTGGAAAGTTTTTTAAAGCAGTTCCAGACCCATCTTCAAATGGATGTTGATGATAGATTTTAATACTCCCTATAGCTGGCGAATAGGTGTATTCAAAATTATAAATACCAAGATGATTGCCTAACGCATTTAAGCGTTCGTTGTCGTTATTAGCATCAATTGAGTTTTTGGCAAAAAAAACATTTATAAAATCCTTGAAAGAGGTCTGTTGTTTCCCAAATTCTGGCGATGTACCACCCCATTGGGCATAATGTTCGATACTTAATAAAAAAGAATGTCTTTTAGACGGTGTTACAATTATCCCAAAGTGCTTGTAATGTATCATTGCATTTTTTGTAACACGCTCATCATTCAATTCATAATGACCTATTCCACCTTGTACACCAATAGCTTCAGAAATTAAAATTGGTTTTGCTGTTTCCAGCAAAAGTCCAGGAATCGCTCTTGCATTTCCAGATAATAAGAAATTGTCATCTACTACAGAAAGGCCTTGAAATCTATCTGTTGGGTTTTTGGCACCTACCATGACTTTTAGCCACGAGTTTTCAAATTGCAGGTACAGTTCATTTCTTTGTAGTTTCTCTTCTACTCCATTTCGTAAAAAAAGACTAGTACCTGCTGTTAGTTTGGCATTATTCTCTTTATGAAAAAAGTAGGTACCTTCTGTAGCAAATTGAACCAATCCATCCGTTTTTGAAGATAAAGCTCCATTTTTATTGGTTACCATCCAAAAAGGTAGCTCTTCTTCAGTTGATACATAAGCAGAAGCTGATACCGAGGATTTTATTTCAATATTTTGTGCAAAACCGAGTGTTGATAGTAATAAAATTGAATAAAGTAAAATACATTTTTGATATCTAAACATAGGGAAAACTACTATTGATTATGAAGTTCTGCTTGTTTAGAATACTCTTTTTTGCTTCTAAAATCAATATTTTCGTCTAAATTTTCATATTCAGAATTTTTACTGATAAATTCCGGAACAAGGTTTTTTAATTTTCTAACAAGATCCCTATCATCATAACGCAAGGCTGCTTCTATAATTTTAATGACTTTTTCATCTACAAAATTGAAGTCTTTGGTTAAATCTTTACCAATCATAATTTTATCATGATGTGTTGATAAGGCTTTGCTGGTATCACTTATTAATTCTTCATAGAGTTTTTCACCTGGTCGTAATCCAGTGATTTTTATTTCGATGTCCTTTGTTGGCACAAAACCTGCTAGTTTTATCATCTTAATGGCAAGATCCATAATCTTAACTGGCTCTCCCATATCAAAAATAAAAATCTCACCTCCTTTTCCCATAGCCCCAGCTTCCAAAACTAATTGACAGGCCTCAGGAATCGTCATAAAATACCTGATAATATCTGGGTGTGTAATTGTTATTGGACCTCCTTTTTCAATTTGCTTCTTAAATAAAGGAACTACACTTCCGTTAGATCCTAATACATTTCCAAAACGCGTTGTAATGAATTTAGTTTTACACGATTTCCCTTCACTATTTGTATAAAAGTTACGTGATTGTACAAACATTTCGGCAGCTCGCTTTGAGGCTCCCATTACATTACTAGGATTTACTGCTTTATCTGTTGAGACCATTACAAATCTTGAAACTTTATGAACTACTGACAAATCAGCTAAATTCTTGGTTCCATAAACATTTGTAATAATTGCTTCAGGAGAATTTTCTTCCATTAATGGCACATGCTTGTAAGCAGCTGCATGGTATACGACATCAATATCGTAACTGTTAAACAGCATTCCTAATCTGTTACGGTTAGCGACATCGCAAATAATAAATTTAAAATCAATATTGGGATAATTACTCAATAGTTCAAGTTGTAAATTGTGTAAAGGAGTTTCGGCTTGATCTAATACCAAAACATGTTTAGGATTGTATTTTGCTACTTGCCTAACAATTTCACTGCCTATAGAGCCTGCACCTCCTGTTACCAAAATGGTTTTCCCTTTAAGTTGCTTAAACTTTTCTTTAGCATGCAACTCAATAGGCTCCCGTTCCAATAAATCTTCTATTTGAAGGTTTTTTACTTGCTTTGCTACAGAAGTATTTTCACCCCAATCCAATACTAAAGGAGAATTATATACCTTAATATCGTGTTCCAAACAATCTTCCACGATTGCGTATTTTTCTTTTGAAGTGAGCGAATTTCCTGAAAATATTACTGCAGTGGCGCGTAATTTTTTTACTTCATCACTTAATTTATCCTTAATTTTAATTACAGGTTTCCCTAAAATCAATAACCGCTTGTTGGAAGATTGGGCAGAGACAAATCCCTTAATTTTAAAACGTTGAGGATGTTCGATATCTAACGCTGCAGCAACTGATATGGCATTTTCATCAATTCCTACAATTACTGCATTTTCAGATGTAACTTCTGTTTGGTAGATTTTAAAATATTCATAAAACTGTTTAACCGCCAGTCTAAACGAAAACAAGAATGTAAAAGAAAAAAAAGAATAAACCACTAATGCAGAAGTCAGGAATATTTTTTCAGATACTATTGCTAGTACAATTATATTTATAATCAGCAAGACCAAAAAAGTACTAAAACTTGCTAGGATTAGTTTTAACGCATCCATGAATGAAGAATGCCTTATCAATCCTGCATAGGTTTTAAATATTAACATAAATCCTACATTGACACTTAAAACTAAAAATACTTGCTGTGTGGCGGATATTAATTGAAGGTGATTAATATGAAGATCTTGAAGTATAATCACGGTTAGCACCATAGAGCATATCAATAAAAAAACATCAATACCTAATACGGACCATCGTGGTAGATACTTTACATTACGTATATCCAACCTATTCTCTTTTGAAGAGAGTATTATTTTTAAACCTCTAATTAATTTGTCTTTCATACTTCACACTATTTAGCTAATAAAATGGGGAATAATCAACTAAAATAAGTTCTTACAGCATTTCCTATTCTGTTCCTTTCAGAATCTGTTAAATTTGACCCTGAGGGTAAACATAACCCTTTACTAAAAATTTTATTTGCAGTTTCGTTACCGTAAAATTTAGAGCCTATATAAACGGGTTGCAAATGCATAGGCTTCCACAAAGGTCTACTTTCTATGTTAAAATTATGCAAAAATAGTCGTAATTTTTCAATAATTTGCTGATTATCTGATTTTTCGCACACTATAGCGGATAACCAATGGTTGCTATAGAAATTTGTGTCAGGTTCAGAAAACAACTTAATTCCATCAATATCGCTAAATAGCTCTTTATAAAACTTATTATTTTTTCTTCTTAAAGCAACGTGTTCATCCAAGACTTCCATTTGTCCCCTACCTATACCAGCAACAATATTACTCATACGATAATTATAGCCGATTTGAGAATGTTGGTAATGCGGTGCTGCATCCCTTGCCTGCGTAGCTAAGAAAATAGCTTTGTCTTTTGTTTCTTTATTTCTACATACTAAAGCTCCTCCTCCTGAAGTGGTAATTATTTTGTTACCATTAAATGACAAAATAGATAAATCGCCAAAGGTTCCACATTTTTGGCCTTTATACGATGAACCTAAAGCTTCAGCAGCATCTTCAATTAAAAACACATTATATTTTTTACAGATCGCTTCAATTTCATCAATTTTAGCTGGCATCCCATATAAATGAACTGCAATAACAGCTTTTGGTTTTTTCCCTTTTTCTATTCCCTCTTTTATTGCTTCTTCTAAATATACTGGAGACATATTCCACGTATCTTCTTCGCTATCTATAAATACAGGAGTTGCCCCCATATATGTTATTGGATGTGAAGAACCACAAAAGGTAAAAGTTTGACATAACACTTCATCGTCTCTTGTTACTCCAGCAATATCGAGTGCCAAATGAATGGCGCCTGTTCCTGAAGACACACACGCTACGTGAGAATCTTGACCTAAATATTCTTCAAGATCTTTTTCAAAACCATTAACATTAGGACCTAAAGGTGCTATCCAATTTTCGGCAAAAGCTTCATTTATATATTTTTGTTCGTTTCCTCCCATATGTGGGGAGGACAACCATATTTTATTTTGCATTATTTTTCTTTTTCTTTTCAAAAAGAACGTACTATTATTAATTACGTACTTTCTTTAATTATAGTTTTATAAGCTACGTTTGGGGTTAAAAACTTATGAGCATACTTTTTTCCCTTCTCACCCATTTTTAAACGGAGTGTTTGAAGTTTTATCAAAAGTTTTTAATTTGTATTTTTAGTTTCTATCAATTAACTTTTATTTTTCATTATGCTTAATAGAAAAAACTGTTGTTGTCTCTACAAAAAAGCACTTTCAATATATAATCTACAGATTTGTAGTTTAATTGTACAAATGAAGAATTTTTAAAGTTTTTGACACTCAATATTCAAGTGTCTATAAATTTTAGTCTTAATTTTTAAATATTTTATTCAACCAAACTCTCAAAAGAAACCAATACATTGTCTTCAATCGATTTTAGGACAAAATTATAAAACTGCTCTAGATTTTTCTGTCTATTTTCATCTATATTGTGAGGAGCAGAAACAATATTATTAATTTGCTTTATCCATTTTTCTTTTTCCAACGGTAGGATTGTATTAGGTTCAAATGTATTTGCTTTTTTCCAAGGAAGGCCCGTACTTCCAATTACTGGTTTTTTATTTTCAATTGCTTCAAAAAAAGCATAGCAAAAACTTTCAGATTTTGACGGAACAACAGCTAAATCAATATAAGTATATAACTCTTCTAGTTCCTTATATAAATACTCTCCCTTAAAAATTACTCGTTCTTCTAAACCTAGTTGAAAAACTAATTTTTCTAACTTTTTTTTATAAGCATTGTCAACTATTACTCCATAAATATGAAAAACCATATAATCAGGTAAAAGAGGCATAAGTGTAATTATAAATTCAATATTCTTGATAGGTGCAATACGGCCTAAAAAACCTATTACATATTCTGATTTATCAGTTTTCTGTTTTTTAATCTCTGGAAAATTACTTTTTAAGGGATTGGCAAACAATAAGCTTCTAAACTTTTTAAAAATAGGATAGGAGTTTTCTTTTTCTTCTTTAGTTGAATAATGAATGTATATTGAATTTTTTGATCTTTGAAGTAATAGCTTATATATATGAAGATATATTCTTTTCTTAAAGTCTAAAGACCCACCCAATAATTGACCTCTCGTACTAACCAACACTGTTTTCTTTTTTGAAAGAAATATATAGATGAGTGGTATAAAAGAAAAAGGTATACTGTAAATAGAGTTTATCCAAATAATTTCACTGTTTTGAATTATTGAAAACAATGTTTTGCTATTAAAATTTGATATTGTTACGACTTTATGTTCACTAATGCTTTCTTCTATTGGACTTTCCTTAAAATTGTTGTATTTTGTTAAAATTTGATAGTCATATTTCCCTTCCAAAAAATGACATACTCCAATAATTGACTGAAGTGGTCCACTATATGCAATACCAGGTTTACTATAGGGTAATATTATACTAATCATTAAAAAAATTGTAATTATAAAGGCAAATATAAGTTATATATGAGTGTACAATTGATAATATTTTTCGGAAGTTTTTTTTAATCCACAAAACGCACTGTTTTTTTTACTTTCAGAAATTTTATTCTTTACAAATTCACTATCATACAATTTGTTAAAAGCCTTTTTTATTTCAGTAACACTGTATGGATTTACAAATAGCGCCCCTCTACCAATACTTTTAAAAGGTTCTATATTTGACGTAACAACCGGAACCCCAAACGCTTGTGCTTCAATTAACGGAAGTCCAAATCCTTCAGCTTCCGAAGCAAAAAAAAGAACATCCGCCTTGTTGTACAGTTGGTACAATTGTCCATCGTTCAAATCTGAATATATTTCCGATCTATTTTCAATACCGTGTTGCTTTATTAAAAGCTGAATGGTTTTTGCTTGTGAATGAACAAAGTGATAAAAACCATTCAAATCTTTGGTAGCTTCAATAAGTCTTTCATAGTTTTTTAAGGACTTACCCCCTATTTGCAAAATGTGCATTGTTTGGTTTTCAGAAAAGATTCTTTCCCTCATACTAATTTTTTCCTTAGGGATTACAAGCGGGTTTTCAATCACTACTACTTTTTTTTCAATATTTTTAAAATTCTGAATTAGTTCATTTTTTGTGTTACCTGAAACAGCTACAATTTTATGACTAAAAGTGATAGGAAGCTTATAATAGAATAGGTTATAAATCGCACCTTTAATTCCTTTAAATCTACGATAGTGGTATAAATCGTGTATGGTCAATATCCGTTTTTTAAAAGGAAAAGCCATTACCATATAATTACACCCTCCGGTGATGTGAACAACATATTTTTTTGCAAATAATGAATCTAAAAAACAGTTCAGAAAACAAAAGAGGTCATAATTATGCTTCAACGTCATTTTCCTATAATCAAAACCAATATCTGTTTTGCTTTTTAATTTATTGAATATACTGTGATACACTCTTTCAATACTATAGTTACCCTTATTTGGTTTCCGAAATACAAAGAGGACTTTTTTATTTGACATTATCTTGCTTTTTTAGGGGAACTACAGATAATTCTTTTAAACTCTTAATAAGCCACAATCTTGTTGTTTTAGAAATACTTCTGTACTGATAATAAAAGAATAGCGGTAAAAGTGCACTTAAAAAAGTAAGAACCCAAAAAGATGTTCCTATATAATTTAGGTAAAATACCACTGCAACGAATAAAACAGCACATAAATTTAACATGTAAAGAAGCTTATTTGACTTTTTAATTGAAAACACCGTAAAAGAATGATACGGCAACCAAAAAGCATTTACCAGTAATTCTGAAAAGAACATTGCCAACAATATTCCATACAGTCCATATTGCATACTTGCAAAAGCAACACTGAAAAAGATTAAAACCCTTAAAAAAGAGGTGGTCAACACAAGTTTGGTTTTATTGATGGCAATAAAAAATGTAAAGATAATTTTTCCGTAATTCTGAACTAAAAAAATCACTACCAATGCACTGTAAAGCCCTAAATTAAAACTGAGCTTCCCATTAGTCCAAAAAGTGAATAAATCGTTTATAAAGAACAAAGAAATACTATACCCACTAATTAACAGCACACCAGTACTAAACCAATATGCATTAAAAATATCCAGAATTTTATTTAGTTTATTTTTCACATACAAGTTAATGATCTCGGGACTTAACGGATTTAGAATTATTTCGGAAATCTTAAGTCCGAAATTTACTATAGCTCTCGTTGCTACAAATAATGGTAAAAATGTGGTTCCTATAAAAGCAGAAATGATTAGGACAATTCCGTCGTTTCGTAACCTTTCTAAAAAGTTACTGAATATAAAAGGAATGGAATTTTTAAAGTTTTCAATTCCCAATTTAAAACTACCGCATTTCCACCATGGGAAGAAATCGGGCAATAATCGTTTCAAAATAAACAGTAACCCAATTGAATAAACAGATTTTACTACAAACCATACAATAGCTAGTTGAATGAGTGTAATATCGGTAATAGCAGCAATTACCAGTATAAAAAAGTCAATAATCTTTTCCCAAGTGGCAAATTGAAATGATTTATAAATTAAACCAAAGGGATTTAAAATCTTAACAATAATTCCTCTAAATGAACCTGCTAGCATTCTATACAAAAAAAGTATCGTCAATACCGTAGCTATTGTTTTATCACTTATGTCTGTATCTAACAAAAATTTCAGGAAACCACTTTTAAATAATAGAAAAACGATAGTAATCTGGATAAAACCTGTTAAAAAATTAGCTCGCAAAGCTGATCCTAATACTATTTTTGCTTTTTCAGTATTTTCTTTTACAATGGCGTTAAATTGGTTTCCGATATAAGTTGCATGGCCAAATTCTATTACTTGTATTAAATTGAATACTGTAAAAAGAGCTATCCATGCTCCATACACCTTAAGTTCCCAGTAGTTTAAAAGTATGGGGATTAACAAAACAGAATACAGCGTAAGAACAACCGTCTGCACTGTTTTATATCCAAAAGATTTAAAAAGAGATTTTATCATTCTTCAGAATCTTTTGTAAAGATTAGATAAATATTGATACTACAAAAAATAAATATTTTAGCTAGTTTGAAAATTGTTTTAACAGCCTAATTAATAGTTTAAATGTTCAAAAACCCTTTGTTTAATATGTTCTTAAGTTGAAAGATGAGCCAACCATATGGGTCCTTTATTGGAATTATTATTGTTTCTTAATAAATATTTTGATCCATCTACTTTACGATCTTTGTTTAAGCTTTCTAAAAGAAAATTTTCGATACTTTGCCCAGCTGCTTTTGGTATGTGGATGAACAGTGCTTTATATTCAGGAAGTATCATTAAAAGGAATAATTAAATTGGTCCAAATCTTCTTTAAAAACTTGAAAAATAATTTCTTTTGAAATATTTGAAAACGTTTCTTTATAGTTTAAATTATCAGACTTTTTCTTCCAAGGTAAAGGGTTTACTTTATATTCATTTGCTAATTTTTGAAAATCTTCTTGTAAATTTTCAAACCGAATAAAATTGATGTTATAATTTTTAGTGCCTTTAACCCACTCGTTTTGACTCATAAACATAATTTCTCGATCTCTATAACTGGGGTCCTTTTCAACAAACACTTTTTTTATCCAATCATCAAAAGATATAGGGTTTACTTGCATTTTATTTTGGTTGGTTTTAATGCGGTAGTGGTATTCTGAAGCTACTCTATCAAAAGGATTTCTAATGGATGTCCAAATATTAATATTCTGCGGAAGATCTTCGTCAAATTTATTTCTATAAATATTTTCGTATTCGCCTAACGTAAAATGTGCCTCGGTAATTTCTAGGCTTTTTGCTATAGAAGAACCGGCTGTTTTATTTATATGAATAAATAACGGTCTACTTCCATCTTTAACTTGAGCAAGATATCTATTTAACATGTAAGGGCGTATAAAACTATCTAAATACACTTTTTGATATAACCACCAAGTACTATAAAACATAACCTAATCGTTTTGCCAAAGGTAGACAATGTGTTTCATAGGTTTCCTTTTCTTTGGCTGTTAATGAGCTCCAAATAAGAGGTGACACTTTTGTTGCTTTACCTTTTAGACTTTCTTTTATTACGTGTCGGAATTTATACTGTTTTGAAGTATTTCGCTTAGGTAGTTTAAATGAATTAATTTTTAAAGTATCAATCCCGATTGCTTCTACTAAACTTTTAAGTGTATCAGGGTTTTTTACTAGGTCTTCAAAGTGATAAAATGGTGTTTCAGTATCTAAAATATAGTCGTGAACCTTTTTATAGTACCAACACAGTTTTTCGAAACGGGTTATTGTATTCCACTTTTCAGAAAAAAAATCATCATCGTTTGGGTATTGATTAATTATATAATCTTCACCAGTAAATAAGGTGCGCTTATATACACTTTCAAGATAAGATTTAGGATGACGAACGATGAATATTTTCTTCCAGCCTAGTTTTTGTAAAATTTCCGTATTAGCAAAACGAAAGTAAGGATTAACCTCTATATAAAAGTTTGCCTTTGCTTTTTCTGCAACTTTATTCCGCTTTTTAAGGTAATTCTGTGGTGATATTAGAATAATCCTTTAGCTGCGATAAGAAGAGAAATGGTAAGTCTTTATTCCCTTCCTTATGATGAAAACATTGAACACCAGATATGTCATCTAAAAAATACGCTAAACTCTTTGTTCCAGTCCTACCGATAGAGGTAATAAGAATTTTTTTCATATTTTTTAAGAAAGTAAAAAAGTATTTACAATATCATACCAGCAGCTACGGTTTCGTTTGTAACATCGTCTACTAATATAAAACTTCCTGTATTTCTATTATCACGGTACTCATCGACCATTAGCCTACGAGTTGTTCGTATAGTCACACGGGCAATATCATTCATTTTCAAATCTTTATCCTCTTCATCACGGTCATAGGTGTTAATATCTATTTTATACAGTACACTTTTAATCATAGCTGTTTGCTCATTAGAGGTGTGCATAATAGTATATTTCGCCCGAGGTTTTGAGGGCTCATTATTTAGCCAGCAAATCATCGCGCTAAACTCCTGTTCTGCTTCCGGTTTGTTATTAACCTTTACAATCATGTCACCCCGGCTTACATCAATATCATCTTCTAATGTAATAGATATAGACATTGGGGCAAAAGCTTCTTTTAACTCGCCATCAAAAGTATCAATAGATTTTATTCTTGATGTAAAGCCTGAAGGCATTACCGCTACTTCGTCATTTGGCCTAAAAATACCACTTGCAACCCTTCCTGCGTAACCACGGTAATCTATAAACCCTTCACTTTGTGGGCGCAATACTGTTTGTACTGGAAAACGTGCATCAATTTTGTTAATATCGCTGCTAATATGAATATTTTCCAAGGTATACAATAATGGAGCTCCTTGATACCAGTCCATATTTTCTGAACGGTTCACAACATTATCACCCAATAAAGCACTAATAGGTAAAAACCGGATATCTTTTACATACAACTTTGAAGAAAATTCTTCAAATTGAGTAATGATATTGTTATATACTTCTTCTGAAAAATCTACCAAATCCATTTTGTTGACACAAACAACAATATGTGGTATTTGAAGTAAAGAGGCAATAAAAGCGTGACGTTTAGTTTGTTCAATAACTCCATGCCGAGCATCGATTAAAATTAAGGCTGCATTGGCCGTAGATGCTCCAGTAACCATATTACGGGTGTATTGTATGTGGCCTGGAGTATCGGCAATTATAAACTTTCGCTTTGGGGTAGTAAAATAACGGTAGGCAACATCAATAGTAATACCTTGTTCTCTTTCATCTTTTAAACCATCAGTAAATAAAGCTAAATCAACCCCTTCGTGACCTTTTCGCTTACTGGTTGTTTCCACAGCTTGTAATTGATCTTCAAAAATGGCTTTACTATCAAAAAGTAATCTTCCTATTAAGGTACTTTTACCATCATCTACACTTCCTGCCGTTGTAAATCGTAATAATTGATTTTCTTTTATTTCCATTATGCTACTGCTTCTTTATTTTTTTAAAAGTATCCTTGTCTTTTTCTGTCCTCCATCGATGTTTCGCTACGCTTATCATCAGTACGATTACCTCGTTCTGTTTGTTTCATGGCAGAAACCTCCATAGCAATTTTTTCTAACGTATCGGCATCAGATTCCATGCCTCCAGTAATAGTTATATCACCCAATGTTCTAAAACGGATTTTCTTGGTAACGATTTCTTCGCCTTCTTCCAGTTTTAAATATTCTGAAACTGGTATCCAAGAATCATTGCGCCATACTACTTCTCTTTCATGCGCGTAATACAAGGATGGTATTTCTATATTTTCTCTTTTTATATAATTCCACACGTCCATTTCGGTCCAATTGCTTATTGGGAAAGCTCTAAAGTGTTCACCTTCAAAATGCTTTCCATTAAGAATGTTCCACAGTTCTGGACGCTGGTTTTTAGGATCCCATTGTCCAAAATCGTCCCTATGTGAAAAGAACCGTTCTTTTGCCCTAGCTTTCTCTTCATCACGACGACCACCTCCAATGGCACAATCCACTTTATTGGTTTCTATAGCATCTAAAAGGGTAGTGATTTGCAATGCATTTCGGGTGGCATTCTTCCCTTTTTCTTCAGCTACACGACCTTGATCGATTGATTCTTGTACCGAACCAACAATTAATTGTGCATCAAATTTTTCTATTAAATCATCTCTAAACTGAATGGTTTCAGGGAAATTGTGTCCTGTATCCACATGCATTAATGGAAATGGTATTTTTGAAGGATAAAATGCTTTTTTAGCTAAATGTGTTACCAAAATAGAATCTTTACCCCCGGAAAAAAGAATGACCGGGTTTTCAAATTGTGCCCATACTTCCCGTAGTATGTAAATTGCTTCAGACTCTAATTCGTCTAGATAATTTAAATAATACTTGCTCATAGTTTCTTTATAATTCTAATTTGGGTTTTATTGCTTTCATTATTATTTCAACAGATTCTGAAACGGAAACCTTCGTTGTATCGATTGTTATAGTTGCGTTGTCAGGAGCTTCATACGGTGCGTTTACTCCGGTAAAATCTTTTATCAACCCTTTTCTTGCTTTTGCGTACAATCCCTTTACGTCTCTTTTCTCACACTCTTCAATCGGTGTGTCAATAAAAATTTCGATAAAGTTAACATCTTTGACCGTTTTTTTTATCAATTCGCGGTCCTTTTTGTAAGGCGAAACAAACGCTGCCAATACAACTACACCTGCATCGACAAATAAATTTGCAGTTTCAGCAATTCTACGAATATTTTCGGTGCGATCTTCTGGTGTAAAAGCTAAGTCATTGTTAAGCCCTTTTCTAACATTATCACCATCTAAGGTATATGTATGTATTTTTTGGTTATATAGCTCTTGCTCTAATGCATTAGCAATGGTGGATTTTCCAGAACCAGACAAGCCAGTAAACCAGATAAGAAATGAATTGTGCTCTTTTAATTCAGACCTTTTCTTTTTGGTTATTTTAAAATCGTGTGGAATAATGTTTTCTTGCATACTACTTTTTTATTTTTTCCTAACAAAGAAATTTCTAACTCTTCCCAATGGTAATCGTAACCAAATACGTTCGTGTATATAATATAATATAAACTTGGAAACCAACTCTGCTAAGGCAACATAAAGTGCTATCTCATCAAAAGCATTTAATACTAGACCTGAAATAATAAAGGTTCCCGTTGTTGCAATAATTCGCCAAGAAATGGTTTTGTATAATGTTTGGCGTGGGTTTACTTCTTTTCCAAGTAATATTTTTTGCCAAACTCGCTCATGTACATAATAAACAGTGAGTTTAATAAAAAATTCAAAAAAACCAATCTTTATGGCACTGTCTATACTACAATTACCATTTAAGCAGGTAATTAAAAAAACAACCAAAATAGTATCGGCCGTTGCAATAATACGCCAAGAAATCCCTTTTAATATACTCCTGTAATGTGATTCTTGTTTGTACTTACCCATACTTATTAGCTTCGGTTAGATACCAAAAACCAAGGGTTCAATAAATTTTCTTTATTGTACTGCAAAGGTTTGTTTGCAGGGAGCGCTGTTACGGTTACACCTACAGCCTGACAGATAGCATGCCCTGCTGCTGTATCCCACTCCATTGTTGGAGCATAACGAGGGTATAAATCGGCTTTACCTTCTGCAACCAAACAGAATTTTAGAGAGCTTCCTTTTGATACAATTTCCACCTCTTCATTTTCTGAAATGGTATCAATATACTTTTTTGTCTCTTCATTTAAGTGCGAGCGGCTTCCTACTATACGTGCTTTATCTTTGTTTTTCACCGGTTTTATTTCAGAAGCATTTGCATATATGTCACGTAAAGATGTATCATGATTTTCCAATTGAACTTTGAAAGCTTTTTTGGTGTCAACTTCAGTAAAGTATAGTGTTTTAAAGTCTGGAACATATAATACACCTAAAATTGGAATTCCGTCTTCAATTAGTGCTATATTAACCGTAAACTCACCATTCTTCTTTATAAATTCTTTAGTCCCATCTAAAGGGTCTACTATCCAACATTTATCCCAGTTTTTTCGTTCAGAAAACTTCATTTGTTTATTTTCTTCACTGATAATAGGAATATCGGTTTGTTTTAGATAAGAAATTATTATGTCGTTGGCACGTTTATCTGCAATGGTTAAAGGAGAGTCATCATTTTTTGTTTCCACTTCAAAGTTTGAAGTACTATAAACGTTCATAATTTCTTCTCCCGCTTCCAGTGAAGCTTGAATTGCTATATCTATTAAATTCACTTTAGTATCTATTTAAGCTAAACCAAAATCATAGGAATAGCTATTTTGTAATTTTATCTTTTATTGCTGGATAAAAATGTTTAAATAAAATATAAAAAGCCCCTAGCAAAAATCCTATTAAAATAAATTGAACGAGTACCAATAATTTATTAGGTGATGAAGGTTCTATTGGGATGGTTGCAGGCTTAATTATTGTAAAAACAGGTGTATCTTTTTTTACGTTTAGTTTAGCTGTTTCAAATTCTCCCGCTAACTGAGAATAAATGTTAGAAGACAAACTATACTCTGTTTGTAATTGTTCTAATCTATTTTGAGCCAAATTACTTATAACGTTTACATTCCTATCTTTATAATTTGCCAATGCAGCTCTTTTATTAAAATAATCTTTCTCTGCTTCTTTAAAGCGTTCGTCGATGTACTCTAATTCCTGTCTTGCTTTTTTAATATTGTATTCAATAATAAATTTTTGAAGCAAGTTCTGTATATTACTTGCAAGCTTAGCCGATGCTTTTGCCTCTGGGAACGTAGTAGAGATTTCTATATAACCATCAACATCATTGATGTTTACTGAAAAATTTGAATACAAATAATCAAGTTGTTGTTTTTCATTTGAATTTAAATAAAAGGAAGTAGAGTCCTGAGCGTTGATAGTTTCTTCAACTTTAGGGCTTTTAAACAATCCAATAATTTTACCTGGCAAACCAATTGTGTAACCCTTTATGTTACTCAGTACACCAGGTTTTCTAATATCAGTAAGATAATAGGAAACAGAAACAGAGCTGTCTTGTTCCTTTACGGGTATTTTAGATTCTAATATTTGTTTTTTGAAAGGTGTGCTTTCTACAATTAATGGATATTGCATTGGCAGTATTACATCACTACCTGAATCTCCAACATTGACTCCTATTAAATTTGCAATTCCACTTATTTTTTTTCCTAGTTTTTTGGAAGAAGAAACTTGCGTAACAAAAACAGAAGAAGATGTATATTCCTTAGGCAGTAAAAAGGCAACTAAAATTCCTAAAATAACAAAAACGACAAGAAATTTTAAGATAATCTTTCTGGAGCTGTATAATATCTTTAATATATCAAAAGTATCTACTTGAAATACCGATTTTTCAGATGTGTTATCATTTTCCATATTATTGAAGCAATCTATCTATTAAAAGTCCCAATGTTGTTAAACCAGTACTTATACCCACCACTTCTTGTGCAGATAATTTATTTTTATTTTCTGGTTTAGCAGGGACTAATATGGCGGCACCTGGCTCTAATCTTGGATAACTCCTAAAGAATAAAAAATGTTTGGTTGAAGCGATGTCCCCATTAGCATATACCACATAGGTTTTTCCTTTTTTAGCGTCTGATGAAAAACCACCCGATTTACTTATGTAATCTTTTAAGGTCATTCCTTTTTCAAAACGTACCAAAGAAGGGACCAATACTTCCCCTTCTACTTTTACAGTTTGCTTGGTCGATGGGATTATCAGTTGGTCTCCACTCTTTAAAACTAAATTATGTTTAGAGTCTTCATTATCAATAATCTTTTCTAGATTAATTCCTACTCTAAATTCTCTACGGTTTTTTAGGTTATCGTCCTCAGTTCCGGTAACTTCTTCCTTCTCGGCTAACCCTTCAAAAGTTTCTCGTTGTGTCTCTTCTTTGTAAAAAGGGTTTAATCTAACCAATGTGGCACCTTCAATAAAAGCGTACTGTGTTATGCCTCCGGCTCTTTCCAATAGATCTGAAATTTTCTCATTCTTCCTTTCTATTGTGTAATTTCCGGGATAATTAGCTTCTCCAGTAACTGAAACCTTTATTTGTTCAGAAAAACCCTTTAAATACCGAACCGAAACCCTATCGTTTGGTTGTAGTATAAAATTTGAGCCATCTTCAAGCGTTAATTTGCCATTTGCAGAAACTTTAAAATTTTCGCTTAATGTTTCGTAAGAATCATCATCTACCCTTCTATATATATCTATTTTATTTTCGTTTGCACCGTCGGTAAACCCACCTCCAAGAAGGACAAGATCTTCTACTGTCATGTTCTGAACATAAGGAATTTTTATTGGGTTGTTAACAGCACCGTCAATAGATAAAGTGTAGCTTTCTGTTAAATCATATTTATTAAAGATTTGTACCCTGTCGTCTGGTTGTAGCTGTATACTCTTAGAACCTGAAAGCACTTCAGAAACTGAAAAAGGTGTCGCTGTTTCCGTTACGCCATCTTCTGTACTGAACAATAGACCTCTTTCTAAAAAGGCTCTATCATTTACTCCCGCAGCTTTATTGATTAAATCTTTTATAGTGAGCCCTGGTGTAAATTCATATTTACCAGGTCTATAAACAGCACCAGCAATTGTTATTTTATTTTCAAATTTGTCTATAATTTCATTTACAGTAAGTATATCTCCATCTTGTAATGGTGTTTCACTCTCCTTATCAACCAGTATTTCTTTTACCACTCTCCTATCACCTTCAATGCGTTCTAAAACAACTCGTTCTTTATAGGCATTGGAAGTAAACCCGCCTGTAAATTTTAAAAGGTCACTCAATGTTTCTCCTGGTTTTAGCTCATAAGTGCCCGTACGCTTAACGCTTCCGTTTATTTTCACTCTTGAAATGTATGGAGAGATGATTATTACATCTTGGTCTTGAAGTGTTTTATTTCCAACTTGTGAACCGTTTATTAAATAATCATAAACATCAAAATGAGTTATTTTGTCTCCATTTCTAACCAATTTAATTTCCCTGAATGTACCTTGCTTTGTTGGACCGCCAGAAGCATATAAAGCATTTAAAACTGTAGATAAGGCACTTAACGAGTATGTTCCAGGAACTTTAACCTCACCTATAATATTTACTTGAACCGTTCTAACATTTATAAGTGAAACACTAAGAAAAACCTTATAAGGGCTATTGTCTGAAGCATTGATCCCAGAGTATATCCTTTTGAGTTTACCTTTAATTTTAGCAGAAGCTTCTTGCATTGTCAGCCCACTCACATAGATTGGGCCAATATTTGAAATTCGTACCGCTCCCTCTCTGTCAACCTCTACATTATAATTGTTTTCTGCAGCTCCCCATAAATTTATGGAAACTTCGTCGCCAGGCCCTAATTCATAATTGGCTGGAGTGGCCAAATTCATGTTAGGTGTAAAGGATATGTTTTGGTTATTAAAAAAATCGTAGCCAAAAATTGGGTCTTTGGTTACCCCTTCTTTTACTTCATTTCCAGTAAACCCAATTGGTGCTTTATTGTCAATATTTAATGAACTATCTATCTGTTCACCTTCCAACGTTTTTGTAGAAGATCCCATTTGGTTTAACCTACGCTCCAATTCAGCAATTTTTGTGGGAGAAACACCCCTTGCTGCTGCCATAGCCTTTAGCTGTTCCATCGTATACCCCTGTTGCTTGGCCCGCTCCCAGTAAGATTGTATTTGCTCGTCGGTAAGATCCTCTACATCTGCAGATAATATTGATGAGGACGGAACAGTCTGTGCAACCATATCGCCTGCTGTGAAACAAAGCGTGAACAGAAGAAACAGCAATACTTTTTTTATGCTAAAATTTGCTTTTGCCATTAAAAATTTATAAATCAATACAATTCTTGTTTTATTAACGCGCAAAGATAACAAATCTTTAAAGAGATTATTGCTTTTCTCCTTTTAAATAAAAGTTGCTGTTATAGTAAAATTTTGCTCGTTTTCAACGTTAAAAAAAAACTAAACAGCCTATAAAAATTGCTGTCGTGTCTATGTCTTTGTAAATTTGATAAAAACAAAAAAATTATGAGCTATTTAAACTTAGACAAGGACAAAACAACTGCAACTGCAAAAGAACTAAATGTGCTGTTAGCAGATTATCATTTATACTATCAAAAGCTTCGTAACTTCCATTGGAACATTGTTGGAAGAAATTTTTTCGATCTTCACGAGAAATTCGAAGAAATGTACGATGACGCAAAATTAAAAGTAGATGAAATTGCAGAACGAATTTTAACTTTACGTTTTCAACCTGTAAGCAATTATACTGATTACCTTGATATGTCAAATTTAAAAGAATCTCCTTCTCGCACAGAAGATGCCAAAATGGTGAAAATTCTTTTAGACGACCACGGAAAAATATTAAATCAAATGCGGGCTGTAATCGATAAAGCTGAAAAAGCTGATGACGAAGGAACTATTGATATGATTGGTGCTTATATTGCCGATGTTGAAAAAATAAGCTGGATGTTAGATGCATGGTCTATGAAAGCTAGTGACAATCATCCCGAAGCATAATTAAATAAAGCTTAAAATTTAAAGCTCGCTCTTTTGCGGGCTTTTTGTTTTTCTAATGGTTAATAGCTTATTTTAAGTGCAAAAGACAATCGAGTTCCTTCTTCTCCTTTAAATGCCGTAAAGCTTCCTACTATGGCGTTGGTCCATAAAACATCAAATCCGCCACCGTAGGCATCGTACCATTTTTCTGAAGTATCTCTTTTTACCCAAACACGACCTATATTGTACCCTCCACGTATTCTAACCGTTACAGGGAATAAAGCTGTTTTTATGGGTTGAAACGTATACAATAAATCACTTTTGCCTAAAAAGCTATTGAAGCCTTTAAATCTACCCTCACGGTACCCTCTTAACCCTGTTTTTGCTCCTAAAGTCGCTGTTTGGTAAAATTCAGGCCTGTCTCCTACTTGCAAATGTGTAGAAGCCCCAGTCTCCAAAACAAGCCTGTTATTACTTAATAGTGAATTGTAAAACAAAACGGAAGACTTTAAAAAGCCAGTAATATCATTCGATTTTAAATTATCAATCCCTCCTACTGCGGCAGAAAAAAACATTCCTTTGGTTGGGAAATAAGCTGCATCATAATTTTTATAGCTATAAGTAATTTCAGGAACAGCAAAGTAAGACCGCAATGTATATTCTTCTGCTGCTGCATCTAACAAGAAATTACTTTCATTATTAATTAACTTTATTGTATTTAGGTTCAATTTTAACTGAAAAAAACTTCCATAATCTGTTTCTTTTTCAAGTGCCAGCCCGCCGTGAATTCCTTCCATTTGAATACGGTTGTAGTTTAGCCCTAAATCATCTTCAGGATTAATTGTTTCATTTCCGAAGCCAAAAAAGTTTTCAGTATAATCTAAAGAGGTATACCTACCATCTATCACAAAATTAAAATCGTTAACTACCGCCGCAAACCCTTTTAAAAAGTCAATATCAAATCCTGTGGTTTGAAAATTATAATCAAGTGAAATATTGGTTCTTTTGCTGTATGGGTTTTTTATAAAGTTAAACTTATCATTCGTGTAAGAAGCTTTTAAAGAAACTCCTGTATCGTTATTATACAGTGTTTTCAAGCTAATGGTACTGGCAGAAGATTTCTTCTTCGTGTAATCATAGCTATTGGCTTCATAAATATTAGTGGTTTTAAAACGGGCTCCACCTTTATTTTTTATTTCTACCTCATCATCTTTATTATCATACACTACAATTTTTTTTCCTTCTGAAATGTTATAAATATCATCATCTTGCCCTCCTATTAATCGTATTAAAATTGCTTTTTCTGCTACACCGTTTACTTCAAAAACATCATCATCGTCCAATCCATACAACCAAATCTCTTTTGTTTCTTCTGAGTTAAAAACCCTATCAAACAATACATCGCCTTTTTCCCCATCTTTTATTCTATAGGCAGTTATTTGTGTTTTTCCATTGGGCTGACGGTTTATAACAAAATGATCATCTTTATCGGTTCCTGTCAACATTTGAAATTTTATAAACTCGTGATAATAGCGTTCTACAATGTTTACAAGGTTTTCTTTTCTTTTTAGAAATGATTTTTTTATCTCGCTACTAGTTGTGTCTTGTACTTCCACAGGAAGGTCCTTAAAAGCGTTGTCTAAAATTTCTTCGTCAATTGCTTTTTGCATTTTTTTAGCTTCCTCAATCCAAGTTGACTTATCACTTCGTTTAATAAGGGCACGGTCTAACTTTGAACCTGCTTTATTAAACCAAGCGACATCCTTAATATCTTCGTTATAAATACCGAACTGATTTATTGAACCAGATAACTTTCTAAGTAAGTTTAAAAAGCTACCGTCAAAATTGGCAAAAACCTGATCTCGATCCCGTGGAATGGGTATAAACTGTAACTTCCCATCCTCATCTTCAAACTCTGACCAACGCCATTGATCGCTATGTCTGTCCCAATCGCCAATCAACATATCAAAAATACGTGCTCGAATATACGTCGCTTCGTCTAAGGTATGGTCCTCGTCTTCCCTGAGTTTTTCCAATAAGTCGTCTGTGCTTTCCACATTATCTGGATATCCAAAGCTTTTACGGTTTTCATACTCTTCCGCAGGACGTTCTACAATCATATACAATTGATTACCGTAGCCTTCATTATACTTTTCTAAACGCTGCTGCTTAGGTACGTAATACAATTCTGGCGTGGTATAATATACACCCGCCGCTTTGGCCAGTTTTGGAATTGCAAATGCCCCATAGGGATGTGCTGCTGTGTAAAAATCTAGAATTAAATCCTCCGGTACTGTATTGCTGAAATATTTTTCAGCGTCAATTCCATTAAAAGTTGTTGTTTCCAATAGTTGAACAGCACTCTTTTTAAGGGCACGCATATTATATTCTTTACCATCTTTTGTCACTAACCTTAAGGAACGCGTTTGATGTCCGCCTCCTGGCCTTACCACTTCTAATCCCCCATAAAGAGTATCTAGTAAAGCTGTAGATGCCTTTACCTTCGTTCCATAAACATCTCGATAATGTTGCCCCCAAAAGGATTTGAAAAAATCAGATTTTTCTACTTTTTCAATATCGTAAACTGAAGCGGTATACGTTCGCGGATATGTTTTGGGATACGATTCGGTTTTTGGCTCTTCAATTGGCTGGAAAATTTTTCTTCTGAATAATAGATTTGATGTGTCTTTTTTTTCTTCCGAAGCATGAAAAGAGACCCAAACACTTCCTTTATCTGTTATTTCAACAGAAGCAAAGCCTTGTTTTCCGTATGAAAAAATACCATTGTCACTTAACGAAACTGGTTTAGTAGTAGATGCAGCGCCACTAACCAACTGTTTAAAGTTTCCTTCTTCGATATACTGAAGGTTTTCCTCGTGCCCTGAAACTATTAGAATACGATGGTCGGGCTTATTCAGTAAGATTTCAAGTTCCTTCATAAGCTCACTATACCGATAGTTAAAGCGGTTTTGCTTAGACACACCACCTTGTGAACGAATTTCGGTAATGAGTGTTCCTACACCCGGCAATGGAATGTTACCTTGCAATGGAAAAATATGATCCCGAAATGAAAATCGCCCTCCATGAAAACCATTCGTGAACATAGGATGGTGCATCGCAAAAATTATTATTTTATTGGCGCTTTTCTTTATTTCACCAGCAATTTCCAAGAGAAGTTTTTCACGTGTTTTAATCTGGCATTTATCATTCATATTGGGGTTCTTGTCCCAGTCTTCAATAAACCATTGGCTATCCACCGCTATTAATTGTATGTTTTCTGAAAGCTCAATACTCTCTAAAGGGCAACCGTTATTTGGGGTTAGGATATCGCCATCTTCAAAATTTTCTTTTAAGTAATCTTCAATTGTTTCCAGCCCTTTGGTTTTATTGAAATCCCATTCGTAATTTCCTGGTAAAAAATAAGGGGTAGCCCCAGTAGTTTTTACTACTCGAATTTGAGGATCAAGCTGCTTTTTAAGTTTTTCTTCCTCGCCGTTTTCAGCATCTATATTATCCCCAATAAAAAGAACGCTTTTTTCTTTGGAAGCATTATTCGCAATCGTTTTACTTAAAACAGACAAAGTTGTTTCATTATTTTTAGCAGCATTTCCTGTTACATAAATAGTATTTACTACATTTTCTTCGTTATAGGTATCATCAATTGTTCTATCTAATCGTGTTTGTAGTTTTGATGTAGCGCAAGAAGCTAAAAGCAGAAAAGAAAGTATTAAGTAAAATGGGGATAATTTCATACAATAAGTTATGGGGTTTCTTAAAAGTCAAATCCTAAGCCGAATACCAAGCGAGCTCCTTCTACAGAGTGAAATAGGCTAGCTGAACCGGTTAAACCACCGCTACCATTAATCCAAAGGCCTCCGCCATACGAGTTGTGCCATTTCTCTGAATCAAATTCAGGGGTCCATACACGGCCTAAATCGGCTCCGCCATAAAGACCTATTTGCAACGGAATTAGCCCAACTTTAAATTCATCAAAACTGTAACGAACATCGGCACTTCCTACCAATGAAGATTTTCCAGAAAAACGCTCTTCCCTAAAACCACGAAGGCCTGTGTTTGCACCTAAATTAATGGCTTGGAAAAATTCGAATTGACTCCCGAAGTTAAACTTTGCCCGAACATTAGTCTTTAACACCCACTTTTTATTGGTGGTTAGGCTATTGTAAAAACCAAGCCGGGTCTTCAAAAACCCAAATACTCTTTTAAAATTATCGAAATTACCTGTTACACCCGTGTTTAGGTCGAACATCATACCAATAGTTGGATTTCTAAAGTTGTCAAAACTACGGTAATTATAAATACCTTCAAGGGTACCATATGGATCAAAATTTTCAGTTTTATCAACTCTGCGAATATTTGTAATACCTGGTATATCGTCATTTACACGAATTGCTTCAAACTTACCTTGCAATTTAAAAAAGCTACCAAAGTTTGAGTTTCGCAGCAATCCCGCTTTTGCCATAAGCGTTTGTACTTGAACCCTGTTATAATTAAAGCCTAAATCGTCTTCTGGATTGATAGTTTCATTTCCGTAACCAAAGTAATTTACCACGTAAGTAGGACCTGTAAAACGACCACCGAAACTTAAATTCAGTGTATTTCTAATATTGGCTATTTCTCCTTCATAACTTACATCGAAACTATCGCTGTCAAAATAGTAACCAACATTTAAACTATGTCGGCGTGAAAAAGGGTTTTGCTGAAAGCTGTTTACTTGATAAACATACTGTAATCCGGCTCTATACCCATCATCAGGGTTGTAACCAAATGCCGCGGCATACGCATGTGTGTTTTGAATGTTTTTCCGGTAGTCGTATGTATTTAAGGTATATACATCGGTAAGTCGTAAATTCCCTCCATTTTTAACCTCAACGGTATTTTCTTTACTTTCGTGATCATACACCTTTACTTTTTTTCCTTCAATCAGTCGATACACATCATTGCCATGACCACCAATTAACCTTACAAATATTGGATTATCGCCCGTTCCAGTCACTTCAAAAATATCTTCTTCATCCAAACCATAAATCCAAATCTGATTTGTTTCTGAAGCAAGAAATGTTCGGTCTGCCACTAACATCCCTCTATCGTCTGAAGGAAAATTGTAAGTCCGTACATTTGTTTTTCCATCAGCCAACCTAGTTACCTGAAAGAAGTCTCTTTTATTGGTTCCTTCAATAGTTTGTAATTTTGCCAAATAAGAGTAATACCTGTCGGCAATTTTTTCAAGATTGTCCCTTCTCCCTTTTAAGGCGGTAATTATATCTTGTAAAGATTCATTATTTACGCTTCGGGGAATGGTTGAAAAAGCGGTTTCAATAATAGAGTCTGAAATTACTTTTTGTAAGTTTTTTGCAGCATTAATCCATTCTTCCCTTCCTGATTTTTTTAGAAGAGCACGGTCTAATATAATTCCTTCTTTATTAAACCATCGTATGTCTCGTAGGTTTTCATTATACACCTGTTTTTCATAGGTTCTACCAAATATAGATCTTGCAATATCAAGCACATTTCCTTCAAAGCTAGAAAAAGCATCATCCCTGTTTCTTGGTATGGGAACAAAGACATTTACACTATCTTGACGTAAGTATTCTGCCCATCGCCAGTGGCCTGGTTCCCTATCCCAGTCGCCCACGAGCATATCAAATAAACGGGAACGTATAAAGTTTTCTTCATCTATTGAAACCTCTCGGCCTCTTCGAAGTTTTATAAGAATATCATCTGCTGTTTCAATATCGTCGGGATACTCAAAAAGAGGTTCACCTTTAGTGCTTTCAGCAGGTTGTGTAGTAAGTAAATAAAGGGCGTCTCCAAATTTTTCATTGTAAACTCCTAATTGTTTTTGTTTGGGGATATAGAATAGTTCTGTCTGATTATGAAAAATATTGGCAGCCTTTGCCAATGTTGGGAGAGCAAGTGGTGCATACGGATGGGTTGCGGTATAAAAATCTACGCCAAAGGTATTTTTAGGAGCTACTTTTGAGTCTTCTTTATCTATTTTTTCAGTTTCTGTATCTTCTTCAAAAACTATTTTTTGTGAAAACTCCAAAGCATTTTGCTTCATTGCACGCATTCGGTACCTATTGCCTCTTTTGTCTTCCAAAATTAAAGCATCATATTCTTCATTACCTGTTTCCCGTATTACTTCTAGACCACCATAAAGTGTATCTAATGATGTAATTTTTGCTGTGACTTTATTAGTATAGGCGTCCTTATATTTAGCACCCCAAACTGTTTTGAAAAACAAGGCCTCACTAACACTATCTTGCTCGTAAATAGCAACTTCTTTGGTAGCCTCATAATTATTTGGCAAGACAGAAGCAGGGTAGGTTTTATTAGAAGGAAATACTTCTTTCTGAAACAACAGTTTTGGTTGGTCGTCTTCCGTTCCACCATAATACCTTACAAATGAAGATCCATCTTCTAAAATATCAAAAATAGCGAAGCCTTGTCCACCATAACTAAAAACCCCATTCTGTCCTAAAGCCGCATGTGATGATTTACCACCTGAACCTGAAAGTATTTGTACCAATCCCTCTTTTTCTACGTGCTGAAGAGTATGTTCGTGACCAGAAGTAAAAACCACCCGACCATGATCTTTAGCTAAAGAAGCCAAACGGTTCATCAACTTGTTATAAAGTTCATTGTACCTATCTTGAACTGACACTCCACCCTGTGAACGTATTTGCACCACTAAAGATGAAAGTATAGGCAATGGAAACTTACTTTGTGTAGGGTACAAATGTTTTTCTAAAGCAAAATAGCCACCATGTGTACCATTGGTAAACATAGGATGGTGCATAGCAAAAAGAACCGTTTTATTTTTATTCTTTTCAAGTTCATTGGCTATTTCAATAAACAGTTTTTCACGCGTTTTAATTTCGCAGTTTTTGTTGAAATCTGGATCGCTATTCCAGTCTTCAAGATACCATTGTGAGTCAAGAATTAATAATTCAACATTTTCTGAAACTGAAAAATTTATCAATGGACATCCTCCTGTAGGCTGAAAAGACAAAGAGTCTAAATGTTTTTGAACGTACTCTTGTTCGCGCTTAAGCCCGACAAGCCCTCCTGAATAATATTCGTGGTTTCCGGGAATAATATAGGTTTGCCCTTTAAAGTCTTCTAATGCTTTAAACTGGTTGTCCATATAGTATTCACTGATTTCCCTATCTGGATGGCCTTCTGCGGGCATCCCGTTATCGTAAATATTATCGCCCAAAAAGATTGCGTGATCACTTGTTTTAGTTGGGTGTTCTTTCAAATAATTATTAAAAACAGTAAGCCCCTTGCTCATTCTATTTGCAGGCGAAATACCAGCATCACCAACTAAATAAAAAGTTCGTTCTATTTTTTTATCTGAAGGAAATAACGCCTCTGCCTCAGGGTTTTTATACTGAGGTTCATAGGAAGCACAAGCACTTACTAGTGTTATAAAAGTTAAAAAAAGGGCTGTCTTTTTGAAACGCATAAGCAATATTAATATTCTTGATTTACATTGAAAAAGCTACTTTAAAAGAAAACTGAACACCTTCATCTGATGTAAAAATATTAACAGTACCACTTAATAAATCGGCAGCATTAATCCAAAAACCACCACCATAGCTATCGTGCCATACATCTGAAGTATCATTAGGAACCCATACCCTACCAGCATCATATCCAGCAAATACACCTATTTGTATTGGTGTTACGGCAGTTCTAAAACTATTAAAGCTGTATCGTAGATCTGCTCCTCCAGCTACGGCACTACGACCGGTAAAGCGATCCCTACGGTACCCTCGAAGACCATAGTCTCTACCCAATTGGGCTCCTTGGTAAAACTCAAAATTATTTCCGACGTTAAAGTGACCAACTGCTTTGGTGTTTAAAACCAGCTTTTTGTCTTTTGTCAATGCGTTGTAAAAAGTTAATTTCGGAATTACATATCCAAAAATACGATCACTATCATCGATGTTTTGAGTTCCTCCTGCTGTTAAACTTGCATGCATTCCCCTACCAGGATTGGCTTTATTGTCAAAACTTTCATAGGTGTATGTACCTTCAGCTGATGCAAAATACTTTCTTTCCTCAACATCTAGGTATCCAATATCTGAAATAAATCTACCGTCGGTATCTTCTACTTCAACACCTTCAAATTTTGCTTTAAACTCAATTGCACTTCCATATCGTCCATCTTTTTTAATTCCTAATGCGCCGCCATAACTTCCTATACGCACTCGGTTATAATCGTTCCCTAGATCGTCATCAAAATTTTCAGTTTCATTTCCGAAGCCAAAAAAGTTTTCAGAAAAATTTGGGTTACGGAAATGTCCTTCTAAGAGGAAATTCCAATCTGAGAAAATATTGGCAAACTCACCGCTATAATTTACATCAAAGCTTTCAGTAGCAAAATAGTACCCTGCTTTTACACTATGCTTTTGTTTAAATGGGTTTTCCTGAAAGCCATGAACGGTAAACGTATCAGAAAGTCCAATTAAAAATCCATCATCTGCATTGTAACCAAACGCCGGTAATAAGAGGTTTATGGTTTTGTTTTCTTTTATATAATCGTAGGTATTGAAATTGTAATTATTGGTAATCCTAAAAGCTGCACCACCTTTATTTTTAATGGTGTTTTTCTTACTTTTTTGGTCATAAACCTTTATTCTACTTCCGTTTTCAATATCGTAGGTGTCGTTATTTTGTCCACCAATAATTCGGGTAAAAATTGGACGGCTACCTTTTCCTTTTACTTCAAAAACATCATCATCATCGAGTCCATAAACCCAAAGCTCTTTGGTGTCATCTTTTGAAAACGTCCTATCAAGAATAAGGTCTCCTTTTTCACCATCTTTTATTCTATAAGCCTTGATATTTGTTTTTCCTTCTGGAAGTCGGGTGATTTCGAAAATATCATCCTTATCGGTACCCGTTAAAATTTGAAGATTTGAAAAGTAGTCGTAATATTCTGAAGCAATTCTTACAATATTATCGCGCCTTCCTTTTAGGTTTTCTTTAATTTCTTCAGCAGTTTCATCTTGCACTTCTTTAGGCAAATCATTAAACGCATTTTCTATAACTTCATCGGTTACATTTTCTTTAATGTATTCTGCTTGAGCCATCCATTCTTCTCTTCCGTAGTTTTCGGCTAATGCGCGGTCTAACTTTATTCCGGCACTATTAAACCACTTGGTATGTTTTAATTCTGGCCCGTACACTTGAAATTGCCGAGCCGTACTAAACAATGTACGTACTGCATCTAACAATCCGCCATCAAAGTTTGCAAAAACCTGATCTCTATCCCGTGGGATTGGCGTGTATATTTTATTTCCGTCTTCATCTTCTTGTAAGGCAAATCGCCACTGATCGTTATGGCGATCCCAATCTCCAATCAACATATCGAACATCCGGGCACGAATGTATGCTTTCTGGTTTATTTTATTTTCTTCATCCTTTCTTATTTCTTCAAGTACATCATCGGTACTAATAATATCTTCAGCGTAATCAAAAATAGCCTCGTCATATTCTTCGTCAGGACGTTCAACAATCATATACAATTCATCTCCATACGTTTCATTAAACTTACCAAGCGCCTTTTGTTTGGGAACATAAAACAACTTGGGGTTGGTATGGAACACTTTTGCCGCATCTGCCAATTTTGGAATGGCAAAAGCTCCATATGGATGGGCCGCCGTATAAAAATCTAAAATTAAGTCTTCTGGGAGCGTGTTTTTAAAGTCACTTTCAATTACTTCATTTTTAAGAATTACGGTCTGTAAAAATTGTACCGCACTCTTTTTTAACGCCCGCATATTATAATCGTGACCTTCTTTATCTACTAAACGAAGTGAAACTGTTTGGTGGCCTCCGCCAGCACGTTCTACGGTCAGGCCGCCGTATAGTGTATCTAAATCTACTGTTGGTGCTAACACTTCTTTGCCGTACACTTTACGATAATGGTCGCCCCAAACTGTCTTAAAGAAACTGCTTCTATTTACCAAGCTATCGCTATACACAGCAGCTTTTACGGTTTTAGGAAATGTATTTGGTAATTTTGAAACGTTATATTTTCTTTCTGGAGCTATAATTTCCTTTTCAAATACAATGGTTGAACTTCCATCTTCTTCAGCTTTAAAAAATGTAACTGAAGTTGAACCATCTTTGTAAATAGTCACTTTACTGAAACCTTGTCCACCATATGAAAATTCTCCGTTTTCACCCAAAGCTGCAGCTGTGGCATCTCCTGCAGATCCCGAAATAACTTGTTTTGCATTGGCTCCTTCAATATATTGCAATGAACGATCGTGACCTGAAACGAGAACCAAATTTTTATGATCTTTCACCAACACTTCAATTCTGCCCATTAATTCGCTGTAAGCTTCATTATATCTGTCTTGTGAAGATATTGCCCCTTGGCTTCTTACTTGCGTAATTAAGGATGCCAAACCTGGAACTGGCAGTAAATGATTTTTGGCTGGGAATTTCCCTCCATGTTTACCATTGGTGTACAATGGGTGGTGCATCGCTAAGATTATTGTTTTTTGCTTTGCTTTTTTAAGCTCGCCCTCTAGTTCAACTAAAAACTTAGCTCGGTTTTTAATCTGGCATTTGTCATTCATTTTTGGGTGCTTGTCCCAGTTTTCTATATACCATTGTGTGTCGATCATTATTAAATGAACCGAATCGTTGATTTCCACTTCTTCAAGTGGACATCCGTTATTTGGTTCTAACACAGAATCTGAATTTAAAGCTTCTTTCAACAAGTCTTCTTCTAATTCTAGACCATCAACACCAGATTTCCAATCGAGGTTACCCGGCAACACATTAACAGTACCTTTAAAACTTTCAATAGCGTCTAATTGCTGCTTTATAATTTGTTTTGCTTTCTCTTTTTCAGGACTATCATCTTCGGGGAGCCCTTCTGGAAAAAAGCTGTTTCCAAGGAATAACAGATTATCATTTTCTGTGTTTTTATCTGCTATATACTTTTTGAAAGATTGTAGCGCTAAGTTTTTTTCTGTTTCACCTATGGATAAATAACCCGCATCGCCCATTAAGTAGAATGTTTTTTCTACTTCTTTTCCATCACTAGAAAAAGAATTGGTCTGGTAGGTTGAAGAGTATTGAGGTTGGTAGGTTGCACAAGAGAAAAACAATAGTGCAGTGATAAAAGTTATAAAGATGTTAATTTTTTTCATAAGCAAATTAAAGCGTGGTATTTTTAGTAATTTGGATATTTAAAACTGAGATTTTATGAGCGACAAAGATATAATTGAAGAAGCGGATAATTTTGTACTTAACCTCTTTAAGGAAAAGTTACCCAACACCTTTGTTTATCATAACTATTCGCACACAAAACGTGTTTATAAAAGTATAAACGAAATTATTGAAGACTCACAAATTTCTGTTAAAGATGCCACCATCCTTAAATTGGCCGCCATACTGCACGACACGGGATACATTGTTAAACGGGAAGGCCACGAAGAAGAGAGCGTAAAAATTGCACGTGAGTTTCTGGAGTCTAAAGATGTTGAAAAAGACATTATCGATGGCGTTGAAAAATGCATCATGGCTACCAAGTTTAAAAACACAACTCCCAAAGATCATATGGAGGAAATAATGCGCGATGCAGACTCTTCGCATTTTGGGAAAGACTATTTTGAAGAGGCCAGTGAGTTTTTAAGGCAAGAATACATTGCCCAGAACATTAAAAACTATACCCCTCAAGAATGGCGGGACGAAAACATCGATCTTCTTATAAACAAACACAAGTTTTATACTTCTTATGCTTTAAACAATTGGCAAAATACCAAACAAGAAAACTTGGCTGATTTAATAGGCAAGAACAAAAAAATAAAAAAGAAAATAAAGAAAGAAGAAGTTAAAGCCCAATTAAAGGCTAAATATAAAGATAAAAGCGTAGATCGAGGCATTCAAACCTTTTATAGAACTGCGCTTAGAAACCACATTAAATTAAGTGATATTGCCGATACCAAAGCAAACATACTGCTTTCGGTAAATGCCATTATCATTTCGTTGGTACTCTCTAATTTACTTTCAAAACTAGACAATCCTTCCAACGATTATTTAATAATACCGACGGCAATATTCGTTATTTTCAGTGCTATTACAATGATTTTATCGGTAATAGCTACACGCCCCAATGTTACGAGAGGCGAGTTCACGAAAGAAGATGTTGACAATAAAAGTGTAAACCTAGCTTTCTTCGGAAATTTCCATCGCATGGAACTTCAAGAATACGAATGGGCAATGCAAGAATTACTTAAAGACCGTGATTACGTTTATACTGCATTAACCAAAGATTTGTACTTTTTAGGTAAGGTGTTAGATCGTAAATATCGTATTTTAAGATGGACCTATACCATATTTGTTACAGGAACTATTATATCGATACTAGCTTTCGCTATATCTTTCTATTTAGGCGGTTCTAGAATGTCTTAATTATTGATTTCAGTAATTAAATCGTTGTAAGTATAGTATTCTTTTTTATTGTCCTTGTCTTTAGAGTAAAGAACACTTACACGTATGGCTTTTAAACCTGTAACACCTTGTAGATCTTCAAGTTCTACAATATCAACATCTTTATCTAGCTGTTTTTTGTGTTGAAGGAATGAAATATACTTTAAATACTCTTTTTCATCTTCTCTTTGAGAATAAATAATGACAATTTTACCTTCTTGCGTAACACGCTCCTCAGTTCCTTTAATGTTTGCCTTATCAACCCGTTTTTTCACAACCTCATAACGTGCATTGTAAGTTCCGTCTACATCAAAGCGTTTTTCGTCCATTCTAAACCGAAGTGACAAAGAACCATTAAAAGCCAAGATCATAGAAGCTACATTTAATTGCATGGGCAATTGCTCTTTAAGCTTGTAGTAATTGTTTTCCATTTCGCACATTACCTGTAATTGCCATAATCTCAAGTTATACAGATAAACTTTATTGAAATTTTTATTTTTGGTGATGGCTTCGCCAATATATAAGTTGTGCTCTACTCCATCGGTTTTAAAACGTTCAAAATAATGCGGATACATTTTTTGAGCTTCAATTTGTTTTTTATCAATAATTGAAGCCATACGCTTATTGATGATCATTACAGCATCATCATAGTCCTTACGGTACTTATAAATTAAACCGCTATTTTCATCTACCTGTTCGTTATAGTTTTTTATTAAATTCTTTAAATTTTCATTTTTAGTACCTAAATGCTTAAATAAAGGAACTATTTCTGTTCTCAAAAACTTAAGCACTTGACGCTCGCTATCTACTTGCAAGCCTTCTTTAAGATCTGTAAGATAGTTTGTTATTCTAAACTCTAAATGTTCATAAATAGGAAGTGGTTCAAGGTTATTTATTTTCTTGATTATTTCCTTAATTTGTTTCAGTTGAAGTATTAAGTCTTTTATAGTCGCATTATTCCTTGCTTCCGAAGAACCTTTAACGTCAATTTGACCGTATAGTGGGTGTACGTCTTCAAAAATAATTTCTTTAAAGTACGTAGGGTTCCCTTGTGAGATGGAGTTTAAGTAACGTTTAGCTTCTTTTCTAAATTTCCAATGTACACTGGGGTGCAAGGACGTACATTCTTCTTGAATGATTAACTCGAGTTTGTTCTCAATTTGTTTTTTTCCACGAACTACTGAATCTACCAAGAAGGGCATAATTGTATGTAGCTTGTTGGCGTTTATAGAGTTAAGGTCGTTAATATTAGGAGATACTAATTCTAAAATCCCCAATACTTTGTTTTCTTTATTTACAATAGATGCTAAAATGGCACTTTTAATGCCTTGATCCAACAGTTTTTTATATAAAATATTATCGGGGTACAGCTTATGGTATTTTGGCACGTTCGATATACAATAAAACTCTTTTTGTTTAAAAAGTTTGTAATACGATGCGTCACAAAGCGCTGTTTGGCAATTCTGTTTGTCTTTTTCATTTAATATGAAGCTGTCGATATTCTTAAAGATAAATTTTTCGAACAATTGATCTTCTTCATTAAATTCTGAAAAACCAATTTTAAGTTCCTGAAGTTGAAAAATAGATTTGAAGATAGATTCAAACGTTTTAGTGTTATCTTCAGTTTCGGGATTATTACGTAATAAATTGGATTTAAAGTCCGAAATAGATGCATCTAAGGTAACATCGAACATATTGGCAATTACAAAGCCTTTAAAAATCCAACTTCCGGGCGGAAATTTTTCTTTCCACAGTGCAATATTATCAAAACCGTCCAACAGCTCTTCAACATCTGCATCTGTAATATCAACCGCCTTATCAGTTGGTATTAGGTCAACAAAATCTCCATTATATAAAGTACGATAGGTATGATTTACACCATCGGCATCTGGTATTGTGTAATGCAACGGACGTTTAAAATCCACGTTATACCCATAATGTACATTTAAAATAATGCTACAGCTCATTATATAAGTGTAGTCATCATCAAAATTGGCAAGTTGTGGTATAAATTCCTCTCCTGCTGCCGCAATAATGTTTTTATATCGTTTAGATGATTTGAAAACAAACTCCTGAAAAGGAACTGTGGCCAGTTTTATTTCATTTTCTTGTAAAATAGAAGAAAATAACTCGTCCAAAACAATATCGATTTGCTCATCGTACTTTTCAAATTGAGCCTTGGTTGTAATCCCTTTTTCTAGGATAGGATATTGTTCGGCTATTTCCAAAACAGCTTTTGCACGCTCCCTAATCATTTCTTGAGGAGCATCCAGTTGCGCACGATACTTATTAAAAAGCTTACTAAAGCTCACTTGTACCTTTAAAGGAAATTCACCGTTTTGTGTTTTCATTATCAACTAATTACCTACTTGTTATTTTATTGTAAAGTATAATTTTATTTCTAAAAAATAAATCGTTTTAACAAATTAACAATAATTTGAGAGTTGCATTTTTTTTCAGAAACAAATACTGTTATTTTTGCGTTTACAAATATACCTATTATGAGACGATTATTAGCTACATTACTTACAGCAACACTTTTAATTTCCTGTGCAGGAGACAGCAATACATACAAGCTACAAGGAACTGCCAAGAATTTTGACGACGGCACCAAAGTATATGTGTACAGCATTAAAGATAGTAACCAACCAAAAGCAATCGATACACTTAGTATTACAAACGGAACTTTTGAAGGTACTTACCCAAAAAGTGACAGTAGTTCTGTTAATTATATTAACGTAGAAGGTGTTCAGGCAAATATTGTTTATTTTCCTGAAAATGAAGATTTGAAAGCCACGCTTTACAAAGACAGTATCGGCTCTTCTTTTGTTTCTGGAGGGAAGCAAAATGAAGCTTTTACTTCTTTTTCTGAAGAAATGCGCAGCATTAATGAAGAAAAGCAGGCTCAAATGAAAGCGTTTAGAACAGCTCAACAAAATGGAGATGTTGAAGCTATTAAGCAAATTCAGGAGGAGAATATGGCTTTAACAAAAGAAGAAACCAAGTTTAAAAAAGAGTTTATAAAAAGTAACAAAAACTCAATCTTCTCGGTAATGCTTCTTTCTGAAATGCTTACTCGTAAAGAAATGACTGCCGAAGAGGCTAGTGAAGTTTTAAATAACCTTTCACCAAAAGTTTCGTCCTCTCCTATTGTAACACAGGTTGAAGCAATGATTGCCAATGCTAGAAAAGCAGATATTGGCTCAATAGCGCCAAACTTTAGCGCTCCTACTCCAGAAGGCGAAATGCTTTCTTTAAAAGAAGCCATGGGAAAATACACGATTATCGATTTTTGGGCTTCTTGGTGCAAACCTTGTAGAGTTGAAAACCCAAATGTTGTAAAAGTTTATGAAAAGTACCACGACAAAGGTCTAAACATTATAAGTGTTTCCTTAGACCGCCAGAAACAAAAAGACAAATGGATAAAGGCTATCGCCGATGACAATATGGATTGGTATCACGTATCAAATCTTCAGTTTTGGCAAGATCCCATTGCAAGACAGTATAATGTAAGAGCGATTCCAGCCACCTTCCTTTTAGATGAAAATGGAAAGATAATAGACAAAAATCTTCGTGGTCCAGCTCTAGGAGCCAAAATGGAATCACTGCTAGGCAGTGAATAAACTTACAGCTATAAAAAAGAAAAAGCCTTGAAACGAAAATTCATTTCAAGGCTTTTTTAATTATTTACGTGCTATTTATCGTTAATTCAATAAAAAACTAACGTTTACAGTAGTTCTCATTTCAATTTCCCCTGGCGCTATTGGTTGCTGTCCACCAGAAGCATCCCCTTCCATCATAGCCGATTTATACATTCTTGGTTGTGGATAATCAGGTTGTTGAAATTCACTAATCAACACGGCTTTACCAATGGTTTGATTTAATACACCGGCATATTCTTCTGCCTTCATTTTAGCGTTTTCAACTGCTTTTTTTCTAGCTTGTGATTTTAATTGGTCTTCATTTGAAGCCGAGAAGCTAACGCCATCAATACGGTTAATACCACTCTGCAATAAGCCATTCATTAAATCTTCATATTTTGAAAGATCTTTCAACTTAATTGAAATCGCCTGGTTAGCGCTGTAATTATACGTTTTACTGTTATAGTCGTAGTTTTTATTCAACCTGATGTATTGTGTTTTTACATCTTTATCGTCTATACCCATTTTCTTGATAAACGAAAGCACTTTTGAAACGGTACGGTCATTTTCTTGTTTAATTATGGTGGCATCCTTACCTGTGTTTTCTACACGAATATCTATGTTAGCTTCATCTGGAACGGTTTTTACAATACCTTCTCCAGTAACCGATACGGTAGGTTGTTGTGTGTTTTGAGCGTGTGTCATCATCGTGGTTGTTAAGAGAATAACTAAAATTTGAACTGTTTTTTTCATAATATTCTTTTTTAAATTTTTCCGAGTTTATGTAATACAAATAATAAAATAATAGGAATGGCCAATACGGCAACGATCCATAATTGCGTTTGCAACAAGATAGGTGCAAAGGCAATAGTTAATACATACCCTGCAATAGCCCCGCCAAAGTGTGCATCGTGACCAATATTACCTAACCTACTTTTCATTCCGTAGATGGAATACAGTAAGTATAGGATACCAAAAATCCAAGCGGGTATGGCAATTGGGATAAAAAACAGGTACAATCCCATATCTGGATAAAATAATATCGCCGAATATAAAACCCCGGTAACAGCACCACTTGCCCCTACAGCACTGTAATGGTACTCATCTTTATGAAAAAAGAAGGACAGTAAATTACCGACAATTAAACTGGCCAAATATATTAGTACGAATTTGATTACCCCAACCGAACTGATCACCACATTGGCAAAAAAGAACAGGGTAAACATATTAAAAAACAAATGTGCCCAATCTACATGTAAAAAGCCTGAAGTTACCATTCGTATTTGTTCTCCTCGGCGAATTCCAGCAATGTTGAATTTATACTTTTCAAAAAAAGAAAAATCATTAAAGCCTTTTAACGAGATAATTACATTGGCTGCAATGATTATAATGGTGGCAATGTGGAGTTCTGGCATATCTTTTCAATAAAATTAAACGGTTGTTATGCAATAAAATTAGTTAGTTTTGTGGTAAATCTACCTATGCAACGGCTACTTTATTATTTGCTGTATCCCATACTTTGGCTGGTTTCCATCCTGCCTATGTGGGTGTTGTACATCAAATCGTCAGTGCTGTACATAATTACATATTATATAATTGGCTACCGAAAAAAAGTAGTTAAAAACAACTTAAAACTGGTTTTCCCAGCGTATTCTTCTGAGGAAATAAACCGCATTACAAAAGGATTTTACAAACATTTATGCGATGTCATTTTTGAAACCATAAAAAGTCTTACCATTTCTGATAAAGAAATAAGCAAGCGCTTTCAGTTTGAAAATTTAGAACTGTTAGAAGATTTAAAAGCAAAAGGTAAAAGCACCTTGCTTATGAGCGGTCATTACGCCAACTGGGAATGGACCGGGATATTAAACAAAAAAACAAGTTATAAATGCTATGCAGTTTATAAAAAACTAGACAATCCTTATTTCGACTCGTTAGTTAAAGGAACCCGCGAACGTTTTGGTGGAAATATTGTAAGTAATAAAAAAATTGTACCCCAATTGTTTAGGGAGGCAAAACGAAATATTGAAACCGTTACGCTCATACTTTCAGACCAAACCCCAAAACGCAATGCTTACAAACACCGTGATACGTTTATGGGTATTGATGTACCTGTGTTTACTGGCACTGAAGAAATAGCAAAGCGACTGGACTTTGCCGCTGTGTATTTAAAAGTAAAAAAAGTAAAAAGGGGTTATTACAAAACTTCTTTTGAACTGCTTACCGAAAACCCAAAAGAACATCCCGATTTTGAAATCACCCGTATGTTTTTAACGGAGATTGAAAAGCAAATTAAAGAGCAACCTGAGTTTTACCTCTGGTCGCACAAACGTTGGAAGCACAGGTTGTAAGAACGAAGTATGATTTTCGAGGTACGAATGACGGTTTAGGTGCAATTTACAGAAAAAGGTGGCTGAGCCAGCTTGCCTTGCTTTTTGAGTAGGTGATTCCGCTTTTTCTGCGGAATTTTATCGAAGCAACCGCCAGCCGTATTACAGTTTGTCTTCGATACAATTTTATGAAAATGAAGTTTTCCACTTCAAGTCATCTATTTTAACCATAAAATCACTCAGACATCCTTAAATTACGGTTTGGCAGTTGGATTTTAAAGTTTATATGCTCACTAGCTCAAATCTCATCAACTCATTAACTCATCAACTCATCAACTCAAAGCTAAGAAAACCTACCCCGCTATCGCCTTAATTTCCGTAATAAACCGTTCTGCCAACGCATCGGCGTCTTTTTGAGATGGCCCTTCTGTATAAATTCTGATAATAGGCTCAGTGTTCGATTTTCGAAGGTGTACCCAATTTTCAGCAAAATCTATTTTAACGCCATCGATTGTGTTTATTTCTTCTGAAGCATATTTACTTTCAATTGATTTCAGAATTTTATCAACGTCTAATTGTGGCGTTAATTCAATCTTTTTCTTGCTCATATAATACGATGGATAGCGTTTTCTAAGTTCGCTAACTGCAATTTTTTCTTTGGCTAAATGGCTCAAAAATAAAGCAATACCTACCAAGCTGTCTCTCCCGTAATGCAATTCAGGATAAATGATCCCGCCATTTCCTTCGCCACCGATGATAGCTTTGGTGTCTTTCATTTTCTGTACTACGTTCACTTCGCCAACGGCGCTTGCTGTATAGGTTCCGTTATACTTTTCGGTCACATCGCGTAATGCACGGGAAGATGACATATTGCTAACGGTATTCCCAGGATTGTGCTGTAAAACATAATCGGCAACGGCAACCAAGGTATATTCTTCACCAAACATTTCACCTTTTTCATCCACAAAAGCTAATCTGTCCACATCGGGATCTACCACAATACCAAAATCGGCGTGTTCGTCCACCACTTTTTTCATTAAGTCGGTCAGATGCTCTTTTAAAGGCTCTGGATTGTGTGGGAATTCGCCCGTAGGCTCACAAAACAACTCAACAGTTTGAACACCTAACGCTTTAAGAAGCATTGGAACCGCAATTCCTCCAGTTGAGTTTACACCGTCCACAACCACTTTAAGGTTTGCCTTTTTTATAGCATTAGCATTTACTAAGGGTAATTCCAATATTTCATCAATATGTAAATCTATATAAGCATCGTTCTTAGTAATTTTTCCCAAATCATCCACTTCAGAAAAATTGATGTTCTCAGCTTCAGCAATATTCAAGATTTCCTGTCCGGCTTCAGCATTTAAAAATTCCCCGTCTTTATTTAATAATTTTAAAGCATTCCATTGTTTTGGGTTATGGCTTGCTGTTAATATAATTCCGCCATCGGCGTGTTCCATCATTACAGCCATTTCAACGGTTGGTGTGGTCGATAAATTAAGGTCAATCACGTGGATCCCCATTCCTACAAGTGTGTTCATGACTAATTGTTGTACCATCTCCCCAGAAATACGGGCATCACGCCCTACTACCACGCGATATTCATCTTTTTTCCGCTGTTTTTTCACCCAACTCCCATAGGCTGCTGCATATTTTACAGCATCTATTGGCGTTAAATTTTCACCTTGCGAACCACCAATGGTTCCACGTATTCCCGAAATAGATTTTATCAATGTCATGAATTCAAATTTTTAAGCAAATATACTTTTTTTAAAACGCATTACTACCTCATGATTTTGTAAATTGTCCCGATGAATTTTTTGGCACATATCTATCTTTCCGGTGAAGATGAAGGCATTACTATAGGAAACTTTATAGCCGATGGCATTAAAGGCAAAAAGTATAAAAAGTTTCCGCCTAAAATTCAAAAAGGTATATTATTACACCGAGAAATAGACACATACACAGACAGCCATCCAATTGTAAAACAAAGCACAGCAAGGCTTCATAAAAATTACAGTCATTACAGCGGTGTGATTGTGGATATTTTATACGATCATTTTTTAGCTAAAAACTGGAACCAATATCATGAGCTTCCGTTAGATGAATATGTAGAAAATTTTTACGATTTGCTTCGGAATAATTTCACTATACTCCCAACACGAATTCAACGAATGATGCCTTATATGATTGCAGATAATTGGTTATTGAATTATGCTACCGTTAGGGGTATCAGTACAATTTTAGACCAAATGAACGTTCGCACCAAAGGAAAGTCGAAGATGAATTTTGCTGTTTTAGAGCTCGAACAATATTACACTGAGTTTGAAACAGAGTTCACTTCTTTTTTTGATGAATTGATTATTTTTTCAGAAGAAAAACTAAAAGAGCTATGAAAGCACTCCCCTACCTTCTTTTATTTTTATTAATCCTTTCTTGTAAACAAGTCCCTGAAATAAAGGAAACGTCCTTTAAAGTTGAAAGAAAGCCTGTAAAACCAGTAGTTGCCGATAGTGCAATGGTTGTGTCGGCTCGCAAAGAAGCTTCAAAAATTGGTGTTGAAATTTTAAAAAAAGGTGGTAATGCTTTCGATGCAATGATTGCTACAGAAATGGCACTGGCCGTAACCTATCCCTATGCCGGAAATTTAGGCGGTGGAGGTTTTATAGTCTATCGAACCCAATACGGCGAACTAGGAAGTATTGATTACCGAGAGAGAGCGCCAAAAGCAGCTGGTCGCGATATGTATTTAGACGAAAATGGGGTTTACAATACAGAACAAAGCAAAACAGGAGGATTGGCGGTTGGCGTCCCTGGAACGATTGCAGGAATTTTTGCCGTTCACGAAAAACTGGGGTCCTTACCTATGGAAGTTATTTTACAACCAGTAATAGACCTTGCTAATTCCGGTTTTGCTTTGACCGAAGACCAAGTAGACCGGTTCAACGAATACGGACCCATTTTCAAAGAAGTTAATGGCGAAGAGTCCATCTATACAAAAAAGTATCTTGCTGGTGATACACTAAAAAACGAAGCGCTTGCCAATACTTTACAGCGAATTATAAAAAAAGGGCGGGCAGGTTTTTATGAAGGGGAAACAGCAAAAAAATTGACCGGTTTTATTCAGAAAAAAGGAGGGATTATCACAGAGGAAGACCTCGAAACGTATGAAGCTGAATGGCGAGAACCTGTTGTTTTTCAATACAAAGACCTAAAAGTGATTTCAATGGGACCACCATCGAGTGGCGGAATTGTATTGGGACAAATTTTAAATATGATTGAACCATATCCCATTGAAACCTATGGTCATAATTCGGCTAAATACATTCAACTACTTACCGAAGCCGAACGCAGAGCCTATGCGGATAGAAGCCATTATTTGGGCGATCCCGATTTTGTAACCATCCCAACAGACTCCTTACTATCAAAAAACTATGCAAAAGAAAGAATGCAAAATTTTTCCTTTGAAGCTGCAACCCCTTCAACCGAAATAAATCCTGGTAACGTGCAAGGCTACGAAAGTACCGAAACCACACATTATTCCATCGTTGATCAATTAGGCAATGCAGTTGCAGTTACCACTACGCTTAATGCTGCATATGGTTCGAAATTATATGTGAAAGATTTGGGGTTTTTCCTAAACAATGAAATGGACGATTTTAGTGCTAAACCTGGAGAACCCAATATGTTTGGCTTAATTGGTGGCGAAGCAAACGCCATTGAACCTCAAAAACGAATGTTAAGCTCGATGACGCCAACTATTGTTGAAAAAAACGATAGCCTTTGGATGAGTGTTGGAACACCGGGCGGCTCTACAATTATCACTTCGGTACTGCAAACTATTTTAAATGTGTCGGCATTTAACATGAACATGCAGGAAGCAGTCAACGCTCCGCGTTTTCACCATCAATGGTTTCCAGACGAGATTACTTTTGAACCTGAGGGTTTTTCAGAAAAATTGGTGGATAGCTTGTTGACAAAAGACTATATTATAAATAAGAAAGAAACACCTGTTATAGGCAAAGTGGACGGTATTTTAGTATTGCCAAATGGGAAATTAGAGGGCGGTGCCGATAAAAGAGGTGACGATACGGCAAAAGGTTTTTGACACGGAAAACAAATAGCTACACTTAATCGATACTTTTAACCTTTACATCTAATTGTAAGTATTTTACTACATTTTGTAGGAAAAATAGTTAATTTTGAGAGAGTTAAATTTTTATAAAGCTGGGGAGCCTAATTATATCACACAAAACATTTATTCTTTAATTTAACACAAGTTCTACTTGGTAAGTGGCTTATTGTTAATCTCCTATGCTTTTGCATAAAAAAGTACTTTTTTTGCCAAATGCCTATGAAGAAAAAATCTTTTTTTAAAGATTTATATACCCTTATTCCACTTGTTTTTAGTGGGTTTCTTTGTATTGGACTAACTTTTATCCTTTGGAAAAAAACAACCTTAGTACTTCAGTTTGAAAACCAGTTAGTCGACCTTTCTTCAATTTTTATCAGTATAAGTGGTTTTCTTTCCACTTTTATATTGTTGTATTTAATCTTATTTGCAGTAAACCTAAAAAAAGAAAAAAAGATAGGAGTTAGTGGTTTAGAGGTTTTGAATAAAAAAATGCACGACTTTAGAGAAATCATAGAGATTTTACTTAGGTCGAAAATGTGGTTACCGGGATTGAAAGAGTATATTGATGAAGAATTTGCCGGGCTTACCTTTTTTCAGGTAAAGGAGTTTTACAAAGGAAAGTCAAAATTGGCCATTGAGTTTTTACAAGAAAAAAATAATTACGCAGATACTGAAAATCTGTATTTGGAATTAAAATCATTATTACAAACAGACACTAAGCAAAAACACATTCCTGAAACCATTGCCAAACCAGAATCTTACAAAAAAGAGCTTATTCAAAAATGGTTAGAACACAAGTGTGGTTCTGGCCTATGGTATTATTTTGGGTATAAATATGGAACCTACAAAGATGCATTGGACTTGGAGGCTATTTACGAAAGGCATCAAGAAAAAATAATGATGCACGCCATCTCCATAGATAACAAAGCTTTTGAAGACTCTTCGTTTAATGAAGTTTTTTTATCAAAACTAGGAGAGTATATCACCACTGAAGTTTTACCAAAGCTGTATCAGCTGCAAGAAAAATCGTCCGAAAAACTACCCTCTATTTCCCGCTATTTATACTTTATATTTTTATTGTTGGTCTTTTTTGGTGTTTTGCTCCCTCTAGCATATTTTCTTTTTAGCCTCAATATACTTTCATTGATAATTAGCTATGCTTTTGTAATTAGTGTCGTATTCTTTATTAGCACTACTTTTTTTCGTTTTTTAAACAATTCAGTAAACAATTAATCCGTTTTCATTTTCTTCAGAAAAACAATTCACGCAAGCCAAACCAAGTTCTAAAATTTAAGTTCAAATGAGTACCTTTGCAAACTATGGCAAAAAATGATGATTTTATTGAAGTTTTAGGGGCGCGTGTCCATAATTTAAAGGACATTGATGTTAAAATTCCAAGGGATAAATTAGTTGTCATTACAGGTCTTTCGGGTAGTGGAAAATCTTCTTTAGCTTTCGATACCATTTACGCGGAAGGACAGCGGCGTTATATTGAAACTTTTTCAGCATATGCTCGCCAATTTTTAGGAAACTTAGAGCGTCCAGATGTTGATAAAATTGATGGTCTCTCCCCTGTTATTGCCATTGAACAAAAAACCACCAGTAAAAGCCCTCGCTCTACTGTTGGCACCATTACCGAAATCTACGATTTTCTACGTTTATTATATGCTCGTGCCAGCGATGCGTATAGTTACAATACGGGTGAAAAAATGGTAAGTTATAGCGATGAGCAGATTAAAAACCTGATTATTGAAGAGTTTAATGGTAAAAAAATAAGTGTTCTGGCTCCCGTTATCCGCTCCAGAAAAGGACACTATCGTGAACTTTTTGAGCAAATTGCCAAGCAAGGTTTTGTAAAGGTTAGGGTTGACGGCGAGGTAAAAGATATTGTAAAGGGAATGCGTACAGACCGCTATAAAACCCACGATATCGAGATTGTAATTGACCGCTTAAAAGTTTCAACTGAAACAGAGAACAGCAAACGCCTTAGCGAAACCATAAATACCGCCATGTATCACGGCGACGATGTGCTAATGGTTTTGGATAACGAGACCAATAAAGCTCGATTTTTTAGTCGTTCTTTAATGTGCCCAACCACTGGAATTTCGTACCCGAATCCTGAGCCGAATAATTTTTCCTTCAATTCACCTAAAGGAATGTGCCCAAATTGTAAAGGATTAGGGACTTTATACGAAGTAAACCTCAATAAAATTGTTCCAGATGAAAGCTTATCTATCAAGAAAGGAGCATTGGCACCACACGGCCCCCAAAAGAAAAATTGGGTTTTTAAACAACTTGAATTGATTGCACAAAAGTTTGATTTTGAATTAAGCGACCCATTCAGTAAAATTCCGAAGGAAGCAAAAGAAATGATTTTCCACGGTGGAAACTCAGCTTTTGAAGTAGACTCAAAAACCCTTGGGATTACCCGAAAATATAAAATAGATTTTGAAGGAGTTGCCACTTTTTTACAAAATACTTTTGAAGCAAACGAATCCCGCTCGCTTCAGCGTTGGGCAAAAGAATATATGGACAAAGTAGTTTGTCCAGAGTGCGAAGGAAGCCGATTGCGAAAAGAGTCGCTATTTTTTAAAGTGAACGATAAAAACATAGCCGAACTTGCCCATATGGACATCATCGAACTGGCAAGCTGGTTTAAAAATATTGAAAAAGACTTAAGTGAAACACAACTTAAAATTGGTTCTGAAATTATAAAGGAAGTCCGAACACGTATCCAATTTTTGGTTGATGTAGGATTGACCTATTTAGCGCTGGACCGAAGCTCAAAATCCTTATCCGGTGGGGAAGCACAACGTATTAGGTTGGCTACGCAAATTGGTTCGCAATTAGTCGGGGTGCTTTATATTCTCGATGAGCCTAGTATTGGCCTACATCAACGTGATAATAAAAAATTAATTGAATCGCTAGTTTCCCTTCGCGATATTGGCAATTCGGTACTTGTGGTGGAACACGACAAAGAAATGATTGAAAGCGCCGATTATGTAATAGATATTGGCCCTGCTGCTGGAAAACACGGTGGTGAAATTGTTTCGGAAGGAACCCCTTCAGAGTTGTTAAAGCATAAAACCCTTACCGCAGAATACCTTAGCGGAAGCAAGGAAATTGAAATCCCCAACAAAAGACGGGAAGGAAACGGAAAAAGCTTAAAACTTTCAGGCGCCACTGGAAACAACTTAAAAAAAGTAACGGTCGAGTTTCCCTTAGGAACTATGATTGGAATTACAGGAGTCTCAGGAAGTGGGAAATCTACGCTAATAAACGAAACGCTCTACCCTATTTTAAATGCCGAAATTTACAACGGCGTTAAAAAGCCGATGCCATACAAAAAGATTGAAGGATTAGAGCATCTTGATAAAGTGATTGACATTAACCAATCGCCCATTGGTCGAACACCACGTTCTAATCCGGCGACTTACACTGGTGTTTTTTCAGAAATACGGAGTTTATTCGCTAAAATCCCTGAATCGATGATTAGGGGTTATAAACCAGGGCGTTTCAGTTTTAATGTAAAAGGCGGGCGTTGTGAAACCTGTAAAGGGGCAGGTTTAAAGGTTATTGAAATGAACTTTTTACCCGATGTTTATGTAGAATGCGAGACCTGTCAAGGAAAGCGTTTTAACCGGGAAACACTCGAAATTCGTTATAAAGGCAACTCAATATATGATGTGCTGAGCATGACCATTAACGAGGCGTGTGAGTTCTTTGAACACATCCCAAAAGTTTATAGAAAACTTAAAACCATTCAAGATGTAGGGCTTGGCTATATTACGCTAGGGCAACAATCTACCACACTCTCAGGAGGGGAAGCACAACGTGTAAAATTGGCAACAGAACTCTCTAAAAAAGGAACAGGAAATACATTTTACATCCTCGATGAACCCACAACAGGCTTGCATTTCGAAGATATTAGAGTATTAATGTTGGTATTGAATGAATTGGTTAAAAAAGGCAACACCGTACTTATTATTGAACATAACCTAGATGTTATAAAAACGGTAGACTATATAATTGATATTGGTCCTGAAGGCGGTAAAAAAGGAGGAAAAGTAATCGCCACAGGAACTCCCGAGGAAATTATTAAAAACAAGAAAAGCCATACAGCACGTTTTCTTAAAAAAGAATTACATTCGTGAGAAGAAAGATGACAGATGTTGGATACTAAAGGCATAAATATTCTGCAAGATGGTACACTGAGTGTTCCAAAACCTTTGTAGGAATACCAAAAAAGTGGGAATACAAAAGACATAAACATGAGAAACGAACAAAAAAATAAAAACTGGAACCTCGTAAAAACCAATGATTCTTGGGCCATCTTCAAAATAATGGGCGAATTTGTAGGAGGTTACGAAAAACTGAGTAAAATTGGACCTTGTGTTTCTATTTTCGGATCTGCTCGCACCAAGCCAGACCACAAGTATTATAAATTAGCTGAGCGAATTGCCGAAAAAATAACCAATAATGGCTATGGGGTAATTACTGGCGGTGGCCCTGGTATTATGGAAGCTGGTAACAAAGGGGCACATTTGGCCGGCGGAACTTCAGTAGGGTTAAACATCACATTACCCTTTGAGCAACACGATAACCCGTATATTGATAGTGATAAAAGCATAGATTTTGATTACTTTTTTGTGCGTAAAGTTATGTTCGTTAAATATTCTCAAGGGTTTGTGGTTATGCCAGGTGGTTTTGGGACTTTAGACGAGTTTTTTGAAGCTCTCACCCTTATACAAACCCATAAAATAGATAAGTTCCCGTTAATATTAGTAGGTACAAAGTTCTGGAGCGGCTTATGGGATTGGGTAAAAGAAACGCTGCTTGAGGCAAACAACAATGTAAGTCCAGAAGATTTGGAGCTCGTGCACATAGTAGATCACGAAGATGAAGTACTAGATATATTAAATCAGTTTTATGATAAATATAATCTTAGTCCTAACTTCTAAAATACACACTCCCCAATATGCTTAAAAAGCTTTTCTTATTTACATGTTTTTTATTCGTGGTCACCATGTCCGCTCAATATGAAATTTCTATTGAGGCAGAATTAAAGCCTGAAACAAAAAGCATTCAAATAAACCAGCAAATTGTATTTAAGAATACATCAAATATTGCCTGGCAAGACGTTTTTTTAAACGATTGGGCCAATAGTTTTTCGAGTAAAACCACACCCTTGGCAAAACGGTTTGCTGAAAATTACAACAGTTCTTTTCATTTTGAAAAAAAAGAAGATAGGGGTAAAACAACTGTTCACAGCATTACAGGTGCAACAAATACCCCATTAAATTGGAAACGTGGAAAAGCTACCGATATTATTAAAATTACTCCCATAAACCCAATACTGCCGGGAGAAAATTTTACCGTAAATTTAATGTACACTGTAAAGTTGCCAAGTACTAAGTTTACACGCTTTGGAGTGACAGAAAACAACAATTATAAACTGAAATACTGGTATATTTCACCTGCGGTTTTTGATAATGATTGGCAAGCGTACAGTAATAAAAATACAGACGACCTATTTTTAACGCCTTCCTCTTTTACAATAAGCTTTAAAGTTCCGAAAGAGTATAAACTTACTTCAGATTTTAATATTATTTCAGAAACAATTTCTGAAAATCAAAAAGCCATTTTATTACAAGGTAAAGAACGTAACCAAGCAACTCTATTTCTTGAAAAAGATTCCTCTTTTGAAACTATAGAAACCGATAAGCTTACCATTGTAACCAACTTAAAGGACGAAAAAATTTCACCTCAAATTAGTGCATTGGCAATTGACAGAATTGTACATTTTTTAGATGACAATCTTGGGGAGTATCCATTTAAAAAAATGGTGATTAGCGAAGCAGATTATCGAAATAGCCCAGTGTACGGCCTTAACCAACTTCCTGACTTTATAAGCCCCTTCCCTGCTGGTTTTGAGTATGATATGGAACAACTTAAAACCATAACCAGAAAATATCTAGAATCATCCCTTTCACTCAACCCCCGTAAGGACAGTTGGTTAATCGGTGCTTTGCAAATCCATTTAATGATGGAGTATGTTGACACATATTACCCTAAAATGAAAATTTTAGGAAGTCTAAGCAACTTTTGGGTTATTCGTTGGGCACACGCAGCCGACTTAGAGTTTAACGATCAATACCCTTTGTTGTACCAAAATGTCGCCCGAAACAACTTACAACAATCCTTAACTACCTCTCGCGATTCATTGCTGAAATTCAATAAAAATATAGCAAACGATTATTATGGTGGCGCTGGAATAAAGTACCTTTCAGATTATTTAGGGAAAGAAACGATTTCAAAAAGCATTAAAGATTTTTATTCTGAAAACAAATTAAAACCTATTGATCCGATAGTTTTTAAAGAAACACTTCAGAAAAACACAACCTTACCTGTTAACTGGTTTTTTACTGATTATATAGATTCCCGTACAACAATTGATTTCAGGATAAAAAATGTTGAAAAACAAGGTGATTCCCTTAAAGTAACTGTTAAGAATACCCGTAAAAACAGCATGCCTGTTTCGCTCTACGGAATTAACAATGACAGTATTTTATTTAAAAAGTGGTTGTTACCCATTGACAGCATTGCAACGGTTACGGTACCAAAAAAAGACGTCGGGAAGTTGGTTCTAAACTATGAAAAAACCATCCCAGAATACAACCAACGCAACAACTATAAAGCTGTAAAAGGATTGTTTAACCGTCCGTTTCAATTTAGGTTGTTTCAAGATGTTGGTGATTCTCGCTACAATCAGGTATTTTTTATGCCAGAGTTTCAGTACAACTTGTATGATGGCTTTGTGGTAGGCCCTAAAGTGTATAATAAAACGGTTTTGCCAAAAGGGTTTCATTATAAATTGACACCACAAATTGGGCTTAAATCCAATACTATAATAGGAAGTGGTTCTCTTGTTTATACTCAAAACTTAGATAAAGAGTCTTTATATTCAATGCGATATGGTTTTGCAGGGAGTTATTTTTCGTATGACCGGGATTTGTTTTACAGACGCTACACCCCATTTATGACCTTCGCTTTCCGAAACAAAGATTTACGGGATAATGAAAAGCAATTTATTAATCTTAGGAGTGTAAATGTAATTAGGGATGACAACCCAAACGACCCCAATCAGGAACCTAATTACAGCGTTTTTAATCTTCAATATGTGTATTCTAACCCTAATTTAATTAACTATTTTAAAGGTATTGTTGATTATGAAATTTCAGCAAAATTCAGTAAGATTTCTACTACGCTGGAATACCGAAAACTCTTTTTAAACAACCGTCAACTAAACCTTCGTTTTTTTGCGGGTGCTTTTCTTTTTAATGACACACGAGAAAATGAAGATTTTTTCAGTTTTGCCTTAGATAGACCAACAGATTACCTTTTTGATTACAATTACTACGGAAGGAGTGAGCAAAGCGGTCTGTTTAGTCAGCAATTAATTGTAGCCGAAGGTGGTTTTAAGTCCCAGTTAAAACCAAAGTTTGCCAATAGCTGGATAACTACGTTAAATGCTAGTACCAATATCTGGAAATGGGTCTATGCTTATGGTGATGTTGGTTTAATACACAACACCGATCGAGGCACACAAGGAGTGTTTGACACAGGAATCCGATTGAGTTTGGTTGCCGATTATTTTGAACTCTACTTCCCGCTTTATTCCAATTTAGGTTGGGAACCTGCATTGGAAAATTATGACCAACGCATCCGCTTTATTGTCACACTCGATCTCAGAACTTTGCTGGGTTTATTTACCAGAAAATGGTACTAAAAGCCCCCTTTATCAGAAAAATAATTTTCAGTTTTCACAGCAAGCTTGTTAAAACAAGTGCCTAAATTAGAAAATTGATACTGTTTACCGATAAATATTAACAATTCAGTAAAAATATTACATTGCAAAATCCGGCTGATTTCGCTACTTTTGTAACTCAAAACACAGACTATGCAAACAGACCCAAAAACCAATAGTGACCTTTCCTTTGAAGATTTTAAAGCAGAAGTACTTTCTGATTATAAGCTGGCAGTAACAAGCCGTGAATGTAGCCTTTTAGGCCGTCGCGAAGTATTGACGGGAAAGGCAAAATTCGGAATCTTTGGTGATGGTAAAGAAGTTCCACAATTGGCTTGGGCAAAAGCATTTAAAAATGGCGATTGGCGAAGTGGCTACTACCGCGACCAAACGTTTATGATGGCGATTGGTGAGTTGACCGTTCAACAATTTTTTGCAGGTTTGTACGGGCATTCAGATCTAGATGCAGACCCAATGAGCGCTGGACGCCAAATGGGAGGACATTTTGCAACACATAGTTTAAATAAAGACGGAAGCTGGAAAAACTTAACCGCTCAAAAAAACAGTAGTGCCGATATTTCGCCAACTGCAGGGCAAATGCCGCGTTTATTGGGATTGGCACAAGCTTCAAAAATTTTCAGAAACGTTAAAGGCATTGAAGATAAAACCAACTTCTCTATCAACGGAAATGAAGTTGCTTGGGGTACCATTGGTAACGCAAGTACGAGTGAAGGACTGTTTTGGGAAACTATCAATGCCGCGGGTGTATTGCAAGTACCTATGGTTGTCAATGTTTGGGATGATGAATACGGAATTTCGGTTCACGCAAAACACCAAACTACTAAAGAGAATATTTCTGAAATATTAAAAGGATTTCAACGTACCGAAAATGAAGAAGGTTACGAAATTATCCGTGTGAAAGGATGGAGCTATCCTGAATTGGTCGAAGCGTATCAAAAAGCAGGAAAAATTGCACGGGAAGAACACGTTCCAGTATTAATTCACGTTCAAGAATTGACCCAACCACAAGGTCACAGTACTAGTGGTAGTCACGAACGGTATAAAAGCAAAGAACGCTTAGAATGGGAAGCCGAGCACGACTGTAATGTACAGATGCGTAAGTGGATGATTGAAAATGACATCGCTACAGACGAAGAGCTTTCTGAAATAGAAAAAGTAATCAAAAAAGAAGTTCGTGATGGTAAAAAAGCAGCGTTAAAAGCCTTTTTAGCACCACAAAAGAAAGAACAAAAAGAAGCGGTAACACTTTTAGGTAACTTAGCCGAAAGCAGCCAGAATAAAAACTTCATTGAAAAAATAAAGAACGATTTGGCTTCTGATACAGAACCACTTCGTAAAACTATATTAGGTGCTGCCAGAAAAGCATTACGTTACGTTACTACTGAAGATTCTTCAGAAAAAAGACAACTAATTGACTGGATTGAGAATTACTACGAGTTAATTCAGCCAAAATACAGCGCTCATTTATATTCTGAAGCAGAAGAGAATGCAAAAACAATTTCCGAAGTAAAACCAGAATATGACGATGACGCAAAAGATGTTGATGGTCGTATGGTACTTCGTGATAATTTTGATGCTATTTTCAGTAAACATCCAGACACGCTAATTTTTGGTGAAGATAGTGGTGAAATTGGTGATGTAAATCAAGGTTTGGAAGGCATGCAAGAAAAATATGGAGCATTACGAGTTGCCGACGTAGGTATTCGTGAAGCGACTATTTTAGGACAAGGTATCGGGATGGCTATGAGAGGCCTCCGCCCTATCGCCGAAATCCAATATTTAGATTATGTGCTGTACTGTCTGCAAATTATGAGTGATGACTTGGTAACACTCCGTTACCGAACGAACGGCACGCAAAAAGCACCGCTTATTGTCCGTACGAGAGGGCATCGCTTAGAAGGTATTTGGCACAGTGGTTCGCAAATGGGTGGGTTAATTCATCTCTTGCGTGGTATGTATATTTTAGTTCCTAGAAATATGACAAAGGCTGCCGGTTTTTACAATACGTTGTTAGAAACTGACGAACCTGCTTTAATTGTTGAATGTTTAAACGGCTACCGATTAAAAGAAAAAATGCCTAATAATTTGGGGGAATTCCGCACACCAATTGGTGTAGTTGAAACCATAAAAGAAGGTGAAGATATCACCTTGGTTTCCTACGGAAGTACACTACGCATTGTTGAAGAAGCTGCTAAAGAACTGCAACAAGTTGGTATTAATGCTGAAATTATCGATGTACAATCCTTACTTCCGCTCGATCTTAATGAGGATATGGTAAAAAGTGTCGCCAAAACCAATAGATTATTAGTGGTAGATGAAGATGTACCGGGAGGTGCTGCTGCATATATTTTAAATACCATTGTAGAAAAGCAGAATGGATATCGCCATTTAGATAGCAAACCACAAACGTTGACTGCAAAAGCGCACCGCCCAGCATATGGAACCGATGGTGATTATTTTACAAAACCATCTGTAGAAGATATTTTTGAAAAAGTATATGCCATTATTCACGAAGCAAACCCAGAAGACTTTCCAAAGTTAAGATAGTCATAAAGTACTGTTTTTCTAGCTGTTATATTTGTATCTTTTATTGAATTTATAAAGATAACGACTATGAAAAACAGTACTTTACTAATTATATTATTACTTTTTTTTCCTTTATTTACGAAAGCCCAAGATGTCAATTTATCTCAGCCAACCATTGCTGAATCTGAAGTTCCACAAGCGGTACTAACAAACCAAGACACACTTTTTCCGGGTGGGTTTATATCAGAATGGCAGCTTCAAAAAGGATTTGATGCCACAGATGATAAAGCCGTACGGTATATTTCAAAATTTGAAGAAGATGGAAATCCCGGTTCTTCAGCTTCGTATCTAACAGATGGTACATTGATATTTCATTCAGAATATATGGAAGCAGGAACCATCCCTGAAACAGTCCGGTTGAAACTTCAATTTGATTACAAAGATTTTGATGTAAAGTATGCCGATTTTATCACAGTTTATTTTCCTGAAAGAGAAATATATCGTGTACACCTTCGGAAAGATACAAGTGTAAAACATGCTTTTTATGATATAAATGGAAACGAAATTCCAGAAAAAGCCCTTCCAATCGAAATAATTTTATTCGATCGTTAAGCCTTTATTTTAAAGCACTTAAAATCGATTTTAATTGCAAAAAACAAAATAATTGATGATTAAAATTTGGAATCCTCGATTTTTTTATTGAATATTTACAAATAATCATAAAAGACAAAAACAAGTAGTATGTTACTTTTCAACTTAAATAATAACAATAATAATAACCCGTTGCCGTAGCAAAAACTTGTCGCAATATATAGCCCGTCAGGTTTTTTTAACTTGACGGGTTTTTTGTGTTTTAAAACTACTAACCAATAAAATATAGAAATTATGTGTGGAATTGTATGTGCCTTTAAACTAAAAGAGCCAGCAGAAGCCTTGCGCTTGCAGGTATTGTCAATGAGTAAATGTATCCGTCACCGGGGGCCGGATTGGAGTGGAATTTTCGATAACGACAAAGCCATTATGGCCCACGAGCGTTTAGCAATTGTAGATCCTACTTCAGGAAAACAGCCACTTTTCAGTAAAGACAAGAAGTTTGTATTGGCTGCCAATGGTGAAATTTATAACCATTTGGAATTACGGAAGCAGTTTGAAGGGAAGTATGAATTTCAAACAAAATCTGATTGCGAAGTAATCTTACCCCTCTTTAAAGAAAAAGGAGGCGACTTTTTAGATGAATTAAACGGAATCTTCGGCTTTGCCATTTATGATGTTGAAAATGATGAATATTTAATCGCCCGCGACCATATGGGAATCATTCCACTGTATATGGGCTGGGATCAAAATGGAACTTTTTACGTAGCTTCAGAATTAAAAGCTTTGGAAGGTATTTGCACCAAAATCGAACTCTTCCCCCCTGGCCATTACCTCTACAGTAAAGAAGGCGAATTAAAAAAATGGTACACCCGCGATTGGATGGAATATGACGCTGTAAAAGACAATGAAACCAGCATTGAAGAGTTGCGCAATGCTTTAGATGCGGCTGTGCATCGTCAATTAATGAGTGATGTGCCATACGGGGTCTTACTTTCCGGTGGATTGGATTCTTCCATTACCTCAGCTGTTGCCAAAAAATATGCAGACAAACGTATTGAAACCGGTGACAAAGAAAATGCTTGGTACCCAAGGTTACATTCTTTTGCCATTGGTCTGGAAGGAAGCCCAGATCTAGCTGCCGCTCAAAAAGTAGCCGATCATTTAGATACGGTACATCACGAAATAAAATTTACCATTCAAGAAGGGATTGATGCGATTCGTGATGTTATTTACCATTTAGAAACCTATGATATTACTACTATCCGCGCTTCTACACCTATGTTTTTAATGGCTCGTGCAATAAAAGCGTTAGGAATAAAAATGGTTTTAAGTGGTGAAGGGAGCGACGAAATTTTTGGTGGCTACTTATACTTTCACAAAGCACCAAATGGAGAAGAGTTGCACAAAGAAACCGTTAGAAAATTGGATAAATTACACCAGTACGATTGCTTACGAGCCAACAAAAGTTTAGCTGCTTGGGGTATTGAAGGCCGTGTTCCTTTTTTAGATAAAGAGTTTATGGATGTAGCCATGCGCTTAAACCCAGATGATAAAATGATAAACGGCGAACGTATGGAAAAATGGGTACTACGAAAAGCATTTGAAGATATGCTTCCCGAAAGCGTTGCTTGGCGCCAAAAAGAGCAATTTAGTGATGGTGTCGGCTACAGCTGGATTGACACATTAAAAGAAATGGTTAACGAGAAAGTAAGTGATGAACAAATGGAAAACGCCCATTTTAAATTTCCTATACAAACCCCTACCAGTAAAGAAGAGTTTTACTACCGTTCTATTTTTACTGAACATTTTCCAAGTGATACGGCGGCGTTGAGTGTGCCATCTGTTCCTTCGGTTGCTTGTAGCAGTCCTGCAGCGTTAGAATGGGATGAAAGTTTTAAAAACATGAACGACCCTAGTGGACGGGCTGTTGCAAAGGTTCATAGTGATGCGTATTAGTTTTAAAGCCAATTTCCAAAACCGCTTCTTATAAACGGGTAATTTATGTGAACCTCAAAGATCTTAAAGGTCTTTGGGGTTTTTCTTGGGAACATAAAAAGAAACTAAGCTTAATCTTTAAAAAATACCCACCAATAGGTATTGATTTCTGCTATTACTTATCTTAATTTTATTGTATAAATCAATAGGTTATAAAAAAATAACCAAATGACGATAAACAAAGCAGAGACGATGCACAATCTGAGGCTTAAGAGCAATTAACTGTATAGCCTTTATTCAGATTATTTATTTTCATTATATGGGTTTCCAAATATTTATAATTTAAACGTTAACATTATGAAGATTTTTTTACTAGTAGTATTAAGCTTAACCGTATTTTACACGCAGGCGCAAGATTTGTACTATCCCAAAGAAACGATAACGGACCCCAATTTTGGAACACAGTCGACAGCTTTTGGACGAAAGATAGAGGTAGGAGGAGCAGGGGGTAATAAAATGATTATTTCGGCATCAGAGGATTCAAGTCAATCTCCCCAAGTTGGAGTTGTCTATTTATATGAATGGAATGGAACTTCTTGGGAATTTGAAAGGAGTTTTAGACCAGAAAATAATACCCCTAGCGACCAATATGGTTTTGATATCAGTATATCGCCTACATTAAATGTGTTTTCTGTTACCAGTTTGGACGGACTTTATATATATAGCCTTAGTTCTAATAATTTTGATTGGCACGAAACCTTTATAGATTATCCCGGTTATAAAACTGCGGTGTCAGAAAGACTGACTTTTAATTCTGGTTTTAACGACGGTGTGAGAATTGCTGTAAGTGACCCTTTTCGTAATGGGTTATCTGGTCATGCTGCTACTTATGCTTTTGATTCGGAATTTAATACTTGGGTTCTAGAACAAGAATTTATAGGTCAAGGTGCTGCAAGTACCGGTCTTGATCTTACATGGAGCGACTATGAATTTATATTATCCTCTCCTAAAGGAGGAGCTAATACCAGTGGTATCGTTAATATATTTAGTGTTACAGAGCGGCAAAACCCTCCTCGAATATTTTATACAGATACTCAACAATTTGTTACTCCATCAGATGGTGTTTCTGGTGATGAGTTTGGGTCATGGGTAGAAAGTAGCGAAGATGGCACATTAGCTATAAGTTCCTTCAAAAATAATGGTAAAGGAGCCGTATATATATATGAAGATATTAGTTCAATACCAGGAACAACAATATATACCGAGAATGAGCAATTACAACTTTTACCATTAGAGCAGGATGGTAATTTTGGAAGAGGTATCTCCTTTGATCAAAACAACCTTATTATAGGTACAGAAACTATTTCAGTCTACATATATGACACACAGTCTTATGAACTTAAAAATTATATTAATAACAATAATTTTGAAGAAAATAATATTGAGCTTGGGAATTTTGGTGTGGAGGGCGCCAAAGGGGATGTCCTAATCTGGGGGCTTCTTCCTACACTACAATCTCAAGTTTATATAATGGATGAAGCCGCGCCTATCCCAGAGAATGAAAGGGGGGCTTTGACCAACTTCTACAACGATACTAATGGTGAAAATTGGGTGACTAATACCAATTGGCTTTCTTCAGAACCCATCCGAGAGTGGTTCGGCATTTCCACGAATGTATATGAAGGTGTAGAACACATAAGTGGGATGGAATTTATTGATAATAATCTTAATCCTGACTTATCTTCCGCTGCGTTTACTAGCCTGAATAAATTACGCTCTTTTGCAGTTTTAAACACAAATGGTGATATTTTTGAACCGGGTGACGGCCTTCCTAACACATTTTCTGATCTTCTGCCTAATCTGGAGGTTTTAAATTTACGAAATTGGAATATTGGTGGAAATCTTGAACCCATTAGCGGCCTTGACAATCTACAGCTCTTAAGGATGGCAGGTACGTCTAATTTTGGAGAGATTTCTGAAAATATTAGTACGTTTGAAAACTTATCATTCATTGATTTTAGCAATAATGAGCTGCATGGCAATATTGATTTCTTAACCAACCTCGATCTGAACTTTTTACGTATTGACAAAAACAATTATCAGTTTGTAGACTTTGAAGGGGTGTTTAATATACTAAATGACAATATCCCCACTTTTATCTACAGTCCACAGAAAACAATGGACGAAGAAGAAAGCATTTCAGCAGAAGTTGGCGATGATATTACTCTTGTAATAGATGATATCCCAGAGGGCATGGCTTCATTAATTAATAAATCAGATTATACACTTAAATCTGGTGGGAATGTCTATCAATGGTACAAAGATGGCGCCGTAATTACGGGAGCAACAGAAAGTATATACACTATTATGGATTCTCAGGTGAAAGACAGTGGTACTTATACCTGCAATATCACAAATCCTTCTGTGCCAGACCTTGTTATTATACGTGCAGCTTCTATTTTATCGGTAGAAGACCCGCTGAGTGTAGAAGGAAACTTCTTTAAGAATTTGCAAATTTATCCAAACCCCGCTCACACCGAAATATTTATCCAGTTACCTGAATTTAATAATATACAGAAGATTGAGCTTTATGATTTACGTGGCAGGCTAATAAAAATGTTACCTAAAACAGACCGTATTGAGATAGATAATTTGGAAGATGGGATTTACCTTCTGTTATTTACAGGACAAAAGGAATCTATTGTACGCAAGTTTATAAAACTTTAAAAAAACATATTCCCCGCTAACAAATATTTGCAGTTTATAAATATAAATTTACTCTGTACCAGATATTCATTTAAAAAACAAAAATACGCTTTACAAACTTGCTTGATTAAACGGGCGCATAACAATTTTATAAAGCTTTAATTAAATTCCAAAACACACTCTTTCAAAACTTTATTAAAAATATTACTATTACTCATATGTGAAGCATGCCAAGAATTTTTTATAAATATGGGGTTTTGTTCAAAAAGATTAGAAAGGTTTAAACTTCTAACGTATTTTTTATTTACCAGCTCATCATTTTCCCCATAAACCAATGCCACTGGGGTTTTTATTTTTTCAAGAATAAGGATTTCATCTTTTAAATCTCCCTGCATAATTGAAGTCATCATCTTTTCTCTAAATTTCGGATCTGTGACAGTAATACTTTTTATGACATACTTTTTATTTTGAGGGGCACAAACGCTTTCTGCAAATAATTCCAGTTCTTCAGCTGTAAGTTCTGCTTTAAATAGTAAAGGAATTACGGGATGTGGCATAAATGCTATATCGATATTTAATGGTCTCTTAACTGGCGGTGTTCCTATTAATAATGCACCTTTACAACTCTTCAATTTTGATAGTGATTGTATTATCAAATGTCCGCCTAAGGAATGGCCAACAATTATAAAATTGATTAGCCTTAGTTGATTGCAAAAAGTTGCAATATCGGTGGTCATTTGGGGGATTGAATAGTCCTTATTCCATTCAGATTCACCATGCCCGGGTAAATCTATTGCCACCAACCTGTATTTGTTTAAATCCTTATCGTTAAATTGATTTTTAAAACTGGTGTTGTTTAATGAATTTCCGTGAACAAAAAGAATAGTGGTCTTTGATTGAATTTCATTATCCAAATATGAAATACCCTGTCCATTAGTTAATATTGTTTTTCTAACAAATCTCATATTTTCTTAGTATCTAATTTTGATATAACACAATTTATAACACGCCTACTTTTTTACAAAATGCAATGAGTTGACCTGCATTATGGCAATTTCCTTTTTTTAAAATATTCTTTCTATGGGTATTGACCGTATGCTCACTAATAAACAGTTTTTCAGCAATATCCTTGGTAGTATATTTTTCCGCTATAAGCTCTATAATGGTCACTTCCCTCCTTGTAAAAAGATTTGAAAATTCCCTATAGACTTCTTTTCTAAAATTTTCTTCTTCAATTTGAGGAGCAAGGAATTCCCAACTTACATAATCATCGGTATCGGCAAATGAAATATCCGTCAAAATAGATAAATTACTCTTTAACATACCATTACTTGATTTTTCGAATAAGGTGGATTGTCTCAATATTTTTATATAAGTTCCATCTTTTTTTCGAAATCTATATATCAAAATTAGTGAAGTGTCTTCGTAAGAAAACTTGGTATGGCTCGTAAGATGATTCACAACGGCTTGAGTAATCCGTTTGATGATTTTTAAGTCGTCGGAGTGTGCAATGTTAAGAAGCATGTCTATATTAAATTCATCATCATCATATCCCAATATTTTATATATGTTCCTTTTATATGTTATCCTACCAGTTGGCCAATCCATAATGTAAATGCATTGCTTAGAATTTAAAGGAAAGTGTGCAATACTGGAAAAATCACTTACCTGAAAACTCTCGTCCTCAAATTTATGTTTTATATCGTTCAAGAACTCTTGAATATTTTGAATCATACTCTGTCAGTATTTTTAAGATTAAAAATACAAATTTTATTTTTTGATATTAATTTATCAATAAAATGCTGTTGACTTGCCAGCAAAGAAGAGTTTTATTACCGTTCTATTTTTACTGAACATTTCCCCAGTGATACGGCGGCGTTGAGTGTGCCATCTGTTCCTTCAGTAGCCTGTAGCAGTCCTGCAGCGTTAGAATGGGATGAAAGTTTTAAAAACATGAACGACCCTAGTGGACGGGCTGTTGCAAACGTTCATAGTGATGCGTATAGCAAGTAATCATTTTTAAGCTATTAATTTAACAAATAGCTCTTTGGTTGCTAATTTAGCGTTAAATAATTTTTAAACGCCTCGGTCTCATCGAGGCGTTTTTTTATCTTATGCTTAGATAAAATTATTAAGCATAGATCAAGCAATAACAAGAAGAATAATGAAGGTATCTGAAACTTCAAAAAAAACAGAACAAATTTTAAACGATTTAACCCCCGGCGAGCGCACTGTTTGTCCATTGCCGCATGACGGGTATCTATTTTTGGAACACGATGTACCATCCCTACTTATTTATAGAAAAAAACCAGATGATAAAGCTACTTTACGCTTGGCTCGAAGCGGTGCTTCCTATTTAATTATTGGAGAGGAAAATTTTGATTTTTTTCAAGAGTTTATTTCAAAGCTTACCGAAAAAATGGCTAGCAAATTCGGTTCTTTTATACTATTGGAAATTTTCAGTGGAAACACCAATAGCACCGAGTTTGTAATACGAGGACCTTCGCACAAATTACCTGTCTCGTTAGATGTTTTAAAAGACGAGCTCTGTAAAATCCCGAGTAGAAAATACAACGTACAACTTACGGCACGCATTGAGCAAACTAAACAACGTCAACTTGAAGAAGTTACACCGCTTTTTAGCATTGAAGACATCAAAGCAAAAGGAGGAACTTTAATAGGTCTTGAAGTCCCCCCCGTTTATCGTGATGTACATGATAACATGTATCCTGTTTACTTCAGAAAGTTTAGGGACAATTTTGTAGAAGCAATTCAAAAAGCCATTTTTGAGTTTGTAAGGGTACAGACTACGTCAAAACTGGCTAATTTTCATGCATTAGGAAAACGTGATATTCATTCCGAAGTATTTAAAATTGACAAACAACTTACCGAAATTGAATCCAGTTATCAATTTTTGCTATTAGTAGCACCTGTAAATATTCAAGCCCTTAGAGAACGTTTTTTTGAAACTAATTTTGAAGAAATAAACACCTATCACTATCGTTTGCTGCCGGTAGATCCAGATTTGCTGAAACGTAAGTTATACAACCTAAGGATTGATGAAATTGATGATCCTGCACTTTCCTATCTCTTTGATGAAAAACGTGAAGAAATAGACCATCAACTTACTATGTTGAAAGAACGTGACTCAAAAAATTTCTTTTATAGTAGTGTTCGTTTGTACAAAGGACTTGAAAAAAATGTATTGACCGAAGCTAAGCTTATTCTTCAAAATATTTCTGAAGACCATACACAAGAAGAACGTCAGCTTATTGACGCAAACGCATTTGCAAAATTAGCCCAAGAAGAGTTTGAGTATTTTAAAAATCAAAGTGCTGATTTTAATGGGAAAGTTCATATTCGGGACGATGTGAACATTATAATGGTCTCACGGGGCGAGTTGTATTTACCCTCAGACTATAAAATGACAAAAAATAGTGCCGCCTCATTATTGCAGCACGAAATTGGCACCCACGCGTTAACCTATTTTAATGGAAGCCAACAATCGCTAAGCCAAATGGCAGCAGGCTTTGCAGATTATGACGCCCTTCAGGAAGGAATCGCCGTACTTTCAGAATATTTAATTGGTGGGTTGTCTGGCAATCGACTTCGAATTTTAGCCGGACGTGTAGTTGCTGGCGATGCGTTATTAAGTGGGGCCGATTTTAAACAAGTCTTTAATTTACTGTATTCAGAATATGGGTTTTCAAAGGAACATGCTTTTAATATCACCTCTAGGATGTTTCAGGGAGGTGGGTTTTTAAAAGATATTATTTACCTAAAAGGATTGGTTGAACTTCGAGATTATTTAATCGATGGCGGCGAGCTGGAACCTCTTTTGGCGGGAAAATTTGCCTTAAAACATGTAGATGTAATCAAGGATTTAACCGACAGAGGCTTGTTAACACCTCCTAAATTAAAACCAAGGTATTTTGAACAAAAAGACTTTACAAAAAAAATAAATAAACTAAAACAAGGGCTGGCCCTTTCTAAAATGATATAAAAATGAAGATATGTTTTGTAATTAGCGATATAGAATCCGAAGCTATAGGAACTTCGGTAGTGTTAATGAAAAAAGCACACGAGAGAGGGCACGATTTATATGTAATGAGTGTAGGTGATTTTATTTTTCACCATGACAAACCCATCAGTTTGCGGTGTAAAAAAGTACCGAAAACACCAAAATCTAGAACAGTAGAAAAATTTTGGGAACGCGTACAGGATGAAGAACTGAAATATAAAGTGATTAGCAGTTCAGATCTTGATGTACTTTTTCTTCGGAATAATCCTACTGAGGAAACAGATGATAGACATTGGGCTGAACATAGCGGAATTGCCTTTGCACGTATGATTCAGCAAAATGGTGTTCTGGTATTAAACGATGCTTTTGCCATGTCCCATGCCTTTATTGACAAACTATATTTTGAAGAGTTACCTTCCATTATAAAACCAAATAGTTTAATTACCCGAAACAAAGAGGATCTATTAAAGTTTTGGAAAGACAACGGCAAAAAAATGGTATTAAAACCCTTGGAAGGTTCAGGAGGTCAAAATGTTTATTTAATTGATAAGGACAAGAAGAACCTCAATCAAATTATCGAAACCATTACCAAAAAGGGATACGTAATCGCACAAGAGTTTCTACCAGAAGTTTCAAAAGGCGATGTACGCGTCATTTTAATGAATGGTAAAATTTTAGAAGAAGATGGCAAGCAAGCCGTTATACGGAGGGTAAATAAGGATGATTCTGAATTTAGGAGTAACCTCGCACTTGGCGGAAAAGCTGAAAAAGGAAAGTTGACTGACGAAATGCAACGAATTGTTAATGTTACGGCACCTAAGTTAATTAGGGACGGGCTCTTTTTTGTTGGATTGGACATCGTTAAAGATAAGTTGATTGAAATAAATGTACTAAGTCCCGGCGGATTGGATTACTGCAACGATATTGGCCTGCCAGATTTTACCGAGACAGTAATCAAAGCCATAGAGCGAAAAATAGAACACAAAACACATTATAAAAAAAGTCTTTCCAATCGGCAATTGGCAACGATGGACTAGATAGATAATAAATGAAATTAAATAATTGCTTCTGAAGCTAAAAAGAAATATTTTGAAGAAAGAAATTTCAAGGATAATAGGAAAATATAGTAGTAACAACAAAGGTCCTTTGCTGTTTGTTACCGCGGGAATCCACGGTAATGAACCCAGCGGAATTATCGCTTTAGAAAAAGTCTTTGCTGAACTTTCAGTTTCAAAACCTGAAATAAAAGGGACTATTGTTGGGGTTGCCGGTAATAAAAAAGCACTTAATAAAGAGGTTCGCTTTATTGATGAAGATTTAAACCGAACGTGGACAAAAGAGAATATTGAAAAGCATATTACAGACACCAATGAAAAAGAGGAAATGTTCAGTATTATTGAAGTACTGAATAACTACCCTGCTTCAAAGTATACAAAGCGCTATTTTTTAGATTGCCACACTACTTCATCAGATAGTTTACCGTATGCTTCGGTACAAGATGTACACGATAACGATAGTTGGGCGCACCGCTTCCCTACTCACATAATTAGGGGGTTTTCAGATATCGTTTATGGAACTACAGACGGATATATGAGCCGACAGGGTTTAACTGGTTTTGTCCTAGAGGCCGGACAACATGATGACCCAGAATCAATCATAAATCACGAAGGCACCATTTGGATTGCACTGCAAGAAGCTTGTGGTTTAGACCTTAAAGAGCTTTCAAAATTTCCAGAATCAGTTTCAAAACTTCAGAAGCAAAAAGAAAATCAAAAAACATTTGAAATTGAATACCGCCACGGACTTGAAAACGATGACACCTTTTCCATGGAACCTGGTTATAAAAATTTTCAGCAAATTAAAAAGGGAGAGTTATTAGCGCATCATAATGGTAAACCCATTAAAAGTGAATGGGATGCCTATATTTTTATGCCACTATACCAATCGCAAGGAAATGATGGTTTTTTTGTAGTAAAAGAGATATAACTTGCTCTTTTTAGCGTGATTTTCTATATTCATATAGCAATTTATTAGAAAAAGTTTGGTTATGATATTGAGTTGAATTTATAAGCTTTATCTTGCAAACTTTAGTCCCAAAAATTAATAATTTTGATAATTAATAGAGAATGGATTTTACAAACCCGTTAGTATATGGGGTACCTTGTTTTTTAGGATTTATTGCATTAGAGCTTTCATACAGTAAAGTTTTTGATGATAAAAACCTTTATAAATGGAAGGACTTTTTTTCTAGTTTATCACTTGGTATTGGCTCTGCTATTTTAGGAGCGTTGATTAAAACGGTTTCCATCATCCTCGTTTTTAATTTCGCGTACGATATTTTTAATCCTGTTGTAGATGGAGTTCGCACCAATATTATGGGCTACGAATCTTTTGGATATGCTTGGTATGTTTGGATAATCTGTATGTTGTTAGATGATTTTACTTACTATTGGTTTCATAGGCAAAACCACATGGTTCGTTTTCTTTGGGCAGCACATATTGTTCATCACTCATCCGATAATTTTAATTTGGGAACTGCAGTTAGAAACGGTTGGTTCACCATATTGTACAAACCGTTTTTCTATGTTTGGATTGTCATCATCGGTTTCCCTCCAGAAATGTTAGTGGTTTGCTTAGGTATTGAAGCGTTGTGGCAGTTTCAGTTGCACACTAAATACATTAAAAATTTAGGTTTTATTGAAAAGTTCATCAACACCCACACCATGCACCAAGTACACCATGCTTGCAACATTGAGTATATGGATAAAAACCACGGCGGTATTTTAAATGCTTTTGATAGAATGTTTGGCACTTGGAAAGAGCTGGATGATGATATTGATATTCAATACGGTGTTTCTACCCCACCAAACTCTTATAACCTCTACGTAATTTTAATGCACGAATACCAAAACATTTGGCAGGATATGAAAAAGTCCAAAAACTGGTACCACAAATTTATGTACGCATTTGGCCCTCCAGGTTGGAGCCACGACGGTAGCACCTTAACCGTAAAGCAAATTCGCAAAGAAATGGCTAAGGAAAAACTTGAAGTAGAAATTAAAGAAGAAAAAAAGGAAAAAGAGTTGAAGGTTGCCTAACTTTTATGGCAACCACTTTTTATCAAAATTAGGTTTTCTTTTTTCTAAAAAGGCATCTCGACCTTCTTTTGCTTCTTCGGTCATGTATGCTAAACGTGTAGCTTCTCCAGCAAACACTTGTTGCCCGACCATTCCGTCATCGGTTAGGTTCATTGCAAATTTTAACATTTTTATAGAAGTTGGTGACTTTCCTAACACTTCTTGCGCCCATTCGTAAGCAGTTTGTTCTAATTCGTCATGTGGGATTACCGCATTTACCATACCCATTTCAAAAGCTTCTTGGGCGCTGTAATTTCTTCCGAGGAAAAATATCTCACGTGCTTTTTTCTGCCCTACCATTTTAGCTAAATAAGCACTTCCGTAGCCTCCGTCAAAACTGGTTACATCGGCATCGGTTTGCTTAAAAATAGCATGTTCTTTACTAGCTAACGTCATATCGCAAACCACGTGCAAACTATGACCGCCGCCAACAGCCCAACCAGGAACCACGCAAATTACAGCCTTAGGCATAAAACGGATTAACCGTTGAACTTCCAGGATATTTAAGCGATGGTACCCATCTTCACCTACATAACCTTGGTGCCCGCGTGCTTTTTGATCACCACCACTACAAAAGCTATAGACGCCATCTTTAGAAGAAGGCCCTTCGGCAGATAATAATACCACCCCAACAGTGGTATCTTCTTGTGCATCGTGAAAAGCATCCAGCAATTCAGAAGTGGTTTTAGGTCGAAACGCATTGCGAACATCGGGACGGTTAAATGCGATTCGGGCTACGCCATTTGACTTTTTATAGGTAATATCTGAATATTCTTTAGCTGTTTTCCAGTTGGGTGTGCTCATATTTTATATTTTTACGGTAAAGATACTAATTTAGTCGTGTCCGACTAAGACATTAGAACGCTTCGCTATTAGATTATAGATGTTAGATTAAGCATATTCTATTATACATTAGTATTTTAAATTATTTTATCAGGTGCTTAAGGAACTAAAGCCCAGAAACTTGGTTAATAAAAACAAACAATTTTTAAATTCTATGCGAACGCTACTTTTTTTATTCGGAATTGCCTTAACAACACTAACTATAACCGCTCAAGAAGCTTATAAGTTCACTACGGAAATTGATCTGGAAACTACACCTGTTATAAGCCAAGGCCGAACGGGAACCTGTTGGAGCTTTTCCACATCTTCTTTTTTAGAATCTGAAATAATTAGATTGACCGGAAAAGAAATCAACCTTTCTGAAATGTACACTGTGCGTAATACTTATCCTAAAAAAGCTGAAAATTTTGTGATGCGTCAAGGTAAGGCGCAGTTTAGCGAAGGTGGATTGGCACACGATGTAATTAACTCTGTTCGTGATTATGGTTTGGTAACACAAGAGGCGTACAGTGGTTTATTTGCTACGGAAGAAAACCATAACCACGCCGAATTGGTCGCTGTTTTAAAGTCGATGCTTGAAACCTATATTGACAATCCTGCAAAAGCTCTAAGCCCCAAGTGGAAAAAAGCTGTTTCGAGCGTGTTAGATGTGTATTTGGGCAATAACCCGAAAACATTTCAGTTTGAAGGGAAAGAATTTACGCCGCAATCGTTTTTAAAAATGACGCAGCTTGTTCCGGAAGACTACGTAAGTATCACTTCGTTTACACAAGCGCCTTTTTATTCAAAATTTATACTGAATATTCCTGACAATTGGAGCAATGGTAGTTTTTATAATGTTCCGTTAAACGAAATGATGGCGACTATTGACAACGCACTTCAAAACGGTTTCACGGTTGAGTTGGATTGCGATGTAAGCGAACGTACTTTTTCTTCTAAAGATGGCGTTGCGGTGATACCTGAAGATTCAGAAAATAACATAAAAGCGCTACAAGGTGTCTATCCAGAAAAAAACATTACACAAGAGTACCGCCAAGCTGAATTTGAAAATTATAATACGACAGACGACCACCTGATGCATATTACTGGAATGTTGCGGGACCAAAATGGTACAAAATATTATAAAGTGAAAAATAGCTGGGGAACCGATGAAAGTCGAAATGCAAATGGTGGATATGTGTACTTTAGCGAATCTTTTATGAAACTAAAAACCATTAGTATTATGGTACATAAAGATGCAGTGCCAAAAAGAACTTCCAAGAAATTAGCATTATAAACCTTCGCCTTAAAAAGGAAGGTTTGGCTTGAAATTTGATTATATTTTTGAAGATGAAAAATTTTGCATTCTTACTATTTATCTTTCCCCTATTGGCCATTGGTCAATCGGATTTTGATATTCGGTATTTTTCCATTGAAGCAACGCCATCGCCGGAAATAAAAAGTTTAGAGTTGGTGCCATACAAGATATTTGGCGACAGGCAAAATTTTGGAAATATTTCGGTTTTCACTCCTAACCTAGCACCTGTTTCGGTTTCAACCAATGAGTATTGGCAACCTGTTAATATGGTTGAAGCAGCTTCAAAAGACAATAATTTTATAGATTCGAGACCCACTGGAAACAATCCGTTTGCAGCTCGACTGAATAGTCAATTTGTACAACCAGGCCTACAAGGGCCTAATAGGTTTAAAGCTTATAGTGATGATGAATATTCCCGTGTAAATAATTCAGTTTATACAAACCAAACGATGCCGTACTATGGAAATCCGTATTACGGCAATCCGTATTATTACAATCCGTATTACCGGCAATCTGGTATAAACCTTTATAAAAATAAAGACAGTAAAAGTACAATAAGTATTCAGGTACGGGAATATTGATATTGATTAAATGCTATCAAACTAATTCGATCCCATCACTTTTTATAACAATCTGCTTATCCTTGTAAAGACTTCCTATTGCTTTTTTAAAGCTTTTTTTACTTAGTCCTAATTCATTTTTAATAGTCTCGGGGTCGCTTTTGTCGTGCAATGGTAAAAAGCCGCCAGCAGCTTTTAATTCATCTAAAATATAATTGGCATTGGGTTCTATACTTCGGTAGCCAGGTGCTTGCAGTACCACATCTATCTTATTGTCTTCGCGTACTTTCTTTATGTAAGCCTTTAGACGATCTCCAGAGCGGATGTCTTCAAAAATTTCATCAATATAGATAAGTCCGTGGTGTTTTCCATTTACAATAACATTGGCTCCTTTATCGGTTAAATGAGTGACCAGAATATCTACTTTTTCATATTTTTCAATCGTAACATTGCTGTTATCTAAAAAACGATTTGTTTTACTGGACCCCACTAAACGGTTGGTCTTATCATCTAAATATAAATACACAATGTACCAACTACCCGCTGTCATTGGGCGTGCTTGTTCTTTAAACGGTACAAACAGCTGTTTCTCCAGACCCCAATCCATAAAGGCCCCATATTTGTTTACATCACTGCATTGTAGGTAAGCAAATTCATTTAGTGTCACATACGGCTCAAGTGTAGTTGCAATGGGGCGCTCTTCATTGTCCAAGTAAACAAAAACCTGAATCTTATCCCCTATCTCAAATGTTTCGGGTTTATATTTATGTGGTAATAAAATTTCATTCTCTTCCCCGTCACCAAGATATAAACCTGGATCGGTTTCCCTTAAAATTGTAAAAGTTTGGTATTGTCCTATATTAATCATAGCTGCAAAGGTACTATATTAACCATTCATTAAAATATGAAAAAAACATTTTTAATCGTTTAAGATTATTTACTATCTTCACGTGATATGAAAGTAACCCCTTCCCATCACACCTTGCCAGAGACAGCTGTGCTAAAAAATATAATGGACAGTAAAATTGGCACCATTTATTTTTATGGCAATATTGTTATTGTAGAAGCTAAGGAAGGTGTTACGCTTTCCTATAAAAATGCATTTCCTATTTTGGTAAAAGGATTAACTTATTTAAAAGTTTCGTCTTGGGTATATATTTCCAATAGGATAAACTCGTATTCATTAATCCCACAAGATTATAAATATTTGGAAAAAGTACCTACTCTAAAAGGTATTGCGGTTGTTGCAAAAACCAACATTGGATTAAAAAACACTGAAGTTGAAGCTACTTTTTTTAATAAGCCTTTTGTTTCTTTTTCAAATCTTACTGAAGCCTATAACTGGGGGAAAGACTTGTTGGATTCTTAAAAACAAGTTATTTAATAAACTTAAAATAGTCTAGTAGAACGGTATCATTCACTTCTGAGGGTGTAAAAACTTCCAAAATTTTTGGTTTTTCTGAAGAAGAAAAGAAATTACTCAACTGTTCATTTAAATTAGTTTCATCATTGGCCGAAGTATAATCAAATTGATACATTTCAGCCAATTGTTTTGCTGAAAGTTGATGTTGTGTTTCAAAAAAACGATTAAAATGTTCGGTGTTTTTTGCTCCAGGTAAAATCCTGAAAATCCCACCACCGCTATTGTTAATTAAGATGATTTTAAAATTATTCGGAATGTAATTATTCCACAGACCATTACTATCGTAAAAAAAGCTTAAATCTCCGGTAACCAAAACGGTGGGTAAATGCGAAGCGTAGGCCGCTCCTACTGCTGTACTCACACTGCCATCAATACCACTTGTTCCCCGGTTACAAAACACCTGAACAGAAGACGGAATATCGAATAATTGTGCATATCGAATAGCTGCGCTATTGGCCACTTGTAATTGAATGTTATTTGGAAGGTATTTAAAAATGGTTTTATAGACTTTTAAATCTGAATAAGGTGCTCTTAATATATATTCCCTATGTGATTTAATCCGTTCATTTTTAACTGCCAGCCACTTTTTTTGATACGTACTTTTAATTTCTACAGTTTTGGGCAAAAAAGCTTTTAAAAAAACATTTGGAGTTGTTTTAATGTGTTGATTTAATGAAAAATAGGTGTCATACGCTTTTTTTGTGTCAACGTGCCAATGTGCGTTAGGCTTATAGTTTCTTAAAAATTTTTTGATTCGTTTTGAAACTACCATCCCACCAAATGTAAGTAGGATATCTGGTTGCAATGCTTTAAAATCATCTTCGTCCAAAGATGTAATAAGTTGATCGATAGCTGGGATAAAATTATTATGATGTAGGTTTGAGGTTGCTTCGGTCATGACCAAAACGCTTTCATCTTTCGCCAGGGCATTAATTAATCGTTCTTCTATGCTGTTTGGTTCCAATACACCAACTAACACTAATTTTTTTGTGCTCCTGTTCCATTCTTTAACGAACTTATGTAAGTCCTCAGAAATTTCTTCAGAAACATTTCTCGCGGGAACATTTTGTGGATCTATTTTTAATTCATCCACCTTATCATATAAAGGTTCAGAAAAAGGAATGTTAACGTGTACTGGTCCTTGCAACTCAATCGCTGTATTAAGTGCTATGTTTATTTCGGTTTTGTTGTGGGTTTGGTGTTCGTCGCCTTCTTTACAATTAGCGTTATATAGAATATGTTTTCCATAAACATCTTCTTGCTGAATGGTCTGCCCGTCCCCTATTTCCAATAATTCCGACGGACGGTCTGCCGAAAGCACAATTAACGGAATATCGCTATAGAAAGCTTCGGCTATCGCAGGGAAGTAATTCAGTAACGCAGAACCAGATGAACACACCAAAGCAGTTGGCTTTTTGGTTTGTTGTGCAATACCTAATGCAAAAAAGGCAGCACAACGTTCGTCTACAATGCTAAAACAATTGAATTTAGGGTGTTCTGTAAAACCAATGGTTAAAGGGGCATTACGGGAACCGGGCGAAATAACAATTTGATTTATACCTTTAGATAAACAAAGTTGTGTTACAGTTTGCGAGAGAAGTTTAGTTGAAAAGTTCATCGGCACAAAGGTACAAACTGAACTATCAATTTTAAAGTAATGGTTGTACTACTTGCAACATTGTTTGCAATTTATTTTGGGTCTCTTCCCACTCTGCTTCGGGGTCTGAATCAAAAGTAACACCACCCCCAACATATAAGTGTGCTTTGTTGTCTTCTATTTTCATACAACGAAGATTTACATATAAACAAGACCTTGAATCGCCATTGTCTATAGAGCCGATAAATCCGGTGTAATACTCCCGATCATAACCTTCATTTTCATTTATAAATTTGAATGCTGCCGATAAGGGCGTACCACATACCGCAGGTGTTGGGTGCAACGCAGCTGTAATAGTGGCCAACGTAGTTTTTTTATTTTTAAGCATCCCGGTAATATCTGTGCGTAAATGTGCGAGTGAACCTGCCTCGTGGGTATATGTTTTTGAAACGCGTAAAACCGAAGTAACCTTTTGAAGGCAGTTACTTATAGCGTCTGTCACTACTTGTTGTTCATTCTTTTCTTTTTGAGTCCATTGCGGTGATTCCTTACCCTCTATTCTTTTAGTACCAGCAAGTGCCATAGTGGTAAAAGACTCCCCATTGGTCACTAAAAGTACTTCAGGACTAGCGCCGCACCACAAGCCAGTTTCCGGGTGATACCACACATAACGAAATGCGGTTGGGTATAAATGTAATAATCGGGGTATAAAGCTTGAAAAATCGGTATTTGAAATTGGAAACTCTTTCTTTCTTGAAACAACTACTTTATGTGTGTTTTTATGGTTTATAGCTGTCAATGCTTTTGAAACCAGCCGCATATAGCTTTCTTTTTCCAAAATTTTAAAACTTGGATCAACCGTTTCAGTTTGTATATTTTCTTTTGAAAATTCGTGAGATATATATTCAGATTCTTCTAAAGGAATGCAAATAGGTACACCTCCAGACTTAAAAGGAGCCATGACAATTCCACGCTTATCGAACGCTTCGGAAGTATATTTTTTTGAATTTTTCTGAAGCAAAACCTCTACTGTATCGCTCTCAGGGTGGGAATAAAGGACAAAAGGTTTTTGGTTGTTATAATGCTCGGTAATTTTTTGAAGCAATATTTTTAAATTCATTAGCGGTTAGTTTTCAAGGGTTAAGGTAGTTAATTTTACCAAAGAAACCAATTGGTCTTCTTCATTAACAATTTTAATCTGCCAAAGCTGTGTGGTACGGCCTTGATGCAACACTTTTGCATGAGCATAAACAAATCCATCCCGCACACTTTTAACGTGGTTAGCGGCGATTTCAATTCCTCGAATGCTCACCTTTTCAGCATCCATAAAAATAAAGGCTGCGGCACTGCCAACACTTTCAGCCAGTGCAACAGAAGCTCCACCGTGCAGCACGCCGTCTGGTTGATGTACTTTTGGGGTAACAGGCATTTTGGCAATAAGGGTATCTTCGGTCACATCAATAAACTCAATTTCCAATGTTTCCATTAATGTGTTTTGGCACATTTTTTTTAAACCTGCCAGCGTTTCTTCTTTGGTATACTTCATAGCTTTCATTTACTTTGTAAAAATACAAAATACAAATGGCCAACGAAAAAGAGGTTTCGTATACTTCAACAAATACATATACTACTGTAAATACACTTACTCCGAAAACAAAAAATATTTGGATTGCTTTTCATGGGCTTGGATACTTAAGCCGTTATTTTGCAAAGTATTTTAAGCATTTAAACCCCGAAGAAAATTACATAATCATACCTCAAGCACCTTCAAAATATTATCAAGGCAGCAATTTTAAACACGTTGGCGCTTCTTGGCTTACCAAAGAAAATACCGTAGCTGAAACAAAGAATGTATTAAAGTATATCGATGCCGTTTGGGAAGTAGAGAAACCGGAGGTCATGCCAAATTTTATAGCGATGGGGTATTCGCAGGGTGTTTCTATTGCTACCAGGTGGCTTTCTAGCCGCAAGATACAATGCGATTATTTGTTGCTGCATTCTGGGGGGATTCCTATAGAATTAAAACCAGAAGATTTTTCATTTCTGAAACTTGACACAACAGTTACCTATCTCTATGGAAATAAAGACCCGTACATTACCGAAGCACGAAAAACGGAAGAACAATTAAAAGGAAGTTCATTGTTTGGAGATCGGCTACAAACATCTGTTTTTGAGGGGATTCATGAAGTAAACACTTCTTTTCTTCAACAGATTGCTACAATGTAGCTAAACTATTTTGTGCATTTCATCGATTTTTTTTGCACTTAGACAAAAAAAGTGGTTTATTTATACTGTTTTGTAAGAAACCGAACGTCCCAAATTATGAAAAAACTAGTACTAAGTATTTTATTTATAGCTTTTTGCACCACGCTATTTGCTCAAGTGAGCACGCAAGAAAAGCAAGCCCTTATCGATTTTTATAATGCTACCAATGGCGATAACTGGAACAGTACTTGGGAGCTCAACCAACCAGTATCTGAATGGGAAGGAGTAACCCTGAAAAATGATAAAGTTACGGGCATTACGTTACTTTTTAATAATGTAGAAGGAACTATCCCATCTTCAATAGGTAACCTTACAAATCTAGAAACCTTAGAGCTGTCATTCAATAAAATATCCGGCGAATTACCTGCTACTATCGGAAATCTTGAAAACTTGAAAGTACTCGCTTTTAACGGAAATGAGTTAACTGGTACTATCCCAAGTACTATTGGCAACCTTACTCAATTAAAGAAATTACACCTTAGCAGTAATAAATTGTCTGGAAACATCCCATCGAGCGTTAAAAACCTTAAAAGTATAGAGGTTTTTAATGTGTTTGACAATCAACTAACAGGTGCTTTACCAACAGAATTGGCACAAAACAATAACATAAAAGAATTAATGGTAGCTGAAAATAATTTATCGAATCCTGAAATGTTTTCAATAGTATTACTTTCTAATTCTGGAGTAACATTAGATCTTACAAAAGAACCTACTATCACTTCTCCAGCAAACAGTATTATAGCTGTTGAGACAAATGAGGATGAATAAAAAATGTTAAATTATTGTATGAATTTTCAGAATAACCCAAAAAAAACATGTCGATAAAATTCAAAAAATACCGTTAAATGACTTTGTCCAAAAAAATTAATTCCATACTATTGTATTAATTAATTAGTTTAGTTGCTAATTGATTTATTTGGTTTGAACGGCTCTCTACTAAGGGCCGTTCTTTTTTTACACAACTATCTATCTGTAAGTGTTTTATGACAGGGTCAAGCTGCTTTAACTTAACAAAAAATTGTACCTTAGTGTACTTTTTTATGTAAGATGAAGAATAAAGCTTTAATTCTCGTACTGTCCATTTTCTGGTTTTTACAACTTCACTCCCAAGAATTTACGGGTAGTTTTAATTTAGTTGTGTCACAGCAATACAAAAACGGAAACGAACGAAGTGACACTCTTTCCTATTTCTTCGGAAAAGATAAAACAGCGCTTATCATTCATGCAAAAAGAAATCAGCCAGATTTACGACTTGTTTTTAACCCAAAAGACTCTACCATTACCGGATTGTTTGAGCAAAACGGAATAAAAGGTGGCTATATATTGCCCATGAACGAAAAGTATTGGCCTGGAATGCAAGTAGCAACCCGTGACTATGGAACAGGACCACGAACTAAACTAAATTACACGGGAAAAACCAAAGTAATTGAAGGCTACCAAACACGTGAAGTATTGGCGGAAAATGATGAATACACTGCTAATTTATGGTTACCAGAAGCTATAGAACTAAATATGGGAAGCGTATTTGCATACCAATCAGTTGGCGCGGGAAAGGACACTAAAGAACTAGAACTCTTTGACCAATTTGGTGTAGAAGGATTCCCTTTAGAATTATTTTTAAAAAGTAAAACAGGCCGGGCCGATGTGGTAATCCGGGTTTTAAATATTTCAGAAAAAATTAACCCATCTATTTTTAGCAGTGAAGGGCACACCCTAAACCGAATAGAAAAATAAAGAAACATTAAACGCTACTAAACCAATGAATCTTTTACATAAAATACCATTAAAAATAAGTGTACTGTTTCTCATCGCTTCCCTCTTGTGTAGTAGTTGCATTACCGTAAAATTGATTTCAAATTATGATGAAATCACGGACCAAACCCTTCATGAACTCCAAGAAAGCACTGCAACCTATTTTGTACAGTTAGAACGTGATTTGACCGATGAGGACGGCATTGCACAATATGAAGATTATACCGTTTTTTTTGATAGGGCCAAGATTCATTTGAACACCTTAAAAATACGAACCCGTGCTTTCGAAAAAAACAGGATTGTAGTAAACCAAGTTGACGAGCTGGCCACAATGTTCGATAACCTTGAAAAAGCCCACCAAATTGGCTTTCAAAGCGCCGAAGCTATTGCTCCTCCATTAAATTCATTCAACACGGCTTTTACGGCCATTGCCAAACTACAAATCGCTTTAAAAAGAGGAAACACCAACCAATAAAAAACCAATGTTATGGCTACTATCGATGTTCCGGAAGTTTTTCAAAAAATGCTAACAGCTGCAAAAGGCGCAGTAGAAGCTAATTGGGATGATGTGAAGCCCTATGCCGAGCAAGAGTTTAAAAACCTTTCTGAAAATCTGCAACTTATTATTAGGCTTAGGGCGGAAAACAAAATTACCGAAGAGCAGGCCAGACTCTATCTCGACATCCATAAAAGCACTGTAAAAATTGTATTGCTCACCATTGAAGGATTAGGGATCCTGACTGTTGAAGAAGCAATAAATGCTGCTTTAAGAGTGGTAAAGGACACGGTTAACACGGCAATTGGTTTTGTGCTGATTTAAAAATGCCAAAGAAAGCTGAATAATTGGCCTCTTTAGAAAATTTTTACCAACGAAAAAGTAATAAATTTAGTACGAAATGGTTTTATAACCTAACGTCAAGAAAATTTTACCAGTCTTCACTTCTTCTTTTCGCATCTTTTTTCTGTCAACATCAATCTCTTTTCCCATAAAGTTAAGCGGAATGCGAATGCGTTCCATTTCAAATTGTACTTCCACTTTTGAGGGCAAAACAGCTTCGGAATCTGGATAATCTAATAGTAAGGTATAGGTACCATCCTTTTTAGTACTTATTTCTGAAATGGCTATTTGTTTGGCTTTTAAATCCAGAAACAAGGTTGCAATTGAAAAATCGGCTTTTTTATCTGTAGGAATAACATTCACCACCTTCAATTTTTTTCCATCAACCGTTTTCATTCCACGATCAACAGTGATAAAAGGATATTCAAACAATTCTTGAAATGAAAAATCTAAACCACGCTTTGGGATAAGCGCAAAGTCTTCCGAAGAAAAAGACATCGGTTCTCCTTTTTTAAATTCTACGGTCGCTGTTTTCTGTGGCATATTAATAAAGCTAATGTCTACATCAAGTTTTAAATCGGCCGTAAATGCTGAAACCGTGTCCAGCCGTTCTTTAATCCGCAATAAATCTTCATCTTGTTCTTGGGCCAAGCTTGAAAACGAACTCACAAATAGTAGTATCAATGTCAATCGTTGTATCATCCTATATCTTTTTTCTGAAATACATACACTCCAACTCCCATAGTAAGCAAGGTATATGCTATTAATAAAGAGACATTGGTGTATATGGTGCTCCACGGAATTTCAAATGTAAAAAAGTACTGCCAGGTATCATTCAGTTTTACGTATAGTAATTTATTTAGCAATTCACTTCCAAAATCAACTTTCAGCAGAATGTTTGAAAGTATTAAAAAGAAAGCTGCAATAATCCAAGTTTTCATTGCTTCTTTAAAGATAACGGCCAAGGTTACACTTACTACCGAAAAGAACACCATCGACACCGCTCCTACTATAAAAGCATATACCAACCTCAACAAAGCATCATCATGTTCAAAAAAGGTAAGTCCGTTTACATATACAATTAAATCCCCTTTCCCGAACAAAGCATACGATAGCAAAAAGGACGTCAGCGCCAATACAAATACTACACACGTTGTAAAAACAATGGCTACAATGTATTTACTGAATATATACTGCCACTTTTTTACCGGCTGCATCATCACCGTTTGCAAGGTTTTGTCTTTATATTCTGTGGTGAGTAAACCCGACATTATTATGATCAAAATCAGTGGAACGTGAAACCACAGTGAGTTCAGTATAAAGTAGGTGACTAAGTTTCCATTCAGTAGATTTCCTTCAAAATAGAAGGTGTCTTTTAAATTGCTCAACACAATATCAATAATCCCGGCGCCTTGATAATACGCGCTAAACAAAACAACTCCCTCTATTACAAAAATGGCAGCGAGCGCATAATAGGTCCGGCTTTGCTTTATGAGTTTATAAAATTCGGTCGCTAAAAGAGCTCTCATTGCGGTATTGGATGAAAAAGTTGTTGTAAATCTACTTCGGGTGTACAGGAAGTGATACTGATTTGTTCTTCGGCCAATTGTTGCAATATCTTCGGAATTTCTTTGGAAGAAACAGACACCGTCACACAATTACCTCGTTCTATCGTTTCATATTTCTGTAATGTTTTTGAATCTGCAATTCCAGAACCGCAGATAGTATATGCATTTGTGTTTTCAGAAATTAATGCAGCCGTATCGCCTGAATTAACAATACTTCCGTTATTAATAACATAGAGTTTTGAACATAATTTACTCAATACATCGACTATATGAGAGGAAATTAAAATAGTTAGATTTTCTTTTGATAATTTCAGAATAAGGTTTCGTAGTGATTCAATTCCCATCGGGTCAAGGCCTGAAAACGGTTCATCCAAAATTAAGCAAGAAGGATTGTTTAGTAACGCAATGGCAATACCTAGGCGTTGTTTCATCCCCATGGAATAATTACGCACCGGATCTTTTCTATCTATCGGTAGCCCTACTCGCTTTAAAAATTGATGTAGTATATTTTTATCGGTACTTGCACCTTGCATTTTGGCAAATACTTTAAGGTTTTCATACGCCGTGAGGTATTCGTACAAAGCAGGTTTTTCTATAATACCTCCCGCTTTTTTCTTTCCTGTATTTTGAATAGTAACGGAGCCATTATCGGGTGTTACCAATCCTATTAATATTTTAAACAAGGTTGTTTTACCAGCTCCGTTGGCGCCTACAATTCCACAAATTTCACCGGCTTTACACGAAATACTTACGTCTTGTAATGCAATTACCGAACCGTATTGTTTGCTAACTTGTGTACACGAAATACTCATACCGTAGCTTGTGGCATATTTTGAAAATCAAATTTTGGTGTGTAGTTTTTTTCCAAAAAGGTACGGGACCAAAAGTCTTTTTTTAACATAAACAGAGGTTCTTTCACCATAAAATAAGGAATATAGTGATACCATTTTACACCACAACTTTTATAATAAGCTTGTACTTCTTCTTTTATCCCTAGTTCTTCTGCGGCGGTTTCGGCTGCCATACGTTGACATTTAGAGACTATGTAAATATCTGCAATACGCGGACGAAAACCGTGTATAAAAAACTGATCCTTTGCTCGTTTATAATTCTGATACCTTGACCAGCCATCCATAATGACCAAATAAATATGAATAAAGGAAAACATAAAACACCATGCCCAAATAGCAACAATATAAATTGAAGCATTGTTCCAAGCTTCCATAAGTTGCACACCATAAACCCATGACTCTAAAATAAATAAGATGAGTGAAAAATACAGTAACCTACCTACGCGAAGGTATGATACCGCAGGATGCGGCTGTTTGGGAAGTAGTACAGATTCCATAAATTCAAATATACTGATAAATGGTATAGTGGAGTGTTATACTTGTCTTAAACAGCTTTATGGCTTTTATATAATAAAAAAACCGCAACTATTAAGTTGCGGTTTTTCATAATATATAAACTTCGATCTTACTTAACTTCTTCGAAGTCTACGTCTTCTACATCACTGCCTTCTTCTTCTGAAGATCCGCCTGTAGCACCTTGCTGAGCTCCAGGATCGCCGCCTGGGGCAGCTCCACCTTGTTGATCAGCTTGCGCTTTATACATCTCTTCACTTGCAGTTTTCCACGCTTCGTTGATTTTATCCAACGCTGGTTGAATGGTTTCAACCTCTTGTGTTGCGTGTGCTTTCTTAAGCTCCTCTAAAGCATCTTCGATTGGCTTTTTCTTATCGTCAGATAATTTATCACCAAATTCTTTCAGTTGCTTTTCAGTTTGGAAAATCATCGCGTCAGCTTCGTTGATCTTGTCAACTTTCTCTTTTGCTTTTTTATCAGCATCAGCATTAGCTTCAGCCTCTTGCTTCATTTTCTCGATTTCCTCTTCTGTTAGACCTGAAGAAGCTTCAATTCTAATATCTTGCTTCTTACCAGTCGCTTTATCTTCAGCACTTACTTTAATGATACCGTTGGCATCAATATCAAACGTAACTTCAATTTGAGGTGTCCCTCTTGGCGCAGGTGGAATTCCATCTAAGTGGAAACGTCCTATTGTCTTGTTATCTGCTGCCATTGGGCGCTCACCTTGCAATACGTGAATCTCTACACTTGGCTGATTGTCTGCCGCAGTTGAGAACACCTGACTTTTCTTAGTCGGTATCGTTGTATTGGCTTCAATAAGTTTTGTATTAACGCTACCCATTGTTTCAATACCTAATGAAAGTGGTGTAACATCTAATAATAATACATCTTTTACATCACCAGTTAACACACCACCTTGAATAGCTGCTCCAACTGCAACAACCTCATCAGGATTTACTCCTTTACTAGCCGCTTTTCCGAAGAAATTCTTCACTGCATCTTGTACAGCAGGAATACGTGTTGAACCACCTACTAAAATTATTTCGTCAATATCACTCTTAGATAATCCAGCTGCTTTTAGTGCTTTCTCACAAGGAGTGATTGTTCTTTTTACTAAATCGTCAATTAACTGCTCAAACTTAGAACGTGTTAACGTTTTTACCAAGTGTTTTGGGCCACTGCTTGTTGCAGTTACGTAAGGCAAGTTAATTTCAGTTTGTGTTGAAGAAGACAATTCAATTTTAGCTTTCTCCGCAGCTTCCTTCAAGCGTTGTAGCGCCATTGGGTCTTTACGAAGATCCATATCTTCCTCTTTCTGAAACTCATCTGCTAACCAGTTAATGATTTTGCTATCAACATCGTCACCACCTAAGTGCGTATCACCATCGGTAGCAAGTACTTCAAAAACGCCATCTCCTAATTCAAGGATACTAACATCGTGTGTACCACCACCAAAGTCAAATACTACAATTTTCTGGTCGCTGTCTTTTTTATCTAGTCCGTATGCCAATGCAGCCGCTGTAGGCTCATTAATAATACGTTCTACTTTAAGGCCGGCGATTTCACCAGCTTCTTTTGTTGCTTGACGCTGACTATCGTTAAAGTAAGCCGGAACTGTAATTACAGCACGGTCTACATCTTGCCCAAGGTAATCTTCTGCGGTTTTCTTCATTTTCTGAAGAATCATCGCACTCAACTCTTGCGGCGTGTACATGCGATCGTCGATTTTAACACGTGGTGTGTTATTATCGCCTTTTTCTACATCGTATGCAGCATTATCTATTTCTTTTTTTGATTCGGAAAACTTATTCCCCATAAATCTCTTAATGGAAGATATAGTCTTCTTAGGGTTTGTAACAGCCTGACGTTTTGCAGGGTCACCAACCTTAATTTCGCCACCTTCCACAAAGGCGATTACAGAGGGAGTAGTTCGTTTTCCTTCGGCGTTAGGTATTACCGTTGGCTCGCTACCTTCCATTACAGCAACGCAGGAGTTGGTTGTACCTAAGTCGATTCCAATTATTTTACTCATAGTGTTATAGTTATTGTTTTACTAATTCAAATTTTTAATTCGCTATGTATAAGTCAATGATTATGCCATCAGAAACTTTATGACAGGGTGTCATATTTTCTAATAATTTGACAGTTTTAATTTATTTAAAAAAATCTTTTAGAACACTATTCCTTAATAAAATAAACTTAAAAGCCTACAGTTTGTATAAAAACAAAAAAGCCTTTATTTTGCCAATCCTAAATCAATTAAAATGAAAATAAAACTACTTTTCCTATCTACCATATTTCTTACTTTTTCCATTAATGCACAAATAGACTTTGACGCCCACATTGTTGTTAACGATGACGGCGGAACAAACTACGCAAATTCTGTCTTTGCGGCAGACCTTGATGGCGATGGTGATATGGATATGATTTCATCCTCCAGAAATGATAGTAAAGTAGCCTGGTATGAAAATATTAACGGGAATTATGGTCCTCAGCAAATTATAAGCGAAACTAGGACTGGAACAAATCAGGTTATTGCAATAGATATTGATGGGGATGGAGATCAAGATCTAATAAATTCTGCATCAGAAAACGGTATTGTTTGGTACGAAAATGATGGACAAGCTAATTTTGCTTCTTCGCAACTAGTGAATTCCACAACCTTATATGCATATGATATATTGGCCAAAGACATGGATGGTGATGGTGATTTTGATGTGGTAGGCAATGGTGGTGAAAATAGCTCCGTTGGTTGGTATGAAAACATGGATGGAGAAGGAACTTTTGGAACAGAACATACAATTATACCAATAGGGCCTCGAATATCTTCAATTGCCGTAGATGATATTGATGGTGATGGCGATATGGATATACTTACCACTGCCTCACAACCTGAAGAAAATGTTTCTTGGTATAAAAATATGGATGGTCAGGGAAATTTTGGTTCACAACAAATCATTACTACAGATGTGACTAGACCAAACGGTTCGTCAATTGCAGATATTGATGGGGATGGTGATATGGATGTTTTTGCAACTTCATCATTAATAGATGAAAAAATTATTTGGTTTGAAAATGTAAATGGTCAAGGAACTTTCGGCACAGAAAGATTCGTAAGTTCTAATGTACTACGTCCTCATCAAGGCCAAAGCGCTGATATTGATAACGATGGTGATATCGATTATATTTGCAGAACAGGCTCTAATATAGGGTTTTATAAGAATGATGGTTTTGGCAATTTTAGCACAATTCAGCAAATAGCAGCTGTAGATAGTTTTATTTTTGACATTGAGATTGATGATTTGGATAATGATGGTGATTTAGACATAATGTCTGCCTTTAATGTTGCTGATAAAATAGCATATTACAAAAACATTAATGGTCAAGGAAATTTTGGACCCCAACAAATTGTAGTAGAAATAAATGGTGTTAATGCTCCTTATACAGTTTTCTCAACAGATATGGATGGTGATGGTGATCAAGATGTTTTATCAACAGCCTATAGTGGCAATAGGATTGCTTGGCAAAAAAATCTTGATGGACAAGGAAACTTTTCAGAACCTATAACAATTTCAGAATTAAATAACCCTATTTCTATAAATGCAGCAGATATAGATGGTGATGGCGATATGGATGTGGTTTCTGAATCTAGTTATGATCGCGTTGTGGGATGGTTTGAAAACCTGGATGGCCTAGGAAGTTCGTTTGAAGCACACCTATTTCCGCAACTTAATGAATTTAATGATCCAATCATAACATATCCTTTAGATATTGACGACGACGGCGATATTGATATTATTTCTGGAGGAGAAAATATTATTTATTATGAGAATATAGACGGTCAGGGAAATTTTAGCACCCCTCAAGTTATTAATAGTAACCGTTTAGAAGTAGAATCTCTAACAGCAGTAGATCTTGATGGTGATGGCGATAAGGATTTAGTTGCAGCTGACTGGATTAATGATGTCCTGTTTTGGCACAAAAATAATGGAGGAGGAAATTATGGGCCAGAACAAATAATATCAACTGATTTAGTTTATTCCCTTTCAATAGTTTCAGAAGATATTGATAATGATGGAGACTCAGATATTGTAGCTTCATCTTTTGAAAATAGTTCAGTTGTATGGTTTGAAAACCTAGATGGACAAGGCACATTTGGATCCTCAAGACTTATTGATGATAATAATTTAGGTGGTCATGAAGTTTATGCCGAAGATCTTGATGGTGACGGCGATGTAGATGTACTTTCAGCTATTTATTTTGACGACACAGTTTATTGGTATGAAAACGATGGTACTGGAAATTTTGGTGAGCCTCAAATCATTTCTTCCAATGTAATTGAAGCTATTTGTGTTTTTGCGGATGACTTTAATGGGGATGGTAAAATGGACGTTTTAGCTACTTCTAGGAGAAATGATGAAATAATTTGGTTTGAAAACCTTGGTCCCCTTGCAATTGAGGAAAATGAAGCAAATTTATTCAATATTTATCCAAACCCTACTAGCGGGCTATTGGATATAAAATCTAACACACCTATTTCTGAAATAATTGTTTACAATAACATAGGCCAACTTCTTTATACTTTTGAAGAAAAGAATCAAGTGGATATTTCAGATTTAAGTGAAGGAATCTATTTCTTAAAAATTACAAATGAAAAAGGAAATACTAAAACCAAAAAGGTTGTAAAAAAATAAAATAAAGTGAACACTTACGTAATTTATTACAGTTTGTCCTGAGTGGAGCCGAAGGATAAAGCAATTTATTCTTTTATTTTAAGGCTTACTTAAACTAATATGATTGCAACCAAAACATACACCGCAAAAGAAGGTAGCAAACTGCTGCTAAAAAGCTATCTATTGGTTTGGGCTTTTTATTTTCTTTTTTTTATGATTTTGGGAGTATTGTCAAAATGGTTTCCTGAACTTATAAACAACGAATACAAGCAGGAACGTCTACTAGAAATGCTCAATAGTCAACCCACCCAGCTGCTTATTTCGGCAGTGATCATTGCGCCTATTTTTGAAGAAATCATGTTCCGCTCTATTATAAAACCTAGTTACGAAGATTTGCTACTTTTCATAAGCGGGTGGCTTAGTTTTCTCTTTATGGGCTTTTCCGAAGGATTGGGGCCTTGGTATCTCAGACTGTTAGGAATGTTCGCGATTTTCATTGCTATTTACTATTTGTTACAGCAGCTTGTGCCTAAAAAAGCGCTTGTAGGCATTCAGAAGTTTTTGGGGAAGTACGTATTAATAGTTTTAATAATTACTTCTATCATTTTTGGAATGGCACATATCTATAATTACGTAGAGTCCTTTCTTCTAAATGCTGCGCTGTTTGCTATGATTATTCCGCGTATTGTTCTTGGTGGTATAGCTGGTTGGTTAAAAATTAAAACAGGCGTGCTAATCTGGCCTATTTTGCTTCACTTTCTTAATAATGCCTTTGTGGTTGGAGTTATGCTAGTGGTTACATATACGCTTTCTAATTAACCGATACCCTCTTTATGGTTTAACACAGCTTTAAAACAATAACACGTTTACTCTTCGTATCTTCAAGATTCAAAAAAAAGAACATATGAAAGCAGTACAAGTACAAGAAGCGGGGGGCGATTTTAAAATAGTAGAACTCGACAAACCTTCTCCAAAAGAAAATGAAGTCTTACTAAAAGTAGAGGCCTGCGGAATTTGCCACAGTGACAATTTTGTAAAAGCTGGTGGATTCCCCGGTTTAGAATATCCTCGCGTTCCAGGTCATGAAGTCGTAGGAATTGTAGAAAGCGTTGGCAGCAACGTTTCCAACTGGAAAAAAGGACAGCGCGTTGGTGTAGGCTGGCACGGAGGTCATTGCTTCAATTGCGAACCTTGCCGACGTGGGATGTTTATAAACTGTGAAAACGCCAAAGTTTGCGGAATTTCTTACGATGGCGGCTATGCCGAATACATGACAGCACCACAAGAAGCTGTTGCTGGTATTCCAGAAGAACTTTCTAGTAAAGAAGCCGCGCCACTATTATGTGCCGGAATTACCGTCTATAACGCCATGCGAAATAGCAATGTAAAAGCCGGAGATGTCGTGGCCGTTCAGGGAATTGGTGGTTTAGGACATTTAGCCGTTCAATACGCCAATAAAATGGGAATGAAAACTGTAGCACTTTCCACGAGTAATGATAAAAAGAAGTTAGCAAAAGATTTAGGTGCACATCACTACATTAATATCAAGGAACAAAATGCTGTTAAGGAATTACAAAAATTAGGCGGCGCAAAGTTAATTGTTGCTACTGCACCACACGCTGATGCAATCTCATCTGTTATTGATGGATTGGGAATTGACGGACAGTTAATCTGTATTGGTGCTACACCTGATGCTGTAGAAGTTTCCCCTATGCAACTATTGATGGCTCGCAAATCGGTTACAGGATGGCCTAGCGGAACGGCAATTGAAAGTGAAGACACACTTAACTTTAGTGCATTGACCGATACCAAACCAATGATTGAAACTTATAAATTAGACGATGTTGCTGAAGCATTTGATAAAATGATGAACAATGAAGCTCGCTTTAGAGTCGTTTTAACTCCTTAAGGAATAAAAACACAATACACCTTCCGTTACTTTCAATATGAATGCAGCGGAAGGTTTTTTAATTTTAAAATATGATTATGTGGAACTTAAAAGATAAAAAAGCTGTAATCACCGGCGGAACTAAAGGAATTGGTAGAGCAACTGTTTTAGAATTTCTTTCACTCGGTGCCGAAGTGATTTTTACGGCTAGAAGTGAAAAAAATGTAAAAGCTTTTGAAAGCGAGCTACAAAAAGAAAATTATAAAGCGTACGGATTAGTTAGCGATGTTTCAGAAGAAACCGGAATTGAAGCAATTGTTTTAGAAGTACAAAAACGTTGGGATACTTTGGACATTCTCGTAAACAATGCCGGAATCAACATCCGAAAAAATGCGTTGGATTATTCAGAAGAAGAAATCTCAAAAGTTATTGCCATTAATATGACAGCACCTTTTGAATTGAGCAGGAAACTCCACCCATTTCTTCAAAAACCTGGTAAAGCAACCATTATTAACGTTGCATCTGTTTCTGGATCACTAGATACCAACACAGGTTCGCCTTATGGCATGTCTAAAGCTGGTTTGGTCATGCAAACCAAAAACCTTGCTGCTGAATGGGCAAAAGATGGTATCCGCGTCAACGCCATGTCACCTTGGTTTACTCAAACACCTCTTACTCAAGAATTGCTGGCCATAGAAGAACGCATGGAGCCTATTATAAAACACACCCCGCTAGGTCGCGTAGCCAGAGCGGAAGAAATGGCAAACATAATTGCTTTTTTGGCGATGGATAAATCATCATATATAACTGGGCAAAATATTTTAGCTGATGGAGGTATCAGTATTACTGCGATATAAAAAATGCCCGCTTTTTACACGGGCATTTAACATCAAACAATAAACAATTAAAATTACTTCTTTATAAACCTTATAGTTTTAGAACTTTGATTCCCGCTTCGGATATTTAGAAAATAAACTCCTGAAGTAAGATTTGAAGTACTAATTTTATTTTGTGAAATTTCTGAAACATTAGATACTACAACGCGTCCTTGTACATCAACAATGTCGATTGTATATTCATCTAAAGTTACACCTGAAATTGTTAATTCATTTTCAACTGGATTAGGATATATGCTTATTGATACATTCTCTATATCATTTACACCTAAAGTTGCGCTTGGTAATGGAACTAAGTCCCCTCCTGAAGCTAATGCTACCCATAAACCAAAGGCAGGACCGTCAGAATTCTGTGAAGGATCTAAAAATCCTGAAGCTAATACAGTAATTGCAGCACCGTCCAATCCTAATGTACTTAATGGCGCTTCATATGCTGCTACACCCGTTGTACCAGTCTCATCTTGTACTTGTAACACATAGTCTGCTGTAGGTAATTCTAAATATCCTTGAAATTCAGAATATGAAATATCGTCTACAATTAGACCAGCTCCAGCACCTGTTTCAAAAACATCTACAGTTGGTGCGTCGGTAGAACCATGGTGCACTAATACGTCTGTATTAGATCCACTAGTTGCTGCTTCCCTTCCCATAGCATATACTTGGAGTGATATTGGAGGAGCTGGGTTATAACCCGTTGGACTTACAATACCATCAGCAACAACAATATAAGTTTCATCTTCGGTTAATGTTACTGGCACTGTTAATACCGCATCTCCAACATCTGCGCTACTTGCTGGTGCTACGGAAAGTTCTATTTCTGTTCCTGCTGGTAAATCAACAAAGGGCGTGGCGGTTCTAAAAGCAAAATCGTCCAAGGTTAAATCTGCATTTACATACACATCAACTTCTGAAGCCAATGCATCTGCCGAATTATGGATTACTTGCACTCTTGCGGTTTGTGAAAATACAGTTGCCGATGTAAGCAAAACTGTACATAATAGTAATAGCTTTTTCATAATATTTTTTTTAGTTGTTTTTTACATAGCTAAAATACACAAACTTTATTTTGTTTAATCTTTTTTATAAAATGCTTAACAAAACAACAGAAATTGTTATTCAGTAATTTAAATTATTAAGGTTTTTAGTTTCAATAACAAGTAACTCTTTCCATTGTGTAGTATATCTTGGGCTTCGTTCTTTTTTTATGAGCTCCCATTTTTCTTTTCTTGTTCCCGTCATTGCTGAAGCTACTGTAGATTTCCCATACTTGGTATTCAGTTTATCAAAAATCTGAATAAGTTCCCGGTTATTTAACTTAGACGGCTGATGAAACAAATTGCCCTGTACATATTCCTGCGGAATGATTCCGCTTAAGTTCACCCCTACTTTCTTATATCGATAACCCGGTTTATATATTTCGTGCAGCGCTTTTCGAGCTTCAGAAATTAATCGAAATGTATCGTTGGTAGGAATCGGCATGGTTACCGTTATACTATTAGAATACTGCTTGTCGACGTTACTGTGGTAATTGGTATGTACAAATACCTGAATGTAGGTTGCACAGGAATTTTGCGCACGTAATACCTCGCTCACTTCGCTAATATAGTAAGCGCAGGCTTCCTCGATAAGGGTTAGGTCTTCCAATTTTTTACCAAACGATTTTGCCGTACCAATCCCCTTCTTGGGTTTTGGTGTTTCTGTAAACTCAATACACGGTTCTCCCCGTAATTCTCTCCACAACCGTTCTCCCACTACGGTCATTTCTTTTCGTACCCAAGCCAGAGGAAGCTGTGTAAACTCGTACGCTGTAAACACACCTATGTTTTTTAATCGTTCTACGTGCTTTCTGCCCAGCCCCCAAACGTCTTTCGTTTTTGCCCTTTGCAAGGCTTCAATTTGTTTATCTTTAGAATCAATCACACATACGTGATTGTATCCTTCCACTTTTTTGGCCATTTTGTTAGCCAATTTTGCTAAAACCTTGGTTGGTGCAATCCCTACTCCCACTGGTAAGCCGGTCAATTGTTTAATGGTATCTTTTATTTTATGTCCATAACTTTCAAGGTTTAAGTGTTCCATTCCGCTTACTTCTACAAACGATTCATCTATGCTGTACACCTCGACCATAGGCGAAAAGGTCTTCAAAATATTCATAACCCGCTGGGACATTTCGCCGTATAACGTATAATTGGACGAAAAGAATTTTACCCTGTTTTTTATCAATTGATCTTTTATTTTGAAAACAGGCTCAAACATCGGGATGTCTGTTATTGCCTTGGCCTCTTTATTTGCGGCAATTATACACCCATCATTATTGCTTAATACCACCACCGGTTTTCCCCATAAATCTGGACGGAACACTTGTTCGCACGAAGCGTAAAAACTATTGCAATCGACCATGGCTATCATAATGCATTGTGAATTATATACGTAATAACACCCCATAAAATATATTCTTCTTCTGAAGGTTTTTCTGAAATACGAATCAATAAAAACTCTCCATTTTTAACCACCAAAGCCAACCGATTGGGAGTCGCTTTAAGGGAACGATCTACAATCAACACATCATTATGGTGAATTTTAAATGTTTCATATCCATCACCATCTACCCGAATAAAAAAGGTAGCGTCTTGATTGTGCATCAATTCTTTGTGTAAATCGATAGGGGCTTCCAAATAATGTGTAGCTGCACTGGGAAAGCCCGTTTGCTTAGAGACTTCAGGCGCATGTCGGTTTTTTACTTTCTGTAATTTTCCAGAGGTGGTGATTTCCATAGAAACAAAATTAGGAATTATTCCGTTTTAAAATTGGAATATTTCCATATACTTTTCAACAAAAATCTATAAAAGAAAAATTACCTTTGTGTTTAGATTTTGAGCCTATGGAAAGTATAAGTGTTTTTGATATGTTAAAAATTGGTGTGGGACCTTCAAGTTCGCACACATTAGGGCCTTGGCGTGCTGCAGAACGCTGGGTTAACGAACTTATTGAGAAAGGCCATTTTGACCAAGTGGAAAAAGTGCAGGTAAACCTGTATGGCTCGCTTTCCCTTACCGGAAAAGGACACGCAACCGATGTCGCCACAATGCTCGGTTTATGTGGTTTTGACCCCGTAACATTTCCTATTGAAAAGATTGACGAGACTATCGATTTTATCACGTCAAACCATAAAATTAGGTTGAATGATGAAAAAGAGATTGATTTCAACCCAAAAGAACATATTAAATTCAATCGTAAGTTTTTAGAGTTTCATCCAAACGGCATTACATTCCATGCCTATTTAAAAGATGGCTCTAAAAAAACAGCAACTTTTTATTCCATTGGTGGCGGATTCGTGATTAAGAAAGAACGCAAGAACAAAAAAATGAAGGAGCAGAAATTTGCTCAATTTCCGTATCCTGTGCATAGCGGTGTAGCATTACTCTCTAACTGTAAAACCGAAGGAAAAACCATTAGCGAATTGGTTCTGGAAAATGAAAAATCGCTTCGTTCAGAAGAAGAAATAAACGAAGGCCTACAAAAAATCTGGAATGTCATGCTGGATTCTATGTATGTAGGTTGCCATACCGAAGGTAAATTACCCGGCGGCCTCAATGTAAAGCGTCGTGCTTTCGATATGCATAAAAACCTGATAGGCGATGCACCCTACAATAACGCCACAGAATGGATTGAAGCCATTAGAAGCACGGAAGTAAAGTTTAGACAAATATTAAAATGGGTTTCTTGTTTTGCTCTTTCCGTTAACGAAGTAAATGCTTCCCTAGGGAGAGTGGTTACCGCACCTACAAACGGAAGTGCCGGTGTTATTCCTGCCGTGATGATGTATTATATGGTTATTGAAAACCACGATGCCGACTTTAAGGATATTCGTAAATTCATGTTAGTTGCGGGTGAAATAGGCAGTCTTTTCAAAAAAGGAGCTACCATTTCGGCAGCTATGGGAGGTTGTCAAGCAGAGATTGGAGTATCATCCTCGATGGCCGCTGGCGCCTTGACCGAACTAATGGGCGGAACTCCAGAACAGTGTTTAATGGCTGCTGAAATAGCTATGGAACATCACCTTGGATTAACCTGCGACCCCATTGCCGGTCTAGTACAAATTCCGTGTATTGAACGAAATGCAATGGGAGCTATAAAAGCTATCAATGCTTGTGAAATGGCACTTGACAGCGATCCTTTTTCTGCAAAAGTCCCTTTAGACAAGGTAATTGAGACCATGTGGGAAACAGCTAAAGACATGAGCAACAAATACAAGGAAACAAGTGAAGGCGGCTTGGCTGTTCGTGTAAATATGAGTGATTGTTAATTACAATCGTCTTTTCGACGCGAGTCAATAATATGAATGATTTTCCAACCATTATCTGTTTTAGCTAAGGTGAATGCATTGGCACCACAATGGCTAAACTGCCCGTTAAACCTAAATTCATAGGGAGTCCACACATGTGCTAAGTTTCCATCAATGTTTGTTTTATAACCTAAAAGCTTTTCATCCCATTTTTGATCGGCTGGACGTTTTGCAATGGCCATTATAAAGTCCGAGGCACTTCCTGAAGTTATTTTATTAGTGCCATCTTTATCAGTAAATGCAGTTTGCATAACCATATCCGGTGCCATTACCGATTTCATTTTCAACGTGTCACCTTCGTGAAACCCTTCAAAAAAAGTATCAATAAGTTGTTGTGCATCTTTTTCAGAAAAAGTGTCTTGTGCAAAGACAAAAGAGGAACAAAATAGAGCGAAAAGCAATAAAATACGTGTCATAATAAGATTATTAAGAGATTGGTTATCAAAATTAGTACTTTTATGGTCTAATTTGTTACAATTAAAAAATATGTCAATCGCAAAAAGAGATTATAAACGCATAACCACTAAAACATTGGTGGATATGAAAAAGAAAGGCGAAAAAATATCGATGCTTACCGCTTATGATTTTACCATGGCTAAAATCGTAGATAGCTCGGGTGTCGACGTAATTCTAGTGGGTGATTCTGCTTCCAATGTTATGGCAGGGCACGAAACTACTTTGCCAATAACGTTAGACCAGATGATTTATCATGCAACTTCTGTAGTGCGAGCTATTGAACGAAGTCTAGTTGTGGTTGACATTCCCTTCGGGAGTTACCAAAGTGACCCTAAAGAAGCCTTACGCTCTGCAATTCGCATAATGAAAGAAAGCGGCGGTCACGCTGTAAAGCTAGAAGGTGGAAAAGAAATAAAAGAATCGGTTAAACGCATTTTAAATGCGGGTATTCCAGTAATGGGTCATTTAGGTTTAACGCCACAATCCATCTATAAATTCGGGACTTATACCGTTCGCGCTAAAGAGGATGAAGAAGCCGAAAAGTTAAAAGCAGATGCTAAGCTATTAGAGAAAATTGGCTGTTTTGCTATTGTACTGGAGAAAGTACCTGCCAAATTAGCCGCTGAAGTTGCCAAAGAATTAACCATCCCAATTATAGGAATAGGCGCCGGTAAAGGTGTAGACGGACAAGTATTGGTGACGCACGATATGGTCGGGATGACGCACGAATTTAATCCGCGGTTTTTACGTCGTTATCTAGACCTATATGCAGAAATGACCGGAGCTTTCAGAAAATACATCGATGATGTGAAAAGTGGTGATTTCCCTAGTGATAAAGAGCAGTATTAATTTTAATTTACTCTTAAAAAACAATTCCCCTGAGTTCAAAAAAAATCATATCCACAAAAGATAACTTAAAAGTTTTATTTGAAGACAACCACCTGCTTATTGTAAACAAACGGGCAGGTGATATTGTTCAAGGTGATAAAACCGGTGATAAACCGCTTTCTGAAGTGGTTAAAGAATATATAGCCGAAAAGTATAACAAACCGGGCGCAGTTTATTTGGGTGTTGTGCACAGGCTAGATCGACCTACAAGTGGCGTGGTTGTTTTTGCCCGGACTTCAAAAGCATTATCACGTTTAAATAAACTTTTTGCTGAACGGGATACCGAAAAAACCTACTGGGCTTTGGTTAAAAATGAACCGCCGAAAACTTCAGATACATTAGTTCATTATTTAAAACGAAACCCAAAGCAAAATAAATCATATTCTCACGTCAACGAAGTGCCTGATAGTAAAAAAGGAATACTTCATTATAAGGTTATAAAGAAATTAGACAACTATTTTTTATTGGATATTAATTTAGAGACTGGACGTCATCACCAAATACGCTCACAGCTTTCAGCGATAGGAAGCCCAATTAAAGGAGATTTAAAATACGGCTTTGACCGAAGCAATAAAGATGCGAGCATTCATTTACACTCTAGAGAGCTTACATTTGTTCATCCCGTTCAAAAAGAAAAATTGACTATCGTGGCACCACTACCCGATGACCCGCTTTGGAAAGCTTGCAGCTAAATTTTTGAAATGTCATTTTTTAAGGCGTAAATCACTAACCCCACTCTGTTTTTTACGTCTAGTTTATTAAACAAGTCTTGACGATAGCCATCTATTGTTTTGGGGCTTAGGTTCATTTTATCCGCAATTTCCTTATACGTCATTTCACTACAAGCCAATTTCATAAAATCAATCTCCCGTTCTTTAAATGTGGGCTTTTCAGTATCATTTGAATGTAACGAATGCAAAAGTGATTCAGCTACTTTTTCTGAATGGTAATACCCTTTTTCAAGTGTTTGTACTAATGCTTCGTTTAGTTTATCTGGATGAATATCTTTTAACAAATAGCCTTTAGCTCCATTGCTTAACATCTTAAGTATTTTCCCCTCATCATCTTCCATTGTAAGCACTAATACTTTGATTTTCTTATGGTTTTCATGCAACCATTCCATAGTTTCAAATCCGTCCATAACGGGCATATTAAGGTCTAGCAGGATAATCTCAGGCAATTCTGAATAATCTTTGAGTTTTTGCTGAAGATCCCTTCCGTTTTTAGCGTGGTATAGAACATTAAAGTTATTAAATGAGTTTACCAGTTTTTCCAGTGAACTGGCAAATAAAGAGTGGTCATCTACAATGACAATATTGTGCGAGATAGTTTTGTTCATTATTACAAAGGGTAGTTTAAGCGTAAAATTGTTCCTTTATCCGGTTTTGATTCTATAGAAAAATCTGCATTTAACAATTCTGCACGGGTTTTCATGGTTTCCATTCCAGAATTTCCCTTTTTCTCTGAGGTGTCAAAACCTATTCCATTATCTTTTGCTTCTATTTGTAACATATTATTTGTGTATTTTAAATGTACAAATAATTCTGTTGCACGGGCATGTTTCAAAACATTCGTAGAGAATTCTTGAAGTATTCTAAAAATAATAATTTCTTTAGTTGGGTCAATGTTTTTTACCTCACCACTAATTTTTAAAACCGCATTTAGAAAATCAAGCCGATTAAAACGCTCTAACTCCACTTCTAAAGACCCTATTAAACCATTTTTATAGACCACGTCGTTGTTTAAGGTTTTTGAAAGGTTTCGTACCTCTTTTACGGTCTCTTGCACAATAGATTTGGTCTCTAAAACTTGATTGTGAAATTCTACCGGAAGCTGGTTAAGCACCATATTTAGTTGAATATTGGTAACAGAAAGCAATTGACCAATGTTGTCGTGAAGTTCCCAGGCGATGTTTTTGAAAGTTTGTTCTTGAATTTCAATTTTTGAGTTGGATATCTCCTTTTCAAATTGAATTTTCTGTTCAGCCTGTTTTATTAAGAGTTTATTTTTACGACGTTGAAATACTATAAAAAACAGTACAAATATCCCAACGGTAAATGTTAGAATTAGAATAAAGTAAATTATGAGGAGTCTTTCTTCCTTAGACATATTATAAACCCAATACTATAAAGTAAATATACCAATAGGTTTGTAAATAAGACGATTCTTTTATATAATTCTACAAATTCAGGACTTTCAGAATCAAAATAACCACTATATATAAATAAGGGCGTCAACACCAAATGCAGTAAAATTGCCCCTATAGATATGTAAAACGGCAATGATGTATTAAAATTTAATATCTCATCGCTAGTCAACAATTGATAATAATATAAACTGATTGAAAATAAAACTAATAAGGTGCCCGCAATATCACCAAAAGCAGAATACCCATTGAAAAAATTGCCTGAAATTGAAAAGTCAATTATTAAACCAATAACAAAAAGCACTAAAAGTATTGATACTAGGTTTCGTTGCAGTTTGTTCTCTAAATGCCATTTAAAATAATTTACATAGATAAAAAAGCTAATGAGAGCATAAATATTATACAGCCAATAATTTTCTTCAAATAAAGTTCCTTCAACGAAGGAAAAGTATTTATACTCACTAAAATAAGCTATGGGAGCGTAAGCACCAATAATTTCAACTAAAGTGGTAAGTAAAAGAAAGTAGACAAAATATTTTGTTGCCAGTTTTGCTTTTTTATTGGCATGTATATAATACCAGCCAAGAATAGCAGAAAACAACACCAATACGGAAACCGGAATCATATGAATTAGGAAGTCTTTCAAAACAATGTAAGTTTAATAACTTTGTGGCGGCCAGCCCCCATTAGATCTGTTAAATGGGTCTATGGAATATATATTGCCTGCATTTTTAGAATCACTTTCTGTTGGGCACAAAAAAATTGTGGCCTTATTGGATTTTGAATCATTGTAAGCCGCAAAATACAAGCGAATCCCTGGTTTTTTGATTTGCTGTTTTTTAGCCTCTTCTTTTACATAATCAATATACTCCTGCAATTCATCCATATTGAAAGTGAACTCACAGGCATCTTTAAATCCTTGTGCGCTTTCAATGTCTTTAGCCCTCGTATCGTCCCATTGTTTTTGTATTTTTTTTGCATCGATCACAGATATGCATTTTGCTGGTTTAGCCATTTCTTTATAAAATTTGATTAGTTAGTACGGCAATGTATAAAATTTCCTTCGCTATTTGGATAGCCAGATTTTAAAACAGGAAAAAAACTTATTTAAAAAAGGGTTTTTCCCTGTTTTCTATCAGGAATCTACCTCATTTTTTACAAGGAAAACCTTATTCCATATCAGTCGTTTACCTACTGTTTTTTAGATGGGTGCACATTAAATTTGTTTTATACAAAAAATAGATTTTGAGTTTTTCAATCACATACAAGCCGCTTTGCACCGTTAATATTTACCACGAATACTTTTTGAATGATGGGTTAATGCCTTTTGATAGTTCTGAAAGCTTAAAAAAGAAACAGCTTTCAAAATACGATGTACGGGAATTTATAGACCTTATCCCTACCGAGGAAACCTATCGCTACTTAAACAGCCACAAGATAATCTTTAAACCCACCGAAACTGGTTTTAGGCTACTGGTTCAGGCCGAAGAAATTGTAGAAGGATCACAAGATTATACACCAAAAGTAGCTATTCCGAAGGATTTCAATCTTACATTTTTACTGTACGTAAATGATTTTTTATTTGAAAACTACTCGACGGTAAATGCCATTCCTAACATTCCTTTCTACTTTTCAAATAAAAAGCCAGCTTCAGAAAACAGCAGCTTTACGTATATGGATTTAGAAGAAACCAAACATGAGGTCTCTAATTTTAAAATAACTGAAACTACTTGGCAAGGCATAAACAAAACGTTATCAGAAAAAGAAAAAGAGAGCTTGTTTGGGGTAATTTCCTTAGACATAATGGGAGATAACGTTACAAATTACGATGCTAATAATCGAAACTTGCTTAGCAAAGATGATAAGCCAAAAATAGAGCCGAAAACCTTTAAAATACAGTTTACCAACCGCAAAACCATTTGGCATTATAAAAATGCGCTGAACAACGATTTGCTGCATTCAACAGAGCCAAAACAATTACCCTTGGTTAAAAATGGAACGATAGATTATATGTTTAACAGCAAAAAGCAACCAGCGGCTTCACCAACTAGGTTGATTGTTGAAAAAGACACACTTGGAAACATAACGCGTACCATATCTGAAATATTTATTAATGAATCTCCTCACTTTGAAAAACCCCATAAACAATGGACAGCACAATTACATTGAGTGAATTTACACTTAAAGTGGATTTCTTTAAAAGTGACGGAAATGAAGGTGTCAGCACGCAATTTAAATCTGTTTCTGGCCTTACGGTAGATATAGATACTGAAAAGATACCTCTTGAAAATCCGGATATGAAGTTTAGGCATTCCTTTCCGTCCCGAACACGGTTTCCAAACCTCACCCTTAAACAAGGAATTTTAAAAAGTCCGAAAGTGATTAATTGGTGTAAAAAAGCGATTAATCAATATCAATTTTCGCCAACCGATATAAATATAAAATTGGTGAACAGCAATGAAAAACCTGTTTTGGCATGGAATATTATTAATGCGTACCCGATAATGTGGACGTTAAAAAAACAAAAAACAGAAGGAAATAATATAGCTATCGACACAATGGAATTAGCATATAATTATTTTAAACTCGTTTAATAAAAATAGTTAAAATGGAAAATTTAAACACACTTACTACTTTAAAAAACCGACCTCAAAATACGATTGATTTATCAAGAAGACGAGAGGAGGATGAGCAGGTTTTATATAAATATCTAAAAGGTGGAATTGATGAGGAAATATTTAAAAACCCGTCGTTTTTTAGACAAAATCAGATAGAATATTTTTTAAATTCAGAACAATTCATTCAAAATTTAAAAGAAATTTTAAGTGAAACCAATACTTTAAATAATTTTATTAAAAATTTTGATAATCAATTTATTAGAGATGTTTTTATTAAATTTTTAGATGTGTCTAAAAACGATGTAATTCATATTATCAAGACACCTAAGCTTCTTTCAATACCAAAATACAAAATTATTTTTTGGAAACTACTTTTTACCTATGAAAACAAAGAAAATTTTGAAGTTGAATTTATAAAATTGATCAAAAAAATTTCAGAAAATCATCCTAAAAAAAACGTCTTGGAAGTGCTTAATTTCGGCATTGCCTTAATTAGAATTAAAGCCTCATAAAAACAAAACCCCAACCCTATTTAAAACCCAAAACCAAACCTTTTTTGTGTGAAAAAAATTACTTGTCAATTTAAAAGGCAATTAATGCATACCTTTATTAAGGTCAATATTATTTGTATGGACACAAAAAAACACAAACCATCTATTTTTGTTCGTTTTGTAAACGGTATCAACCATTTTATACGATCGTTTAAAAACTTCTTTAAATCTTCGTTTTTAAGTTTAGTTGTTATTGTTATAATCTTGCTGTTGTTAACACAGATGGATCAAGCATTAACTATGCTGGTAGATATGATGGAGTCCAACAAATTTTCCTTATTTCTGTGTTTTTTTATAATCAACGCATTGGCTTTAGTATTAAGCCACTACCCCATTTACACCTATTACGCAGCCGATTTAAACGATTCTAGGGATTATACCAACTGGCACGAAACCAACCCTATACCGTTTTGGCCTTTCAAAACTTTCCCCATTTTTATTTTCACAACCAATCCAGAATCTAAATACAAACCAGACAATTGGGCAAATTACTTGCGTTATTTTATTGGTGTTTTAATTCACTGCGTGTGGATTCATTTTATAATCAGCAGTTTTACACCTAACCTTATTTTTGAAAATTTCCCGATAGCGACCCTCAAGATAATATTGTACTCATTACTTCTACTTCCACTGATACTGTATATTATTTACAAAGAAAGGTTCAGTAATTTAACCAATAAATTAGAACAAAAAGATCAAATTATAGCAGAGAGCTATAACCAAAAACACCTCAAACTCTATAGAAGATTAGGCCTATGGTATATTTTGTTGGCCTTTATTTGCGTGTCATTATTAATGTTAACCCTAACGATAGGTAATTTTAGTCCTGCTGGCTTTGTGCTAATTCTTCTAACAAGCTATGCGTTCATTTTCAATTATGTTTTTTTTAGGCTACTACGGACCAAATTAAGCAAAATCCATAAGGCGATGGAGCATAAAAAATATTTGAAGCCTTTCAGGTTTATAATTGGAAAAATGCGGTTTCTGGAACGCTCTGAAAATTACCTGTTACTTTATAATTTCAATTTTTTAATTGCAATTATCGTTATAGTGTTTTCTACCATCGCGAGTATAAAGGGGTGGGACTTACTCAATGGAATCGCAATTTTGCTGGCTTTTTTCTATTTTTACTATTTTATTCTGGCAAGTTTGGGCAAGTATTTTTTTGTGACCAAGAAGCTTAACCTCTTCGGAACACAAATTTATAAAGCTATATTCATTGTTTTAGGTGTTTTGGTTGGCTTATTTGTTATCACTTATTTTGCTCCAATTGAGGTAAAGACGCACCAACTTGACCGAGTAAAAAATTCAAAGGCTGAAATTACCGAAACTGTTTTTATTGACAGCTTACGCGCTAAAGAAGATAACACCCTGTTTTTTATTGCTTCTCATGGTGGAGGGCTAAAAGCTAATGTTTGGACACTTAATGTGGTCAATACGCTTCAAAAAAATACTGAAGGCAAACTGTTAGACCAAACTATTGCACTATCAGGAGCTTCAGGAGGGTCTTTAGGGCTAGCCTTGTACACAGGTTTATATAAAGAGGAGGGTCTTGATTTTGATAAAATTCAGAAAAAAATAGACCAACTCGCCGCACAAAATTATACTTCGTTAGACCTTACACTCACTTTTGGACTTGATTCGTACCGAAAATTTTGGCCATTTAGTCAACACATTGGTGTTCGAGATAGGCCTTATTATGCAATGCGGAAATATCAAAACGAAATTCAAGATACCCATAGCAGCAAACTTTCTAAAGTTTCTTTCCGTGATTATTGGAAAGAAGCCTTTAACAAAGAAGGCTACTTCCCTTCATTGATTATGAATACCGCCGGAACACAAGGCAGTCGTGGTATCCTTTGGTCTGTCAAGCAAAACAATTTTGACGAAATTTTTCCTTTTGCAGTAAACTTAGCCGATCTAACCAACAATGAAACAATCCCTTATTTTCAAGCTGTATCAACAACAAATCGGTTCCCAGTATTTAGTCCTGCAGCTAAAATTCCTGGATACGGTCACTTTATAGATGCCGGAGCTATAGATAATAGTGGCTTATTAGGGTGTTTAGATGTTCATAACTACCTTGCTAGGGACAAAAAAGTATTGGGCGATAAGCAGATTGCTTACATAGAAATAATCAACAGCAAAGGATTATATGTAGATCATTTAATTAAAAAATTCAAAAAGCAATATAATATTGAGCATATTGCCATCAATGAAAATGAAACAGATAATATTGTTGCCGATTTGGAAACAGGTCTTAACCTAGATAAAATTCCAGGGTATTTAAGCGATTACGTAACGAGTTTAGAAAAAACAAGCGATGGTGGTATTAGGTACTTCAAGATTATGATGCCACACAAAATCACTTTTTCTGATATTGAAAATCACTTTAAGGGAACAATCCTTTCAGGAAAAATAGAGGAAAATTTTAAAGCGTTTCTTACCAAAGAGAACAACCTCATCCTATCCTTGACTGAAAAACCAAACAAAACATTTTTTGAACCCTGGGAGTATTACGAGCCAACGTTATCACGTCATTTAAGTAAAAGCAGTATTAATTATGTAAAAGCAATACTAAAACACCCATTACTTACCGAGCAGTTTAAGGAAATAGAAAGTATCATCAACACCAAAAAAGTAGAAGAGAACAAAGCACCTCAATTATCATTATAGCTTCTTAGTCGTATCTGTACCGTATCTCCTGCCCGTTTTTGGGCTAGCTTACAAATAGCTTGTTCGGTTAACTGTAAAATTCTTGCATACCCCCCGGTGGTCTGGGCATCCCGCATTAACACTACACATTTACCCGAAGGTGTAAGTTGCACCGTTCCAGGTTGTACGGGTGCGGTAATAATTTCTTTTGCCGAAAAAGCTTCCATACCCCCCATTACATATGCCATTCTATTACTTTGTGGGCCTACTTTTAAGGTTGATGCTACAATTTTTTTCTGTAATTTCTTCGGAAGCAGATTAAATTCAGGACCTGGAAAAACTTCAATGGTGTCATCAGAAAAATGGGTTGAATCAACAGAAAACGAAGCATTTCTTTTAAAGACTTCTGAAGAAACATTTGAAAAGTTAAGAACTTGCCCTTTTACGAGTTGTTGTTTTTCAGTAATGTTGTTATAGTAACTTCGACTTTCCAAAACCTCTTGGGTATCAAAGCCCCCTAAAACTGCCAAATAGCCATAATTCCCAAAATCGGGATGGTCAATTTTTAATATGTCGTTTTCAGAAACCTCTGTGGCTTTATCCAGCTCTATGGGTACTTTATTGATTTTAGCGTGAAAACCCGCTCCAGAAATAGCAATAACAGTAGGCTTTTTAAACAAAAGTCTAGGGCCCATCATTGTAAACTCCATAATTGCTGCTTGGGTTGAATTGTCCAATAATTTATTGGCCATAGCCGCCGAAATAGCATCCATCGCCCCGCTTACGGGCACGCCCACCCTGCGGTAGCCTGTTCTTCCTTTATCTTGTATAGTTGTAAAAAGACCTGGCTTTATAACTTCAACCATTTGCTGCCTCCTCTCCTAACTTATAGATATCTACATTGACTTCCACTTCAATTTTACGGTATTCATCTTTTGAAATGGGGATGAATTTTATAAAATCACCAGCTTTTAATAATGCAGGTGGTTTTTTTTCTATAGAAAAAAAGTTTAACGGACTTCTACCTATAATGTTCCAACCCCCTGGGGATGACGTTGTGTAAACTCCAGTTTGTGAACCTCCAATAGCAACCGATCCAGCTTCTATTTTTTCCCTTGGTGTGTTTTTTCTTGGAGTCTGCAAGCGTTTGTCTAAGCCTCCCAAATATGGAAACCCAGGTAGAAAGCCTAAAAAATATACTTTGTACTGTGGTGTTGTGTGCAGTTCAATAACTTTTGGAACAGTTAAGTTATTTGTTTGCGCCACTTCTTCAATATCCAATGCAAATTTTGGATCGTAGCAAACTGGAATGTGCAACACTCGTGAAATTGCTGGTTTTGTTTTGGGTATGTTTTTTAACTTTTGGGTTAACTGTTTTATAAAATCGTCTTGTTTTACTCCCTTTTTAATAAATATTGCCAAAGAACTATACGTTGGGACCGTTTCAAGAACTTCTCTTGCAAATGTCTTTAAAACAAGCTGCTTTACCTGCAAAACCATAGTAAGCATGTTATCATTAATGGAAGGCTCCCATTCAATCAACACAGCTTTTTCACCAAACGATTTTATTGCGGGTTGTTTCATCTGTCTAATGTTAGTTCATGCTGTTTCATTTGGTTATGAATATACTGAAGTATTTCTACCGAATGTTTATTATCACTGTGAATACAATAGGTTGAAGCCCTTATTGGTTTTACAGTTCCAGTAACAGTTTCTATAGCATTTTCTGAAAACATTTTAAAAAGTTGTTTCCAAGCAGCTTCAGGATTGGTTATAAGCGCTCCTTCTTCACTTCGGGAAACTAAAGAAAGATCATCGTTATACCGTCTATCTATAAAAGCCTCAAACTCTAGAGGCAATAAGTTTTCAGCTTTACGGTGTAAAACTGAATTATACTGAACATATAATTTAGGACGTACTTTGGTGTCAATTATTGCTTCTACCACCGCATCCGCCGTCGGTGCATCTTTGGCGGCGTAATTGTACAAAGCGCCGTGAAGTTTTATGTGGTTTACAGTTGCTTCTTCGGTTTCACACACCGCAAAAAAATGTAATAATTGATCAAAAACAGTCGCTGTGAGCTCTTTTTTTGTCATTGTGATGATTTTCCTTCCAAAGTTATCTTTATCTGGAAAAGAAGGGTGTGCGCCAATTTTCACCTTGTTTTTCTTAGCCAATCGAATGGCAGTCCGCATTGTTTCGTCTGTCCCATAATGTCCGCCACAGGCAATGCTACATGAAGCTATCAACGGCATGATAGCTTCGTCAAAACCACTACCCTCTCCTAGGTCTGCATTAATATCAATATGTTTGGCTTCACTTTTCATTTTTTAATCTCTTTTAAACATCAAAAAACACTTTTGAAAGGCTTCTAAGGCCTAAAATAAGTGCAATGAGTACGATGATGATTCCAATGATGTTTTGAACTTTATTGTTTTTATAAGCCCCTAAAACCGATTCTTTATTAACCACCCACACTAAAAAACCAGCAATTACGGGTAGCAAAATTCCGTTAGCTACTTGTGCAAATTGAATAACTTCAATGGGCTTAAATCCTACGGAAGAAAATATAACGCCCGTTAACAATACAAGCATCCACACTGCTCTAAATTTATTAGATTTTAAACTCAAATCCCAATCAAAACAACCTCTGGCTACATATGCAGCTGCTAATGGTGCTGTAATTGCTGATGAAATTCCAGCGGCAAATAACCCAATACTTAAAAAATATTTTGCAAAGCTACCAAAGAGTGGTTCTATACTCTTTGCCAAATCGGCTGCATTACTAATTTCTGAGCTTTTAATCGATGCTGCACAAACAATGATTGCAATAGATACCAACCCACCTAAAATAATTGATAGATATAGATCTGTTTTGGCTGCTTTTAAATCTTTTTTTCCGTTCCATTTCTCTTTTACCAATGAAGCATGTAAAAACAAATTATAAGGTACTACCGTAGTTCCTACTAAAGCAATAATAGCCAGTATGCCTTCTTCAGGAATTGAGGGCATAAACATACCTTTTAAAACTTCAAGCCAATTGGGGTTGGTTACAATAGCCGTAACTAAAAATGAAATACTCATTAAAATTACTAATGCTACTAGGCTTCGTTCAATTACTTTATAATTTCCAATAAAAAGCAATATAAATGCGATTCCTCCTATCAACATGCTTAAGTAGTTAAGTTCTATACTACCTATTAAAACAGTAGATTCCGTAAAAATGGTTTCTAGGCCTAACATTCCGCCGCTAATATTTCCGGCTTCATAAGCAGCATTTCCTATTAATATTGCTGAAAGGATAAGTAGGATGGCTATGATTCGTATTGTTTTAGAAGGTATTTCGCTTCTTACTGCTTCCGCTAAACCTTTTCCGTACACCAGCCCTAACCGAATGGCCATTTCTTGCAATACAATTGTGGCAATGATCGATAAAACCATCGCCCATAACAATGTAAAACCAAATTCAACGCCGGTTAAAACACAGACAGTAACCGTGCCCGGACCAATAAATGCTGCTGCAATTAAGGCACCCGGACCAATATTTTTAAATATATTTTTCACCTTTATTTTTGGTTTTGTTCAAGTGCGTAAATAGCAAAACTCGCCAACCAATGGCCGCCTTCGTAGGTGTCACCTACCAAATTGGGATATGAATATGAAATATGTTGATTTGCTACATTTTTTAGATGGTCATATTCAGGATATTGATTTGCCAAACCATACAACACCCAAGCTCGGCTAAAATTAAGCCCATCCAAATGAACCAACTTCCCATCACTCCTATCGCCTACTTTACCAGGTTCAAGTTGGTAATTTTTATTCTCTAAAGCTGGTAAAAAAGAATCCAGCCAATCTGTAAATTCTTTTTTGGGAAGTACGCGACGCATAATATCCACCTCTTCTAAACAAGGTGATAAAAAATCGTATCCGCTGGGTTCCCAAGTAATCGGGCAGTTTTCATCTTTTAAGTAAAATTCTTTGGTTCGTTGTTCAATTAAGTTTTTCAGCTCAGTATTGTTAGTCGTGTTTGCATAGTCCCACGCAAAGGTCAACCCAAATGCTGTGTTGGTATGTTCACCCACCCGTATGGGATACACTAATTTGGGTAAAAACTCTTCATATTTTGAAACAATATCATCTACTAACGGTTGTAGGTTTTCTGCCAATCGTTTTCCCATGGGATCTTCCCAGGTGTACAATGCTTCGGAAAGTTTTAACAACCACGCCCAGCCGTAGGTGCGTTCGTAGCTTTTGTTGATGTCTTTTTGAAAATACTCTAATTCTTTTGAAACGTTTTTAGGTGTGATGTTTTTCTGAAGTATCTCTTTAACCTTATCTGCCTTTTCCATATCTGGAAACTGTTTTACCAATGTAACCATAGACCAATAGCCATGAACGGCACTGTGCCAGTCAAAACACCCATAAAATATTGGGTGCAACGCTTCTGGTGATTGTAAATCTTCGTCACTACCTATCGTTTGTCCTAATTTATTAGGATATTCGGTCTCTACACAATGCAAAGGAAGTTCTATTAATTTATTGGCTTCTTCTATCGAAAATACGGGTGCTTCATATTGCTTAACTGCCATTTCAGTTTGTGTTTTTTCTTTAGTTTCAACTTTCTTCTCTTCTTTAGAAGAATTACAGCTTACAAGTATGGAAAGCAAAAAGAGCAAGGAAAGGATATTTTTCATAGCAGGATATTTCAGAAACAATTTCTATTAAAATCTTAAAGATATTAAATATAGTTTCCATTTAAGTTTCAGAAACAAAAAAAGGGATACCGATTGGCATCCCTTTTATGTTTAAGTGAATTCTGAATTACATTTTAACGTCTTCCAGTTTTACTTCTTCACCTTCTTTGTTGATCAATTTTACTTCATCAAAATCCATATCTTTAAATTGAGCGAACTGTGTTTCAGCATCACCAACAACCAAATAAGCCATTTTAGACTCATCTAGGTATTTGTTTGCTAATTCTTTATGTTGCTCAAGTGTCATATTTTTAACAATAGACTCTTCTTTTTCAATATAGTTTGCAGGAAGATCGTAACTGCTCATTTCTTGAAGCATACCCAATAAAGAGAACTGCGTTTCAAAACGACGTGCATTCGATTTTATCATTGCATTTTTAGTGAAATCTAGGTCTTCTTTGCTGACTCCTTCTTTGTACTTAGCAATTTGATCTTTGAATATCTGTACAGATTCTCCTGTAGTATTAGTTCTAACACTTGATGAAGCCGTAAATGTTCCTGGTATTTTGCTTCCGCTAAAACCGGTACGCGCTCCGTATGTGTATCCTTTTTCTTCACGAAGAATAAGGTTTACATTTCCGCTGAAAGAACCACCTAACTTATAGTTCATCACCTCAGCAGGATAGAAATCTTCATCGGTACGTGGCAAAGCGATATAACCAATATTGATAACCGATTGCTTAGCTTTTGGTATATCTACAAAATATAAGGAAGCTTTATCACGTTCCTCTGGCATTGGGTATTCTGGAATGGTAACTTCCTTGGCTGCCCAACGCTCTTCTAAGCTATTTAATTGCTTTAAAGTTTCGTCTTTATCTATTTTACCTACTACGTGGAAGGTACTAATTGATGGTGAAAAATTGTTGGTATAGAATGATTTTAAATCTGCCATTTGTATTGCTTCTACAGATTCTTCTGTTCCGCTAGTTGGAAGACTGAAAATGTGATCTTCTCCATACAATAATTTGTCATAAACGTTATTAGCTACTCGATTAGGATTCGCTGCATTACGTTTTATTTCATTAATGGTTTTGGTTTTAATACGACCTAATTCTTCTTCGTCCCAACGTGGTTCCAATAAAATTTCTTCAACCAAATCCATTGTTTTATCAAAGTTACGCGTTAAGGTATTTCCACGTATTACAATAGATTCATTTGTTGTGTACATATTAATAGAAGCCCCCAACAGATCGATTGCTTCTTCAAGCTCTTCTGGAGTTTTATTTTGGGTTCCTTCCATCATAATGTCGGTCATTAAATTTGCGACACCATTTTTATCTTTATCATCCATTAAGTGGCCACCTTCAATCACTAAACTGAAGTTAACGGTTGGGATTTCGTTCTGCTCAATTCCGTACACTTCAAGTCCGTTTTCCAATTCAGCAGTCCAAGTTTCCGGAATGCTCAACGCAGGTGCAGGGCCTTGCTCAGGCTGCACCGAACGATCAAAGTTTGAAGGTGTTTTAGCAATTTCTTCGTTTGAATCTTCAACCTTCTTCTCTACATTCTCCTTAATTTCTTCTTCTACAACTGGCGCTTTTTCAGAATTTTCAGCAATTAACTCCATTTGTCCTTTTGGTACGAAGCTCGTTAGCACAAAAGGCTTATCCTTTATGTACTCGTTATATACACGCATCACATCTTCCTTGGTAACTTTTTTGATGTTTTCAATATCATCTTCAATAAAACCAGGATTACCAGTAAAGGTATTGTAACGTGCCAATTGGAACGATTTTCCTAAAACACTGCTAATGCCGTTATAAAAATCGGTTTCCAATCCAGCTTTAATTCGCTCAATATCACGATCGGTTACTCCTTCTGTTTCAAAAAGGGTCATTGCTTCGTTAATTCCAGCTTCTACATCATCTAAATCTACACCGTTGTTAGCTGTAATAATTATATGAAATTCTCCAGCCAATTCCTGTGAATTATTGTAAGCGGTAGTTCTGGATGTCAGATCTTTTTCTTTTACCAGCACTTTATATAAAGGTGCTTTTTTTCCATCTGATAAGATTTCAGCTAAAAAATCTAACGCGTAAGCATCTTCAGTGTAATGCTGTACTGTTGGCCACACCATATTTAATTGTGGTGCATTTGCGAAATTATCTTCGTGATAAAGACGTTTTGTTTCAGCAATGGTAACTGGTTTTGGTTCCATTTTTTCAACTTCTTGACGCTTTTTAATTTCGCCAAAATATTTTTCGATCAATTGTTTAGCTTCCGCTTTTTCAAAATCTCCAGCTAATACCAATGTAGCGTTATTAGGTCCGTAGAAACGATCGTAAAACTCACGAACATCTTCTACGGTAGCATTTTGAAGATCTTTCAATTCTCCAATAACTTGCCAATTGTACGGGTGTCCTTCCGGATAGATATTTTTGTCGATTACCCAACCTGTGTGTCCATAAGGATTGTTATCTACACGCTGTCTTTTTTCGTTTTGGACCACTTCTTGTTGATTGTAAAAAGCAGACTCGGTTACCGTGTTGATAAGGTATCCCATTCGGTCACTTTCTAACCACATTACCATTTCCATAGCGTTTTTAGGCACTACTTCGTAATAGATGGTTCCATCTTTCCAGGTACCGCCATTTAATGTACCCCCAGCATCTTGTATTTTTTTAAAGAACTGATCCTGTGCAACATTTTCAGATTCCTGAAACAACATATGCTCAAATAAGTGAGCAAAACCAGTCCGTCCAGTTTTTTCACGGTTAGAGCCTACGCCATATTGAATGGCAACCGAAACTATTGGGTCACTTTTATCTTGGTGCAATACAACATCTAGACCGTTTTCCAGTTCGTACTTTTCAAAATCGACAGAAAGAGAAGCACTTTCTTCTTTGGTTTCTGTTTTTTCATTTTTACAGGAAGTAAAAACAAAAGTTAGCAGCAATAGAGCCACTAATGAGGTTTTAAGAGAATTTTTTAAAAACATATTTTTTTGGTTTAATGAAGCGTTAAAGATACAATTGCAGTTTAGCCAAAATCTTAATAAATTGTTAAAAAAGATTCGCCATTACCCTATTATTCTAGATGTTAGAATCAAAAAGAAAGCATAAATACTTAATGACAAAAAGGTCAGCTTTTTATCAACCAAACCATCCATCCCGATCCAAACTTCGATATTGAATAGCTTCGGAAATATGATTGCCAGTAATGTTTTCTGAATTATCAAGATCGGCAATCGTTCTGGATACCTTTAAAATACGATCGTAAGCCCGAGCTGAAAGATTTAATCGTTCCATTGCTGTTTTTAATAACTGTAGAGAAGCCTCATCCAACTTACAGAACTTCCGTATTTGCTTGACGCCCATTTGCGCATTGTAGTGGATATTTTCAAACTCAGTGAAACGGTGCGTTTGTAGTTTTCTGGCGTTTGTGACGCGTTCCCGTATGACAACGCTCGATTCGCCTTTCCTTTCTTCACTCAATTTATCAAACGGTACGGGCGTTACTTCAATGTGAATATCGATTCTATCTAATAAAGGGCCTGATATTTTACTTAAATAGCGTTGCATTTCGGCCGGTGATGAAGTTACTGGCGCATCGGGATCGTTGAAATAACCGCTAGGACTGGGGTTCATACTTGCCACCAACATAAAACTAGACGGGTAGGTTACCGTAAATCGAGCTCGTGAAATGGTGACATCGCGATCTTCCAATGGTTGCCGCATTACTTCTAGTACGCTGCGTTTAAATTCTGGTAATTCATCTAAAAACAATACGCCATTATGTGCTAATGAAATTTCTCCTGGTTGTGGGTATTGCCCCCCGCCAACTAAGGCGACGTCGCTAATTGTATGATGTGGGTTTCGAAAAGGTCTCGCTGTCATGATCCCGCCTTTTTCTTTTGTGCGACCTGCCACACTGTGAATTTTTGTAGTTTCCAACGCTTCGTTTAAACTTAGTGGCGGTAAAATACTGGGCAATCGTTTTGCCAACATGGTTTTTCCAGAACCTGGTGGACCAATTAATATAATATTGTGACCTCCGGCAGCGGCTATTTCCATACAGCGTTTTATTGATTCTTGCCCCTTAACATCACTAAAATCGAATTCGGGGTTTTCAAGATGCTCGTAGAATTCGGCCTCCATATCCACGACAGTTTGCTTCAATGGTATTTCAGCATTAAAAAAGTTAATTACTTCTTCAATAGTATTTACACCATAAACCTCCAAACCATCTACAATTGCAGCCTCTTTTGCATTTTGGGTGGGAAGAATAAAACCTTTAAATCCTTCTTCTTTAGCTTTTATGGCTATAGGTAAAGCACCGCGAATGGGTTGCAAACTTCCATCTAGGGAAAGCTCTCCCATAATGATGTATTCTGAAAGTGGATTTTGCTCTTTTATTTGCCCGGTTGAAACCAAAATTCCGATAGCCAGAGTAAGATCGTAAGCTGAACCTTCTTTTCTAAGATCGGCTGGTGCCATGTTGAGGGTTATTTTTTTCCCGGGTATCTTAAAACCATTGTTCTGTAAGGCTGCAGCAATACGGTAATTGCTTTCTTTAATGGCATTATCTGGCAAGCCCACTAAATGGTAGCCAACACCAATATCTGTATTTACTTCAACTGTAATCGTAGTGGCCTCTACGCCAAAAACAGCGCTCCCATAAACTTTTGTAAGCATATTTTTTCAGAATTTAAACGAGGGAGTTGAATAAAAAGGAAAGATAGTAATTTTTATTCATATCTTTTTTAGAAGAGATTGTACTACTTCATCCACCAACAATCTATATAGTCCGTTAGCATGTGAAACACCAATCCTACTGCTATAATTCTTGTTTGTTTAAAAAACAAAAGTACCAAATATACACCAATGGCATAATATGAATGTAATGGATGAAAACCAATACTACATCTTCCGGGAGAAAAAATTGGGTCTGCCAATAAATGATCAATATCGACGACCATCGTAGCGATCATAATAAGCCAAGCTTTTTTCCAATTGTTTCTAAAAAATACATATGCCAATAAACCAGGGGCTAAGAAATGAAGCGAATAATGTGTAACTGTTTGTAGCATTTCTTACTAGATAAGCTAAAAGGACCTATTCAATAATAATGGGAGGCACCAATTCATTTTTAATTGCAAAGATAACAAGACCTGCTACATTTTTTACATCGGTTTTTTCCAATAGGTTTTTTCGGTGCACTTCAACTGTTCTTGGACTTATAAATAATTTTTGTGCGATTTCTGCAGTTTTGTATTGCTTACATATCAATTCTAAAACCTCTGTTTCCCTTTCGGTTAGAAAATCATCATCAAAAACAGTTTTGTCAGTATATTTACTTCCACCTTTTTTGTTGTTAACTACTTCCATTACATGCTTATCATAATAAAAACCATTATAAAAAACCTGTTTAATGGTATGCAATACTTTTTCAGGTGGGGAATTTTTCACTAAATAAGCACTAGCTCCAACATCGATCATATTTCTAATAAAGGGCTTTGTATTATATGTGGTAAGAGCAATAATGCCTATCTCACCGTACGCTTGCCTAATTGCCTTTGTAGCTTCTACGCCATTTAATTCGGGCATTTTTATGTCTGTAATAATTATATCGGGTAATTGTTCAGAACTTGCAAGATATTCTAATAATTCACTACCGTTACTGGCTTGATATATAACTTCTATAGCCGGATCACGTGAGAGAATATGCACCATCCCTACTCTAAAAAGTTCTTCATCGTCTGCTATTACCACGTTAATTTTCATTGTTGCTGGGATTTAGGGTTAAAGTTACAGAAATTCCTTTGCCAGGAGAAGAGGTTATTTTATGAATTCCATTTAAAATTGCTACGCGGTTTTCAATGCCACTCATTCCCAACCCTTTTGCTTTTTTGGCGGTTGAAACATCAAACCCCTTTCCGTTGTCAACATAGTGAAAAGACAAACCGTTTTCCCTGTTTTCAGAATGTAAACGTAGCTTTGTTGCTTCAGAATACTTTATGGAGTTATTGAAAAGTTCTTGAACAATACGAAACACATGCAGCTCTTCATCTTTAGTAAGAAAATGTTCTGGATAATCTATGTTGCAATCTACTTCAAACGTATTTGTATCGGCAACTTCTTCGCATAATTCTTCTAGAGCAGCCTCAAGTCCGAATTTATCCAATGTAGGTGGCAGCAAATCGTGTGCTATTTTCCGAGAGCTTTCCAAAACGTTTCCTGTCACTTTCAAAATGCTATTGGCTATTTTGTTGGTTTCTTCAGAAGAAATATCTTTTATCGAAAGCATATTGGCGTTAAGTGAAACAATGTTCAGTTTTGAGCTAATCGCGTCGTGTAAATCTTGGGCTATGCGCTTTCGTTCTTCCTCTTGTGTAATAATTGTTGCCTGTAGAACATTTTTTTGATTGGCAATTTTTAAATTGGCTTTTTCCAATTCGCTTTTAATAATCCGTTTTCTAGAAAAATAAAAAAAGAAAATAATTGCAAAAGCCATCACTATTAAAAGTGCAATGGCAATGAGTATAATGTTTATTATTTGGTTTTCTCCTTGGAGTAATTCTTCCACCATGCCACGAAGATAAGAAATTGAAGTCCAAGATACAGAACATTATTTGTGTTCAATAACAATTGGTAGCCGTATTCAGTAATAAGGTTCATATTGAAGACCAAGTTACCAGAAGCAAAAATTAAAATACTTGATAGTAGATAAAAGAATAAGCCAATGTTAATTATAAGATACTCATTTGTAACGTGTAAAAATTTATAAAAATAAATAACTGAATAGGTAACAATGCACCCTTGTGTAATTGTTACACCAAGTGGATTGTACCTAAAAAACATGGTAGGCGTCTGTATAAACTGAAAAGTGACAATACATAATACCACAACTAAAACAGCATACATCCATTTTTTATTGAGTAGTTCCTTATAAAATAAGGTGAGAAAAATAAACTGGAGTATGTAATAAAAGTGAAATAAAAACAGGTTGTTTGTAATGGGAACTATATACTTAAGAAACGATGCATTTAACTGAATTACAGCAATAACAACTAAATAAACTGAGAATATTTTAAATGCCCTATTATTTCCTTTAAATCTAAAAAGATAAAGCAACACATTTACAACACAGAATATAATGGCAAAACTACTTAGATAGTCAAACAGGTTTTCCATTAATTCTCTTCAGGTAAAGGTTTTTTTCTAAAGTTTTTAAACCATTCAGCAAATACCAATAATTGAAAAATAATGTAGAAAGCATTATTTAAGGTGAGTAGTAAAAGATAATCCTCCTTTGAAATTAAATCGAAATTAAAAACTAAGTTCCCAGATGCTAATATTAAGGTACTGCTTATCATATATAAAAAAACACCAAGATTAATCAATAAGAACTCCGTTTCTTTTTTTGTCAATGATGAATAAAAATACAATAAGGAATAAAAAAATATGAGTCCTTGTGTAAGGGCTATACCTATAGAATTATAACGTAAAAAAAGAGAAGGTTCGCGTATATATTGAAAACCTAAAAAAAAGAGTACTAAAATGCCTATATATAAAAGAGCTTTAAATTTCAGCAGCTTCCGGTAAAATAAAGTGAGTAGTATAAATTGAACTATAATATACACATTAGACATATATAAATTATAGTCAGTTAATTCAGATAACACATATGTCGTCACTTGAATAACTGATATAGATAACAAATAATAAGTGAAAATTTTAAAAGCTCTACTGTTCCAAGTAAAGCTTTTAAAAAATAAGATAGTATTTGCTACAACGGCAAAAACACCTGCTTTTCCTAAAAAAAGAAATAGCTCCTTCAATATTAATTATTCAAAGGACTTGAAGGATCGGAAGCTGGAGGGTCTGGTAATGTAAAATCATACAACTTACCTCCCGTTTGCAACCCATTATATCCATCTATCATATCGCGATAAATAATACTTCCGTCATTTTGATTTTCAGGTTGTGTAGCGACAATAATTAATTTCTCTTTATTAGTTGATGGGTCTACTCCAAGATATGCACGTACTTTTTTTTCACCTCTACTTTGATTTTTCATTTCATTTAAAACCGCCTGTAGATCGTCCGCAGGAATTAAAAACCCATTACATTCATTGTGTTTATTATAAGTAGATTCTACCGAACGCCATTCACTGGTCCAGTCTTGAGCAGTTTGTAAGGAAATTGAGTTGTCTTTTTGACTCATAATAGAATTTTTAGTTAGTAAGATATAAAAATAAGAACCTTTTTTTAAAAACTACTTAAATTGAATCCTTATTATGAGCGTATTGATCGAGAGTTAAAAAGATTACTGAAAACGCATGATTCGCTTAATCCATTTTAGTTTTCTTTTAGTATGTGGAGAATATTTAATGGGCAACTCTAACCAAGTAGGTTTATCTAGAATACTTTTGTAGTGTGTAAAACAATCGAAACCTGCTTTACCGTGGTAATTGCCAATTCCACTTTGTCCAACACCTCCAAAAGGTAAGTTAGGGTTTGAAATATGCATCACCGCATCATTTATCGCTCCGCCTCCAAATGAAATTTCATTCAATATTTTTCGTTTCGTTTTTTTATTGTTGGTAAAAACATAACAAGATAATGGCTTCGGAAATTTTCGTACCTCGGAGATTGCTTCTTCTAAATTAGAATAGCTTAATACCGGTAAAATAGGACCAAATATTTCTTCTTGCATTACTGGGTCCTTAAAAGAAACATTTTGAAGAATTGTAGGCTGGATATATCGCTTTTCTTTATCTGTATTTCCACCAAAATAAACTTGCTCTGGTTTTATCATTGCGGCTAACCGGTCAAAATTATCGTCATTAATAATCTGGACGTAGTTATGGTTCTCAAACTTAAAATGTTCTTCTTCAATTTCATTTTTTGCCAATTCTAAAAACTCTTCTTTTACCTTTTCATGAACCATTACATAGTCTGGTGCAATGCACGTTTGGCCCGCATTTAAAAACTTAGCCCACATCATACGCTTTACGGTCATTTTAAGGTTATTATCCTCTGTAACAAATGCCGGACTTTTACCACCCATTTCCAAAGTTACGGGGGTCAGATTTTCCGCAGCAGCTTTGTAAACAATCTTCCCTACTTTGGTGCTTCCGGTGAAGAAAATTTTATCAAAATCTTGTTTTAAAAGTTCTGTTGTTTCAGGAACGCCGCCTTCGATTACCTTAAACACTTGTGGATCAAAATTATCATTTACCAAATTTGCCATAACTTCACTTGTTTTAGAAGGTAGCTCACTAGGTTTTAAAATCACAGTATTTCCAGCGGCTAAAGCTGCCACAACTGGAGCAAAAGAAAGTTGATAAGGATAGTTCCAAGCACCTATTACTAAACAAACCCCTAAAGGTTCTGGAACTATGTAACTACTAGCAGGAAAATTTAGTAAATTAGTAGAAACTCGTTTTTTGCGAGACCATTTTTTAATATTTCGTTTAGCCTCTTTTATATCGTTGTATAATAAAGCCAACTCGCTTACATAGGTGTCAAATTCAGATTTTTTGAAGTCTGCGTAAATTGCTTCATTCAACAATGCTTCATTTTCTTTTAAAACAGCCTGCAAGGTGTAAAGCTGTTTAATCCTAAAATCAATGTTTTTTGTGGTATGGGTATTAAAAAAGGCCTTTTGGTCTGCTACTATTTGTTTCATGGAATATTATGTTTCTGAAAAACTTCAAGATAAATAAACTTATTTCAGAATTTTCATAACAAGTTGCTAAATCAACCTTTTTCACGGTTTAGCACTCGGTATTCTTCATAACATTCACTAATGGCATCCAATATTTGAAGGTCGTTGGCTGTTTTTATAAAACTTTCAGAATAGTTACAATTGTTTAATATTTCATCAATATCAACCCGTTCTAATTGCAGTACAGCCATTAACGTTTCCCTGTCGTACTTACTTGCCAACAGATTACGAATTTCATCGTCTTGTTTCATTTTACGAAGTTTCCGCATCTGTTTGGGCCGTTTTCCGAAGACATTGTAGAGAAAATCTGCCGGATTAAAAATTGCGCTCAGCACTTTGGTAACCGCGCCCGGTTGTTTGCTACCTCCTTCATAACCTGAACTTAACCCAGATATACGGTATCGATAATTATCGTAAATAGGAATAATTTTAGCATCTACCTCTACATAACCGGTAAGTTGTACTGGTTTTACAACAACTTCTTCAAGTGCAATGCCCAGTTCAGTCATTTTTACTTTAATATCACCAAATTTCAACCAGTCATTTGTTACCCGAACCCTGATGGATTTGTACCCCAAATAACTAAAATATAACGTATCGTTCACCTTGGCACGGATTGAAAAGTCACCTTCAACATCAGTAGTTGTACCAATAACTTCATTTAAGTTAACGATGTTCACATTTTCTAAAGGTTCATCGGTTGCACTGCTGAGCACCTTTCCCTTAATTGGCGTACTTTCTTGCGAAAACACAAAAGTTGTGAGCAAACAAAATAGTAAAAGTATAATGTGCTTTTTCATAACTAATTGGGGTAAATTTACATAAGATAGACGATAAATCTATGCCAAAGTTTCAAAAGTAGGCTAATTTATTTTTTTAATTGCGTCTCCTACGTTTTCCACCTGTACCTTTTCCTGAAGGACGTTCACTTCTTCTACGGCTTTTTCCTTTAAATTTAGATCCGCCGCCATCAAAGCTTTTTCCGCTTCGTTTTCCTTTTCCACGGCCACCTTTTCCGCCGCTGCGTCCACCGCCTTTTTTCCGTCCGTCCTTACTTATTTCTACTGAAATATTACGACCATCTAATTTGAAATCGTTAAATATATTCATCACTAAATCCTGATGCTTTTTATCCGTATTGAAAAAAGAGAATGAATCTTTTACATCAACGCGGAATACATCGTCCTGACCTAGGTTAAGTAAATCTTTTAAGAAGTCTTTCAGGCTCATCCAGTTAAAATCATCACGACCACCAATGTTAATGAAATAACGTACACTGTCTTCGCTGTTCCCTACCGAAGTATCACCAACAGCAGAGTTTAAGTCTTTCTCGTTTTTGTAATAATTGTAGAAACGGGTAAACTCTACTGAAAAGACTTTTTTAATTAATTCTTCTTTACTGAAACCTTCCAACACTTCATTGATATTTGGAAGATAAGGGTCTATCTCGTGATTTACTTCTGTGTTTTTTATACTGTTAGCCAAATGGAACAATTGTGTTTCACAAATTTCCATCCCGCTTGGAACTTCTTTTTTAGTAAAGTTTCTCTGAATGATTTTTTCTATGCTCTTAATCTTTCTAAGCTCACTTTTAGAAACAATTACCATAGAAACACCACTCTTACCAGCACGACCCGTACGGCCGCTACGGTGAGTATAGGTTTCTATTTCGTCTGGCAATTGATAGTTGATTACGTGCGTAATATCATCCACATCAATACCACGTGCAGCAACATCTGTCGCTACCAACATTTGTATTTGGCGTGTTCTAAAGGATTTCATTACCAAGTCACGTTGATTCTGACTCAAATCTCCGTGTATTGCAGCTGCATTGTAACCATCTTCAATTAATTTTTCAGCTACTTTTTGAGTATCACGTTTAGTACGGCAAAAAACCACTGAAAAGATATCCGGATTGGCATCTGCCAAACGTTTTAAGGCTAAATATCGATCCCTTGCATTTACCAAATAATATTCGTGTGATACACTTTCGGTACCAACGTTTTTGCTTCCAACGGTTATCTCAACCGGGCTGTGCATAAACTTTTTGGCAATTTTTGCTACGTCTTTTGGCATCGTTGCGCTAAAAAGCCACGTACTTTTATCTTTTGGTGAATGCGATAATATCTCAGTGATATCTTCATAAAAGCCCATGTTGAGCATTTCATCTGCTTCATCTAGCACACAATATTCAATTTTTGAAATATCGATCATCCCTCGGCCTATCATATCTTTCATTCTACCAGGCGTAGCAACGATAATTTGAGCACCTTTTTTAATTTGGCGTGCTTGATCTGTAATGCTTGCTCCGCCGTAAACGGCAACCACGTTAAGGCCTTTTTTATGTTTTCCGTAGCTTTCCAGCTCTTTGGTTATTTGTAAACATAACTCGCGTGTTGGCGAAAGAATAAGCCCTTGCGTAGTACGGCTTTCAATTTGTATTTTTTGCAGCATTGGAAACCCAAATGCAGCCGTTTTACCGGTTCCGGTCTGTGCCAAAGAAACAATATCGGTTTCTCTTTCAAGTAAGATTGGGATTGTTTTTTCTTGTACTTCTGATGGGGTTTCAAAACCCATATCAGTAATTGCCTGAAGTAAGTTTTCTTCAAGGCCTAATTCTGTAAATGTAGCCATATAATGGTTTAAAATGTTTGCGTGTTGGTTGGAAGCAAACGACTATTAAACCTTGGGCTTCACTCTAACACAAAACCCTCACCCTGAGGACTTTTTTTGAAGCGGCAAAGATAAGTTAATAAAATGGATATTTGTTTAAAACCTAGTTAATATTTATATCTATATATTTATGCTCCCATTATCAACTAACTTAACCTATATTATGAAAAAAATCACGTTACTACTTCTATGCCTTATTGTTTCTTCACCACTTTTATCCCAAACGTTTGAGTTTGGTCCGTCTGTACAATATCACCGGACTGCCTTTCAGTTTGACGATGAGGATGAAATTATAATCTCAGATTATGGAATATCCGAAGGTACAAAAGTAACAGAAGCCGATAGCAACATTGCTTTTGGAGGCTATGCGGCTTATTACACCGAAAACACGTTTGCATACATAGCAGAGTTATTTTATGTGACTACTTCTTCCCCTAATTATGGAAATAATAAATTCAACAGTATAAATTTAATACCAAGTGTTGCAGCTGAAATGTTCAATTCAAACTTATTTATAAACGCGGGGTTGGGAGCTGGTTTTCTATTAAATAAACCGGATTTTGAAGATATTAAAGATGTAGAGGGTAAAGATTATAGCTCAGTAGATATTTTATTGAAATTAGCATTAAACTACCGAATTAAAAATGTATTAACCATAGATGGTGGAGCACTTTTTGGTGCTATTGATATAGTCGATGAGCAGCATAGGTTTCACTATTATTTAGGAGCTCGAGTCCCTTTAAATGTATTAATAAAATAACACTAAAATTTTATTCCCGAAGATATTCTATAAGTTGGCGCATGGCTTTACCCCTATGACCAATTTCACTTTTTTGGGTTAACTTCATCTCGGCAAAAGTCTCATCAAAACCATTTGGTTTGAATATTGGGTCGTAACCAAAACCACCTTCGCCTCTTTTTTCAGCTGTAATTTCACCTTCACAGATGCCCAGAAATAATACTTCAGAATTGTTCAATGTCAGGGCAATTGCTGTTTTAAACCTAGCAGATCGGTCTTTCTTTCCGTCTAGATTTTTCAAAAGCTTTTCAATATTAGCTTCTGAACTTTTATCCTCACCTGCGTAGCGAGCACTATACACACCGGGTTCACCATCTAACGAAGCTACTTCCAATCCAGTATCATCTGCAAAACAGCTAAGATCGTAATTGTCGCGCACATAATTAGCTTTTAAAATGGCATTGCCTTCAATGGTATCGGCCGTTTCAGGAATTTCTTCATTGCAACCAATATCGGTAAGGCTTAATATTTCAAAATGATGCGGAAGCAAGGCCTTTACTTCTTTCAGTTTATTTTTATTGTGCGTGGCAAAGACTAATTTCATTATTTGTTTTTTAAAAATTTCTGAAAAGAAAGCGGTTATTTTTGTGAATGCAAAGCTACCCTATTTCCCTCGCAATCTATAAAAGCAGCCATATAACCATGCTCTGGAGAAATCTCGGTCTTTTCTTGATAAATTTTTCCACCAGCATCTTCTACTCTATCAAGTTCAAGCTTAACATCTTCACTATAAAAATAAACCAACGGCCCTTCTTGGCTTGGAATATAACTTTCCTGCTCTATCAATGTACCTGTAGCGCCGGGAGCATCTTCAACAAAAGGAAACCAGCCCATTTTAAGTCCACCAAAATCTACCGGTTTTATGGTTACATTGAGTACTTTTTCATAAAATTTAATGGCACGCTCCATATTATTTACTGGTATTTCAACCCACGCGAAAATATTATGTTTCATAATGTAATTGTTAGGTTAATACTATTGCAAGACTCTAATTTACAATTTTTTTTGCTCGTGATATCGCTTTATTATTTTTTCGGAACTCTTTAACGTGTTCTTTGTCCACATCAACTCTATTTCGTGTTTCTCTTCTTCGGAAAGTTTCCAATCAATATCACTTTGTTTTAACCTTGTCACTACATCTTGTAAAATAATAGCTGCGGAAACTGAAATATTTAGGCTTTCGGTAAAACCGTACATTGGAATTTTCAAATATCCATCAGCATTATTTAAAACCGTATCGCTTAGCCCTTCTCGTTCTTTTCCGAAGAAAAAAGCGCTTTTTTTGGTTACATCAAATTCGTGCAATAGGGTAGATTCGTTATGTGGCGTGGTGGCGATAAGCTGATAATCTTGCTGCTTCAGTGTATCCATACAGGTTTCTATTGAATCGTAACGGTTTAAACTCACCCACTTTTGAGCACCCATTGCAATTTCCCTATCCACACGTTTGCCTAGTTTTTCTTCTACTACGTGCAGATCTTGAATACCAAAAACATCGCAGGTACGCATCACGGCACTGGTATTATGCAATTGATAAACATCTTCGGTCACGACAGTAAAATGACGGGTTCGTCTGGCCAAAACTTCTTTAAAAAGTTCTTGGCGCCTATCGGTAATATGGTTTTGTAAATATTTTAAAAGTTGGGAATCCAATAGAAATAAGTATTTTTAAAAAAACGAAGATATAAAAAAATAGATCAATGAATATTGTAGTTTTAACGGGCGCCGGAATGAGTGCAGAAAGTGGCATTAATACGTTTAGAGATAGCAATGGCCTTTGGGAAAATCACGATATTATGGAAGTAGCCTCTCCTGAAGGCTTTGCCAAAGACCCCGAATTGGTATTGGACTTTTATAACAAACGGCGCAAACAATTACTGGAAGTTCAGCCCAATGCAGCCCACAAGGCTTTGGTTGAATTAGAACAAAATCACGACGTAACCATCATCACCCAAAATGTAGATGACCTACACGAACGGGCAGGAAGTACAAACGTTGTTCACTTGCATGGCGAATTGCTAAAAGTACGCAGCACAGGTAATGAAAACACGATTTTAGACTGGAAAAAAGACCTCAACCTTGGCGATTGTTGCGATGAAAACCATCAATTACGCCCTCACGTAGTTTGGTTTGGCGAAATGGTCCCGATGATGAACTACGCAACCAACTACGTTATCGAAGCCGATGTTTTAATCGTTATTGGCACTTCAATGCAAGTATATCCTGCTGCAGCACTAATACAGTATGCTGCTGATAATGTTCCCATTTATTTTGTAGATCCTAATCCCTCGATACAGTCTTCGGAACAGATTTCAGTGTTTGCCGAAAAGGCGTCTAAGGGTGTTCCTAAAGTAATTGCCGCGATTGAAAAACTAACCGTTTAATGAATAATTCTGAATTATTACAGCAGCTATCCTACACAAAAGCATACCGAAAAAATAGGTTAGATGCTGCACATTGGGTGATTGCACATCCCGAGACTTTTGGCGAACTACTTACCTACTGTCTTACATCAAAAGATGATTTATCGTATAAAGCCGCTTGGGTATTGGAGTTCGTGTATTTAGAACAACCAGAACTTTTATTTACCCATTTAGATTTCTTTTTTGAAAAACTACCTATCATAACCCGTGACCAAACGCTCCGACCTTTGGCACATATTTGCGAAATGATTACCATTTCATATTATAAAAAGGAGGAAGAAGAAATACGCTTACATTTTACCGACACACATAAAAAGACAATGATCGAAAGTTGTTTCGATTGGTTGATAACCGATAAAAAAATAGCGTGCCAGGCGCGGGCAATGACGGCATTATTTTATTTAGGCACCGAGTTTGATTGGATACATCCCGAATTAAAACAAATTATTGAACAAAACATTCACACTGGCAGTGCAGGGTATAAGGCTAGGGGAAAAAACACGATTAAGCAGATTGCTACATTTCAGAAAAAACACCTTTAAACTGAAGTGAAAATCGAGCCGTTAGGTGTTAAAATTTAGTATCTTTGCACCTTTAAATTTCAACCCATGGCAAGCAACGCACTACAAGCAATATCACCAATAGATGGTCGATATGCATCGAAAACGAAAGACCTTATCCCTTTCTTTTCTGAAGAAGCCCTTATTAAATACCGAGTACAGGTAGAAGTCGAGTATTTTATCGCTTTGGTAGAACTCCCTTTACCGCAATTAAGTGATTTTGACACATCAAAATTTGAGGCACTTCGGAAATTATACACTAATTTTTCCACAGAAGACGCTCAAAAGATAAAAGACACCGAAAAGGTAACCAACCACGATGTAAAAGCGGTAGAATATTTTATAAAAGAAAAGTTTGATGCCCTAGGATTGGAAAAATTTAAAGAGTTTATCCATTTTGGTTTGACCTCTCAGGATATCAACAATACAGCTATTCCGTTGTCTTTAAAAGAAGCCATGAACGAGGTCTACGTGCCTTTGTTATTGGACGTAAAAAAGAAACTTAAAGAATTGGCTGAAGACTGGGCAAACGTCCCAATGTTAGCGCGCACACACGGTCAACCAGCTTCGCCAACCCGTTTAGGAAAAGAAATTGATGTGTTTGTTACGCGTATTGAAGAACAGTTCGATTTATTGGACAATATTAAAAGTGCAGCCAAATTTGGTGGTGCTACAGGGAATTTTAATGCTCATAAAGTTGCCTATCCTGATGTGGACTGGAAAGCGTTTGGTCAAAATTTTGTACAATCCAAATTAGGATTGCACCACTCCTTCCCTACTACGCAAATTGAGCATTACGACCATATGGCGGCTTTGTTTGATTGCCTAAAACGTATCAACAACATTTTAATCGATCTGGATCGTGATATTTGGAGTTACGTATCAATGGATTACTTTAAACAGAAAATTAAGAAGGGTGAAGTAGGTTCTTCGGCTATGCCACATAAAGTAAACCCGATCGACTTTGAAAATAGCGAAGGGAATTTAGGGATTGCAAACGCAATTTTTGAACACCTTTCAGCTAAATTACCTATTAGCCGCTTGCAACGTGATTTAACCGATAGTACCGTATTACGAAATATTGGTGTACCCATTGGACATACGTTAATTGGCTTTCAGTCAACTTTAAAAGGTTTGGGTAAATTATTGCTGAATGAAGCCAAATTTAATGAAGACCTTGAAAAAAACTGGGCGGTAGTAGCCGAAGCCATTCAAACCATTTTACGGAGGGAAGGTTATGCAAACCCTTATGAAGCATTGAAAGGGCTTACTCGAACCAACGAAGCCATTACAAAACAATCGATGGCCGATTTTATTGAAACATTAGATGTTTCCGAAGGGGTTAAAGAAGAAATGCGGGTTATTACGCCTTCAAACTATACTGGAATTTAATTTCCCAAAAACTTGAAATAAAAAAGCTTCAGATATTTTCTGAAGCTTTTTTTATTAAATTTAGCTACTTTGTTTTTTACTGTTTAACAGCAGTACTATCATTTCCCATACTTAGAATATCGCCTATTCCGCTCAATTGGTTGATATCAATATCGCCACGATCAATGGAATTCATTAGCTTTATCATTTTATCAGGTCTCATATTATTGCCCAATAATCTAAATACTGCGAAACCGCGTTCTTCATCACTGGCAAAGACAATTAGCTCATCTATGGCATCTTCTTCACCTGTGTACTTTAACGTTGCGCCTCGATTGTTAGACCCCATTTTTAAAAGGGTTTTGTATTTCTCTTCTTTAAGGATTGAGTTTACTTTTTCCTTTTCAGCTTGATAATCAGTTTTGTTTTCTCCTTTTAAGGGATAAGCAACTACGTTTATTTTTTTTACACTTTCTAAAATTTCTTTTTCTTCTTGTGTAAAATCACTGTCTTCACTTTGCAATAAACTGGTGGCCAGATCTACTTTTAAAAATTTATCGTCATCTTGTTTATCTACCAAATATTGCTGTAGGGACCCTGAATTATCACAGGAAAACAATGCAAGAATTGCTAATGTAAAGGCTAATATATATCGTGTAAGTGTCATAATTATTGTTTTTTCTTGTCAATGTTCTTCAGTTCCTCGGTACCCGGCACATTAAGGTCTTTTGTAAGTTTTGACACTTTTTTAAGATCGATATTTCCGGTAATGCTCATAATTACGGTACGTTCTTTTCCGTCAAGGTCTCCAGTAAGATGCATCAACAATTCGCTAACGTGATTTGTATCTTTTCCTTCTTTTGAATAAAATTTAATGTTTTTACCATCATCTTTTACCCGCATTAATTCAGAAAGTGAAGAGGAAGCAGAAACATATTTTGAAACCGCATCGTTCATTTTTGAAGCTACTGAAATATTATCGGTTGTAAATATTTTAATGTTGTCTAAACTATTTACCAGCTCCAAATATTCCTTTACTTCTGGGTCGTTTGAGTCAAAATCCATTTTGCTAAGGAGTTTGAACATATTTTTGGTGGCTACAAAAGAGGTTACGTCTTTTTGGTCTTCAAATACATCGAATGCGTTTTGTGCTGATGCAAGAAAAGGTGCTACCAATAAAGCGATTAAAATGAGTGACTTTTTCATAAGTGTTTAATTATAGGTTATTTTAAAATTTTGTTTTTGGTTAGTGTAAAAGTTGAAATATGTGTGAGCTCTTCGGCTCCTTGATTAAAGTTTTTAGACATTAGCTGCATGGCTTCCTTAGTTTTTTGAAAAGCAATGAGGGCTTCTTGTTCTTCTTGCGTTAATTTAGGTTCAGAAAAAACAAATCCTGCAACGCCAATAGCAACTACAACAGATGCTGCTATACCATACCACCATTTTTTATGCAATTGTTTTTGTTGTGGTAGTTTTACTTCTTTAGCTGATGTTTCTTGTTTAGCGGCTGTTAAACCAGCAAACATTGGTTGATACATAGCTAAATGGGGCGCTACTGTATCTTGAGCAAAATAGGCTCGCAAAGTAGCTTCTTCAGCAAGACTGGTGTTGCCTTCAAAATAGGCGTCCAGTAATTTTTCTATTTTAGCTAATTCCATAATTGTGTGTTTTTATTAATTGTTCTCTTACAGCTTTTCGGGCTCTCGATAAGTTTACGCGTACTGCGGTTTCATTACTGTCTAGCATTTTTGCGATTTCTGAAAACTCAAATTGTTCTACGTCCCGCAACTGTAATATAATTCGTTGTTGTTCTGGCAATGTTTCCATTATTTTAAAGACCAGTTGTACGCCATCATTTGCTTCAATCTTCTTTTCTACATTTTCTGACGTTTTATAATTGCTGTGTACAATCTTTAAATTAGAAGCTTGCTTCGATTTTAACCGGTCCAAACAATAATTTTTTGTCATGGTCACGGCAAAAGCTTCAGGGTTTTTATAGTTTGAAATTTTATTTCTCCCTTTCCATAATTTCAGGTACACTTCCTGTACGGCATCTTCGGCTTCATCTCCAGAAACAAGAATTCGTTTTGCAAGACGGTACAGTTTATCCTTAAAAGGAAGCACGGTTGCTATAAATTCTTTTTGTTTCATTTCTTGGTGGTTGTAAAAAGCTGTTTTATGGCTCTCTATAATTACGACGAGCTACGCTAACTTTTGTTACATTCTTTTTTCAGAAGTGATAATTTAGCCTTAAAAAGACCAACTTATAGTATATTTGGGTTTTAAATTAATCTTTTTTCGGCTCTAACCCATTTTATAAAATGCAATATTGTAAGTATTTTAGGGTTATGAAACTAAACCTTTAAACCCCAACACCTTGAAAAAGAGCATACTTTTACTTTTAATTTTTTGCGCAGGACTAACAACATCTTGTTTTGAAGATACCGATGACAACCCTCGTTCTGCTTCTACTTTAGAAATACAAGACTTTATTTATCGCGGTCTTAATTTTTTCTATCTCTATAAGGCTGACAAACCAGAATTGGCCGATGATGCCTTTGCCAATGAACAGGAGCTGAACGACTTTTTAAACAATTATGATTCTCCTGAAAGCCTTTTTAATTTCTTAACGGTGCCTCAAGACCAGTTCAGTATTTTAGTGGATGATTATATAGAATTGGAAAATGCCCTTTCAGGTGTTTCTAAGAGCAATGGGTTGGAATTTGGCCTAGTGCGATATCCCAATAACCCTACAAACGTATTTGGTTACGTTCGGTATGTACTTCCAAATACAGATGCCGAAACAGAAGGTTTGCAGCGGGGTGATATTTTTAACTCGGTAGACGGCCAGCAACTTACCGAAGAAAATTTTAATGCGCTTTTATCGCAAGATTCCTACACCATTGGCCTAGCTACTTTTAACGGTACCACAGTCAATTCAACTGGCGAGACAGCTTCCCTAACTAAAGAACAATACACAGAAAACCCCGTTTATATTGCAAAAACATTGGACGTTCAAGGGCAAAAAATAGGTTATATAATGTACAATGCATTCACAAGGGATTTTGACAGTGATCTTAACGCTGCGTTTGCCTCTTTGCAGGAAGATGGTGTAACCGATTTAGTTTTAGATCTTCGCTACAATGGTGGTGGTGCTGTGGAAACAGCCGTGGACCTCGCCAGTATGATTACCGGACAATTTAACGGCGAGCTGTTTTATACCGAACAATGGAACCCAGACCGTCAAGAAGAATATGCCGAAAACGGTTTGTTTGATGCAAGCATTAGTGATGGATCTGCCATAAATAGTTTACAATTAACGAATGTCTATATTTTAACGACCGAACGCACTGCTTCAGCTAGTGAGTTGGTTATTAACGGATTAAACCCTTATATAAATGTAGTACAGATTGGACAAAACACCACTGGAAAATTTCAAGCTTCATTTTTATTGTATGACGCCCCAGCGCCAGGTTTCAGCCGTAGCCAAGTAAATCCAGACCACACCTACGCCATGCTGCCTTTGGTATTTAAAACTGCTAATGCTTCAGGAAACACAGATTATGTAAATGGGTTAGTTCCAGATATTGCCATAGATGAAGATTATGCCAATTTAGGCATGTTAGGCGATGTGAGCGAACCTTTTTTAGCTACTGCACTTAATGAAATAATACCAGGTTTTAGACACGCACCTCGACCAAATAATACTGACTTAGAAGAAATTTCTGAAAGTAAGGCTAATTCTCCTTTGTATCAAATTATGTTAGCTGAGAATTAAAATATAAAGCGCCGAATTTAAAACTAAAAAACTCGGCGCTCTGCTTAACATTAAAGATTAAAGATTCAATGTAAACCCTGTGTGGATATTCCTTCCGCGGGTTTGGTAGCGGTATAATTCTTCATATTCTTCATCAAAAATATTGCTCACGCCTGCAAAAAGCTTTAGGTTTTGGGTCACTTGCCCGTTGATTTTAAAATTTAAAAGTCCATAACTTTCTAAACTAACAACTTCGTTCATAAAAGTATCTGGGTTAAAAAAGTTATCGTCCCGTTCACTTACGTATTGATAATCTAGCCCTACAAAAACACCTTTACTTATAGAATAACCAATGGAAGCATTTAGTTTGTGCTCAGGAATACGTAATGCAAAACGTTCGTCGGCTTGGGTATTGGTGTAATTTGCTTGAAAAGTTACCTTGTCACCAAACTTTTTATAAACTTCAACTTCAACACCACTTGTGGTAAATGTTTCATCAATATTCAAGTACTGCGAAATAAAAAGGTCTGGGTCGATGGTCACAAAATCCACATAATTTTCTTCTTCCCTGTTGAAATATAAAGCGCTCACACGGAAATCTTCTTCCGATGAAAACTCCAAACCACCTTCAATTGTTCTATTTTCTTCAGGTGTGAGTTCTTCATTTCCGTAAAGTGGATCATACAGTTGAAATAAGGATGGTGTAATGTAGGCAGTGCTGTACGAGCCCAATACTTTTAAAGTGTTGTTTGCAAAATCGAAAGCGTACGAAGGGTTTACATTATACACTAAATGAGTATCATAAACACTATGGATATTTAACCTGGCGCCTGCATTAACAGTAAGTCCGAAATCTGAAACATATACAGCATTCACATAAGGATCTATAATATTAAATTTTGCAGTATCTTCATCGACATCTTGATTAAAATCAGTTTCGCCAAAAGGAATTGAGAACGAATTAAAGCTACTGAAATTTCCATTCAAACCTACCACAACTTTCAACTGATTGGTAAAACGGTGGTTTAAATAAGTATCAAAAGTATACGAGTTTGAGTCGTATTTTGAAGGAAACCCAGACGCTATTTCTCGTTCTATCCACGTGTAACTGTCGTTAAAAACATAGGTTCCGTTTTTATATTTCCACTCAAAATGCCCACCAGTTTTCAATTGTTCGCTAACAGATTGGAACTCGGCATCTGTAAAGTCAAAATTATCAAAGCCACTTTTAAATTTATCAAAACTGAAAAATTGACTAATTGTAATATTTTCTGAAATATGATACCCTAGGTTTACACGTCCGTCGTATCGGTTAAAAAAATCACTTTCAAACAAGTCTTCACCCTCAGGTGCTGCAATAGCTGAGAGTCCGTCTGTATATCGATTGCTAAAACTCGTATTATAGAAAAACTTGTTCAAAGTTCCATTTACACTTGCGTGGCTTGTAAAAGACTGAAGACTTGTGTTTTTATCACTTTCAGTTGGTCTATTTGTGCTCAAGGTGGAACTTATTGTAGCAGCGACAGGTTCTTTCGAAGCTTTTTTTGTTGTGATGCTAATTACGGCAGTTGCAGCTCCAGAACCATATAAAACGCTCGAAGCCCCTTTTAAAATTTCAATTTTTTCAACGGAAGTAGCCGGAATCAATCGCAAATCGTAATCATTAGCAATTTGCGACGGGTCATTCAATTGTACGCCATCTACCATAATGACCACTTGACGGTTTCTCCCTCCCCTCACGTAATAATTAAGGTTTTGACCATCATTGCTTCGAGCACCATTAATTTCGATACCCGAAACGGTGTTCAGCACATCGGCAACAGATTGTCCTGAATTGTTTTCAAGGGTTTCTTCAGAAATGGTAACAACTGTTTTTCCACTGTTTTTTCTGGCAATTGGTGTTTTAGTGTCCAATTCTACGGTGTCCAGTCTCTCTGGATTTTTGTTCTGGGCCAGCGATACGATGCTCGCACCAAGGCATAACGCCACAAGTACATGTTTTTTCATTTTAAATGATTAAAACGGAAAAAGAAAGAAGAGTAATTAACGGATGCTTTAGTAGCATATGTAATATGTCTTCCCAAACCTTTATCCCGAAAGTTTGACAATTTGGTTGAATGTTGGCAGGTCTCCTGGCTTACCTTTGTATGAACCTTCCCGTGCTAACAAACACAGTGGTGAAGCTTTCATAATCTCATTAGTTTTGAGACGGTGTACAGTTGCGGGAACAGCTTCGGATTATAACCGAATTCCCTTTTTAAGAGAATTTTCAATCGTTGTTGAAAATACTCACCAAAATTCGGTGCAAAAATAAGATTTTATTTTCGTTGCACCACCCAAACAAAAACCTTTATTTTTGAATATGCAAAAATCCGTCTTACTTATCGTTACCTTACTCTTTCTTTTTTCGTGTAAGGAAAACAAAGAATCAACTCAAACAAAACCTGAAACTACCTCTAAAAACAAAGTTAAAAAGCAAGTAGACATAACGTATGCAAAAGGTTTTAGTATTGACATGTACGACGGATATAAAATAATTACACTAAAAGAACCGTGGCCCGACAGCGATACGGTTTTCAAGTATGCTTTAGTTGAAGAAAAGGGGAAGTTACAAAATGATGTTGAATTTGACGCAGTCGTAAATGTCCCTTTAAAAAACATTGTGGTAACCTCAACCACGCATATTCCTTCGTTGGAATTATTAGACGAAACAAAATCGCTAATCGGATTTCCAAACCTATCTTATGTTTCTTCTGAAGAAACAAGAACTCAAATTGATAAAGACAAGATTCAAGAACTGGGGAAAAACGAATCCATCAATACCGAAGTGCTCATCGACCTAAACCCAGATTTGGTAGTAACTTTTGCCGTAGAAGGGAATAATAAAACGGTTTCAACCATACAGAAAACTGGAATTCCTGTTTTTTATAACTCCGATTGGACCGAGCAATCCCCGTTAGGAAAAGCTGAGTGGATTAAATTTTTTGGAGCACTATTCAATAAAGAACAAAAAGCCGATAGTATTTTTAGAGAAATTGAAACCAATTATATTTCAGCAAAAGAAAAAGCTGCAACAGCTTCCGTTTCCCCTACTGTTTTAAGCGGTGCCATGTTTAAAGATGTTTGGTATATGCCCAAAGGCGACAGTTGGGCCGCACAATTTATAAAAGACGCCAACGGAACCTATTTATGGAATGATACCGAAGGAACGGGAAGCCTTTCACTCAACCTGGAATCTGTACTTGAAAAAGGAAAAGATGCCGATTATTGGATTGGCCCTGGACAGTTTTCCAGTAAACAACAACTGAAAGACGCCCACTCGGTTTATAGTGAGTTTTTAGCCTATCAAAATAATGACATTTACTCAAACACAATCTTAGTGGGAGAAACGGGTGGCGTAGTTTATTATGAATTAGCCCCCAACCGCCCAGATATTGTTTTAAAGGACATTATTAAAATTCTACATCCGGAAATATTGCCAGAACACGAATTGTATTTTTTTAGCAAATTGAAATAAGGATGCAGACCACTCAAACATATCGTGTCTATTTTGTAGTCTTATGTCTTTCTTTGTTTGCTGCTTTTCTGGTAAACCTAAGTTTAGGATCGGTATCCATTCCTATTGATGAAGTAGTAAAAGGGATTTTTGGCGGAAATGCTTCCAAAGAAACCTGGAACTATATTATTATCGACTATCGTTTACCAAAAGCCATTACGGCAATCTTAGCGGGTGGCGGACTTGCGGTTTCAGGTTTATTAATGCAAACCCTTTTCAGGAACCCCTTAGCAGGTCCTTTTGTATTGGGGTTGAGTAGCGGTGCCAGTTTAGGAGTTGCCCTTTTGATATTAGGAGCTGGCGCGTTTGGAGGGTTTTTAGGTACTGCTTTGGTGAGTGAATGGAGTTTGGTTATCGCCTCTGCATTAGGTAGTTTTTTAGTCCTTTTGGCCGTTTTAATGGTTACGTTTCGAGTAAAAGACACTATGGCAATACTTATCATAGGTTTAATGTTTGGCAGTGTTACTGCGGCAGTGGTGGCCGTTCTCTCCTATTTCAGTAATGCTGAAAAACTACAACAATACATTTTTTGGAGTTTTGGAAGTTTAGGCAATCAATCGTGGGAAGGCATTTTAATTTTAGGGTGTTGTACATTTTTAGGTCTTTTTATTGCTTTTTTAAGCAGTAAGTCATTAAATGCTTTGCTTTTGGGAGAAAACTACGCCAAGAGTATGGGACTTCATATAAAACGTACCACCTTTTTAATTATAATAGCTACCAGCGTTTTAGCTGGAAGTATCACGGCTTTTGCAGGCCCCATAGCTTTTGTGGGCTTGGCCGTTCCCCATATTGCGCGGCAGTTTTTTAAAACCTCCAACCACTTGGTTTTAATTCCAGCGGTATTAATCTGTGGAAGCTTATTAATGTTGGTCTGCGACACCATTGCACAACTTCCTCTTAGTGAATACACATTGCCCATTAATGCCATCACATCGCTGATTGGCGCACCGGTGGTAATCTGGTTATTGGTTAGAAAACGTAAATTACTGTTCTAATGACTTCAGAAAAAAAACAAATTACAATACAAGCTGAAGATTTGACCGTTGGTTATTTCAGGAAAAAAGAAAACATCATTATTTCTGATACTATAAATTTTTCCTTTTCGCAAGGGGAATTAATTGGTTTGGTTGGTGCCAATGGTATTGGAAAATCTACATTGCTTAGAACCTTGGCCGGGATGCAGGACAAGCTCTCCGGAAAAATCTATATAAATGAAAAACTACAAGATCAATACTCTACTTTACAACTGGCCAATGAAGTAAGTGTTGTTTTAACCGAACCGCCCGCATCCAAAAACCTAAGCGTTTTGGAGCTTATTTCTTTAGGAAGACAGCCCTACACCAGCTGGATGGGCACATTAAGCGAAAAAGATAAAGTGGCAGTAAACAATGCGCTTCAAGCCACCGAAACCCAGGAATTAGCTCATAGGAAGTGTTTTGAGCTCAGTGATGGACAATTACAGCGCGTAGCGATTGCTAGAGCGTTGGCACAGGACACACCCATCATTATATTGGATGAACCCACAACCCATCTCGATTTATACCATCGTGCGTATATTTTAAAGTTATTGAAGAAACTCGTTTCAGAAAGCAATAAAACAGTGCTGTTTTCTACTCATGAAATTGATTTGGCAATTCAGTTAAGTGATAAAATGATGGTTATGACAGACAAAGCCAGTTATTTTGATACGCCTTGTAATTTAATTGAAGCGGGGCATTTTGACGTTCTTTTTCCGAAGGATACCATTCGTTTTGATAAAACTACTGGTAGGTTTAGTATTAAAAAGTAGTTTTTTCAGTCTCCATTCAATTATTAATGAAATGTTAAAAATACCCACTATTGGGTATTTTTTTAGATTTCATATTAAAATACTTTTGAAGCTGAACTAACTCAAATTTGATCTTTAACCAAATTACCACTCACCTTATGAAAAATTTTACCCTTGTATTAGTATGCTTTATTACCATTAATGTTTTTGCCCAAGAACCTGAACTTGAATCTGTATACCGAAGAAGCTCACTATATACCCTTATGGTAGCAGATGAAAATAGAGAGTTTGCAAAAAACATTCAAGAGTCATTTGTTGGCTCTCCTATTCCTGATAAATTTAATGATCATATTGTAACAAATAGAACTATTCCTAAGGTTCTAGACAATTCACTTTCAAAAAAAGAAATGAAAATTGCTCAAAAAGAAGCAATATCCGAATATCTCACTACCGGTCAAATTGCAAAGGCAATGGTTGCGAAATGGTTCAATAGAAGCGAAAATGGAGGTTTTAATATGGACTTAATTGCCGAAAGAGGTTCTTACAATGCTTCAGATATTGATATTAAAATTGCTAAAAACAGCGAGCGTGGTTTAGCTTTAGTAGCAGATGCGGGCGAAGAGCTTATTAAAAATACTTTTGTAGTAGTCAATAATTTTAAATATACCAATAAAGAAGAAGTTGCTAAAAAAGCAAGTGGTTTCTTATCAGTTGTTTCTACAGTAGCTTCTGTTGCAGGAGCAAGTGCTGTAAGTACAGCAGCAGATGCCACAAGTATTGGAGTTGGTGTAATGGGTAAAGGGTATGTTATCAAAACCGATGCACATTTATATAAATTAGTCTGGAATGATGAAGTAGCTTCAATTTTTTATAATGAATATTGGACTGAAGATGAAAGTATTGACCCAGATAAAGTAAAAGCTTTTGAAGACTCAGATATTTTTCAGTTAGAATATGTAGGCACAGAGACAGCTTGGGCAGATTTACAAAGTACAGCTTTTACCAAAAAAGATGACACCGAATTAATTTCAGTTGCTACAGTAAAAGCTGCAGATGCAGTTATAGCAAAACTTCAGCGTTCTTATGAAATATTTAGAACTAAAACACCTTTACTATCTGGCGACCCTATATCAGCAAAAATAGGATTCAAGGAAGGATTGGAAAAAGGAGATAAATATGAAGTATTGGAACAAGTAATAAACGATGAAGGAAAAACAGAATATAAAAGAGTAGGAACCATTAAAGTTGACAAAAAACATATTTGGGACAACCGCTTTATGGCCGAAGAAGAAAACCCTTCTGAAATTGAATACACTACATTTAAAGGTTCAAAAAAGAAGTATTATGCAGGTATGCTAATAAGACAAATTAACTAAATCAACTATATATGAAAACTAAGCATATACTAACAAGCTTGCTATTTATTCTTACAGTAAATTTTACTTCGCAAGCACAATGGAAAAAACAAAAAGCCCTCAAAGACACTAAAATATGGCGATATGATATTGAATGTGAAGGCATCGCCAAACAAGGTGCAAAATTAGTGAAAGTGTGGTCATATTCTAAAAACCCTAAACACGCCATTGCAAGTGCCATGCGTAATGCAGTACACGGTATGATTTTTAAGGGCTATGCAGGAGGAGGACAAGGCTGTACCCCAATGCAACCTTTAATTAAGGATATAGAAACAGAAGAAAAGTTTAAGACGTTTTTTGATGATTTTTTTGATGAAGGTGGAGATTACTTAAAATATGTTTCGACTGCAACAGATGGCAGTATTGCTCCTGGAGATCGTTTAAAGGTAAGTAGACGAGAATATAAAATTGGGGTGGTTGTTAATGTCATGACCGACCAATTAAGAAAACGTCTTGAAAAAGAAAACATTATCAGATCATTAAGCTCTGGTTTCTAACAAAACAAGTTTTAAAGTTATGAAATACAAATTTACACTTCTTATTATTTTAATGTTTTCGGGAGTTTTAAGCTACTCTCAAGCAAAAAAACCAACATTAATGGTTGTTCCAAGCGATGCTTGGTGTAATCAAAACGGATACATGCTTTCGTTTAATAATCAAGGATCTATAACTAAGATTCCTGATTATAAACGCGCTTTTCAAGAAAATCCAGAAGTACTTCAAGTTATTAGCCAAATTAACGGCATGATGGCAGATCGTGATTTTCCGTTAAAAAATATGGAATCTGCCATAAAAACTATGGAGTCAAATGCTGCTGAAGATAATATGCGATCATCAAAGGAAACAGGAAGCAGCATAAATGAAAGCCCAATAGACGCACTTAAAAAGGTAGCAAAAGCAGATATCATTATTCAACTAACCTGGACAATTAACAAAACGGGACCAAAAAAATCTATTAATTTTAATTTACAAGGTTTAGATTCATATACAGATAAACAAATAGCAACAGCCACTGGCACAGGAAGCCCGTCCTTTTCTGCTGAAGTTCCTGTACTGCTTTCTGAAGCTGTAATATCACATATGGACAACTTTACAGCTTCTCTTCAAAATCATTTTGATGATATGTTTGAAAATGGGAGAGAAATTATTGTAAGAATACAAACGTGGGATGATTGGGATGGTGATTTAGAAACTGAATATGGCGGTGAAGATGAACTTGGTTATATAATTGAGGACTGGCTTGCAGCAAATACTGTAAAAGGCCGTTTTAGTACCACAGATTTAACAGAAAACATGGCGTTGTTTGAGCAAGTAAGAATACCGCTTTATAATGATAGAGGGCGTGCAATTGATGCAAGAAGATTTGTAAGAGACTTAAGCAAACATCTCAGCGGTTCTCCCTATAGCATTCCGAATAAATTAGTAATGAAAGGACTAGGAAGAGCCACTATTATATTAGGAGGTAAATAAAATAAAAGATTATGAAAAATATAATTATAATATCCCTACTATTATTAGCAACTCTAGGAATTGCTCAAGATAATAATGTAGCATTAGGAACTTTTATTCCTGAAGAAGTTGAACCAATGCCAGCGTCAGCTAAACAAATATTAAATACTAGATTGGGTCAAATTATTACTAAAAATGGTATTAGTGACGTAAGTTATAACTCACGATTTATCATAACGCCGAATGTTTCAGTAATTAGTAAAGATGTAGTGGCTTCGGCTCCTCCCAAAATTGCTTATAACTTAGATGTTACGCTTTATATTGGTGATGGATTGAACGGAACATTGTATTCAAGTAGAAGTTTTAATGTAAAAGGAGTAGGAAATAATGAAACGAAAGCATACATAGCAGCCATTAAACAATTGCGAGCTAACAGTAACGAAATGCAATCATTTGTTTCTGAAGGGAAAAATAAAATTGTTGATTTTTACAATACCAATTGTGAAATGATAAATAAAGAAGCCACTTCTCTAGCTAATCAAAATAGATATGAGGAAGCTCTTAATTTACTAGTAAATATACCATCAATAAGTACTTGTTTTGATAGATCACAAAGAGCTATTAAAAATATGTATCAAAACGTTATTGATAGAAACTGTAAACTACAAGTAGCAGAAGCTACAGCAATTTGGAATGCAAATCAAGATATTTATGCCGCCAACGAAGCTGGAGCCATATTAGCATCTATTGAACCTTCATCCGGTTGTTATTCAGAAGCTAAATCACTTTTCAATAAAATTGAAAAACGTGTTAAACAAATGGATGATCGAAAATGGGAGTATAAATTAAAAGTGTTAGACACTAAAATTACAGCTATAAATGCAGCGTCTGACATATTGAAAGTATATGCGCAAAATCAACCCAAAAATGTTATCTACAATGTAAGAGGCTGGTATTAAAATTTCTGACTAATCAATATATTTATAGAGCACCCTATTTGGGTGCTTTATTTTTTTGGCATTATAAGATAATTCACGTTTACTAAAAGAAATAAGTATCTTTGAAAGTACCTTTTTAAACCCAGTATATTTCTATATAAAATGAACGAAACGCTATTATTTCTACTCCTTGCTGCTGTTTGTATCTTAGTTGGTGCCTTTTTGGGCAATCTGTTTGCGCGGTTAAAACTTAAATCTGAAACCGGAAAACTGGAAGAACGCATCAATCAATTATTAAATCAAGAAGAAAAACTGCAAGAGCGTATTGTAACAGTTGAAGCCGAACGGGAAACGATACGAAGTGAAAAAGAAGCACTAAATAATCAATTGGTCCGCACGAGCGCTGAATATGATAGTTTAGAAGAAAAAAATAGGGAACAAAAAGCTGAAGTTGAAAAACTGCAGGAAAAATTCACCAAAGAATTTGAAAACCTCGCCAATAAAATTCTTGAAGAAAAATCTACAAAATTCAAAGAGCAAAATAAAGAAAGTTTAGAGGTTTTGTTGAACCCGCTTCAGGAAAAGATTAAGTTTTTTGAAAAACGAGTAGAAGACACCAATAAAGAAAACGTTGGTCGCCACAGCGAATTAAAAGAGCAAATTAAAAACCTTTCTGAGCTCAACCAACAAATGAGCAAGGATGCCGATAATCTCACCAAGGCTCTTAAAGGCGATAGTAAAATGCAAGGCAATTGGGGCGAATTGATCTTAACCCGAATCCTTGAAAAATCTGGACTCGAAAAAGACCGAGAATATACTGTGCAGGACAGCCACACCACTACTGAAGGAAAACGGTTGCAAACCGATGTAATGATTCATTTACCCGATGGAAAAAAGATGATTATTGACAGTAAGGTGTCCTTAACACATTTTGAACGTTTTGTTTCCGAAGAAGATGAAGAACAAAAGCAAGTACATTTAAAACAACATATTGCTTCCATAAAGCGACATGTGGAACAGTTAAGCGCCAAAAATTATCAATATTTAATCGATGAAAGCCCTGATACGGTTTTTATGTTTATCCCAATTGAACCAGCTTTTGCAATTGCTTCGGCTCACGAGCCAAATTTATACGAACAGGCTTTTGATAAACAAGTAATTATTGTAACCCCAGCGACATTATTAGCAGCACTTCGTTTGGTAGATAATCTATGGCAAAATGACCGCCAAAAGCAAAACGCATTAGACATAGCTAAACAAGCTGGTGCTTTGTACGACTCGTTCACAAATTTAACGGACGAGCTTATTAAAGTAGGTAAACAAATTGGCACGGTACAAAACAGCTATGAAAGTGCGATGAAAAAGCTAACTGGAAAAGGAAACCTTATTCGTAGAGTGGAAAAATTAAAAAAGTTAGGTGCTAAAGCTAGTAAAACAATTGACAGTAAATTATTAAAGCGTTCTGAGGAAACAGATGACGAAGAAATAAATGTAAATTAGCCCATTCCTCAATAGGAAATAAATATGAAAAAAATACTCTTTATCATTTTAGGAAGCCTATTGGCTCTATACCTTATGTATTTTGCCTTTGTCTATTTTGTGACTTTTAGCGAAGGAACCCGGGCAGGCGAGCTTATTAAATTTAGCCACAAAGGTGTTATTGTAAAAACTTGGGAAGGCGAAATAAGCCAAGGCATAAGCGGAGCACAGATATTTTCTTTTTCAGTAATGGATAAAGAAGCAGACGTAATTGAAAAACTCAAAGAATATCAAGGCCGTTATGTAAAATTAACATACGTAGAGCGCTACGATACTTTTTTCTTTTGGGGGGATACCAAGTATTTTATAACTGATGTTTCCGAAGAAAACTCTCCTCATTTTAATAGAAATTAAATGACTGAAATCCATAAACACATAGAAGAATCGCAAGTAACCATTTCTGAACTGATGCTGCCTTCGCATACCAATTTCAGTGGAAAAATACATGGTGGCTACATTTTATCGCTTATGGATCAAATTGCTTTTGCTTGTGCTTCTAAACACAGTAAAAACTATTGTGTTACGGCTTCGGTCGATACGGTAAACTTTTTAAAACCTATTGAAGTAGGCGAATTAGTCACCATGAAAGCTTCGGTAAATTACGTAGGAAAAACATCTATGATAATTGGCATTCGTGTGGAAGCTGAAAACATCCATACAGGGGTTAAGAAACACTGTAATTCGTCTTACTTTACGATGGTTGCCAAGGATGACGATGGAAATAATGTTTCAGTACCTGGTTTAATTTTAGATTCTAAATTAGAAATTAGACGTTTTTTAAAAAGTGCACATCGTTTAAAAATTAAAAAGAATAGACACAACGACTTTAAAGCTTCTGAATTTAAAGTAGAGAAACATTTAAAAGAGTTAGATGATCAAAATGTAATTGTATCGTATAGTCCTTCGTAATAATTTAATTTTTAACCAGTTTTACCGTGGCTTTCAAATCATTTGAAGTTATGGTAATAAAGTAAATACCTGCTTTTAAATCAGCCATTTTTATCTCAGTAAAATTTCCAGTGGCAGTTCCTTTTTTGATTTCTTGACCCGAAATTGTGACAATTTTGTATGAATCTAAAGGATAAAGCGAAAATAAGTTCACTTCATTCTCAACTGGATTGGGATATACCTTTACATTTTCAGCAAATTTATCGTCCACAGAAAGTTCGTCCATTACTGTAATAGTTCCAAACATACTACCTGGGTGCACATCACACTGGTAATCATTGGTTCCTTCTTGGGTAAAAGTAAATTCGAATTCCGTCCCCTCACCTGTAATTACAGTACTATCAAAATCTTCTTGGCTACCTTCTAAACTTGTCACACTATGAGGGCTAGCATTACCCCAAATCCAACGTACAGTGTCACCGGTTTCAATGGTTAAACTCGCATCTGCACCATTAACACCTTGCTCCCATATAATTTCAAAAGTTTGTTGAGCAGTCATGGACCACACACCTAAAAAAACAGCAATAAAAAGACTAAAATTTTTCATCCTACTAAAATTTAAGGGTTTATATTTCAGTAAGATACACATAAAACTGTAACTATTAATAATAAATATTAGTTACCTAGTCAAATACATTTTCCTTCTAGAGTACAGTTCATAAAAATCATCGTCTTTTAAACTATCAATAAACAAGATACTTTCCCCAGTACTTTTCATCTCTGGCCCTAGTTGTTTATTTACATTCGGGAATTTATTAAAACTGAACACCGGTTGCTTGATAGCGTATCCCTCTAATTGTGGATTAAAGTTAAAATCTGAAAGTTTCTTTTCCCCCAGCATCACTTTGGTTGCATAATTTACGTAAGGTTCTTTGTAAGCTTTTGCGATAAAAGGAACCGTACGAGACGCTCTTGGATTCGCTTCAATTATAAATACTTTATCATCCTTTATTGCAAATTGAATGTTAATTAATCCAACTGTATTAAGAGCTAAAGCAATTTTCTTGGTATGATCTTTTATTTGCTGAATTACCAAATCACCTAGGTTAAAAGGCGGTAACAACGCATTGGAGTCACCGCTGTGTATTCCACAAGGTTCAATATGCTCCATAATACCCAAAATATAGACATTTTCACCGTCACAAATAGCATCTGCTTCTGCTTCGATAGCACCATCTAAATAGTGGTCTAACAAGAGTTTGTTGTTTGGGATTTTCCGAAGTAAATCTACAACGTGCTCTTCTAGTTCTTCTTTGTTGATTACAATCTTCATTCCCTGACCTCCTAATACGTAGGAAGGACGAATCAATAATGGGAAATCTAATTGGTCTGCTAATTCTAAAGCTTCTTGAGTGGTTTCAGCAGTTCCGAATTCTGGATAAGGAATGTCATTTTCTTTCAAAATAGTTGAGAAACTTCCTCTGTCTTCAGCTAAATCTAGAGCCTCGAAGCTAGTTCCCATAATTTTGATTCCGTAGCGCTCTAACTTTTCAGCTAATTTTAAAGCAGTTTGACCACCTAACTGAACAATAACACCTTCCGGCTTTTCGTGACGGATGATATCGTAAATATGTTCCCAGAATACCGGCTCGAAATACAGTTTATCTGCGATATCAAAATCGGTTGATACCGTTTCAGGATTACAGTTAATCATAATCGTTTCGTAACCACATTCGGCAGCAGCTAATACGCCGTGCACACAACAGTAATCGAATTCAATTCCTTGTCCAATACGGTTTGGACCAGAACCTAAAACAATGATTTTCTTTTTATCTGAAACTTTACTGTCATTCTCAACGTGGCGGTTACCATCTGCAGTTTCTACTTCGTTCTCAAAAGTTGAGTAATAATAAGGTGTTTTTGCTTCAAATTCGGCTGCACACGTATCCACTAATTTATATACACGTTGAATCTTAAGCTCCTCACGCTTTTTATAAACTTCGCTTTCTAAACACTTCAACATATGGGCAATCTGGCGATCACCGTAGCCTTTCTGTTTGGCTTCTAACAGCAATTCCCTTGGAAGTGTATCTAATGTATGTTCTGAAATTTCTTTTTCAAGCAAGTACAATTCTTCGTATTGCTTTAAGTACCACATATCAATTTTTGTGATTTCGTGAATACGACTTAATGGAATGCCTAATTGTATTGCATCATAAATCACGAATACCCGATCCCAACTAGCGTGTTTAAGCTTGTCCATTATTTGGTCGTAGTCGGTGTAGCTTTTTCCGTCGGCACCTAAACCGTTTCTTTTAATCTCAAGCGATTGCGTGGCTTTGTGAAGTGCTTCTTGGAACGAACGACCAATACCCATCACCTCTCCTACCGATTTCATCTGTGGCCCTAGAATACGGTTAGACCCTTCAAACTTATCGAAGTTCCAACGTGGAATTTTTACGATTACGTAGTCCAAGGTTGGTTCAAATAAAGCTGAAGTGGTTTTCGTAATTTGGTTATCCAATTCATCAAGGGTATAACCTAATGCTAATTTCGCTGCTATTTTAGCAATTGGATATCCCGTTGCTTTAGAAGCTAATGCAGACGAACGAGATACACGTGGATTAATTTCAATTGCTATAATATCTTCTTTCTCATCAGGGCTTACAGCAAACTGTACATTACATCCACCTGCAAAATCACCGATGTTTCGCATCATTTTAATAGCCATGTCGCGCATACGTTGAAAAGCGGAGTCGCTTAAGGTCATAGCTGGTGCTACGGTAATAGAGTCACCAGTATGGATTCCCATCGGGTCCATATTTTCAACGGTACAAATAATAACAACATTATTGTTTTTGTCACGTAACAACTCTAATTCATATTCTTTCCAGCCTTGCAAAGCCTTATCGATAAGCACTTCGTGAATAGGTGAAACTTCTAAACCATGTGAAAGCGCTTCTTCAAATTCATCTTCTGTTTCGACAAAAGCTGCTCCCGCTCCACCCAAAGTAAAGGAAGCACGTATAAGCAATGGTAATCCAAACTCTTGGGCAATCTCTTTTCCTTGAAGGACAGATTTTGCTGTTTTTGCAGGTGCTACAGGAACACCAATACGTCCCATTAACTGTTTAAATTCTTCACGGTCTTCGGTAATATTAATGGCGTCAATATCAACACCAATAAGTTTTACCCCAAAGTCTTCCCAAATTCCTTTTTCATCAGCTTCAATACAAAGGTTTAAAGCCGTTTGTCCACCCATAGTTGGCAAGACAGCATCAATTTGAGGGTGTTCCTTTAAAATCTTTACTAGCGACTTTGTAGTAAGCGGCAATAAGTATACGTGATCTGCCATGGCAGGATCGGTCATAATAGTTGCCGGGTTACTATTTATAAGAATGGTTTCAATTCCGTCTTCACGTAATGAGCGTAGTGATTGAGAACCTGAATAATCAAATTCACATGCCTGGCCTATAACTATAGGACCAGAGCCAATAATCAAAATGGATTTTAAGTTTTCGTTTTTAGGCATTTTTAAAGGAATTTTTTATCTGGTATGTAAAATTACGAAGCATTAGGGTATAAAAAAAGGCGTTGTATAAAAACAACACCTTTATTATTTATAAGATATAAACATTATTTTTTGTGACGTGTTTCAGAAGACACAGATAGTTTCTTTCTACCCTTAGCTCTGCGGGCAGCTAAAACTTTTCTACCGTTTACTGAAGCCATACGCTCTCTAAAACCGTGTTTATTTCTTCTTTTTCTCTTTGATGGCTGAAATGTTCTTTTCATTGTAACTTAGGTTATACTTCTTCTGAAAAATTTTAAATAAGACCTCTGTTAAAAGTCGGGTGCAAATATACAATCATTTTTTAGGTTTCCAAATGGAAAATTAAAAAAATATTTATTTGTTTTTAGTACCTTTGCCAACCCTATAAAAATAGACTTTACATGTTCAACAAAAATATAAAATTAGTATTGGCTGCACTCGTTATTGCGGCCGCAGTTTGGCAATTTTTCGAAAATAATATTGGAAATGGAATTATGTTGATATTCCTTTCTTTAATATTCATCTTTCTATACTTTAAAAACGAAATTATATTACTTGCTTTTCTACGATTGAGAAAACAAGATTTCCCAGGCGCTAAAAAATGGCTGGACAAGATTAAAAACCCAGAAGTTTCTTTAGTTCAAAAGCAACAAGGGTATTATTACTATTTAAACGGCCTGATGGTTTCTCAAACCAACATGAACGAAGCTGAAAAATATTTTAAAAAAGCTGTTAGTCTAGGATTAAATATGAGCGCCGATATGGCAATGGCGAAATTAAACCTTGCCGGGATTGCTATGACAAAAAACCGAAAGCGAGAAGCGCAAACTTTAATGAAAGAGGCAAAAGCACTTGACAAACACAATATGCTGGACGATCAATTAAAAATGATGAAACAGCAAATGAAAAAAGCTGGACAACCTAGACAACATTTTGGTGGTGGCCGTCACGGAGGAAGGCGCTAAATTCTTACATTGGCATACGTGTATACACGTACACTCTTACAAATATTTGCACTTTAACGATTATAGTTTTTGCTTAATCGAAAAAATACTATTTTCTCTTAACACCTTTATACCTTTGATGCGTTAATCATTATAAACGCTTATGGGTAGAAAACTACTTCTTCTATTCTTATTGGTTTCATTTACAGCGCTCTCTCAAGAAGTTGAGCATGAAAACCTATTTTCTCAAGCGATTGGAAAAAACATTAAAAAATACAAAACCCAATCGAAGCAAGCTTATATGGACCAAAATTATGAGCGGGCAGATTTCTTGTTCGACTCACTCATTAACAATGTGGTTAACGGAAGTCGTCTCGACAACTTTAATATTCGCAAAACTTCAGGGAAAAAAATTAACTTTTACAATTTTGAAAAACCGGTTTTCCTAATAACCTATGCTTCTTGGTGTACGCCTGGAGTTGGGGAAATTCCAGCATTAAATAAAATTGTAGATGAAAATTATAAAGAAATCGATTTTGTTGTGCTTTTCTGGGATACTAAAAAGAAAGTAAGAAAGAAAGCTCGTGATTATGGCTATAGCAGTAAAATAAACATTGTTTATGTAGATGAAACTGAAAATACGTACGGCCACATAGTAGAAACAATGAAACACAGTTTAGGGTTTCCTACTTCATTCTTTATCGATTCAAATAAAACCATAATAGATGTAAGGCGCGGGGTTTTACATCCTTATAACGAAGCATATGATATCTCTTATGAAATGAATTATGATTCATTCCATAATGGCATTACACTCATTAAAAGCTTTGATAGGAGCAACCAAAGCGATATTGTAGCAAAAGACAATCCGTAACAGGATAAACTAACCAAAGTTAAAAAGGCCGGTTACATTAAATGTAACCGGCCTTTGTCTATTTTTTTAACCTGTACTTTTACTTAGTAGGTTTATTATAATATCCCTTTTCTGGAATTTCAATAAAATATTCTTTACCCGAAGCGTTTTTCAAATACGTTTCGCGCAACCACGGGTTGTGTATTTTCAATACCTTATAGCTAATACCAAACTTATCGGCAAAATCTGGAAAATCAGTTACCGCCGTATCCACTTTTACTTTATAGGTTGGAACTTGTTGATATAAATCCTGCTCTCTGTAGTTAAACCCGTACTTCTTCGGATTTGAAAGAATTGTTTTAAATGCTAATATTCTAAACACATAACGACTTGTTTCATCATTGAGAAGTACATCGTAATAATCATTTTCAGCTTTTTGACGGTCTATTTGCTTGCTTACGCCGTAGTTTCCTGCATTGTATGCAGCCGCAGCCAACGTCCAACTTCCGAAGCGTTCTTTAGATTTTTTTAGGTATTCTGCAGCAACTTTAGTAGCTATTTCGAGGTTATAGCGCTCATCCACATAATCGTTTATTTCCAATCCGTATTCACGCCCTGTACTGCTTAAAAAATGCCAAAAACCTGCTGCACCAGCTGGAGAGCTATTGTTCATCAAACCGCTTTCAGCCACTGCCAAGTATTTAAAATCGTCTGGCAGACCATATTTTTTGAGCATTGGTTCAATAATTGGGAAATATTTATTGGCACGCTTTATAATCAACAGACCGTTAGATTGCCAATACGTGTTTACCAATAGCTCTCGATCTAGCCGTTCTCGTATATCAGGCTCGTTTAAAGGAACGGGTTCTCCCGCAAAATTCATAGTCTCAGGGATAGGAATGGCATAAACATTATAATCGTTTACCAAACTCTCTTGCATTTTTTCATTGACGGGCGGGCTTTGTTCCGCTTCATTAGTCGAGTGATCTTGTACAGCGTTGATAGACAAACCACTAATTACAAATAAAATAGCACCCAACCCTACTTTAGATAAAAAACTCATAACTTATTTTTTTTTAAATGTACCTATTAATATACCTCTTTTAAAGAAATTAACGGGGTTTTAAGCAGAAATAATTTCAATTAATTTTTGTGAAACCTGCTTTCCTTTATTTAAGAGCATAATGTGGGTCCCGCCCTCTAGTTTTATACAATCGTCAATATTCTTAATAGGAAAGACCACATCACTGTCTCCGTGAATATGCACAACTTCTTCCATCGGCTCTTCACGTTGCCATTTTACCATGTTTTTGATAGCCCAATCTAAGTATCGTTTATTACGAACATGAAGAAATTCTTGATACAACTGAAGCCTTTTTTTAGAGCGAGGTCCAACCGAAAACTTGGTAAGATCATCAGCGCTCAATACCAATCGAGTAGGGATTAGTTTATATACCCCGGTTTTGCGGGCAAACTTCATTCGTGTAGGAAGTTCCTTTTTAGATTTTACACTAGAAATAATAATTAGATTTTTCAAGGTAAGATATTGTGCCATTTCCTGCACTACTACGCCCCCAAAAGAAACACCTACTAAAACCGAATTAGGTTCTTTTACCCTATCTGCCATACGTTTGGCGTACAACTCTATAGATTCGTTTTTTTCGGGAATCAACCATTCAAGCACATGCGTTTTAAAGCGACTTTTTGGAAGACGGATATTCTTGAAAATTTCTTTTCCAGCCGCCATTCCCGGTACAAAATAAACATGTGTTATTTCAGGAGTCATACAGGATTATCGAAATTATATACGCTTAAGCAAGGTAATTTTTTGTAACTTTGTTAGGCAAAGATACTATTATCTTATAGCTATTGGAGCATATGAAAAAGATTTTACATCCTGCTGAAAGTCGTGGAACGGCAAATTTTGGTTGGCTTAAAGCCAAATATTCTTTCAGTTTTGCCAATTATTTTAATCCAGACCGCATTCAGTTTGGAAAGCTTCGTGTGTTAAATGATGACCAACTTGATCCCGATATGGGATTTGGTAAACATCCTCATAAGAATATGGAAATTGTAACCATTCCGCAGTCTGGTGCTTTAAAGCATCAGGATTCTATGGGAAATAATGGTGTTATCAAATCTGGAGATATACAGGTAATGAGCGCGGGCTCAGGCGTAGAACATAGCGAAATTAATGCAAGTACAACTGAAGCTGTTTCACTGTTTCAAATTTGGGTTCTACCTGAAAAAGAAGATGTTACCCCGCGTTATGACCAAAAACAAATCGCTCCTTTATTGAATGATAATTCATTCAGCACCATAATTAAACCAAAATCTGAAGTTCAAGAAAACGAACTTTGGATACACCAACAAGCCTATTTTAGTATTGGTACGTTTTCAGAAAAAACTGAAACTTCCTATTCATTATATAACAAATCCCACGGCGTGTACGTTTTTGTAATAGACGGCACCATTCTTGTTGATAATGAAACACTTAACAAACGTGATGCCATAGGAATATGGGATACAGACAGTTTTGATATAACTGCCAATAAAAACAGTCGCGTTTTACTTATTGAAACACCAATGAACTAATTATAAAAAATAACTCCCATGATTGAAGATGTAGAGATTACCGATAACGAATTTTTAAGACAATTCGAACTGGAAATTGGAGATAATATGGCTCGTATAGAATATGCACTTCAAGACCGTAAAATCTTCCTAACGAAATATGATATGCCCGAAGACCTGGAAGACCAAGGTTTTCGAGATATATTTATTAAAGCGGTTTTTGACGAAGTAAAGAATCGAGGTATTAGCTTAGTGCCCACTAGCCCCGAAATAGCAGGCTTTATGCGAAAAAATAGAAGGAAATATAGAGATTTACTACCTGTGGGAATTAGTATCTAGCTTGCAATCGCTTTTTCATTTACAAACTCAAACCGCACCAAACCATCTTCATCGATTTCGGTAAGTTGTATTGTGTGAAGCGTATTGACCAACTCCGGATTCCACGGTGCTTTTACTTTCACATAGTTTTCAGTAAACCCATGAATATATCCTTTTTTGTTTTCCCCTTCAAAAAGTACCGTGCGTGTACTACCAATTTGACTTTCATAAAAAGCCCTTCTTTTCTTTGCTGAAAGGCCCCTTAGCATTTTACTTCGCTTTTTGCGCACTTTATTTGGAACTACGCCGTCCATTTCGGCGGCTGGGGTATTATCCCTTTCTGAATAGGTAAAAACGTGTAAATACGAGATATCCAGTTCATTTAAAAAATTATAGGTTTCTAGAAAACGCTCCTCTGTTTCGCCTGGGAAACCTACAATTACATCTACACCAATACAAGCGTGTGGCATCGTTTCTTTAATGCGCTCTACCCTATCTACATACAATTCGCTCATATAACGGCGTCGCATCAATTTCAATAAATCGTTGCTTCCGCTTTGCAAAGGGATGTGAAAGTGCGGTACAAATGTATTTGAGTCTGCCACAAAATCTATTGTTTCATTTTTCAGTAGGTTGGGTTCTATAGAAGAAATTCGCAAGCGTTCAATTCCAGAGACTTTATCTAGCGCTTCGCACAATTCAAAAAAGGTATGTTCGTGTTTTTTATTGCCGAATTCCCCTTTTCCGTAGTCACCAATGTTTACACCGGTTAAAACGATTTCCTTGATTCCTTTTTCTGAAATTTCAGCAGCATTTTTGAGTACATTCCCCAAGGTATCACTTCTAGAAATTCCTCTTGCTAACGGAATCGTGCAATAGGTACATTTGTAATCACAGCCGTCCTGCACCTTTAAAAAAGCACGGGTACGATCTCCAATAGAATACGAACCAACATAGAAATCTGCTTCGTCTATTTCACACGAATGTACTTCCCCAAAATCATTTTTTGAGAGATCATTCAGGTAGTCTGTAATCTTGAATTTTTCCGTAGCACCTAATACTAAATCAACACCATGAACATCGGCTAATTCTTCGGGTTTTAGTTGTGCATAACAACCTACGGCTGCTACAAAAGCATCAGGATTTACTTTCTGTACTTTTTTTACGATGGTTTTAAAACGCTTATCTGCATTTTCGGTTACACTACAGGTATTAATTACATAGATATCTGCTTTTTCAGAAAAATCTACCCGGCTAAACCCTTCATCTTTAAAGTTTCTAGCAATGGTAGAAGTTTCACTAAAATTGAGCTTACAACCTAAGGTATAAAATGCGACTTTTTTTGTAGCGTTCATTCTTGTATTTTTGGCAAACGTGGGCGCAAAGATACTTATTTTTGATGGAAGTGGGAAGCTTGAAGCGGGAAGTGAGGACTATGCGTTTTCGAATTCAAAAATCTAATTTTTAATAATCATAATCTAAAGTGAGTTTTAAATTCGAGAAATTGCAAATTTGGCAAAAAGCAATGGAATTTGGCGAAAATGTTACTAAAATGACCGATTTTTTTCCTAAAAAAGAACTATACAACCTTTCTTCTCAAATACGAAGAGCAGCGGATTCAATTGTCTTGAATATTTCAGAAGTTTCCATTCTTCAATCGGGTCCTGAATATAGAAAGTTTTTGAGTTATTCAATTAGGATCTTTGGCTGAAGTGGTAACTTGCCTCCATAAAGCAAAGTATAGAAACTACATTTCAGAAACCGAATTTAAAACCAACTATGATGATTGCCTTTAGAAATTCAATTAATTCAAACAAATAACTTCGTGCTGCCTACTTCAAACTTCCCTCCTTTTAGCAAAATCATAGTAGTAAACATTCTCTGTTTAGTGCTTTTATACTCTTGTTCAGAAACCACACAAAATGACCGTGACCACTTAGTTTTCCGCTATAATGAGCACAGCAACATTAGTTCTTTAGATCCAGCTTTTGCTAGAAATCCTCAAAATATTTGGCCTACCAACCAATTGTTCAATGGCTTGGTGCAATTAGACGATTCATTAAATATTAAGCCGGACATTGCAGAACGTTGGGAAGTGAACGACAGTACAAATACGTATACTTTTCATTTGAGAAACGATGTCTATTTTCATAAAAACAAGTGTTTTGGTAGCGACTCGACACGAACGGTTACCGCAGACGATTTTGTATACAGTTTTGATCGTTTAACCGACGAAGATGTTGCTTCTCCCGGAAGTTGGGTGATGAGTACGGTTGAAAGCTATAAAGCTAAAGATGACACCACACTAGTTATTCAATTAAAACAACCGTTCCCTGCTTTTTTAGGATTATTATCGATGCGGTACTGCTCTGTAGTTCCTGAAGAAGCAATAAATTTCTATGGAAATGAATTTAGAAGCCACCCAGTTGGTACCGGTCCGTTTCAATTTAAACTGTGGGAAGAAAATGTAAAATTGGTGCTTCGGAAAAATCCATTATATTTTGAAACCGATGCGCAAGGAAACCAGCTTCCTTATCTCGAAGCTGTTGCCATTACCTTTTTACCTGATAAGCAAAGTGAGTTTTTAGAGTTTGCTCAAGGAAAGCTGGATTTTATTTCAGGATTGGATAATTCGTATAAAGACGAAATAATAACCACTCAAGGGAAGCTTCAAGAAAAATATAAAGACCGAGTGAACCTAATTACAACTCCCTATTTAAATACTGAATATTTAGGATTTTTCATGGAAACTGAAACTCCTGAAATTAATTCAAAAAAATTACGCCAAGCTGTCAATTATGGCTTTGACCGTCAAAAAATGGTGACCTATCTGCGAAACGGAATGGGTACGCCCGCTACACACGGTTTTATCCCAAAAGGACTTCCCGGTTTTGCTTCAATTGAAGGTTATGATTACAATCCTGAAAAAGCGCGAGAGCTTATAGAACAATACAAAACCAACACCGGCGATACCGAAGCAGAAATTACCATTGGCACCAACAGCCAGTATCTGGATATTTGCGAATACATACAACGGGAACTTGAAAAAATAGGAATCGCCGTAGAAATTGATGTGATGCCTCCTTCTACCTTGCGCCAAATGAAAAGTAGTGGCGAATTGGATATTTTCAGGGCTAGCTGGATTGCCGATTACCCCGATGCTGAAAACTACCTTTCGTTATTTTATAGTGAAAATTTCACTCCCCATGGCCCCAATTATACACACTTTAAAAACGTTGCTTTTGATAGTCTGTATGAAAAATCACTGACCATCTCGGATATTGAAAAACGGAAACAACTTTACATAAAAATGGACTCCATCGTGGTTGCCGAAGCACCTGTTGTCCCTCTATTTTACGATGTAGCCATACGATTTGTTAGCAAAAAAGTATCTGGTTTGGGCATTAACCCTCAGAATTTTTTAGTTTTAAAACGAGTTAAGAAAGTAAAATAATTTTTATTATGGGTTTTGGAGGTTCGGCTCTAGCAATGATGCAAACGCTTAAAAATAATGCAAAGCAACTTGCAAAGCGTAAAAGGTATTTTGATAAAAATAAAGCTTCTTATAGTACTTACGGAAAATTTGTAGACCATAAAAAAATGAGTCCGGAACAATTTGCTACCTTTCAAAAACAACTTAAAGAAAACAACGCAAATAACAGACGCAGACTATTATTGGTTTTTAGCGCTGTCATGCTGCTTATTCTTGCCGTTATAATTTACTTTCTATACTTTTTTGAAATAGCTTCAGCTAAACCTATTAAATTTCAATTGAATTAAAACACAAGGAATAAGTCTGCCTGTATAGATAATAGGTGTTAGAGTTAGAAATGTAAACTTACTTAAATAGGCCTCCAACCTGCATCTCCTTGGGTTCCATCACCATCTACATCATTAAAATACATTTCACCACGCCCTATATCACTATTATACCGTATCATTCCAAATTCTGGAGTAGGTCTTTCTGCACTAGTACCATTGGGTATTTTTATGGCATCGGCGCCATTGACCTCTAATGAAACGGTTGGATTGTTTTCTCCAATACCAATATTACCAGTACTTCCATTCACAAACAATGCGTGGGCATTTGTATCGCTCTCTATTCTAAAGTCGGTATCATTGCCTTCTTCATTAAAAATTGCTCCACCAAGGTCATTGAAAACTACTTGATCACTACTACCCCATTGGGATAATACAAACGCTTTATCACCAGCTGGATTATGTTCTTCACGCAGGATATGTAATATAGGCCTATTATCATTTTCTCCTTCCACAACTAACCTTCCGGTTCCATTGAAGTTTGAGGAAAGCGTCAAACGCAAATCGCCAGTTGGAGAAAGTGCCATTTTGGGATTGTTGTTTAAAAAGTTTGATGCATTTATATCACCTCCAAAAACTAAATGGTCTGCAAAACTGTTCATAGAGTTACTTGCAGCAGTACCTATTTTCCATACAGCAGTATTTGATTTAAAAAGCATCCCAGCGGTATGATCATTATTACCTACAATACGGGTTGGCATCCAAGTTTCGCTCCCACTTGCATTTTCGCCTTTATTAATTACTTCAAGTTCAGATGTTGGAGTACTTGTTCCTACTCCCACATTACCATTTCGCGCTATTGATATTCTAGCATCGGCCAAGGTGGCATTTGCAGAGCCACTATCGTTGTTGTTTACAAAATGGAGTGTCCCTTTAGCAGCTGCAGTACTTTCAAATAAAATTCCAGCTTTTTGGTGAAGATCGCCAAGTACTTCTTGATAATAACCTATCATTAGCCCCGTATAGTCACCTGTGCTCAATGGTGCTCCTATAACCGCGGCAGGACGATTTTTTGAATCGTAAACAGTTAAGCGTTTATGGGGAGTGCTCGATACACCGACCCCTACAAAACCTGTCTCTCCATCTATCATCAATGGCGATCCACCTGATTTACTTGCAACAGCTCCAGTATTAAAACGAAAATCATTGTTGCTACCATCATACCCTACAGAAAATTTTGTAGAGGCATTATCTGTGAATCTTATGTAACCATCTTTGTTTTCATCTTGAGTTTTAAGTTCTATAATAGCATCTTTGTTTCCGTTGGAAAGACGGGCAGCTAAATTTATGTTTGGTGCTATACCTATTCCTAATTGATCTGAAATTCTAGTGCTACCTGTAATATCAAGTGTATAAGTCCTATTTGTATTACCTATGCCAATAGTACCATTGTTATTAATCCGCATATATTCGGTATTATCGACTCTAAAAGTAAGTGGTTGCAGGTTTGTAGTACCAAGAAAGTTTTGCGCTGGGCTTGTAATTGCATTTCCAGTTAATGACCAAGACGGGGTTATTTTGTCTGAATTAGCAACTTCTAACCATTTCGTTCCATCATTATAGTAATACCCAGGAACAACTTTATTTGATGATGAGCCAGCTGTAGCTGTATTGTACACCATCATTCCTGCAACATGAGACGAGAGGGGCGTTGGCAAGTCTGCACGGACAAGTGCTATACGAGGCAACAAAAATCCCTTATCACTAGCTGTTACATCCAAGATTGCATCTGGATTGGGCGTTGTAGTATTAATGCCCACTTGTGCGTATGAAAAAGTAATGGCAAAGAGAAACAGAAGCACCATGCTTCGTTGTAATTGAAATATCATAAGTAGTTAGTTTTAGGGCTTTAAAGATACATAATCATTTGAAATTTGCAATTCATTTGTGCTAGCCCCTTCGCCATTTAGCCGTTTCTTCAAAAACGTGTTCTAAAATTTTGGAGTCTTCTTCAGAAAATTCAACCTTTCTTCTTGCCATCACTACTTTAGCTACTTCAAACGCTTTATTGGTTTTATAGGTAGTCATGCCACCGCTTCCACCCCAACTGAAACTTGGAACAAAATTACGTGGAAAACCACTTCCGAAGATATTCGCACTCACGCCAACCACTGTTCCCGTATTGAACATCGTATTGATACCACATTTACTGTGATCGCCCATCATTAAACCACAAAACTGCAAACCAGTTCTAGCAAAACCTTCGGTTTCGTAATCCCATAAACGGACTTCAGCGTAGTTATTTTTTAAATTGCTATTGTTGGTATCGGCACCTAGATTACACCACTCTCCAATGACGGCATTACCTAAAAAACCATCGTGACCTTTGTTGGAATACCCCATTATTACAGAATTATTAAGTTCACCACCTACTTTACTATGTGGGCCAATGGTACAGCCTGTGTAGATTTTAGCATTCATTTTTACAGTAGCGTGATCGCAAAGTGCAAAGGGTCCTCTAATCATAGAGCCTTCCATAATTTCAGCGTCTTTACCAATATAAATAGGGCCTTCAGTGGCATTTAATGAACATAAAGGAAGTTTAGCACCTTCCTCAATAAAAATTTGTTCTTTGTTAAATGCTACGGTCATTTCTGGAATTGGCTGCGATTCCCTGCCTTCAGTAATCAATCTATAATCACGTTTAATAGCCTCGTGGTTTTTTGAAAAAATATCCCACGTATGTTCTATCCGAAATACATCATCGGCACTATACTGAACAATATCATACGATTCAAAATCTACTTCTTGTTCTTCTGAAGTGAAAAAAGCAATAGGTTCGTCATCGAAAAAAACAGCTTGGTTTTCAGAAAGATCCTTTATTATTTTTACTAAATTTTCTGAAGGAATAAAGGAAGCATTGATAAAAATATTCTGCTCCATTTCAACCATCGGATATTTTTCTGAAAGGTAGTCTTCCGTTACCGTAGTAGTTGTGAAACCCAATAGTTTCTCCCATTTTTCACGAATGGTCAATATCCCAATACGTATATCGGCCACAGGCCTTGTAAAAGTAAAAGGAAGCAATTGGTTGCGTACGGTTCCGTCAAAAAGAATGTAGTTCATGGTTCAGTCTGTTCAGTGTTTAGCCCTTCGACTCCGCTCAGGGCACGTTTTCAGTATTCAGTAAATATACAAATCAAAAGTAAAGTGGTTGAGTGATTTTTTAGTTTTACGAAAGCAAAATTGAAAAATTGTAATGAAATCACTGCCGGGGAAAAATAATTTAAAAAAAAAGCCTTCGAAAAAATTCGAAGGCTTTAATATATTGTATCAAAAAAAGATTACTCGCTATCTTTAGCTTCTTCTTTTTTAGGTGATTTTTTAAATTTTGCGTATTTGTTTTTAAACTTATCAATACGTCCAGCAGTATCAAGTAATTTAGCTTTACCTGTGTAGTAAGGATGAGAAGTTCTAGATATTTCCAGTTTTACCAATGGGTATTCTGCACCGTCAACCTCAATCGTCTCTTTTGTCTCTGCAGTAGATTTCGTTAAAAACACATCGTCGTTGGACATATCTTTAAAAGCAACTACTCTATAATTTTCAGGATGGATACCTTTTTTCATCTTGTTATCTTTTTAATAGGGTCTCGATTTTGAGAATGCAAATTTAATTATTTTTAATAAACAGACAATACTAATTACATTTTTTTTGAAAAGAATTTCCGCTATTCTTTTGGCTTTATTCACAAGAATACACAATATAATTATGCTCAATTAACGAGAAATACATTTTGAAAGAAATATACCGTAACATTTTACTACTTTTGTTTACTAACTAAACAAACCAAAAAAACTTTAAAAATGGAAAACAATAAAGCTTCTGTTAAAAAAATAGGCCTTAACTACGGTCTTATTCTTGCCCTATTAACTATAGGTGTTTCTGTTATTGTATATGTAATGGGAATGCACTTAGAACAGCCTTGGTGGCAATCAGCATTGAACTTTGTATTTATGACCATCTGTATTATTTACGGCTTAAAAGCTTTTAAAAGTGGTAGTGGAGGCTTTATGACGCTTGGCGATGCCATTAAAACAGGGCTATTAATTTCACTTGTTGCGGGTATAATCGGCTCTATATTTACTTACTTATTTATTACTGTTATTGAACCTGAGTTTATCCCTCAAATGTTAGATATCACTAGAGAGAAAATGGTTGAGCAAAACCCTAACATGACTGAAGAACAAATGGAAATGGCCATGGGAATGACCGAAAAATTCATGAGTCCTTGGATTATGTTCGCTATGGGATTGATTGCTTCACTTTTCTTCGGCTTTATCATTTCATTAATAGCTGGGCTAGTTATGAAACAAAACCCTCCTACACACGAATAAAGATTACATGAATTTATCCATTGTCATCCCTCTTCTTAATGAAGAGGAGTCCATAAAAGAATTATACCATTGGATTGCAAATGTTATGCAATCCAATGGCTTTTTATATGAGCTCATTTTTATAGACGATGGTAGTACCGATAGTTCTTGGGAAATAATTGACACCCTTTCTCGAGAACATAAAGAAGTAAAAGCCATACGGTTTTTAAAAAATTTCGGAAAATCACAGGCTTTACACGCTGGTTTTGCCCTGGCCATTGGTGATGTAGTTATTACCATGGATGCCGATTTACAGGACGATCCAGAAGAAATCCCAGAATTGTACAATATGATAGTCAATGATGGCTATGATCTGGTTTCCGGTTGGAAAAAGAAACGGTTCGACTCGGTGGTTTCAAAAAATATGCCTTCTAAACTGTTTAATTTTGCGGCAAGGAAAACTTCGGGAGTAAAACTTCATGACTTTAATTGTGGTTTAAAAGCTTATAAAAACGAAGTGATTAAAACCATAAAGGTTACAGGCGAAATGCACCGTTACATCCCAGTATTGGCTAAAAATGCAGGGTTTAACAAAATAAGTGAAAAGGTAGTGAAACATCAAGCTAGAAAATACGGTACCACAAAGTTTGGAGCCGAACGATTTATCCGTGGTTTTCTAGATTTAATTACCATTTCTTTTTTATCCCGTTTTGGCAAACGCCCTATGCATCTTTTTGGGGCTTGGGGTGCTTTTATGTTATTTGTTGGGTTCTGCTTTTCCTTATACTTAGGTATTGACAAGCTATTTATTCATACCAAAGCCCGTTTATTAACAGAACGTCCTGAATTTTTCATTGCACTTACCGCCATGATTTTGGGAACACAGCTTTTTCTTGCCGGCTTTTTAGGAGAACTCATTTTACGCAGCAAAGACGGCACCAAAAACTACATTATTAAAGAACACCGAAACGTTAAAGAATAACGATTTGGTTTCTTTATTTTTGCATTTTTAATTGTACCGAATGATTTACGTAGATCCTACTATATTAGAGCGCGTTAATAAATGGCTTACCCCTTTTTTTGACGACGAAACACAACACACCATAAAAGAGATGATCGCCCACGACCCAGAAGGGCTGGAAGACAGTTTTTATAAAAATCTGGCTTTTGGTACTGGCGGAATGCGTGGTATTATGGGAGTTGGCGATAACAGAATCAACAAATACACCCTAGGGAAAAACACACAGGGACTTTCCAATTATTTAAAAGAGCAATTTCCCAACCAAATTATAAAGGTTGCAATTGCCTACGATTGTCGTCATAACAGTAAAGAACTGGCACAGGTAGTTGCCAATGTTTTTTCAGCAAATGATATTGAGGTATACCTCTTTTCAGATTTACGCCCTACGCCAGAGCTTTCATTTGCAGTAAAGCACCTTAACTGCCAATGCGGAATTGTTTTAACAGCATCTCACAACCCACCGGAATATAACGGTTATAAAGTATATTGGGAAGATGGAGGACAATTAGTTCCACCACAGGATGGCGAAATTATCGCCGAAATAAATTCGTTGGAATATTCAGATATTAATTTTGAAGCCAATTCAGAAAAAATTCAACTGATAGATACTGATGTGGATGATGCTTTTGCTAAAGCGTCTATCAAAAACGGAAGTTTTAATACTTCAGAAAAAGCTAAAGACAATTTAAAAATTGTTTTTACTTCGCTACACGGAACATCAATTACTATGATTCCAAGGGTTTTGGAAGAAGCTGGATATAAAAATGTTACCGTTGTAGAAGAGCAGGCAAAACCTGATGGCGACTTCCCGACCGTACAATCGCCGAACCCTGAAGAACCGGCCGCTCTAAAAATGGCACTTGATGTTGCTGAAAAACAAGGGGCAGATATTGTTATTGGCACCGATCCCGATTGTGACCGTTTAGGAATTGCAGTCCGAGATTCTAATGGAAAAATGACGTTACTTAACGGTAATCAAGCCATGGTTTTAAAAACTCATTTTTTACTTGAACAATACAAACAAACAGGAAAGCTGAACGGAACTCAATTTATCGCCTCAACGGTGGTCTCTACACCCATGATGCAGAAATTGGCCGAAAGCTATGACGTTATCTATAAAGAAGGCCTTACCGGCTTTAAGTGGATTGCCAAAATGGTAAAAGACTTCCCAGAACTGGAATTTATAGGTGGTGGTGAAGAAAGTTTTGGCTTTATGGTGAGCGATTTTGTACGCGATAAAGATGCGGTGACCGCTACCCTACTCGCTTGTGAAATTGCTGCCCAGAAAAAAGAGGACGGTAGTAGTATGTTTGATTATTTACAATCCATTTATGAAGAATATGGAACGTATAGAGAACATTTGGTATCGTTGGTTAAAAAAGGAAAAAAGGGAGCCGAAGAAATTTCAGAAATAATGAAAACCCTTCGTGAAGACTCTTTTACTGAAATAGCCGGAAGTAACGTGATTCGTTTTGAAGACTTACAAAAACAGGAAGCTGTAACATTTCCTTCAAAAACAAAAGAAACCTTAGATATTCCAAAATCGAACGTATTGATTTATTACACTGAAGATGGTAGCAAAATTGCGATGCGCCCAAGCGGTACAGAACCTAAAATAAAGTTCTATATGAGTGTGAATACCACTTCGAAAGGTGATGATGTTTCAGAAGCGCTTCAAAATAAGATCGATAAGATCAGTACTCACTTAAAAATTAAATAGTGAAATATTTTAAAAAAATACTCAAGTATGCACAACCTTACAAAGGGTATGCTTGGATGAACATCATTTCAAATATATTTTATGCTTTGTTTGGAACACTGGCAATGGTCTCGCTATTTCCTATGCTATCAGTGCTTTTTGATAACACAAAACGCAGGGAAACAGCCCCAAAGTGGGACGGACTTATTAATGCCAAAGATTATTTTGAAGAATACCTAAACTTTTTTGTAACACAACAAGCTCAAGAGGGAACGCAAGATGTGCTAATTTTTATGGTCATTTTAGTAATAGGAATGTTCTTGTTAAAGAACCTCTTTGGTTATTTAGCGATGTACTTTATTACCTTTTTGCGAAATGGTGTTTTAAAAGACCTAAGAAACGATTTATATAAAAAAACCGTTGATTTACCGGTTTCGTTTTATTCTGAAAAAAGAAAAGGCGATACTATTGCCCGGATTACCAGTGATGTATTGGAAATTCAACATTCTTTTTTATCAATTTTAGAATTGATTGTTCGCGAACCGCTTACCATTTTGTTTGCCATTGTAGCGATGCTTCTCATTAGTGCTAAGCTTACTCTTTTCGTCTTTATATTTATTCCTATTTCAGGATTGATCATTTCAAGAATTGGGAAAAGTTTAAAAAAGAAATCAGATCGCGTACAAAAAGAACAAGGGTATTTTTTATCTATTTTAGAAGAAACCTTAGGTGGGTTAAAGATTATAAAAGGTTTTAATGCGGAAGGAATTTTCAATAGAAAGTTTAATTCTTCTACTTCTCGTTTCTACAAATATTCAAACTCATTGGTTAATAGACAAAACTTAGCTTCACCTACAAGTGAGTTTTTAGGCATCGTAGTTATCGCTGTTATTCTTTGGTATGGCGGACATATGGTCTTGGTTGAAAAAAGCTTGCAACCAGAATTGTTTATTGTTTATATGGGACTTGCCTATCAAATTTTAACACCCGCAAAAGCAATAAGCAAAGCAAGCTACGGCGTTAAAAAAGGAAATGCAGCTGCCGAACGTGTTCTGGAAATTTTAGAAACCGAATCGACCATTCAAGATCTTCCCAATGCAACCGAAAAAGAAGGTTTTAACGATAAAATTGATATACAAAACATATCCTTTAAATATGAAGACGAGTATGTGCTTCATGACTTTTCGTTGACAGTACCAAAAGGCCATACTGTCGCATTGGTAGGGCAAAGTGGAAGTGGAAAAAGTACCATCGCCAACTTATTGACACGGTTTTACGATGTAAATAAAGGAGCTATCACCATTGACGGCTTAGATATAAAGAGTATCTCACAAAAATCATTACGCGGATTACTAGGGTTGGTTACACAGGACTCTATCTTATTTAACGATACTATTAAAGAAAATTTATTAGTTGCTAAAGAAACAGCTACCAATGAAGAAATTGAAGAGGCTTTAAAAATAGCCAACGCCTGGGAGTTTGTTAAAGACTTACCGAAAGGAACAGATACAAATATTGGCGATAGTGGTAATAAGTTAAGTGGCGGGCAAAAACAACGATTGAGTATTGCAAGGGCTGTGCTTAAAAACCCACCAATAATGATTCTAGATGAAGCCACTTCTGCCCTAGATACTGAAAGCGAACGATTGGTACAAGACGCACTGGAAAAAATGATGAAAAACCGTACTTCTGTGGTTATTGCACATAGGTTATCTACCATTCAAAATGCCGACAAGATTGTTGTACTTTCAAAAGGGAAAATTGTAGAGCAAGGCAAGCATACAGAATTATTAGCTAAAAAGGGTGTGTATCACAGTTTGGTTGAAATGCAGTCATTAGCGTAAAAAAGTTAGTATAAAAAAAGAGAGCGGTTGGGGAACCGCTCTTTTTTTGTTTAAATCACCATATTTGGGGCACATGGTGATTCACATAAGTAAGTTATATAATTCAAATATAAATTCTTTTTTTAATTCCACCAAGAAAAATTGCATTTAATCTTTAAATAAGTGCACTTAATCGATTATTTTAACTTTAAATACTTACAAATTCCTACAAATATAATTACAAGCAGATTAATGAGAAGTTAGTATTTATTAAAATAAAAAAACGGGTCAGCCCCCGCTTAGACCCGTTTTTAGCTCGTTTCTGTTATATTTGAGGCTTATAACAAAAACACACACATAAGTAGTGTTCCCCAAAATTAGTAATTATTTTCCTACAAAAAAATTATTTATGCATTTTATCGCAAAAATTTGTTTTTAATCGATTTTTTGCGATTTATAATTTAAATTTAAAAAAGGTAACTTTATCATTAAACCTTTTGCTTTAAAAAGGGTCTATATAATAATAGATAAACCTCTAAGTTTTTGGTAACAGAGAACAATTTAGTAACTGCTTTACAAGATAATAAGCATAAAGATGCAGCCTTTAGGGAACTTGTGTCTCAATACAAAGAACGGCTATATTGGCATATTCGTAAAATAGTATTGAACCATGATGATACAGATGATGTATTACAAAACACGTTCATTAAAATTTATAAAAACATTAATTCTTTTAAAGGAGATAGTAAATTGTACACCTGGATGTACCGTATAGCAACAAACGAGTCCATCACATTTATAAATAAACGAGCCAAACGGAAACAGGTTTCTTCAGAAGAAGTAAAAGAAAGTGCTATTCAAAACTTAACAAGTGATGTTTATTTTGAAGGAACTGCCATTCAGCTTCAATTGCAAAAAGCGATTGCCACGTTACCGCCTAAACAGCAATTGGTGTTCAATATGAAGTATTTTGATGAGCACACCTACGAAGAACTTTCTGAAATTTTAGAGACTTCGGTTGGCGGATTAAAAAGCAGTTACCACATTGCGGTAAAAAAAATAACTGAATATCTAAAAGAGCATGAAACCACCTTTTAAACTAACTTATAAACCTGTTTTACAAATAATTAAAGATCACAATGAAACCTTTTAGGTTTTTTACAGTCAAAAGATAAATGGACAAGCAAAAACATACACATGGGTTTAAAGCGCCAGAAGGGTATTTTGAAGCTTTTGAAGAAAATCTCTTCGCAAAAATAGCTTCGGAAGAATTACCTAAAGAAACTGGCTTTGCTGCTCCAAAAGGGTATTTCGATTCTTTGGAAGATACTTTAATGAAACATCCTGAAATTTCAGGAAAAGAAACAAAAGTACGTTCTTTATTTGCTAACAAGAATTTAAAGTACGCAGTTGCCATTGCAGCCTCTATTGTGTTAGTGGTTTTACTGTTCAATCAAAATAAAACAATCGATTTAGACATGAACTCGATCGATTATTTGGCCATTGAAAACTATATTAATGAAGGCGAGCTTGATTTTGACGTGTATGATGTATCTAGTTTACTTTCAGAAAACGATAACAGTTCATTGTACTTTGAAACCGAAACTATTTCCGAAGAAGATATGGAAAGTTACCTTTTAGAAACTGTTGATGAATCCATTTTATTAGATGAATAATATGAAAAATATACTAATTCTATTGTTGTTGGTTACTTCGGTAACATTTGCTCAAAAAAAAGACAGAGAAGAATGGCATAAAAAGATAGATGCCTTAAAGACTGCCCATATTACGGAAGCATTACAACTTTCTTCTGCCGAAGCAGAAAAATTTTGGCCAGTTTATAATGTGTATGATGAAAAAATGCACGATTTGCATAAAACTAAGAAAAAAGAGATCTATTCAAAATTAAAAGACGGAGTAGACTCTATGAACGACAGTGATGCAAACACTCTAATTGACAAAGAGCTACAATTAGAACAAAAAGAATTGCAATACCGGAAAGAATTGATAGCCGAGCTTAAAAAGATAATTTCACCCGGTAAAATCATTAAACTGAAAAAAGCGGAAGATGACTTTAAAAAAGAACTTCTAAAACGCTATCGACAACGAAAAGATAGAAGAAAATAATAATTGGTTGGTTTTTGTTTAGCTAAAAGGGAGCATGTTGTAAAATATGTTCCCTTTACTATTTATCTAAAAATCAGTTTTGCTATTTTATTATTACCACTCGCAAAAGCAATGGAATCGTTTACAAATTCAACCGCATAAAATCCTTCTTTTGAGAGTTCCTGCCACGATTCTCCTTGGTCATTACTATACGATAACCCTGGGGAACCAACTGCTACCAAATCGTTTCCTTTTGTCCCTGGCACAAATTTAACTGATGACCGGTAACCAGGTCCTTTTCCGTTACTCAACAAGTTCCACGTTTTTCCACCATCTTTAGTAATGGCTTTATTCCCTTCATTAAACTCTTTTTTGTCCCAATCGCCACCGAAAATTACGCCTGTTTTCTCATCGAAGAAATCAACGCTGTAAATTCCGGTCATAGCTTTTCCCTGCACAATGGGTGTATTATAAACTTCCCAATCGTTTCCTTTGTTCTTTGAATGAAATATGCGAGCTTGTTTACCACCAGTAGCAATCCATACGTGATTTTTATATAGTGAAATATTACTATTGCTAGCTGCAAAAGCCGCTTCCCCCTTTTCAACCTTAGGAAGTTTATCACAAGAAAGTTTTTCCCAACTATCCCCTCCATTTTGGGTAACAAGTATGGACAAGCAACCATCTACTGGGTCTCCCATGGCAATTCCTTCATTATTGTTCCAAAATTTCATAGAGTCGTAAAAAACAGTTTCTCCAGTTTCGGTATAAACTTCTTGAATATTGGTTGCTGCTGTACCATTAAAACCAATTTTATATAAAACTGCAGGATTGGCAATGCTTAACACAAAAACAGCAGAATCGGTAGCGGCTATGGAACGGAAGTCTAACAGCGAATCTTCATACTTAATGGTCGCCAACTTCGGTTGTTTATTATCAATCAGTCCTACAATCCCCTTATTTGCAGCAAACCAAACCCTATTTTCATCCAAAGGCTCAATGGCTCTAATGCTAAGGCTGTCCATAAATACAGGCTCTATATCGACTGAAATAAAATTTTTTGAACTATTTGATGTACAGGAAACTAGACCTATTAAAAGAAGGAGGATTGAGAAAAATCGCATTTATAAAATTTTTTGCCAAAAATAAAGAAAACGACGGGATTATAATACCTTTGCAATCCAAATTAAAACCATGAGGTTACACCGAAATTTAGTATTTGCAACAATCGATTCGTTGCATTTGATTTTTAATGAAAACAAGCAAGCAGACAAAGTTTTAAAAGACACCCTAAAACGTGATAAACGTTGGGGTTCTAGAGATAGAAGCTTTATTGCAGAAACCACCTATGATATCGTACGATGGAAACGTTTGTATGCTGAAATAGCCGAAGTTAAAGAGCCGTTTGACCGTGCAAACCTATTTCGCCTTTTTGCCGTTTGGGCAACTTTAAACGGAATTAAAATACCTGAGTGGCCTCAATTTGAAGACACCCCTACCCGACGCATTAAAGGAAAGTTTGACGAACTGTCAAAAATTAGAAAATATCGAGAATCTATTCCAGATTGGTTAGATAAACTTGGCGAAGCAGAACTAGGCAAAAAATGGACTGCAGAAATTAGTGCCTTAAATCAATTGGCTGATGTGGTTTTACGGGTAAACCCTTTGAAAGCTACGGTAAAACAAGTCCAAAACGAACTATTCGATGCCGAAATAGAAACCGAAACCTTACCTGGTTATCCATATGCTTTAAAACTGAAAGAACGTGCCAACGTCTTTATTACCGATGCTTTTAAAAATGGCTGGTTTGAAGTGCAGGATGCCTCTTCACAGAAAGTGGCGGAAGTTTTAAAGCCCGAGCCTGGCATGCGGATAATCGATGCTTGTGCCGGTGCGGGAGGAAAAAGCCTTCACATTGCTTCGTTGATGGAAAACAAAGGACAGGTAATTGCATTGGATATCTACGGAAACAAATTGAAAGAGCTAAAACGACGAGCTCGCAGAAACGGAGTTCATAACATTGAAACCCGGGTAATTGATTCAACTAAAGTGATAAAAAAACTAAAAGGCTCTGCTGATAAAGTTTTGATTGACGCACCTTGTTCTGGGTTAGGAGTTTTAAAACGTAACCCAGACGCTAAATGGAAATTACAACCTGAATTTTTAGAAAAAATAAAAAAAACACAGCAAGAATTGTTGGTTTCTTATTCTAGAATGGTAAAAACTGGCGGACAATTGGTTTATGCCACCTGTTCTATTTTACCTTCAGAAAACAGCGAACAGGTTTCCTCTTTTTTAAGTAGTGAAGCCGGAACTAATTTTTCGTTAGTTCAAGAAGAAAAGATATACGCTAGCAAATCTGGGTTTGATGGTTTTTACATTGCGTTACTTCAACATAAATAATTAACAAAATGAATAAATTTTTACTACTCCCAGTTTTATTGTTTGTTCAACTTGCTTTAGCACAGCAACCGTATTATGATGATGTAAATCTTTCTCTAACTGGTCAAGATTTATACATTGAACTTCAAAACAAAATTGACATTAACAACGACACCTTTACCTACGGTGACATAAGGGACGTGGTAAAAATAACGGACGAAGACCCTGAAAACACCTCGAATGTGTTGCTTATTTACGGTTACAACGACAATGACGGCAATTGCACTACAGACCGAAGTCGGGATAAAAATGATTTTGGAGGTGGAAATTGTGAATACAACCGTGAACATACGTTTCCGCGTTCATTGGCCAATCCAGCTATGCCAAATAACGGTAATAATACAACAGGCATTGGGGCCGATCCACATAATTTACGGCCATCTGATGTACAAGCTAACGGAAACAGAGGAAACAAGAAATTTGCTACTGGAAACGGAAATGCCGGTACTGTAAGTGGAGATGCTTGGTACCCTGGCGATGAATGGAAAGGTGACGTTGCCCGCATCATGATGTATATGTACACGCGCTACGGTGATCGTTGTTTGCCTTCTTTAGTAGGTAATGGCTCAACACAGGGCACTACCGATATGCTTCAATTATTTTTACAATGGAATGCTGATGACCCGGTAAGTGAATTAGAAGATCAACGTAACCCTTACTTAGAAGATGAGTACGGTAATAGAAACCCTTTTATTGACAATCCTATACTAGCTACTATAATCTGGGGAGGTCCTCAAGCTGAAGATCGCTGGGGTTTATTATCTTCAGGTGATTATTTAGCAAATACCTTGCAACTATATCCTAACCCTACTTCGGAAAAAGTTTGGGTACAATCGACTTCAGCTTTTAAAGCTGAAAGTTATAAACTTTATGATATGATGGGCAGAAAGATTTCTCAACAAAAAGCCACGGGCTTTATAGATGTTTCAGGTTTTAGTGATGGTTTATACCTTTTAGAGGTTGTTGCTTCAAAGAGTAGAATTGTTAAAAAAATTATCGTAGAATAAAAAAGTTCCTTAAAGTATTTAAAATTAAAAAGCGTCCTGAATTATCAGGACGCTTTTTTTATAAAAACCTATTTGTTAATTACTCAACTATAATACGTCCCGTTTTGTAGCTTGTAGTAGTTTGTCCACCCATTTTAAGTAAATAAACCCCACTAGACATATTTGACATATCCAACGTTACTTTATAAGCATCGCCTTCTTTAGAAACCGCTTTGTTAAAAGCAACTTCTTGTCCTAACGTATTGTAAACTCCTAAGAAAACACCTCCGTCGAAAGATGTTTTTAAAGAAACATCAAATTTATTGTTTCCTAAGGTAGTTACTATAAAATCAGAGTTAGAAATTTCATAATCGTTTACACCTAACTCACCAATGTTTACTGTATAATCTTCTACTTCTCCAAAACCTATATCTCCACAGGCATCAGGCACAGGTGTTCCTCTTCTAGTTTTAACTCTCATAATATGTTCTCCAAGGGGAGCATTTGAAGGTAAAATTAGATCTACAGTTTCTGTATATGAACCTGCTCCCTCTCCAGGTGCAATTACAAAATTAGGCACTACTACTTCATCGGCAGTAAAACTAAAATCGTCATTAAGATCAACCCAAACCTTTACGTTTTGTCTTCCAAAACCAGTGGTAAAAGTAATATCATTAGTACTTCCTGCACCTAAATTAGCTATTTGATTCCTAAAATCGGCGTAACCTTCACATCCTGAAACGTTGTTGATTTCTGCAATGGAAACTAACTGTAACCCGTCTCCAAGCTCACAGTTTAAACTAGGCTGGCATATTAGGTTTTCTATCGTTATGGTAAAACTGTCGTTTGCAGGCTCTAAATCTCCAGACAAAGCCGTGGAAGCTGTAATTTCATATTCTTTCAGCTCTGTAAAGTTTGCTTGCTGGGTAAAATCGTAACTAACAATTTCACCAGGGTTAACAGTTCCCGCAAAGGCTTCAACTACAGGAGTGCCACCATCAAGACTATATTGAACATCAAAATTAGATTGTGGGTTGCCACCAAAATTTTCAATTTCAATGCTTACGGTTTGCATCCCTAAGCCTGTTCCTGTTTCTGGAGAAGTAATAGCTACTGCTCCAACATCTAAAGCAAGTAAACTGTTAACTTCTTTAGAAACTGAATTGTTTGGTTCAAATTCATCTCCTGATAAGTCTGTAACTACTTCAATAGTATATGTTTCTGGTGTGTTTGAAAGGTCTAATGTTTGATTAAATGAATAAGTACCTGTTTCACCAGCATTTATTGTTCCTGAAAAGATTTCAGTTGCTTCTAAATTTCCATCTAAATAAAGCTCTACTGGAAAACCACTTTGAGCTGTAGTACCAAAATTCCTAATTGTAACTTCTACAGCTTCGTTAGCTGTTAGAACACCATCATTTGGTTCATCAATGGAGATTGCACCTATATCTGCAGCAAAGCCTCCACTTAAGGAAAACGATGCTACTTGTGTAGCCCAAAAGTTATTAGAAGAAAAATAATCTGAAGTGAACCAAAATGTAAAATTGTTCGGATCTATAGACATGTGCGAATAATCACCATATCTATTACTATTCGTTCTAACACCCGGTCCATCAATAATCACTGTTTCTGCAACTGTCATTTCTCCTAGTGGATCACCGTCAAATCTTCCTGTATAGCGTAAAGAAACTGCTAAGTTTTCGCTAGCGGTTGTATATCCCATCGCTATATTACCAGCAGCATCCATTGAGGCACTACTCATTAAACGGCTATTACCGTCCGCAATAGAGTACGTTCCTTCTTGGAAAATGCTCCAATCACTCACATCGTCATTTCTCAATTCTATCCAACGAATACCTCCTGTTTCATTTGCATCTATAAAAGTATTGAAGGTAATTAACCAAGAATTGTGATCTGCAAAACTTCTATAATAGGTTGGAAAAGAAATAATTCCTCCATGTCCTGCCAATCGCTGACTGGTTCCTGGTTGACGTATTGCACCGTTCCCATTTCCAAAAAGCTCTCCAGCATCAAAAGGGTCTGTTGGTAATTCTAAAGGTTGAGATACGGTAGAGTTGTTTGGATTGTCCCAATCTACATCAATCTCCCAGATTTTTAAGTGGTCGAATGTAATCTGGCTTGTCCATCCGTCATCTTGAAGGTACGTAATATAACCTGGTGCAGAAGTATCTACACTTGTACCCAACAAGCTTACGGCCCCTGGACTCTTTACTTGATTAGGGTTTACTACAATTTGTGGCAGGTTAAATATTTGAATTTGTGGATCTGCCGCCCCTGCTAACATTTCAGCACGGTCCATAACAAATGCCTGAGTGGTTTGCCCATTAAGGTTTACAGTACCATAATATCCATCGTGCCATACTCCGTATTTTGGGTAATCTGGAAAACCACTAAATACATATTGGTATACATTATAGGCTCCTGCAGGATCATTTGTTTCAGAAACACCAATTGCTAATGAGTTGTTCAATGAACCAAATTCACTAACCACCCATCGATCTGCCAACTGGTCATAAAGAACTATAGGATCTCCTGCGTTACTGTTAATACCTAAAAAGGCACTAAGGCTTACAGGTCCTACTTCTAAGTTTCCTGCTTTATCGAAAATCTTTACAATTGAATTTACTGAATGAACATAGTGATCAGGTCCTACCGCTCCAGTTGGATCAGGAGGGAAAAACCCTGATTCAGAGTTTGATGCTCCAACAAAATTTTCTTCAATAGGTTGGGTAATGATTTTTCCTTTTTCAGTTTGCAAATTGTTTATAACTGTAGTTGTCTCAACATATTCCATGGCTGTCCTGGAATCATTGGGGACCATAACTTCAGTACTTTCACCATTTAAAGCACTTGGCTTAAAAGTTGGGAAGTCTCTTAAAGGTTGTGTCTTACCTATAAAAGTACCTGTTATAACTTCGGTTGGTGGAAGCTTATCCTGTCCAAATACCGCTGCAAAGCACAATAAGCTGAGCGTAAATAATAAATAGTTCTTTTTCATACTTTTTTAATTAATATTAGTAGTTTGTGCAATATACTACAAAAAAAGGGCTTTAAAAACCTACTAATTCAATAGGAATACAAGTTATACACCAAAATTTTATAGTTATAACTATAATATAGTCAATAATTTGTATTTAAAAAAAGTGATGTCTTTTACAGATTGTAATTTATACAGAAGGGGCTCTATTCAATAACTATCCGTTTTACACGTGTACGTTTATTTGTTACCAAAACCACAATATAAATACCTGACTGAAATGGCAACTGTAAAAAAGTATTTTGAAAAATTGTTTTATTTAACACTTCTTCCCCGTTTATCGAAAAAATATTGATTTCAGTTTTACCGGAAACTCCATCAATATTCAGTATTTCAGAAACCGGGTTTGGGTACAATACAATTTCAGGTCTGTTATTTTCTTCAATTGAAAGTGGAGGGTAATATATTTCACCCTGCATATTTCCCCATAGATGTTCTACCAAAATAGGGCGGTCTATAAAAGGGTTCCTGTTTCTTTGCCAAGTGTAAACAATATTGTTACGGTTCATTTCAAAATCGTCGGGTGGATCATTTCGGTGCCACTCTAATAAGGTTTGCAAATCACCCAACTCACCTACTGTTGTATTTTCGGGATCACCATTTACAACTTCAAGGTCGTTGTAACGAACAGCCATAAAAAGTACAGCTCGGGCTACATCGCCCTTAAAACTTCCCAAATTTCCAGTGGGCCCACTGTATTCGCCATAATCTTGATTTCCTCTTGAACTGTTTTCTGGTCCGTCTGCTGCACGTAGCCCGTGCGCATCAGAAATTCCGTGACGAAGTGAATCTGCATTGGTTTCAATGAAAATATTCATTCCATCGGCGACTTCATCTTCTTCCAGTTCATAAAAACCACCTCGAGAGCGGGGATACGTATGTTCTCTGTTCCATTTACCTATGTTACTTCCTCCTAAATTTTGAAAGTCGATTTTTGGGCGGGATTGTTCAGTATATAACAACCAAACTTCGTTGCTATTTTCAGGGCTTTGATCGGCACTTTTTAAAATATCAATGGCGTCGGCGTAGGTTTGTGTGCGCACTGTTTCGGGATCTGCAACTACATCCTGTATCGCTTGACGCAATTCATTATCTGCCAATCCGCCAATTGAATTGTAATAATCTTCTGGCTCTGTACTTTCAACAAAACCATATGTTGGGTCTAATGGCGTGCCCCATTGAGCAACTGTAAAATCTAAGTCTATTACCAATACTTCTACATTATCGGTAAGCCGGTTATATTCCTGCGGTAATGTTTGTATATCTATTTCGGCAAACTCATCTCCATCATTTACTCCATCTTCTACAAATTGAATTTGAATACTTGCCTCATTAGTTCCTGTAGCAATAAAAACAGAGGTGTTTCCTGCGTAGTCATCGGTTGTAAAGGTTTCGTTCTCTAATGTAAAGTTAAAATTTAAATCACTCGACACAGCTTCTTCCGTAGTGAAGGTAATTGTCATGGTATCCCCTTCGCTATATTCTTGTTGATCTACAGTAAAGGAAACTCCGTTTAGGTCGACTCCACTTCCATCATTTAATACACCTGGGGTGGGCGTAGTTACTGTGTAGCTACCATCGTTATTTCTTTGAATAGATTCTGTCGTTTGGTTTCCATTTTCATCTTCATTAATTTGCTCGGTCAAACCTAATAAACTCAATAATACTGTATCGTCTGCATCATTAGTGTCGTACACTAAAGCATCGATTAAATTAGCAGTAGTTGCCAAAGTGCCCTCTGGAAAATCATCAGCACTTCCTTGATAAACAGCAACAGCATCAGCACCATTTTGAATAATGGCTGGCGGAATTAAAAACTCTGGAACTGGTGAAACATTACTGCTGCCAACAACTAATATTCCGTTTACATCAGTTGAAAAACCATCTAAATCGAAAGCCAGATAACTACTGTCTGCCCCACTTTCCGAACCATTGAAAAAAACCAAAACATAACCGTCTAAATTTGTATTAGGCACATCTGATTTCAACTCAACAAATTCTTCAAAATCTTGGCCGTCTGTATCGGTATCAAACTCATTGATAACAATTTGAGCAGATAAAGAGAGACAACAAAATAAAAAGATGAAAAAAGAGAAAAAATGTTTCATAAAATTTAAATAATGAGATAAAAATACAAATTCCTTAACAACAAGAAACTAGACTTACCCAAGGTAATAATTATAGAATGAACAGATATTTAAAAAATATAGTTGAAAAAGCTGTGCATAACACATTGAAAATGTAACGAACTTTCCCAAGAATTACTGTAAATTTGTAGCTTTTAAAAACGGAACAATACAACAGCACAATGATTCATTATTTTTCTGCTCCAAACAATACCACTTTTGCGGTTCAAACCAACAAAAAACTTTCTGAAAGCACTATTAAGAAGCTACAATGGCTTTTTGCAATAGACAGTACCTCAGCTTTAAAACCTTCTGAAAAATATAAAGGCACCTTCATAGGCCCCAGGGCAGCCATGATTACACCATGGAGCACAAACGCTGTTGAAATAACCCAAAATATGGGCCTTGAAGGCATTGTTCGTATTGAAGAATTTACTAAGGTTGCCGATGATTTTTCTGAGTACGACCCAATGTTGTCTCAAAAATACAACAATCTAGATCAAGATATTTTCACAATCGATATTGAACCGGAAGCAATTAAGGAAATTGATGATATTGCTGCTTTTAATGAAGCTGAAGGCTTAGCACTTAACAAAGAAGAAGTTGTTTATTTAGAAAATCTATCTACTAAATTAAACCGAAAATTAACCGATAGTGAAGTTTTTGGGTTCAGTCAAGTAAATAGTGAGCATTGCCGTCATAAAATATTTAATGGCACGTTTGAAATTGATGGAAAAGAGATGCCTTCTTCTCTTTTTAAAATGATTAAAAAAACTTCTGAAAAAAATCCGAATACCATTGTTTCGGCTTATAAAGATAATGTTGCTTTTGTAAAAGGCCCGAAAGCCATACAATTTGCACCTAAATCTGCAGATAAGCCCGATTTTTATCAAAACTCTGAATTTGACAGTGTTATTTCCATTAAAGCTGAAACGCATAACTTTCCTACTACGGTCGAGCCCTTTAACGGTGCTGCAACCGGAAGTGGTGGTGAAATTAGAGATCGATTAGCAGGCGGAAAAGGATCGTTACCATTAGCCGGAACTGCGGTGTATATGACTTCCTATTCTCGTTTAAACGATTCCCGTCCTTGGGAAAAAGCAGTAAAAGAACGTGATTGGCTCTACCAAACGCCTTTAGATATTCTTATTAAAGCTAGTAATGGAGCTTCAGATTTTGGAAATAAATTTGGTCAACCTTTGATTGCCGGTTCAGTATTGACTTTTGAGCACGAAGAAGAAGCACGTAAGCTAGGTTTCGACAAAGTTATTATGCTTGCTGGTGGTGTAGGCTACGGAAAAGCCAATCAAGCCCTAAAAGATATTCCTAAAAAAGGTGATAAAATAGTAATCCTAGGCGGTGAAAACTACCGAATTGGTATGGGTGGAGCTGCGGTTTCTTCAGCAGATACTGGAGCTTTTGAAAGTGGAATTGAATTAAACGCCATTCAACGAAGTAATCCTGAAATGCAAAAAAGAGCTGCCAATGCAGTTCGTGGAATGGTAGAAAGTGAAACTAACCCTATTGTTTCTATTCACGATCACGGAGCAGGTGGTCACCTCAACTGTCTTAGTGAATTGGTAGAAGAAACCGGTGGTAAAATAGATTTAGACAAATTACCTGTTGGTGACCCTACGCTTTCAGCTAAAGAAATTATTGGTAACGAATCGCAAGAACGAATGGGACTTGTAATTGGGGATCAAGACATTGAAAAACTTAAACGCGTTTCAGATAGAGAGCGCTCACCTATGTACGAAGTTGGTGATGTTACTGGCGATTACCGCTTTACTTTCGAAAGTAAAACTACTGGCGAAAAACCAATGGATTTTGAACTAGCCGATATGTTTGGCAGTTCACCAAAAACAGTTTTAAAAGATAAGACAGTAACTAGAAATTATAAAGACCCTAGATATGTTTCAGCCGAAATAAAAGGGTATTTAGAACAAGTTTTACAGTTGGAGGCTGTCGGATGTAAAGATTGGCTTACTAATAAAGTTGACCGCTGTGTAGGCGGAAAAGTAGCCAAACAACAATGTGCTGGGCCACTACAATTGCCTTTAAATAATTGCGGAGTTATGGCTTTAGACTATAACGGAAAAGAAGGAGTTGCAACTTCTATTGGCCACTCACCTATCTCAGGTCTTGTAGATCCTGTTGCAGGTTCCCGTAACTCTATTACCGAAGCGCTTACCAATATTGTTTGGGCACCGTTAGAAGAAGGATTAAAAAGCGTATCACTTTCTGCCAACTGGATGTGGCCTTGCAATAATGAAGGTGAAGATGCCCGATTATACCAAGCGGTGCAAGGGGTTTCAGAATTTGCTATCGATTTAGGAATTAACGTCCCTACTGGAAAAGATTCGCTTTCCATGAAACAGAAATATAAAAATGAAGAAGTTATTTCACCGGGAACGGTTATTATTTCGGCAGCTGGACATTGTAAGGATATTAAAAAAACAGTTGAACCGGTTCTTCAGAAAAATGCCGGAAGCATCTATTACATCAATCTTTCACAAGACGATTTTAAATTAGGCGGTTCGTCCTTTGCGCAAATTTTAAACACTGTTGGTAATGAAGTCCCTACGGTTAAAAGCGCTGACTATGTGAAAACCGTTTTCAACACCCTTCAAAACTTAATTTCTGAAGGAAAAATTACCGCAGGTCACGATGTAGCTTCAGGTGGATTGATTACTACATTATTGGAAATGTGTTTTGCCGATACTAATTTGGGAGCTAATTTAAATCTTTCAGACTTGGGAGATGATATCGTGAAAATTTTATTCTCTGAAAACTGCGGTGTTGTTGTTCAAGCCTCCGAAGATAATGCTATTGAAGAAGCTTTCACTTCAGCAAACGTTGATTTTATTAAAATTGGATCGGTTACAGATTCTGAAACTTTAGAGATTAAATTCAACGATAATCCGTTGAGCTTTAATATTCCTGAAATGCGCGATGTGTGGTATACCACTTCGCATTTATTAGATGAAAAACAAAGCGGAAAAGTTAAAGCGCAAGAACGTTTTCATAATTATAAAAAACAACCGCTTCAGTTTACATTTCCGAAGCAATTTGATGGAAAGTTACCGAAAATCTCTTCAGAAAAACCGAGAATTAAAGCCGCTATTTTACGCGAAAAAGGAAGTAATAGTGAACGTGAAATGGCAAATGCTATGTACTTGGCCGGATTTGATGTAAAAGACGTGCACATGACCGATTTAATTGAAGGTCGTGAAACACTAGAAGATATTAAATTTATTGCCGCTGTTGGTGGATTCTCAAACAGTGACGTGCTGGGAAGCGCCAAAGGTTGGGCTGGAGCCTTTTTATACAATGAAAAAGCTAATAAAGCGCTAAAAGACTTCTTTGCAAAAGACGACACACTTTCACTAGGAGTTTGCAACGGTTGCCAACTGTTTATCGAACTTGGTTTGATAACGCCTAACCACGATGAAAAACCAAAAATGCTGCACAACGATACCGGCAAATTTGAATGTAACTTTACTTCTGTAACTATTCAAGAAAACAAGTCGGTAATGCTGTCTTCCTTAGCTGGAAGTACTTTGGGTATTTGGGCAGCTCACGGAGAAGGAAAATTCAGTTTTCCACTTACCGAAGACAAGTATAACATCGTTGGAAAATATGGGTACAAAACCTTCCCAGCAAACCCAAACGGAAGTGATTTCAATACCGCAATGATGACTGATGAAACCGGAAGACATTTGGTTATGATGCCACATTTAGAGCGTTCAACCTTCCCTTGGAACTGGGCACATTACCCAAAAGACCGTACCGATGAAGTTTCCCCTTGGCTAGAAGCTTTTGTAAATGCACGAAAATGGCTAGAGAAGAACTAATTACAATATGTTAGTTTTCAACCCGTTTTTAGACTACAATAACCTAAAATCACATTATGAAAAAAAAACTACTCCTCTTTTTATTCTTAACTTCTACATTTCTATTTTCTCAGGAAGTACAAGAAAAATACCAGCGAGCAAAAATAAATTATAATGCAACTGAAGATCTTTCAAGATTAGAATCGTTAGGAGTTCCTGTAGAACACGGCACACACAAACGAGGGCATTTTGTTATTTCAGATTTTTCAGTTTCTGAAATTGAAACCGCTAGAAACGCAGGTTTTAAAGTGGATGTTTTAATAGAAGACAGTAAGCAATATTTTTTACAACGAAATCAGCAACAACCCCCTTTAATTAATAATCCTAGTTGTGATGGTGCTTCAGAAAATTATGAAACCCCAGCTAATTTTAATTTAGGTTCTATGGGTGGCTACCTTACTTACCAGGAGCTTTTAGATGAGTTAGATGCCATGCGCGCTCAATATCCAGATTTAATTACCGAAAAAGAGGACATCAGTAGCTTTTTAACCGAAGGAACACCAGATAACTCTACAACCCCTTCTATTGGGGGTAACGGTATTAAGTGGGTGAAAATTAGTGACAACCCAGAAAATACTTCAGAAGGTGAACCGCAGATACTTTACACATCATTACACCACGCCCGCGAACCCTTATCGCTTTCGCAATTGGTTTTTTATATGTGGTATTTATTGGAAAATTACGATTCAAATCCTGAAGTACAGAGCATTGTAAACAACACAGAGCTTTATTTTATTCCAGTTGTAAACCCAGATGGATATTTGTACAATGAAAAAACAGATCCCAACGGAGGTGGTTTTTGGCGTAAAAACCGTAAAAACAGTTACGGTACAGACTTAAACCGCAACTATGATTATTATATTAACGGAAATCCAAACGATGGTGTTTGGGGTGGTGAAGGAGCTTCTTCAAATACCTCAAGCGAAACCTACCATGGTCCTTCCCCTTTTTCTGAAGTGGAAACACAAGCTGTAAAATGGTTTGTTGAAAACCACAATTTTGTCATGGCTTTTAATAATCATACCTCTGGTGATTTACTATTGTATCCCTATGGATATACAGATGATGCCCCTACAGCTGAAAATGACCTTTTTGTGGGAATTTCAGAAGAACTGGTTTCCCGTAATGGTTTCAGTAATATTTTATCTTCAGAATTATACCCTGCAGCTGGTGACAGTGATGATTTTATGTACGGTACTGTTGGCACTCACGATAAAATTTACGCGATGACCCCTGAAATTGGTCCTGAATTCTGGCCACCGAGCAGTCAAATTGAGTCTTTGGTTAAAACGATGATGTATTTAAATTTAACTTCGGCAAAAATGGTCAATAATTTTGCTGAAATAACAGATACCGCTCCCACCTTTACAGGAAGCACTACTTCTAGCAACGCCACATTCAATATTAAACGTCTGGGCATAAACGGAGACGGAAACTTTACGGTAAGCCTAAACCCTGTTTCAGCAAATATTACTTCAGCTGGTAATCCAGTTACGTTCAACAGCTTGGAATTATTGGAAGAAGATACCGGAAGCATTGAATTTTCTGTTTCAACGGATATTGAAGCTGGTGATGATATTGCTTATGAGCTCGTGGTAAACAATGGAAGTTACGACACCGCTACGCTAATTAACAAGAAATTTGGTGAATTGGAAGCTGTTTTTGAAGATCCGGGTGAAAGTGTAACCGATAATTTTAACAACAACGGTTGGGGCATATCCACAACAACATTTGTATCGGCACCAAGTTCAATTACAGATTCGCCTTCAGGTAACTACCAAGACAACGCCAACAAAACCATTACATTAAAAAACGCCATTGACTTAACAAATGCCATTGGAGCAAATGTGACGTTTAATGCCAAATGGGAAATTGAAAACAACTGGGATTATACGCAGTTTGAAGTGTCTACAGATAATGGCGCTACTTGGACACCACAATGTGGCAAATACACAAATAACGGTAGCACCAATAGTGGACAGCCAACAGGACAACCTTTGTATGACGGAGAACAAGCTGATTGGGTGCTTGAAGAAATAGACTTAAGTGATTATTTAGGCGAAAGCATTTTAGTTCGATTTGAATTTAAATCGGACGGTGGTGTTACTGGCGACGGCTTTTATTTTGACGACCTGACCATTAACATAGTTAACGATTCCGGCTTATCTGTTTCAGATGTTTCTGAAAACCTGTTCAGCATTTATCCAAACCCAGTTGATGATTTATTGAACATAAATACATTGTTAGATAATTATTCAGCAGAGTTATTTACCATTCAAGGACAACGGGTTTTTGTTTCAGAAAACAATACAGGGTCACAAACCCTAGACTATAGTAGCTATGGTTCAGGCATTTATTTTTTAAAACTTACTTCAACAGAAGTTTCACAAACTTTTAAAATTGTGAAGCAATAGCATTCTAAAAAATTATTGGTAATTTTAATGGAGCAACTTTTTTAGTTGCTCCATTTTTTTTCGGTTATAATCTGAAAAAAATTACTATTTTGCACATATACATTAAATACTGATCATGACAGACCCTAAAAGACTTTTTGACTTTCCATACTATCAGCTTGAAACCTATCCGCAGCAAAAAGCGTTAGTGACAAAGTACGATGGTGAATGGAAAGCTACTTCTACACAAGAATATATAGATAAAGCAAATGCACTTAGCCGGGCGTTACTTAGAATGGGAATTGAACCGAATGATAAAATTGCCATCATATCGATGACAAACCGCACCGAGTGGAATATTTGTGATATTGGTATTATGCAAACGGGAGCGCAAGATGTACCTATCTACCCAACTATTTCTGAAAATGAATATGAATATGTACTTAACCACAGTGAGTCGAAGTATGTTTTTGTTTCCTGTAAAGAGGTTTTTGACAAAGTGAATAAAATAAAAAACAATATTCCCTCTTTAAAAGAAGTGTATTGTTTTGATAAAATAGATGGTTGCAACAATTGGGAGGAAGTTCTTGAAAAAGGCAAAGATGACAGTAATCAAGATGAAGTTGAAAAACGAAAAGATGCCATTAATGAAGACGATTTAGCTACTTTAATTTACACATCAGGTACAACGGGCAGACCAAAAGGGGTAATGCTATCGCATAAAAATATTGCCACGAATGCTATATATAGTTCAGAGCGCTTACCCATTGTTCTTGGTAAATCAAAGGCGTTAAGCTTTTTACCAGTTTGCCACATTTATGAACGTATGCTGCTTTATATGTATCAGTACACAGGCGTTGAAATTCACTTTGCTGAATCGTTAGAAACCATTAGCGATAACCTAAAAGAAGTGAAACCCCAAGTAATGAGTGCAGTACCAAGGCTGCTTGAAAAAGTTTATGATAAAATTTATGCAAAAGGGGCAGAACTATCAGGTGTAAAAAAGAAGTTGTTTTACTGGGCAATAGAGCTTGGCCTTGAGTACGAACCTTACGGTCAAAACGGCTGGTGGTACGAAGCTAAATTAAGTCTGGCCCGTAAATTAATTTTCAGCAAATGGCAAGAAGCATTAGGAGGAGAATTAAAGGCTATTGCCAGCGGTAGTGCAGCCTTACAACCTCGTTTGGCAAGAGTTTTTAATGCCGCTGAAATTCCTGTAATGGAAGGCTATGGCTTAACCGAAACCTCTCCGGTTGTCTCTGTTAACGACATGCGCGATAAAGGTTTTAAAATTGGAACTGTTGGTAAACCATTAAAGGAAACCGAAGTTAAAATTGCCGACGATGGAGAAATTTTAATAAAAGGACCACAGGTAATGTGTGGATACTATAAGGATAAAGAAAAGACAGACGAAGTATTGATAGACGGATATTTCCATACAGGCGATATTGGTGAAGTTGATAAGGAAGGTTTCTTAAAAATTACGGACCGGAAAAAGTCGATTTTCAAAACAAGTGGTGGTAAATACGTGGCCCCACAGTTAATTGAAAACGATATGAAGCAATCTCGTTTCATAGAACAAATATTAGTCGTAGGTGAAGGTGAAAAAATGCCAGCGGCCTTAATACAACCTGATTTTGAATTTTTAAAAGATTGGGGAGCCAAAAAAGACCGTAATCTTCCTTCGGACCCTAAAGAGATAATCAAAGACGAAAAAGTTATAAAACGTATTCAAAAAGAAGTGGATTTTTATAACGAACGATATGGAAAATGGGAACGGATCAAGAAGTTTGAGCTTACGCCAGATGTTTGGAGCATTGAAGATGGACACCTAACTCCTACTATGAAGATGAAGCGTAAAGTGATTCAGCAAAAATATCAGGATTTATACGACAAAATTTATGAGCGAAATAAATAACCCCTAAACTTAAAAATATTACAACACCCTCTTTCTCCTCTAAAAAACCATTAAAAATTATTTCCAAATTATTCTTGGCAGCCTTTTTAATGCTTTTTTTTAAAGTTTATGCACAGGAATCAGAGGTGATTTCAATAAAAAAATTAGGGCAAGAGGCTGGTTTACTGCAATTAAACGCACAAGCCCTAACACAAGATTATTTAGGTTATGTTTGGGTTGGCACCGAAGATGGTTTACATAGATTTAATGGTTATGAGTTTAAGCCTTATGTAGCTCACGCCAAAGACAGCTCCTCAATTATTGACGATCATATACGTGGTTTATTGGCTGTTGAGGATACTTTGTGGATTGCAACCAACTCCAAAGGAATTTCTGGGTATAGGCTTTCAGAAAATAGATTTTTTAATTTATTTGAAAGTTATGACAATAACGATTTAGCAATTGCTTATAAAATTTTAAAAGTAAACTCAAAATTTCTTCTCTTTTCTACTAAAAATCACTTCATAACCTTTGACAGAGAGAAGAAAAAGACACGAATTTTTACACTGCCAAAAACCCAGAAAGAAAATTTTGTAAGCGATGTTGTAAAAGTTTCGGAAAACACATATTGGCTTGCCACAACAGCTTCCGGTATTCTCTCTTTTAATGTTTCAACAAAAGAATTACATTCTCTACAAACTTTCGGTCAAAAATCCGTAACTAGCTTTTATAAAAATAGAGATACCATATATATTGGTACTGAAGAAGGATTTTTTACCTATAATATAACCAACGATATATTTTCTGAAACCTCCCTTAAAAATTCGGTTAGGTATTTATTTAAAAAAAATACCGATAAAATATATGTAGCTACCAATCAAGGCACCTTTTTGTACAACACAGTTAATGGTAGATTTACGAAAATCACTTTTAAGGACAAGCAATCTAAACTATATGAAAATATAAATTTAGAGCAATTTATAAAAGATGATAAAGGCAACTTATGGATGGGAACAGCTGGTGAAGGAGTATTTCATAGTAATAAATACCAAAAAAAGTTTACTTCTGTACAAGTAAAACTACCTTATAAAAATGATGATCAACGTATTAGTGTTTTCCCATTTTTTAAACAAAACGATTCTATTTTATGGATGGGCACTACAAGGGGTACATTAAAATACAATTTAAAAAGTAAGATATTTAAGCAATATAAAACTGGAATAAAAGGAGTTACATATTGTTTCGCTGAAGATGAAAACGGTACACTTTGGACTGGAGGTATTTACGACGGCTTAATGAAATATAATCACGAAACCGATACTTTCACCCAATGGCTTTCAAAAAAAGACCAAAATAGTTTACCCGATAACGAAGTACTTACCATTATCCCAATGTCAAACAATAAGTTATGGTTGTGTACATGGGCAGGAGGAATTAGTGAATTTGATACACAGACCGAAAGGTTTTCCGAAGTTTTAATAAACGGGAAGCAGCTAAATAGGATTAGGGTTTATCTTAAAGACTCGAAAAACAACTTGTGGTTAGGCACCGATCAAGGGTTATATAAACTTTCAGAAGAAAAATGGGTAAAAACATTTACCCAAAACAGCTCTGAAAGCAATCAAATAACCAACAACAGGGTGTTTGCCCTTAAAGAAGATGCGAAAGGGAATATCTGGATAGGAACAAGTTCTGGGTTGACGAAATTTAACCCAACTACTAACGAAACAACCTTCTTTTACAAACAAAAAGGATTTCCGAACGATTTTGTTTACAAAATATTAATTGACAAAAACGATCATATCTGGATGAGTACCAATTATGGTCTTTCCGTTTTAAATACGAATACAAACACATTTAGAAACTATACGGAAGAAGACGGGCTACAGGATAATGAATTTAACGGGAAAGCAGGTTTTAAAGATGCCAATGGTACATTTTACTTCGGCGGAATTAATGGTTTTAATATGTTTAAACCTGAAGATATTGTTGACAACCCCTTTCTACCAAATGTTTATGTAGAATCGGTAGAGTTGTTCAATAAACCAATTCAGCGAAATGAACTGTACAAAGACACCTTACGGTTTAAAAGCGAAGAAAACGTTCTCACGTTCAATTTTGTAGCATTAAACTATCTAAACCCACAAAAAGTATCGTATCAATACAAGCTGGAGAATTTTGATAAAGCTTGGAGTCCCCCTAGTACTAAGCGTAACGTAACATACACGAATTTAAATCCTGGGAAATATACATTGAAAATAAAAGCATCGAACGATGCAGGCGTTTGGAGCAGTGCCATTAAAACAGTTAGTTTAATAATAGTTCCACCGTGGTACCAAACAACATTCTTTAAGGTCTCCGCAGTTTTGCTTATCCTTCTTTTAGGGGTGGCGTTCTATCTATACAAAACCAAGAAGCTTAACCGTGACAAACAGAAGCTGGAAGGGCTTGTTTATGAACGTACACAAGATTTAATAAAGAAAAATGAAGATCTAAAAGCGTACAATGAGGTTATTTTAAAACAACGTGACAACATAGAGTTTTTAATGAAGGAATTGAGCCATCGTGTTAAAAATAATTTACAGATTGTTTCTAGTTTATTAAATATTCAGACCAACTCTATTAAGGACAATCATTCAAAAGAAATTTTAACCATTGCCAAAAACAGAATTTTGGCTATTTCATATGTTCAAGCCGAATTAAGCTCAAAAACAGATGAAGTCAATATTGGTAAGTTTGTGAACAATTTTACCGTAAAAGTAATTGAAACATTAACCGATGAACGGTCGGCAAAATTTGAGCTGAAGTTCGACTTAGATAAAAACATAATCTGTAAAATAAATATTACGCTAGTTGGATTGATATTAAACGAACTAATCACCAATACATTTAAATACGCATTCAAAACCTATAACAAAAACAACTTATTACAAATTTCATGTAAAAGAGAACTGGACACCATTATTTTAAAAATTGAAGATAACGGTGTAGGGTATAAAAAAGAAGACATTAAACAGGATTCATTAGGGTTAGATATGGTAACCGAAATGGTATACCAATTAAATGGTACAATCACCACGGAAAGTTCTAACGCGGTAGTAAATACTATAAAAATTCCCTGTACATCTTAAAACCATCCAAGTATGAGACATATTTTATTAATTGAAGATGAATTTATCATTGCCAAGGACATTAAACTGTTATTGGAGAAAGATACATCTATACAAGTCAAGACTGCCAGAAATTATGAAGAAGCGTACATTCATTTTAAAGCAAATGATATCGATATAATAATTTGTGACATTAACTTAAATGAAGATAAAGATGGTATCGACATAATAACCGAGTTTAAGCAAATTAAAACAGTCCCTGTTGTCTATTTAACAGCCTACGACTCCCCCGATATCTTAAAGCGCGCAAAAGAAACCATGCCTTTTGCGTATCTTTTAAAACCTTTCAACGAGACGCAATTAAAAGTAACTATAGACCTTGCTCATTTAAATTATCAAAAAGAAAATGATAATCTTGGTGAAAACCTTGAATATACAGATCAAATTGAAGAACTCACTAAAAGGGAAAAAGAAATTCTAGTTGTAATTGCTTCAGGAAAAACCAGTAAACAGGCTGCCAACTACTTAAATATTTCCTCCCATACTGTTGAAAAGCATAAAAAAAACATTAAAAAGAAATTAAAACTCAGTACTGTAGGCGAATTAGTCCGCTTTGCATTACAGTCAAATCTCTATGAAGTTTCTTAAAAAAGGATAAAAAATTCAACCCTTTTTAATTCTATACGGTTATTTAACATTCATCAGAAAAATTTTACATTTATTTACTATGCGTGCATAATAAAATTTTCTATCTTTGGTATCCTGAAAAACTAAACCAATACTTTTTGAAAGAAAAAACAATAGATTACATACTGCGCTCAACTTGGATGAACGTACAAAAAATGTATAACGAAGAGGCCAGTAAAAAAGATAGTACAATGGCAACAGGATTTGCCTTAATAAGCATAGATCCTGAGGAAGGAACCCCTTCTACAGCCTTAGGTCCAAAAATGGGAATGGAAGCGACAAGTCTCTCTCGTACCTTAAAAAATATGGAAGTGAAAGGCTTGATTGAAAGAAAGCCCAATCCTGAAGATGGCCGTGGAGTTTTAATACACTTAACCCCTTTTGGGAAAGAAATGAGAGAATTTTCAAAAAATGTGGTGCTTCGGTTTGACGAAGCTGTAAAAGAGAACATTTCAGAAGAAGAACTACAAACGTTTAAAAAAGTGGCCAACACCATTTTAGAACTGATCAATTCAAAAAAAATATATACCGAAAAAATAGCATAATATGTCTAAAAGAAGAATAAATAAAGTAGCCGTAATAGGTTCCGGAATTATGGGAAGCGGGATTGCCTGTCACTTTGCCAATATTGGCGTGGAGGTATTGCTGCTAGACATTGTTCCGCGTGAACTTACTGATAAAGAAAAGAAACAAGGACTTACCCTAGAAGACAAACAAGTGCGCAACCGATTGGTAAACAATTCGTTGCAGGATTCTATAAAATCGAAACCTGCCCCACTCTACCATAAAGATTTTGCAGACCGTATTTCTACAGGAAATATGGAAGATGATATCGCAAAGGTTTCTGAAGTAGATTGGATTATCGAAGTTGTTGTAGAACGATTGGATATTAAACAACAAGTTTTCGAAAACCTTGAAAAACATAGAACAGAGGGAACACTAATCACCTCAAATACCTCAGGTATTCCTATTAATATGATGAGTGAAGGTAGAAGTGAAGATTTTCAGAAACATTTCTGTGGAACTCACTTCTTTAACCCGCCACGTTATTTAGAGCTTTTTGAAATCATCCCAGGGCCAAAAACTGATCAAGACGTACTTGACTTCTTAAATGAGTACGGTGAAAAGTTCCTTGGTAAAACTTCCATAGTTGCCAAAGACACCCCTGCTTTTATAGGAAATCGAATTGGAATCTTCGGAATTCAAAGTTTATTTCATCAAGTAAAAGAAATGGGCTTAACTGTTGAAGAGGTTGATAAATTAACAGGACCGGTAATCGGTCGTCCAAAATCTGCTACTTTCCGTACGGTAGATGTTGTCGGGCTTGACACCTTAGTTCACGTAGCAAACGGTATTCATAAAAATGTGCCAGAAGACGAAGAACATGACATTTTTGAACTGCCTAATTTCATCGATACTATGATGGAAAAAGAATGGTTAGGTAGCAAAAGCGGACAAGGGTTCTATAAAAAAATTAAAAAAGAAGACGGTAGCAGCGAAATCTTGACATTAGATTTAGAATCTATGGAGTATCGTGATAAAGAACGTGCCTCATTCGACACCTTGAAAAAAACCAAAGACATCGATGTCGTTGCCGATCGTTTTAAAATATTGATAGATGGTGATGACAAAGCTGGTGAGTTTTACCGTAAAAACTTTGGGGCACTATTCGCCTACGTTTCTAAACGTATTCCTGAAATTACCGATGAGCTTTACAAAATTGACGATGCAATGAAAGCTGGTTTTGGCTGGGAACACGGCCCATTCGAAATTTGGGATGCCGTTGGTGTGAAAAAAGGAATCGAATTAATAAAAGAACTAGGAAAAGAACCTGCAGCTTGGGTAAACGAAATGCTTGAAACTGGAGTAGACAGTTTCTACGACGTTCGAGAAGGGAACACTTATTATTACGGTATTCCTGAAAAAACACACGTTAAAATCCCTGGACAAGATTCATATATTATTTTAGATAACATTCGCGAAAGCAAAGAAGTTTTCAAAAACAGCGGAGTTGTGGTTGAAGATCTTGGTGATGGTATTTTAAATGTAGAATTCAGAAGTAAAATGAACAGCGTTGGCGGCGATGTATTAGCCGGAATTAACAAAGCTATCGATATTGCTGAAAAAAGCTACGACGGATTGGTAATTGCTAACAACGGAAAAAACTTCTCTGTTGGCGCCAACGTAGGAATGATTTTTATGATGGCAGTTGAGCAAGAATATGACGAATTGAACGCTGCTGTAAAATACTTCCAAGACACGTGTATGCGTCTTCGGTATTCTTCAATACCAACCGTAGTCGCACCTCACGGAATGACATTAGGTGGCGGTTGCGAAATGACCTTACACGCCGACCGCGTAGTAGCATCTGCAGAGAGTTATATTGGTTTAGTTGAATTTGGCGTTGGAGTAATTCCTGGCGGTGGTGGATCTAAAGAAATGACCGTTCGCGCTCAAGATTTATTCCAAAAAGGAGATGTAGAGCTTAATACGTTAAGAGAGCATTTCTTAACCATCGGTATGGCAAAAGTATCTACTTCAGCATACGAAGCTTTCGACACTAATATTCTGAAAGAAGGAAAAGATATTATAATCGTAAATAAAAACCGTCGTATTGCTGCTGCTAAAGAAGTAGCACGAATGATGGCAGATCAAGGGTACACAAAACCAATTGAAAGAACCGACATTAAAGTATTAGGTAAGCAAGCATTAGGAGCCTTCCTCGTAGGAACAGACCAAATGCAAGCAGGAAAATACATTAGTGAACACGATAAGAAAATTGCAAACAAGCTAGCTTGGGTAATGGCCGGTGGCGATTTAAGCGAACCACAACAAGTTAGCGAGCAGTACTTGTTAGACCTTGAAAGAGAAGCATTTTTAAGCCTTTGTGGAGAACGAAAAACTTTGGAAAGGTTGCAACATATGATTCAGAAGAATAAGCCACTACGTAATTAGTAGTGAGATATGAGTAGTGAGTAATTAGTTATATTATAATGCATAAGGTTGATGATTTAAAAATTTGGAATAAAGCTATTGAATTGACGAAATCAGTTTATATAATTTGTTCTGAATTACCTTCAAATGAAAAGTTTGGGCTTATTTCACAAATTAAAAGAAGCGCTATTTCAATACCTTCAAATATAGCTGAAGGAGCAGGTAGAAATTCAACAAAAGAATTTGTCCATTTTTTATCTATAGCAAATGGCTCATCATATGAATTAGAAACGCAACTTATATTAATTATAGAATTAAATTTAATTTCAGAAGAAAAAATAAAACCAGTATTGAACATTCTAACTGAGATTCAAAAAATGAACTACTCATTTCAAAAATCTCTAAAATCTCAATACTAAAATCTCAATACTAAAAATATGAAAACAGCATATATAGTAAAAGCATACAGAACAGCAGTAGGGAAAGCACCTAGAGGCTTGTTCCGTTTTAAAAGACCAGATGAATTGGCTGCAGAAACCATTCAATATATGATGAATGAGCTTCCGCAACTTGATAAAAAACGCATAGACGATGTAATCGTTGGTAATGCGATGCCCGAAGCCGAACAAGGACTTAACATGGGGCGTTTAATTTCCTTGATGGGACTTAAAATTGAAGATATCCCTGGTGTTACAGTGAACAGATACTGTGCTTCAGGTGTAGAAACGATTGCGATGGCTACCGCTAAAATTCAAAGTGGTATGGCCGATTGTATAATCGCCGGTGGTGCCGAAAGTATGAGTTACATTCCAATGGGTGGTTACAAACCAGTGCCAGATTATAAATTGGCCAAGCAAGGTCATGAGGACTATTACTGGGGAATGGGCTTAACAGCAGAAGCTGTTGCGAATGAATACAATGTATCCCGTGAAGATCAGGATGAATTTGCATACAACAGCCATATGAAAGCTTTGAAAGCACAAGAAGAAAACCGTTTTCAAGAACAGATTGTTCCTATTGATGTAGAAGAAACATTTGTAAACGACGCTGGTAAAAAAGAAACAAAAACCTATACCGTAAATAAAGATGAAGGTCCTAGAAAAGGAACCAACATGGAAGCTTTATCTAAACTTCGTCCAGTTTTTGCGGAAGGCGGAAGTGTAACAGCTGGTAACTCATCGCAAATGAGTGATGGTGCTGCTTTTACAATGGTAATGAGCGAAGAAATGGTGAAAGAATTAAATATAGAGCCTATCGCCCGTATGGTAAATTATGCCGCTGTAGGGGTTGAACCTCGTATTATGGGAATTGGTCCTATTAAAGCAATTCCAAAAGCATTAGACCAAGCAGGAATGAAATTAGACCAAATTGGTTTGGTAGAATTGAATGAAGCATTCGCTTCTCAATCTCTTGCTGTAATTAGAAAGCTAGGTCTTAATAAAGATATAGTAAACGTAAATGGAGGAGCCATTGCACTAGGCCACCCACTTGGCTGTACTGGTAGTAAATTATCCGTTCAACTTTTCGATGAAATGAGAAAGCGCGATATGCAAGGTAAGTATGGTATGGTTACTATGTGCGTTGGTACTGGACAAGGTGCCGCCGGAATTTATGAGTTTTTAAACTAGAATCAAGTTATAAGAGCCAAGACACAAGACAATTTTATGCACAATTTTAAGAAATTGAAAATATGGATAGAAAGTATGCATTTAGTTTCTGAAGTTTATAGTATAACAAAATCTTTTCCAACTAATGAAAAGTTTGGTTTAGCATCACAAATGAATAGATGTGCTGTTTCTATTCCTTCAAATATTGCTGAAGGCTCAAGTAAAAGTACAGATAAACATTTTAAACAATACCTTGATAACAGTTTGGGGTCTTCTTTTGAATTAGAAACTCAATTAATAATAGCTTTTAATGAAAATTATATTCCAATAGAAAAATTAAAGAAACAGAAAATAAAATAAAACAAATTCAAAAAATGATTTCAGGATTCCGTTCAGGACTTTCATAATAAGTCTTGAATCTTGGCTCTTGATTCTAAATATCAAAAAGTATGAATGCAAAAACTAAAGATAATGATCTGCTTCGCGGCGGACAGTTTCTGGTAAAAGAAACAGCTGCTAACGATATTTTTACTCCGGAAGATTTTTCCGAAGAACAAAAAATGATGCGCGATTCGGTTAAAGAATTTGTTGATCGCGAAATCTGGCCGAAAAAAGAAGAATTTGAAAAGAAAAATTACGCATTGACAGAAGAAGTTATGCGTAAAGCTGGTGAAATGGGCTTACTAGGTGTAGCCGTTCCGGAAGAATATGACGGATTAGGAATGGGCTTTGTAACTACAATGTTGGTTTGCGATTACATTTCAGGAGCTACAGGATCTGTGGCCACTGCGTTTGGTGCACATACAGGTATTGGTACCATGCCAATTACACTTTATGGTACGGAAGAACAGAAGAAAAAATACGTTCCTAAATTAGCTACTGGGGAATGGTTTGGCGCCTATTGCCTTACCGAACCAGGAGCAGGAAGTGATGCCAATAGTGGAAAAACAAAAGCTGTTCTTTCTGAAGATGGAAAAAACTACATCATCAACGGACAAAAAATGTGGATCTCAAATGCGGGATTTGCAGATGTATTTATCGTGTTTGCCCGTATTGAAGACGACAAATATATTACAGGGTTTATAGTTGAAAATGATTCTGAAAACGGAATTACGTTTGGCGAAGAAGAGAAAAAATTAGGAATCCACTCCTCCTCTACTCGACAAGTATTTTTCAACGATACTAAAGTTCCTGTTGAAAATATGCTTTCAGAAAGAGGGAACGGATTTAAAATTGCGATGAACGCATTGAATGTAGGCCGAATTAAATTGGCTGCAGCGAGTTTAGATGCACAACGTCGTGTAATAGACCAAGCAACTAAATACGCTAACGACCGAGTTCAGTTTAAAACCCCGATTGCTAAGTTTGGCGCCATTAAGTCAAAATTAGCCGAAATGGCAACTTCTGCTTTTGCTGGTGAGAGTGCTAGCTACCGTGCTGGTAAAAATATCGAGGAGCGTATTGCACTTCGTATGGAAGCTGGAAACAGCCACCAAGAAGCTGAATTGAAAAGTGTTGAAGAATACGCAATAGAATGCTCTATTTTAAAAGTAGCGGTTTCTGAAGATATACAAAATTGTGCCGATGAAGGAATTCAGATTTTCGGTGGAATGGGCTTTAGCGCCGACACCCCAATGGAATCTGCTTGGCGTGATGCTCGTATCGCTCGTATTTACGAAGGCACCAATGAGATAAACCGCATGTTAGCCGTTGGAATGCTTGTAAAAAAAGCAATGAAAGGCCACGTAGATTTATTGGGCCCTGCACAAGCGGTTGGCGAAGAACTGATGGGGATTCCATCGTTTGATACACCTGATTATTCTGAAGTACTTTCTGAAGAAAAAGAAATGATTCAGAAACTGAAGAAGGTATTTTTAATGGTAGCTGGAAGCGCTGTTAAAAAATATGGTCCTGAACTAGAAGAGCATCAGCAGTTATTATTAGCTTCAGCTGATATTTTAATTGAAATCTATATGGCAGAAAGTGCTATACTACGTGCCGAAAAGAACCATAAACGTGATAATGCCAATGCTGAATATCAAGTAGCGATGGCACAGCTGTATCTATACCACGCAGTTGAAATCGTTAACCAAAAAGCAAAAGAAGGAATTATTTCATTTGCTGAAGGTGACGAACAAAAAGCAATGTTAATGGGACTTAAACGTTGGACGAAGTATCAAAACTTCCCAAATATTGTTCAGTTACGTAATAAAATTGCAGAAAAAGTAACAGCGGAAAACACATATCCGTTTTAAAAATTAGTTTTTATAATTAAATTTAGTTGTTAGTTAAAAACCACTCAAAATTTTGAGTGGTTTTTTATTCTAATTATCATGTCTGGCCTAAAGTTTGTTATTTTTAAACAAAATTATAATTGAATGAAAAAAAACCTTGCCCTACTGCTATCATTAATCGGTTATTTTGTAATCGCTCAAGAAAACACCGAAGTTTATTTAATGGATATTACTTCCGCCTATTCTGGACTGGAAGTGTATAACTTTAAAAATATTTCAAACAATTCAGGATACGACAATCAACCTTCTTTTGTAGATAATGATACAATTCTTTTCGCTGGGAATAATACAAATCAAACTGATATAGCGTCTTATTCCATTTCTTCAGAAGAAAAAAGTTTTTTAAATCCACCTACGGAAGGCGGAGAATATTCACCTATGCAAATTCCGAATTCAGAAAAAATTACAGCCGTTCGTTTAGATCCTAACGGAAAACAGCGTTTATATACGTACGATAAAAAAGAGCCACAGAAAGAAACAATTCCTAATCTACAAGTAGCTTATTATGCTTTTAAAGATGAGAAGACGCTTCTCGCTTCTGTATTAGCTCAAAACGAATTAAATCTAGTAGTTGCGAATGTAAAAACTCAAAAAGTAGATACGCTTAAATATAACGCTGGACGCTCAATCCATAAAGTGCCTAATACAAAACGGACGATGAGCTATACTTTTTTAAATGAAGACGGAAATTATGACGTTTACCAATTAAATATGGATACACTTGAAAGCTTTTTCGTCGCAGAACTTCCTATCGGAATCCAAGATCATATCTGGCTTAGTGAATCCAAACTACTGATTGGAAGCGGCGATAAATTGTTTTTATACGATCTCTTCGGAAACGGTGAATGGCAAGAAGTTGCAAACCTTTCAGAACATAATATCACCAACATTACAAGGCTGGCTGTAAGTCCTAATGGAAAAAAATTAGCATTTGTTGCCGAACAAAAATAATTTCTAAAATATAGAAGTCTTGTTACGCGCTTAAGTTTTCTGTATTTTTAAAGAAATTTCCCAAGTATGAAAAAAACACTTCTTTTTTTTAGTTTACTCATAACCTATAGCTCTTTTTCACAAAACGATTCCAGGATTTACGATATCATAAATTCCGTTTCTGCTGAAAGAATTGAAGCAGACATCTCAAAACTTGCTGGTTTTGGTACGCGACATACTCTAAGTGACACTGTTTCTGACACTAGAGGCATTGGCGCTGCCCGTCGATGGATAAAATCCAGTTTTGAAGAAATTTCAAAAGACTGTAATAATTGTCTCGAGGTTTTCTATCAGAAAAATTTTATTGAAAAAGGGGATAATGACCGCATAACAAAAGATGTTTGGATCAATAACGTCGCTGCTATTCAAAAAGGGACAAAATATCCTAATCGTTATATCATTATGAGCGGAGATATTGATAGCCGCGTGAGCAATCCTACTAATTTCACTGATGATTCCCCTGGCGCTAACGACAATGCCAGCGGAATGGCAGGAGCAATTGAGGCTGCTCGAGTGCTTTCTAAATATGAGTTTGAAAGTAGTATCATTTATTTAGGTTTAAGTGGAGAAGAACAAGGTTTATACGGCGGAAAAGGCTTTGCCGAATATGCTAAAAAGAACAACTGGGAAATTATTGGTGTTCTAAATAATGATATGATTGGGAATATTAAAGGTGTGGACGGAGTAATAAGTAATCGTGATTTCAGGATATTTTCTGAACCCGTTCCCCCCAATGAAACAGAAAGGCAACGTCGTGCCCGACGGTTTTACGGTGGTGAAGTAGATGGAATTTCAAGACAATTGGCGCGTTATGTGCATAAAACTACAAAGACCTATATGCCAGAAATGAACCCTATGATGATTTACCGTTTGGACCGTTTTGGTCGTGGTGGCCATCATCGTCCATTTAATGATTTAGGTTTTGCTGGCATCCGGATTATGGAAGCCCATGAAAACTATACACAGCAACACCAAGATATCCGAACTGAAAATGGCATCGAGTACGGTGACAAATTAAAGTTTGTTAATTTTGATTACGCTGCTAAATTAACCGCTGTTAATGCTATTACCATGGCAAGTTTGGCTTGGGCACCACCGGCACCCAAAAATGTCTCTATTGGTGGTATTGTAGAGCCTTCAGCTAAACTAAAATGGGACAAGGTAGACGGTGCTGTTGGCTATAAAATTTATTGGCGAGACACCACTTCAGCAACTTGGGATTATAGCCGATACGTAGGCGATGTTTCAGAATTTACATTAAAAGGAATTATAATTGACAATTACTTTTTTGGTGTAGCCGCGGTTGATAAAGATGGCTTTGAGAGTGTTGTCGTTTTTCCTAATTCAGTTTTTAGATAATAAATTATATATGATTAAAAATATTCTCCCTTACGTTTTCCTTTTTATAGGAATCACCTCTTTTGCACAAGAATTTACGCGTCAAGATACTTTACGCGGAAGCATCACTCCAGAACGTGCCTGGTGGGATTTACAGCATTACGACTTACAAGTTGAAGTATTCCCTTCGGAAAAAACCATTAAAGGAACCAATACAGTTACCTATACAGTTTTAAAGAAAAATGATGTGATGCAAATTGATTTGCAATCACCTATGAAGCTTGAAAAGGCTGTTCAAAATAAAAAGGAACTAAAAATTACTTCAGAAGGAAATGCTCATTTTATTAACCTTACAAAAGATCAAAAAAAAGGAAAAGAATATAAAGTAACGCTTCATTTTTCCGGGAAACCACAAGTGGCCAAAAACGCACCTTGGGATGGCGGTTTTTCTTGGAAAGAAGATAGAAACGGTAAACCATTTATTGCTACTTCAAATCAAGGTATTGGTGCTAGTATTTGGTGGCCTAACAAAGATCACGCCTATGACGAGCCAGATAATGGTGTTGATTTAGCCATTACCGTTCCTTCAAGTTTAGTAGCCGTTGGTAACGGAAGACTTCAGAAAACAGATGATAATGACGCTACAAAAACGTGGCATTGGAAAGTGGTAAACCCTATTAATAACTATGGAATAAACATCAATATTGGGGATTACGTTAATTTTTCAGAAGAATATAAAGGTGAGAAAGAAATGCTCGATATGGATTATTGGGTATTGAGTTATAATTTGGAAAAAGCCAAAGAGCAATTTAAACAAGCGCCAAAAATGATGGAAGCTTTTGAATATTGGTTTGGCTCCTACCCTTTTTACGAAGACAGTTTTAAACTGGTTGAAGTACCGTATTTAGGAATGGAACACCAAAGCAGCGTTACCTACGGAAACAAGTATAAAAATGGCTATTTAGGTCGTGATTTAAGCGGTTCTGGCTGGGGAATGAGGTTCGACTTCATCATTATTCACGAAGCCGGTCACGAGTGGTTCGCCAATAATATTACAAATATTGATGTAGCCGATATGTGGATTCACGAAGGCTTTACCAATTATTCTGAAAGTTTATACGTTGATTATCACTTTGGGAAAGAAGCCGCTTCAGAATATGTGGTGGGGCTTCGGAGAAGCATACGTAATGACCGTCCCATTATTGGCACGTACAATGTACAGCACGAAGGAAGCAGTGATATGTACAACAAAGGCGGAAACATTTTACATACACTTCGCCAATTGGTTGAAGACGATAAGAAATGGCGTGAGATATTGCGAGGCTTAAACAGTGAATTTTATCACCAAACAGTTTCTTCAAAACAAGTGGAAGAATATATTAGTGAAAAAAGTGGCATTGACCTTACTGAGTTTTGGAACCAATATTTACGTACCGTAAAAATCCCGAAAGTGGAATACAAAATTAATGGTAAGGATCTTCAATTTCGTTATGTAAATATTATAGAGAATTTCGATATGCCTGTTATTGCAATTGTTAATGGAAATGAAGAATGGATTTTCCCTACTTCGGAATGGAAGACAAAAGAGTTTTCTGAGACTATTGAGTCGGCTTCAATTAAAAAAGACTTTTACGTAGAAAGTGAAAAGGTAAATAACTAAACTCTATTCGTTTGCTAACATTTCAGTAAAACCTTCAAACTCCTTTTTAAATTCTTCATATTTTTCACCTGTTGCAGGGCCTGAAAATCCAGTATGGATTTTACGAACAGTACCAGTCTTATCAATAAAAATAGTTGTTGGGTATGACAATACATGATTTAGCATAGGCAACTTTTCATTAGCTTGTTGCTTACTACTACTTCCGTATTGAGCCAATAAAATAGGATATGGAACACCTACAGCTTCTTTCAATTTGGAAATAGCTTGTATCGCCTTTTCTTTAGAAGGTGCATATTCAAAAGCTAAGGAAACAAATTCTACATTTTCAGGTTTATTTTTATAGTAATTTGAAAAGTATTTGGTTTCGTCCAGACAATTGGGGCACCAAGTTCCCATTAATTGAACAATGACAACTTTATTCTGAAACTTTTTATCCTTTAAAGAAATAGTATCTCCCTTTACATTGGGAAAAGAAAAAGCAAGGGAATCGTATCCTTTTTTCAAAAAAGTAAGGGAATCTGCTTCAGGAAGTTCATACTTTTCATTTCGTTTAGCAGTAAAGGGCTCTTTCCAGTGATTTCCACTATAAAACAAACCATTTAATACACTATCATTTTCGGTTACTTTAGCTTCAAATAGAAAAGCGTGAGCACCATCAAAGGTGGAAAGTTTTAGAGAATCGTTTTCAATAACCCCTTCTAAATAGCGATAATCACCTGTAGTAGTCAAAAAAGTTCCAGTTACCATATTTCCCTTTTGTTCAAAAACACCTTTTGCCACATACCGCTCGTTTTGATTGTTGGGGCTAAAAACTGTTTCCCACGTTCCGGCAACAATGGTATTAGGAGCTGCACTTACTCTAAAGCGTGCTTGGCGGCCACTCGTCATTACAATAGGCACTTCCCTGTCTAAACTAGGCTTTAAAAAACTTCCTTTAATTTTATCTTTAGTAAAAGTTCCTTTAATAACCCCTTCAAAAATAGGATGGGAGATAATGATAGAATCGCCCTTAAAAGTAACATCATCAACCTCAATACGCTCTTCAGCATTAGTAATTATAAATGTACTATCTTCCTCATATTCAAGTAGAAAAGGAAGTTCTTTTTCGTCGTTTAATTCCAGTACCGCACGCCAATGACCCGGCTCTAACTGTTTTGATTCTTTTGCACAAGAAACTAAAACAACTGAAACTAGAACAAAGAGAAAATATTTCATAATTTAATTTTTAAAATCTTTATACCGAAAGTATCAAAATTACTTACAAAAAACGAGGTAAATGCTATCTTTGCAATTCGTTTAGAATTTTTTGTAATGAAGATATCGTACAATTGGTTAAAACAATTTATTAAGCTGGACTGGAGTCCTGAAAAAACAGCAGAACTGCTTACCGATCTTGGGCTAGAAGTAGAAGGCATAGAGAAGTTTACTTCTGTACCTGGCGGACTTGAGGGTATCGTTGTGGGACACGTAACTGAGTGTTCGGAACACCCAAATGCAGATCGATTAAAATTGACAAAGGTAGATTTAGGCAATGGAGATCCTGTACAAATAGTTTGTGGTGCTCCCAATGTTGCCAAAGGCCAAAAAGTACCGGTAGCCACTGTAGGCACTACCCTTTACGACACCGAAGGTGAACCTTGGAAAATTAAAAAAGGGAAAATTCGCGGAGAGGTAAGTATGGGTATGATTTGCGCCGAAGATGAACTAGGCTTAGGTCAGAGCCACGATGGCATTATGGTCTTAGATAAAAAACTGCAGCCAGGTTCTTTGGTTAGTGACCTTTTTGAAATTGAAAACGATGTAATTTTTGAAATAGGCCTTACCCCTAACCGTGCCGATGCTATGAGCCATTGGGGTGTAGCACGTGACCTACGAGCTGGGCTGTTACAAGAAAATATTTCATTAGAACTTATAACTCCATCTACCAGTAGCTTTCATATTGACAATCGAACGTTGAAAATCGATGTAGATGTTAAGGATTTAGAAAAAGCGCCACGATATTGCGGAGTTACCATTAGTGGTTTATCCGTAGAGCAATCTCCCAGTTGGTTACAAAACCGCTTACAAGCTATTGGCATCACTCCTATCAATAACGTTGTTGATATTACCAACTATGTTTGTCACGATCTTGGACAGCCATTACACGCTTTCGATGCAGCAAAAATAAACGGTAGCGAAGTACATGTAAAAACACTGCCCGCAGGGACCAAGTTTACAACTTTAGACGAAGTAGAACGTGAATTACACGAAGACGATTTAATGATTTGCGATGCTGAAGGCCCTATGTGTATTGCCGGTGTTTTTGGTGGTATAAATAGCGGAGTAACTGAAACGACTACGAGTATCTTTTTAGAAAGTGCTTATTTTGATCCGGTAAGCGTTCGGAAAACAGCAAAAAGACATGCTTTAAACACCGATGCTTCTTTCCGTTTTGAAAGAGGCATTGATCCTAACACCTGTAAATATGCTATGTTACGGGCTGCTCTTTTAATTCAGGAAATTGCAGGAGGTGAGATTACAAGTGAGATTGTTGATATTTATCCTAAAAAAATTGAAGACCACCAAGTGTATCTCAATTTTGACAATGCAACTAAGTTAATTGGAGAAGAAATTGAGCCAGAAACGATCAAAGAGATCCTTACTTCTCTTGAAATGAAAATCAATAGTGTTACCGAAAGCGGTATTGGCATGCTTATTCCGGCTTACCGTAACGATGTAACACGCGAAGCCGATGTAATCGAAGAAATTTTACGTGTGTATGGCTATAATAACATCAACTTTACTGAAAAGTTAAACGCATCTATAGCAATTACCCAACCAGTAGAAGATTATAAGGTTCAAAATAAAGTGGGCGATCAACTTACGGCATTGGGCTTTCATGAAATGATGGCCAATTCGCTTACCAATCCAGACTTTGTAAATTTTTCTGAAACTTTAAAGTCTGAATTTAACGTTGAAATGTTAAATCCGTTGAGTAACGATCTATCGGTATTGCGCCAATCTATGTTATTCGGGAATCTTGAAGCACTTGCTTACAATAGCAATAGACGGATGCAAAATGTGAAGTTGTTCGAATTTGGAAAAACGTATCATAACTTTTGTGAAGGCAGAATAGAAAACAAGCATTTATCTGTTTTAATATCGGGTGATAAAACTGAAGATAATTGGTCGGTGCCAAGCAAGCAAACTACTTTTTTCTACGGAAAAGGAATTATTCTATCTATTTTAGAAAGACTTGGCATTAATGCTATTTCAGAAAAAGACACTAAAAATGATATCTTTTCTGAAGCGATTGCTATTTCAGCAAACAAAAAGACACTTGTTGAATTTGGAATTTTAAAGAAACAACTCGCTAAGAAGTTTGATATAGATGCAGAGGTATTTTACGCAGATTTCAACTGGGACGAAGTTTTAAACGCTATTTCAAGAAAAGGGTTTCATGTAAAACCAATTCCAAAGTATCCGCAAGTAAAACGTGACTTTGCTTTATTGCTAGACGAGAAAGTTACTTTTAAAGAGCTAAGGGAAGCTGCTACACAAACTGAAAAGAAACTATTGAAAGATATGAACCTTTTTGATGTGTACACCGGTAAAAACTTGCCAGAAGGCAAAAAATCGTATGCGGTAAGTTTCACCTTGCAAGATGAAAACAAGACACTTACAGATAAACAGATAGACAAAATAATGAAGAAACTTCAGCAACGATTTGAAAAAGACTTTGGGGCTACGCTTCGTTAAAATGTATGTTACTAAATAAAAAAAGCGGCTATAAAAGCCGCTTTTTTAGAATATTAACTTAACCTCTCATCAATCTGAAAATTACTTTGGTAATACTACTGAGTCTATTACGTGTATCACACCATTAGATTGATTAACATTTGCAATAGATACAGTTGCCATACCACCGTTTTCATCTTTCAACATTACTTTTTTTCCTTTCATCATAGCAGTTAATTTCCCACCGCTTACTGTTTTAAACGTAGCTGTTCCATTACCTTTTTTAATGGCTTTAACGATATCTGCAGCTTTCATATCGCCTGCAACCACGTGATAGGTAAGTACTGTTTGCAATTTCTTTTTATTTTCTGGCTTCAATAAAGTAGCAACAGTTCCTTCAGGTAACTTATCAAAAGCTTTATTTGTTGGGGCGAAAACTGTAAAAGGTCCGTCACCTTGTAATGTTTCAACTAAACCAGCAGCTTTTACAGCAGCTACCAAAGTTGTATGATCTTTTGAGTTCACAGCGTTTTCAACAATATTTTTAGTAGGGTACATTTCAGCACCGCCAACCATTACTGTTTTTTCTTTCATTTTTTTATCTTTCATCATTTTATCCTGTGCAAATGATGTGCTAGTACCAGCTATTAAAGCCATAACCAATACTGCAGTTAGTGTTTTAAAATTTTTCATAATTGTCATTTTTAGTGTTTGTTTATTTACTTATACAAACGAAATAGACTTCTTTACGGTTTTAGTTTTACTTGTTTTTGGCTTTACTTTAACATAGTTTCAAAGCCTTAAAATTGGTTTTGATGTGTTAAATAGTTGTTTTCCTTTTCTTTATCCTTTAATTTTATAAGAAAAGAAATCGGTATGCTTTCAAAAACTAATATTGAGTTGAAGTTAGAACAACTTCGGAATAAGCGAATTTCCGAAGAAGCTATTTTAGATGAAGTAGCGCAGATTTTTTCTGAAAATGATATAAGACGAAAAACTATAAAAGAAACCCTTAAGAAAGAAAGCTCTACAAAACACAATACATTCAATTTTAATAAATTGGAAAGCAACCGAATTTATCATATTTCTGATATTCAGAAACTTTGTGTCGATTATCGCCTTCGGTTTTTAGACTCCCGATTTTTTAAAGGAACCATTCCCGAAGAAGCTGTTAGTAAAATCCGTCAGCTTGAAAACGAACATGACACATCTCTTAAAAACTTTAAAATTATAGCCCCTGCAAAACTTCTAAAGCTGGAAAATGCGGACGACCCCTTGCTTTTTGCCCCTATGGGAAATGATTATTTCTATTTAATCCATAAGTGGGGAAATGACCTGCATCCATTACGAAAAGTATTAATGTGGCCGTACAAAACACTTGAAAACCTAGTTGTAACGGTGTTTTTTGTGAGTTTGCTACTTACAGCCATTACACCTATTCATTTATTTTCTACAGAGGTTACTACCCAAGAATACGTATTACTATTTTTGTTTATGTTTAAATGGGTAGGCGGTATGGTTCTTTTTTATGGATTTGCAAAGGGAAAGAATTTTAACACCGCTATTTGGAACAGTAAATATTATAATGCATAAAACTATGAGCGAAAACCCTGAAGAAACCATTAGAATTTATACCGGTCCTGCAATGTTAGCACAAGCTTTAAGATCAAGACTGAACGATATTAATATAGAACCTATAACCAAAGATGACCACCAAAGCGGAATTGTTAGTGGTTTTGCCATTGGTGTTCCCGGTCAAGTACGATTATTTATTAGAAAAGATCAGCTTGCTAAAGCACAACCCGTAATCGATCTTTTTTTAAAAGATGTAGAAGAGGAGGAATAAGAAAAAATCTATATTATAAAAAAAATCCCGCCGATTGGCGGGATTTTATAGTTTAAGCTTCTACAGCATACATTTTATCACGCTGTTCTTTTAGTTTTTTGTCATTCATATATTCATCAAAGGTTGCGTAGCGGTCAATTACACCATTTGGTGTTAATTCGATTACACGATTACCAACCGTTTGTGCAAATTCGTGATCGTGGGTTGTAAGCATTACAGTACCCTTAAAGTTTTTCAATGAATTGTTGAAGGCTGTAATAGATTCCAAGTCCAAGTGGTTTGTAGGTTCGTCCAGCATTAATACATTCGCACGCATCATCATCATTCGGCTTAACATACAACGCACTTTTTCACCTCCAGAAAGAACATTTGATTTTTTAAGAGCTTCTTCCCCACTAAATAACATTTTACCTAAAAATCCGCGAATGTAAACTTCTTCACGTTCTTCTTCGGTTTTAGCGTATTGACGTAGCCAATCTACCAAGGACATATCATTCTTAAAGAATTCTTCATTGTCCAAAGGCAAATAGCTTTGTAAGGTTGTTATCCCCCATTTATACTCTCCAGAATCGGCTTTAAGGTTTCCGTTTATAATTTCGTAAAAAGCGGTGGTAGCTCTAGAATCTCTTGAATAAATAACTACTTTATCCCCTTTTACTAGGTTAACGTGTACATCTTTGAAGAGAACTTCCCCATCTAAAGAAGCCGAAAGTTTATCTACTTGCAAAATTTGATCTCCAGCTTCTCGCTCACGGTCAAAAATAATGGCAGGATAACGACGACTGGAAGGTTTAATGGCATCGACGTTTAGCTTTTCAATCATTTTCTTTCTCGAAGTTGCTTGTTTCGATTTCGCTACGTTGGCACTAAAACGACGAATGAAGTCTTCTAATTCTTTTTTCTTTTCTTCAGCTTTTTTGTTTTGTTGAGCTCGCTGACGCATGGCCAATTGGCTACTCTCATACCAAAACGTATAGTTACCACTGTAATGTGTTATTTTTCCGAAGTCTATATCACTAATGTGCGTGCAAACAGCATCTAGAAAGTGACGGTCGTGAGAAACAACAATCACACAGTTATCATAATTTGCCAAAAAGTTTTCGAGCCACGTAATAGTTTCGTAATCCAAGTCGTTGGTAGGCTCATCCATAATTAATACATCTGGGCTACCAAATAAAGCCTGAGCCAATAAAACCCGTACTTTCTGTTTACCATCTAAATCGCCCATTAAAGAATAATGCAGACTTTCGTCAATCCCCAAGTTTGAAAGCATGGCTGCAGCATCACTATCTGCATTCCAACCATTCATTTCTTCAAAAACGACTTGAAGTTCGCCTATTTTTTCGGCATTTTCATCTGTATAGTCTTCATACAGTTTATCTATTTGCGTTTTAATGTCAAATAAAGGCTTGTTCCCTTGAATTACTGTTTCTAATACGGTGTGCTCATCATAAGCATTGTGATTCTGCTCTAAAACAGACATACGCTTTTCAGGTTCTAAATGAACGTGTCCTGATGTTGGCTCTTGTTTGCCAGATATGATTTTTAAAAACGTAGATTTACCAGCACCGTTGGCACCAATAATTCCGTAGCAATTCCCTTGAACAAACTGTGTACTTACCTCATCGAACAATACACGTTTTCCAAACTGAACAGATAAATTTGAAACTGAAAGCATTCTTTTTTTTCTTTTTTAAATTTTGCGCAAAAGTAACGAATAACCTGCGATTGAAGAAACATTAACGTTTTTATATTCCTTTTAACGTGTGGTTAACAGTTTACACACACGGTGACTCATACATTTGTTTTAAACCAAATAGTATTTTTTTTGAAAAAACATCTACTTCTTTTTTTACTAACCCTAGCGATTGTTTCTTGTAATAACAAGGAAAATACAATTGGTGGAGATACATGGCTTGGAGGGGAAATTGTAAACCCTAAAAGTGATTATGTTATTATTACGCGCAATAACAACGTATTGGATACAATAAAACTGGATGAGAACAATTACTTCTCTTATCAAATTGAGAACCCAGAAAAGGGCATTTATTTCTTTAACCACAATGAATATCAAGCTGTATATATTGAACCTGGGGATAGTATTCTACTAAGAGTAAATACTATCGAGTTTGACGAATCGCTTTCGTTTTCCGGACAAGGAGGTTATAAAAATAATCTGTTAATGAGCTTTTTTCTTTTAAACGAGCAAGAAGCACCTTTGCTTGCCAGATACAACCAACTGCCACCGGTAGCGTTTGAAGCCAAATTGGATTCATTAAAGAATGAATGGGAATCAGTATATGAATCGTTTTTAGAAAAAAACAATACTTCAAAAACGTTCAGAAAAGTTGCAAAGTCAAATATTGACTACATTTATAATATGCGCAAAGAGCTTTACACTTCAGCGCACGCAAACAACAGCTCTTTTAACAAAGAAAACTTTCCTAAAGACTTTTACGACTACCGAGAAAATATAAATTTTGGGGATGAGCTACTACGAACATACTATCCGTATTACCGTTTTTTAAATTTTTATTTAGACAATGTAGCCCATAACAAAAAGGATGGTAAAGGGGCTTTTAATCGATTTTCATTTGCTCATAACTATGCTAAGATTAATGCAATAGATAGTATTATTACAAATGATTCACTTAAAAACGATTTTTTAAAATATAATGTTAGGCGCTATTTATTAAATGCTAAAAATGCTGAAGAAGAACAGAGAATAGTCGCTCTTTTTGATGAACTCAGTACTAATGAAAGCCATAAAAAAAGAATAGGAAAACTGGCAGAAGCTACTATGCAGTTAACATCAGATAATAAAATTCCTGACTTGCCATTAGTTACAACGGACAATACGGTAGTAGATTTGCTTAGCACCATAAATAAGAAATCGGTAATTTACTTTTGGTCTATGAAGTCGGTTCAACATTATAAAAGCATACACATAAAAGTAGCAGAGCTTAAATCTAAATATCCAGAATACAATTATATAGGCATTAATACCGATACACATTATAAAAAATGGCTAAACATTGTAAAAAGATTGGGTTACAACCTTAACAATGAGTATCAATTTGATAATATTGAAGTAGCTGAAAAAAAACTAGTCCTAACCTCAGTCCATAAGGCTTTAATTGTGGATAAAGATGGGGTTATAATAGAAGGAAACACCAACCTCCTTAGCCCAGAAATTGAACAACAATTATTAGGGTATATTAATAAATAAAGCCTTTCACATCTCTGCAAAAGGCTCATTATTCTTTCTGAAATTTTATTAAGTAAGTTTATCTTAATTCCCTTTTTTATAATCTGCTAAAAACTTTTCAAGACCAATATCGGTAAGTGGGTGTTTTAACAGACCTTCAATTGAAGAAAGTGGTCCTGTCATAACATCGGCACCGATTTTTGCACATTCCAGTACGTGCATGGTATGACGAACAGAAGCTGCTAATATTTCGGTTTCAAAACCGTAGTTATCATAAATAAGGCGTATTTCAGCAATCAGATTTAACCCATCTGTCGAGATATCATCCAATCTTCCAATAAATGGTGACACATAGGTAGCACCTGCTTTCGCAGCCAATAATGCTTGCCCGGCAGAAAAAACTAGTGTACAGTTAGTACGGATTCCTTTATCGGTGAAATACTTTATTGCTTTTATCCCTTCTTTGATCATGGGCACTTTTACCACGATTTGTTCGTGCAAATCGGCCAATTGCTCTCCTTCTTTTACAATACCGTCAAAATCGGTTGCGATTACTTCAGCAGAAACATCACCATCTACAATATTGCAGATATCCACATAATGTTTTAAAATATTGTTTCGTCCAGTAATGCCTTCTTTGGCCATTAACGATGGGTTGGTAGTTACGCCATCTAAAATACCTAAGTCTTGTGCTTCGCGAATTTGATCTAAGTTTGCGGTATCGATAAAGAATTTCATAGTAAAGGGTTTTCAGTTTTTGATTGTTACAAAAGTAACGAAGATTGTCGCTGTTTTAAACCGAAAACAGAAAAAGATTGCTTACTTCAACTTATAATGGTTAAGTAGCATACGTTCATACGTCTTGTCGGGAAGAATTTTTTTAAGAACTACTGAAAATTTCTGAAGGAAAGAACCAACTTTATAATGTACTTTCGGGTTTTTCGTCTCGATAATTTGATGAACTACTTTAGCCATTTTATCTGGATCTTCTCCAGAATCCACGTGCTCGTCCATTAATTTTAAGGTGTTTCCGTATTCTTTTTTATAAGGCGAATTTTCTAATTGAGGTGCGTGATAACGGCTGGCAGCAATATTTGTAGCAAAATCGCCGGGTGCAATGTTGGTCATTTTAACACCAAATTGCCGTACTTCCATACGCAAGGCTTCGATGGTAATTTCTAAAGCGGCTTTAGTTGCTGAATAGATTCCGCGGTACGGAAGCCCCATATAACCTGCAATAGAGGTTATGTTAATTACAGTGCCACTCCCCTGCTCTCGCATAGTTGGTAAAACAGCTTTTATAACATTTATGGGTCCGTATAAGTTGGTAGCGAAGGCTTTTTCAATTTCAGCATTAGGTGTTTCTTCAATGGGTCCAGTAATACCCACACCAGCGTTGTTTATTAATACATCAACTCTTTCTTCTTGTTTTAATAACTCGTTTACAGATTCTTGAACGCTCTCTAAGCTAGTAACCTCCATTTTCAATAGAGGAAATGGACTGGTATCTTTGTATTTATCAGGATTACGGCTCGTTCCATACACTATATAGTTTTTTGAAAGAAGATAAGCACCTATCGCCTTTCCTATTCCGGAAGATCCACCTGTTATTAAAACAACCTTTGACATATACTTGGTTTATAGCTCGCAAAGATGCGGTTACGTCTTAACTTTTGCAAGGATAGCGGAGGTTTTATTTCTATTATATAGGTTCCAAGTATCAAATTCAACCAATGTGAATGCAAAATTCATAGCATTTAAGCGGTAATGAAATTGCAAATAGTTATTCGGTCACTCAGTTATTGGGTTAGAGAGTCTTAATAACTCAATTCTCAATAACTTAATAACTCTTTTTGCTAAAATCTTCATAGAAGCTTAAATAACTATAACAAATTATAAAACTTTTGTTTAGCCTTGATTTGACACTAAAACTTATTCCAACCAAATTTTAAAATCTTTAACTCGTTCACGGGCCACTATAATATCTTGATTGGAATAACTATTCAGTTTTAACTGAAGCCGAGAGTTAGTGTAGGATATAATATCCTTAATAGCATTGATATTGATAAAAAAAGTTCGGTTTACCCTGAAAAAGGTTTCGGGTGCCAACTCGTTTTCTAGTTGTTCTAAAGTGGTATCCAATAAATAATCACGACCTTCGGTAGTGTGCGCGTAGGTTCCTTTGTTTTCAGAATAGAAACACTCAATATCATCTACCGAAATCATTTTAAGGTGCTGCCCTATTTTTGTTGTAAACCGCTTTTTATACTCACGTTCCACAGGGTTGGTCAGCATCTTTTTAATGTCTTCAAAATTTAACTGAACGTTCTGTTGCTGTGGTTTAAAAGTTTTATACTTTTCAACTGCTTTTTCTAAATCTTCGTGATCAATAGGTTTTAAAAGGTAATCTATGCTGTTCAGTTTAAACGCTTGCAGTGCATATTCGTCATAGGCAGTGGTGAAAATAATAGAACTGGTTATGGACACTTCGTCGAAAATTTCAAAAGAGAGACCATCGCTAAGCTGAATATCCAAGAATATCAATTCCGGTTGTGGATTGTTCGAAAACCATTCGATAGACTCTTCTACACTGTGAAGCGTATGTTTTACGGTAACATCTAGCTTTTCGAGCATTCGTTTTAATCGTCTTGCTGAAGGTTTTTCATCCTCTATAATCAATACTTCCATATTTTCTTACTTATTTTTTACGCTACTAAAATAGTAATTATAGATTGTAAGCTTAAAATAAAAACTACTGAAACAACAAAAACCGAAGCTGAATTGTCTTCGGTTTTTGCATTTTGGTTGGTTATTAAAAATGGTTCTACCAGTATCTTGATTTCTGTCAATAAGTATATTACATTCTGAAATAACACTTCGACAAGCCTGCCTGCCGGCGAGGCAAGCTCAGTGTGATAATAAAATCAAAAAGTTTTATTATTACATTTTATGGGTTCCGCCGCCAGATTTACTTTCATTTTTCGAAACATTGCCCGGGTTACCGTAATAATGAACATCGCCCCCACTAGATGTTTCAGAAACAAGTTTATCTTGAACGTTTACAGTAATATCGGCACCGCTAGATACATCGGCCGTGCAATTAATTACTAAAAGGTCTTTCGCATTCAAATCACTTCCACTAGAAGCAGATGCGTCTAGATTTGTCGCTTTACCAGAAACATTTATATCGGCACCGCTGCTGGTTTCGGCAATTACATGTTTTGAGAACACTTCCACTTCAAGGTCAGCACCGCTACTACAATCTAATGTTAAGCGTTCGCTTTCTACGACTGAGTTTCCAATCACATCGGCACCGCTGCTGGCTTCAATGGTGTTTAATTCAGTATACGTTACATATATTTTTTTTGCTTTAGAACGACCAATATTTTCTTTAGTTCCTATTTTTAGTTTGCCGTCTATTATTTCAGTTTCAATAATAGCAAGTAGGTTTTCATCGGCTTCTACAACGATTTTTTCTTCGTCGCCTTTCGTTAAGAAAACATCTAAGCCTGCGCTTCCGCGTACAGCGGTAAATGATTCTGAGACAGGGCGTTCTTCGGTTACTACGTTACCGTTACCATTGGTCTGGCCAAGGTTGATATCAAATTGACAAGCAGTGCTTAAACCTGCTATCAAGACTAGTAAAATTACATGGATTGGTTTCATGATTGTATTGATTTATTGGTTATTGATTGAATCTGTTTCTATTGTTTTATTCTCTTGTGTTTTATTCTCTGCTGGATCATTATCATCATTGCTTTCATTAAAAACATCATTCACTTTCTGCTTCCACGTTTCTGAAGAAGTGTTATTTGTATCTTCCTCTAATTCTTCTTCCATTTCTGAATCTTCCTCAGAAAACTCTATTTCTTCCTCATCGACAATGTCTTCACAATCTAGACACTGTGTGCCATCGCGAAGTATCAATAACTTTTTCTCTTCATCACCATTGTTTAAAATATCTTCAAATCGAGAATCGTTTCTGTGATACGAATAGGTGTTTTTATCTGCGATTAAGACACTTCCTTCCGGCAAGTAAACTGTTACCTCAACCTCTTGATCGTGGAATTTATTTTCTGTTCCTGTAGTTAAAAAGCCATCTAAAAGTAAGACTCCATTCTCCATAGAATAATTATACTCAATGGCTTCGGCGTGTTTTTTTGCATCTAAAAAGCTTTTCCCTTCGGCTTTACGCTCAATCAATAATTTTCCAACAGAATCCTTAGTAGATCGAACGATTAACCGAATATCGTTGCTGTAGATAATACGTTCGTCATTTTCATTGTATTTCAGCTCTAATCCACCGTGACGATGTGTTTCATATTCATATTGACTGTCGGCACGCATCTTTAACTGCAACGTATCTCCTTTTTTAACGGGAAGGGCTGTTTCAGCAATATCTTCTCCGTCGTAGGCTCTTTGCGTAGCTTGCTTTATCCCTAAAATCCCCAATATGATCAATGATATAAACCAAACGATTAATAAAGTGATCTTCGCTTTTGTCCCTATCGACTTTAAGTTGTTGATTAACATTTTAAGTCCTAAAATGAATAGTACAAAAAATGGAATTCCAACTGCGAAAAGCGTTAATAGAGAAATGATCCATATGGGTGTACCAGTGGTGTCGAACATAGTTATGTACTCCATCACTTCGCCAGTACCCCAGAATCCTACGGTGCCTAACGTAAACAAACTAACGATAAGGCCGATCAAAGCACTTATTGATATAAGGATAAATAAAAGCCCTAAAAACTTCACAAAAATGGTGAATAGCGTCACGATTATTTTACCCACCGTATCAAAGAAGCCCGAAGTTCCTTTTTTTACTTTTTGGCCGTATTTATCGTAATCGGCATTTTTTACTTTATCGGCAACGGTGTCATAACCTTCCTTAAATTTCCGTTCTATGTTTGAAATATTAACGGGTTCGCCCGTCATTCTCAATTTATCTGAAGTGGTTACCGCTGCTGGAACCAATATCCAGAAGATGATGTACACGACAATAAATACTCCTTGTGAAAGAATCGTCAATATGATCCAAAGTAAACGAATCCAGATTGCATCGATACCCAAATAATGACCTAACCCAGAGGAAACCCCTGAGATAAATTTGTTGTCAATATCCCTGAACAATTGCTGTCTGGTCGATTTTCGGCGACGTGACGTTTTTTGCGTAGGTGGTACATCTTCAAACATTTCTTCATCAACCTGATAATCTTCCGGTTGTCCCATTACGGCTATTACCTCATCTAATTCTTTTAAAGAAATTACCTGAGCTTTCGTCTCGATTTTTTCTGAAAAAAGTTCAGCAATACGAGCTTCAATATCCCGCATAATTTCGTCACTTCCATTAGGATCGGTAAGCGATTTTTTAATAGCATCGAGGTATCTTGAAAGTTTCCCGAAGGCATCTTCATCTATATGAAAAAAGGTACCTGCTAAATTTATGTTTACTGTCTTTTTCATTTCGTAGTGTTTTCGCTGGTTACTCTGTGTACTGCCTGTTGCAGCTCGCTCCAGGTAGTATTCAATTCATTTAAAAATAGCTGTCCGGTTTCGGTCAGTTCATAATATTTACGTGGTGGTCCACTGGTGGATTCTTCCCATCGGTAGGAAAGTAATCCTGCGTTTTTTAATCGGGTAAGTAGCGGATAGATTGTTCCTTCTACTACCAGCATTTTTGCGTCTTTTAAGGTGTCTAGAATATCTGATGTATATGCCTCGCCATCTTTTAAAACGGAAAGGATACAATATTCCAAAACTCCTTTACGCATTTGCGCTTTTGTGTTTTCAATTTTCATCGGTCCTATTTACAATTAATAGCTTCATTTTCTGTGAACAATACTGCTTGTACGTTTTCAACGGTTTGCTGGCATTGTATCGATGTATTTATAGCTGTTTCGTTACGCTCTTTTTGCACCTCGGCGCCTAAAAAACTTAAAACTGCTGCTAATACGATGTTAACTAGTGTGCTCATTTTTTGATTGATTGATTTCTGAAACAGGTTCAGATGTTGGTTTTAAAAAAGGTATGCATAATGGGTATTTATATAATTTGCCTTTAGCGGCATACATAGTTGCGGTGATTACGGCGTACAGTTCTAATATGAATAAGCCGAAAAGTAACAATCCTGCAATTCCGAATAAAAGAATATATCCTGAAAGATTTCTAATTTCAGCAAAGCCAGGATTTCCTATGGTGTGCTCCATTGCTTCAATAAGTGAAATAAAATCTGCCGCAAAAATGACAAAGAATGGTAAGCATAATACTCCTATTCCTATTGAATATAACAAAACGCTTAACTGAAAATTTATCGCTCTCTTCCCGTGACTATCCACAAATGGTTTTTCTTTATGAATGGTCCAAAGTATCAACGGAGCTATAAAATTTGCAAATGGAAATAAATACTTTAAAAAGGTACTTAAATGAATTCCAGCTGCGATATTCTTTTGATTTTCAGCTTCTTTTTCAGATAGATTTGTAAAGGTTGTTGCCATTGCTCATTAATTTCTTATACAAATATATGTACAAAAAAAGGTATTATGTTACGCATAGTACTAAAATTTAACATAACTTTAAGAATTAGCACGGTTCCTTTTTTTGGTGTATATTCGCCTTAAAACCACTGAATATGCCACTTACACCTTCAAAGATCAATACTTTTTTATTTTTTAAATTACCTTCCGCTTGGTTTACGGGTGTTCGGGTTAAGAGTATAAATGAAACAACTTGCGTAACTTCAGTAAGGCATAAATGGATTAATCAGAACCCTTTTAAGTCTATGTTTTGGGCCGTGCAAGGAATGGCTGCCGAGTTGAGCACCGGTGCCATGGTCATGGCGACCATTAAAGAAAGTGATGAAAGAATTTCTATGCTGGTGGCCAATAATAAAGCTTCGTTTTCTAAAAAAGCAAAAGGTAGAATCAAGTTTACCTGTGAAGATGGAATTAAAGTAAAAGAAGCCATTCAAGCAGCTGTTAAAACTGGAGAAGGTCAAACCATCTGGATGAAATCTCAAGGTGTTGATAAAGCAGGAGATGTTGTTTCAACTTTTGAGTTTGAATGGACAGTTAAGGTGAAAAAGTAGCTACAGGTTTAAGGGTATCATTAAGTACAGAAACAAGAACACTTACTTCGACAAGCTCAGCACAGTTCGCTGCAAGAAACAAGAAACAAGACTTTCTTTAAAATACTTTATCGGTTTTTCTTACGAATACCATTGTAAAATACAGCTGTTGAAAAATAATACGCAACTAGTAGGATGTGATCCCCTATCGTCGAGATGACAAATCGTAGTCATTCCGAAGGAGGTACGACAAGGAATCACATTTTGAACTTCAGCCAAATTTTTTTTCAAAATTTCCATTTAAAATATAATTGCTAAAAAGGAATACGCAACTAGTAGAATGCGATTTCTCCTATCGTCGAAATGACTGAATAAAAAACGTCCCGAAGCATAATGCAACGGGACGTTTTGGTATTAACTAACAACTAAATTTACTCAACAACTATTTTAAATCTTACTTTGCTGTCTTCTACTTGCGCTTCTAATATATATAACCCACTTGATAGGTGTGATACATTAATCTGTGCTGAAGAAGTATGTATTGCATTGTCATAAACCAACTGTCCAGTTATGGAATAGATGGATATGCTGTCTATCGCAGATTTATATGATACGTTTACAACATCATTTACTGGGTTAGGATACAATTTAAATTGGTCCTTGTTAATGTCTGAAACACCCAATTCTTCATCTGTAGTGAATAAAACTGGTCCTGCCCAAGCACTTCCATTAGTACCACAAAATGCTTTTACATATACTTCATATTCAGTCATAGGAGTTAAATTCTCTAAAAGTACTTCCGTATCATTAGTAGGTGTCCCGGTATTTTCCCCTGGATATCCAGTTCCTGCTTCCTGTACAATATATTCGTATCCTCCTGTTGGTTCTGGGGTTGGTGCTGTCCAACTTACCATTGCCGTTGTTTCAGTAACATCGCTTACTGTAAAAATGGATGGGAAATTACATTCCGGAGAATCATCGTAAGCTGCAATCTTGAAAGTTCCGTAGTTCCCTACTCGACCCCACATACGTACCAAAACTTCGGTACCAGGTTCAAGGTTTGTAAGTTCAATGTAGTTAAAGAAACCTTCCCCTTGATCCGCACTACAGAATAAAGTTTCCAAGGCACCACATTCACCTTTATATGCTTGCAAACCAGTATCTGTTAAATAAGGATCGTTGTTGTTTTTGGTTTCTAGTTTCAAGTTTCCAGAATTTGGTACGGTCACAGTGTACCAAACATCTTTTCCTTTTTCCTCGAACTCAAGACCATCACAAATTACGATTGGGTCATTAGGATTTCTAGTAGCAGAAGTATTATCCCCAATTATAAAACTGGTTTCAAAATCTTCTCCAACGTTCAAATCGAAAGCATTTACACATTCGTCATTTCCTGGCGCCGGTGGTGATTGATACGCACATAAATCAAAATATAAAGGAATGGAACCAGCTGAACTTGAAACTGCTACGTAATAGATTTCCCCAGCAGTTAAGTCTACAGTTTGCAAATACGAGTCACATCCTTCTGTAATTTGGGTCATATTTCCGGGAGTACCAGAATAAACAGATACTGACGTTGGTGCACCACCATTGGTTACCGTCCTTTTAAAGGTATAGTTTGCTGTAGTACTTGGTACAAATGTGTACCAAACATCGTCTGTTTGAGGGGAACAAGCAGAATCGGTTGAATAGGTAGCCGATGCTGTATAACCGCTAACTGGATTGTCACAGTTTCTATCGGTTGACTCGGTTAACTCAAGTGCACCACTTGGCTCATCGTTTGTTGGTGTTTCTGGAAATTTAGATACACATAATGAAAATTGTGCTGTTGGTATTTCACTGGCAATACCGACAAAATATGTTTCTCCAGCATTTAACTCGATTGACGTAAAACGTGTACTACATCCCGAATTAATTGGCACTGGGTTAACAGATGAACCTTCATAAATATACATATTCATAGGGTCACCGTCAATTGCTTCAAGTCCAAAATAATATAGACCAGAAGTTTCAGGGGTGAATCGATACCATAAATCATTATAACCATCGTAATCTGGTGAAGTACATCCATATTCTTCAGACTGGGTAGCACCTTGATAGTCTCCTGTTATAGCATTATTACAGGTATAATCGTCTGATGCTGTTAAAACAGCCGCTGTTTCAGGTTCATCATTTAAGCCTTGAGGTTCATTATATTCATAGTTAAAATCATCCATATAAAGAAACTGCGAACCTCCTGTACCTGAATGTTGAGGCTTAAAGGCGATGTAATTGTGCCCTAAACTTGTATCATAACCTGAAAGGTCAATCGTAAACTCCGTCCACGTTTCGGCAATAATTGTAGATTGGTTTAACGAGGTATCATCAAGAACTACAAAAGTACTTGCATCCATAGGGTCTGCCATAGTTCCTACAATGATGTCTAAATCTGCCGTACTCGCAGCACTTTTGTTCATTTTAAAACGTATTTGTTTATCTATGTTTAAATCTGAAAACTCTGGTGTACTCACGATTAATCCTTCAGAATCTGAAGAACTAGAGATGAACATACGCATCATTAAACTTCCTTCTGAAGGCATAATATTTCCTTGTTCTTCGTATGTTCTAAAATCGCCCAATGTTATATCAAATACTGACCAACATGGCTTCAGTTCTTCCCCATCAACATTAGGGCCTTCAAAACCAAATTGATATTCAGCAACAAAACTGCTACAAGCCGATGTAAACTCATCTGAAGCAACCCAAGCCCCGAAGTCGTCTACATCACATTTTGCACGTACATACGCTTTATAGGCAGTGTTTTGATCTAAAGATACTGTGGTAGAAGTAGAAGCTATTTCAGTACCGCTAGTAGTAGCATCTGGTGCTGGCAACGAAGCTTCTTGCACTAAATACTCCCAAGCAGTTTCGTTAGATTCACTTGCTGTCCAAGAAATATCTGCAGAATCAAAATCTACATTCGATGCTGTTACCTCTGTAACTTCTAGACAAGAAGGTAAGTCTTCAACACAAACTGTATTAATCCATACCGTTTTGTTAACCTGACCACTGTGCTTAAAAGCAAAGTTATCGTGACCATTATCAGGTAGGGTAACTAAATACTCAGTATCTCTATCACTGGTAAGGGTTAGTGTTGTTATTTCAACAAAATTATCATTTTCATCCATCGTTCCTACTGCTAAAACATCTGGAGCATCTGGCGACGAACCTGCTGTAAAACGTAAACGATGAGCTCCATCGGTAGCAAAAGCTGAAACATCTGGTGAAATGGCGATAAGATCTCCAACAGTCGTACTAACCGCATACAACTCTAACATGTTTTTGCCTTGACCAAACTCATAGTCTATTTGAACATGCCCAGATGTATTTGGATCATCAATCGCACTCCAACAAATTGGCACTTCATCTTCTGGCATTCCAGCCCAATCTTCACAAAAATTATCTGTTAATGGGGCGCAATCTGTTCTCACAACGCCAGCAGATTTTATCCAAGCACCATAATCTCCGCCACCACAATCGGCACGAACATAAGCTTCGTATACGGTGTTAGAGTCAAGATCACTAACTGTAACTGAAGGGTTGGCATCGGTTGATGTATGAGCCGTTCCATTTGTAGACGGTTCTCCGCTTCCTTCTTCTTGTACAACATATTCCCAATTATCCTCACCAGAGCCGCTTTCTGTCCAAGCTAAGTCAATGGTTGTTTGCGTAGGGTTTGAAACTTCTACATCACTAATCTCTAAACAAGTAGGAATTGGCTCTAAACAAACACTGTCTATATTTACCTGATCAAACGTAGAGCCAAGATCATGTTTAAAAGCAAGGTACTCATTGGTCCCGGCAGGGATATTTACATTGAATTTTTCCCAGTCTGTAGTGGGTGTGATTGTTATAATTTCAGAAAAAGTCCCTGATCCATCATCTGTATCTATGGTACCAAGAACTAAACTGGAATCCCCGAAACCCTGAAGGAAAAATGTTAACCGATGGTTTCCGTCTGAAGCAGTCGCTTCCATTGGGGAAATAAATATAAGGTCTCCCGTAGTGGCATTACCACTATACATCCTAAAATATTTTCCAGGACTGGGCGCTGAGGGATTTGAAGTTACTCGCCCGTAGGAAGAAGTTCCATCTGTGGCATCAATCATGGTCCAGTCTGTTGGGACTTCTCCATTGTTATAGGTGTCAAAATTTTCCGATATGTCACATTGTGCATGCAGACTAAAGGAAGCTATGCAAATAGCAAAAATTAATGTAAATAATTGTTTCATCATAAAATGTTTTAAGTTTTCAATCTCGAATGTAAACCTAACCAATGATTACCTATATATAAAGGACTATATTTTTGATTTTAAGGAATTTTCACGAAATTTAAAAGAGAATATTTACTGTTAAATTTCTGAAAATTAAATCTTTACGCGTAAACTATTGCTTTTTTGAAGTATTTTCTATTTCTCGCTTTTTCTGAGCTATTTTTCGTCTTTTTTGAAGTATTTTGCTGATAATATACCCTAAAATTACAAGTAAAAGCAGTCCACAAATTATAAAAATATAGGTGTAGGTGTTCTTTTGATTTTCCCTTTTATCGAGATTTTCAGCGGCAAGATTATTGGCTACTTGATTGATAGATTTTTTTTCTTCATTCAACAGTTTTTCTTCTTCTTCAAAATAAAGCTTTGTATAGGTATTGTACTTTTCGTTATTTCCTGCCGCAGCATAATTTTCAGAAAGAGTTTTATACAACTCTGTTTTTAAGCCTGCATCGTTTATGTTCTTAACAGAAAGTAAGGCATCCTCTAACTTTTGTATTGCTAGTGAATGTTTTTTTTCTTTGGATAGTATTTTAGCCAAGCCCAATTTTGAATAAGCAATGTTTTTTACCGCATTAATTTTTGAAGCATACATAATGGCTTCGTTGTAATTTTGACGGGCGGCCTCATACTTTTCGAGTTGAAAATTACAATCACCAATGTTGTTTAACGTAATAGCCATGCTACTATTCATCAATTTTTTCTGCAAATTTTCACTGAACACTTCGGCGGCTTCAGTAAAGTTTGGCAATGCATATTCACAGCCCAAATTATCCCTTTTTATCAAACCTTTTACAAAAAGAATATTGCCCTGAATGTATTGAATGGAATCTGGCAAAGGGTGTTTTATGGATAGGTTATAGGCACGATCCAAATACTTTAAAGCACGGTTACTGAGCTTTAACCGTTGGTACTGGCCCCCAATAAAGCCCGATGCCCGTATTTGATCTGTATAGTTTTTATTTTTTTCAGCAATGGAATCTGCTTTTAGCGCATATTTTAAAACCTGATCATGGTCTTTGAGCACAGCATATGCATTGGCTACGGTCAATAAAGCTGAAACTTGCTGTGATGGATTGTTTTTTGATAGACTATACAGCTCCAAACCTCTTTCAACAGCTAGTTCTGGGTTACTGTATGCCAAAACATTGGCTTCTTGCCGCAGGCTGTCTACCAATGCTTTATTCTGTGCGCTTACTTTATGGCACAAAAAAACCAATGCAAATAGTAATAATCTAGGGAGTATATTGTTACGCAAAAGCATTTTTTTGGTAATATACTAAAAAGATTAAGACGCTACTTTATCATCTTTTTTTAAAAACGACACGAACTGTTTTGGCGTTATCCCCGTAATGGATTTAAAGACCACGGTAAAAGCACTATGGGAGGAAAAGCCGCTTTCTTCGGCCAAATAGCTTACTTTGTAATTAAGGTATTTTTTGTCTTCTTTCATTAACTGAATAATGTGGTTGATGCGCAATTCATTTATATAGGTATTAAAGTTTTTGTTTTTATGGGTATGGATTATTTCAGATATATATTTGGTATTGGTATTTAACTGCTTGGCCAACACGGGCAACGACATATTTTGATTGGTGTAGTTGGTCGTTGTTTCAAAATCTTCAAGCCGTTTCAGAATGGCATTTTCGGTTTCTTCAGGAATGGTAACACCCTTGGTTTCTACATTTTCTTCTCTAATAACTTTTTTAGGAGCTTCCAGTTTTTGTTTATTTTCAAGTTGCTTGATCACTTTTTCAAATTGTTGATATTGTTGATTTAGGTTTTTATTATAAAAATAATAGCCTATAAAAATTAATAATACCAACCCTACAATTGCTCCCGCAATTATGTAATAACTCTTTTTGTCACTAAGGATAGCCCCTTCTTGTTCAGCTTCTATATGAGAGATAATAGTATTGCGAATTCTTCTTTCTGAAGTTAAAACAGAAGCATTGAGCGTCGCGCTTTTTCTGTAATAGGTTTGATACGCTTCAATACTGTCCTGCGCCTTGAGTACTCTTGAAACATCGTTTAAAATAGCTGCACGTAGTGAGGTTTTTAAATAAGGAGCTTTTAAGCCTTTTTTAAAGTTTGTTTTGGCTTTTTCAAAATTGGATGTTGAAAACTGAATCTCCCCTATTCCTTTTAGGGTTTTGGCCTCGAGTGATGAACCCTCAAACCCTGATGTTTGTATAAGTTTTATACTTTTATTGAAGTAAAGGGAAGCAGAATCTATAGTCCTAGAAGCTAAATAGATATTGCCTTGCAACACATAGTTTTTTATTAAAAGCGCAGGTAGCTCTTTTTCAGCATTATGCAAAATGCTTTCTGAAGTCTTTGCCACCTCTTTTGCTTCCACAATACTGCCTTTAACAAGTAGGTTGTCAGCCTGTTCATAGCGTAAGGCGGCCTTGGCAATAATGAGCTCTTCATTTTCCGTTATCAAGCTAATTTGAGCAGCAGCTTTGTTCAAATACTTTTCAGAAATATCGTTAATTCCAGTACTACGACATTGTTGTGCAATTGAAATTAACAGTAAACTATTTAAAAAGTGGTCTTTCTTTGGGTCTACCAGTGTCTTTGCCTTAAAAAGATGTTCTATACTTTCAATATAATTTCCTTGCTTTTTTTCACTTTCTGAAAGCAAGTAAAAGGCTTCGGCTTTTTCAATATCCGTTTGTGCATTTTTAAGCAAATAATCCGCCACCCTTTTGGTTTGTGAAGGGTTTTTGTGAACTGTATTTAAGTTTTTTGAAAAAAGAAAGTCACTTTCGTCCATTTCCTGACCAAAAGCCACAGCCGAACTAAATATTAGAACAATAAAGAAGTATATAAATACCTTCATGAATTAAGAGATTAAACCCTACAAATATAAGTTTTTAGTACTTCTTGTAAGGTAAGTACTATTGTAAAAACCATAAAAAAACACCTAAACATTTTGCTTAGGTGTTTGATACTTTTTTAAAGGAATTGTTTATGCTTCTACTGTTTCTTCTGTTTCAATAGTTTGCAAATAGCGCTCAGCATCTAAAGCTGCCATACACCCGGTTCCAGCTGCTGTAACGGCTTGACGGTATTCTTTATCTTGCACATCACCACTGGCAAATACACCCGGTTTATTGGTCTTAGTACTCTTTCCTTTAGTGATTACATATCCCGTATCGTCCATATCCAACTGTCCTTTAAATATTTCAGTATTTGGTTTATGCCCTATTGCTATAAACAATCCGGTGATTTTAATCTCTTCTTTCTCACCTGTTTCATTATTAATCATTCGAAGTCCTTCTACCACTTGGTCTCCTAAAACCTCATCCACTTCGGTATTGTAACGCAGGTCTATGTTTTTTGTATTGGTAACCCGATGTTGCATCGCTTTTGATGCTTTCATATAATCTTTACGAACCAACATGGTTACTTTATTACATATATTGGCAAGGTAGGTAGCCTCTTCAGCAGCCGTATCGCCTCCACCAACAATTGCAACATCTTGTCCTTTATAGAAAAATCCGTCACACACAGCACAAGCTGAAACGCCACCGCCACGTAACTTCTGTTCACTTGGTAAGCCTAGGTATTTAGCAGTTGCACCTGTTGAAATAATTACAGTTTCTGCTTCTATTTGCTTTTTATTATCAACAGTTACTTTATGTACACCACCCACTTGATCACTAAAGTCTACGGCTGTAACCATACCAATGCGTACTTCGGTTCCAAAACGTTCTGCTTGTTTTTGTAACTGAACCATCATGGTAGGCCCGTCAATACCATCTGGATACCCAGGAAAGTTATCAACTTCGGTAGTAGTGGTTAATTGACCACCAGGTTCCATGCCTGTGTACATTACAGGTTTTAAATCTGCTCTTGATGCATATATCGCCGCTGTGTACCCTGCTGGCCCAGAACCGATAATCAAACATTTTATTTTTTCAATAGTATCTGCCATAATAGTTTATTTCAATGTTTTTCAGAATGTAAAAGTAGTAACTTTAGGTAGAACCTTACAAGGAAAGTTATTAAGAAAGGTTATTAGTTTATTAGTAATCCTTATTTCTATATTTAGGAAGAAAACGACCAGTTTGTTCCTTATAAATTCTATACTGTTCATATTTTTTGAGCATCCAATTTTCTTCGTTACTAGATTTATAATAAAAAACCACGCCCATAACCAATGTTAGAATAAATTTAAAGACGGAACCCACAAAAAGAGCATATGCAAGCATACTTATAAGGATTCCTGCATAAATGGGATGACGCACATACCGATATATGCCATTAAAGACCATAGGTTTGTCCTTTTTATGATGTATTCCACTTAAATCATCATTGAGGTTTAGTATGCCCAAGAATATAATAATAAAACCACATCCTACTAAAGAAAGTAAAATATAGTTTATCCACGAAGGAAACGAATAGGATACTACGTGAATATCAATAAAATATAAAGAAAAGAGTATAAACTGTATTATTAAGAATAGTACTTCTTTTTTCAAATTATGGAGCTCCTTATTGTTATATTAATAATAAAATCACCCAAAAATAATATAAATAAGGTGGTTTTTACAAAAAAAATTCTTTAATTATTTATTAAAAGTTGACTATTCTAAATCCAGAGTTGAACACTTTATACTAAAGCAGTAATTATTTTATTTTCAATTAATATACCTTAAAATTTCAAGATGGTTTTTGAAACCTTCTAAAACAAAAGGCCGCTCTTTATGAGCAGCCTTTCAACATATTAACCATTAAATTAATTAAAAAAATTACTCAATCTTCACTATTTTCTTAGTTGTAACTTTACCTTCAGTATCGATTATTTTAAGGAAATAAATTCCTTCAGCTATAGCTGAAACTGTAAGGGTAGTTTCTTTTTGAGCCAAGACGGGCTGTTGTTTTACTCTCATTCCTAATTGATTGAATAAAACGACATTACTTATGGAAACTTTCTTAGCTTCAATAGTTATTTCATCTACAGCAGGGATTGGATAGACGCTTATGTTGTTCTTTAATTGAGCTTCATTAGAAGCATTATTCAATAATAATTCATTTCTAAAAATGTAGGCTGAACCTGCACGGTCTATTTCATCACCTCCTGAGGCGTCGTGATCTTCCCACGGTGCTCCTGTAATTATTTGATCACCATATAGAGCGACACTCCAGCCATAGAAATCTTCTCCCGCTGTGTCATCACCCTGAATAACTTCTTCTTCAATCCAAGCCCCTTCGCTGTCCTTTTTGTAGAAATAAATCTCTCCGGGATCAAATCCATATGCGTGTGGCGCACTAACGACTGCATGTTCTTCTTTAATTTCTGTGCTCCATCCAAATTGTGCACTTTCAGTAGCAGGTGCGCCTGTTAACTTCTGTATTTCTTGCCACTCCCCAGAACTATCTTTTTCAAATATGTAGGCTGCCCCTGCTTCACCAGCTGTTCCATATGCACCAACAATTAACTGATCACCGTGCAGACTTACCGAGCTTCCGAAGAAAGACTCGCTTGTCGCATCTGATGCCATTACTTGCTGTGTGTATTCCCAAACACCTGAGGTGTTTTTCTCATATAAATACACAGAGCCCTTGCGATTGTCGGTTTCATTGGCTCCTATAGCCATTGTTTCGCCAGAAATAGAAACACCTATTCCGTAAGCTTCACCTCCTATTGGGCTAGGACTTGTTAATTTTTGTTTTTCGGTCCAAACACCTGCGTCTTTCTCAAAAATATAAGCGGCACCTGTCCAACCTAAATCTCCTGGCGCACCTCCTAGAATAATATTACCCTCTACATCTAACGATGTAGGGTTCATTCCTAATTTAGCATCGCCACTGTGGTCTGAAGCATGTAGTTTAACATCAAAATCCCAAGTGTCATCACCTGCATTAAAGTTATAGACATACAATGCACCAGCTCTTACAACACCGTCTACATCTCCTCTACCGGAAGCAACTACTAAGTAGTCTTCCCCGAATTTTGAAGCTCCGCCAAATTCAGCCATTTCAAAAGCATCGAAAGCAGTTAACTTTTGAGCATCGCTCCAAGTACCTTCGCTATCCTTTTTATAAATATATGCCGCTCCAGCCGCTATATTTTCACGAGAAGCACCTACAATAGCAAAATTATCTTTAATATCTACTGAAGTACCATATTCTGCACGACCCTCTCGGTCTTGGCTTACTACTTTAGCAGTTTGAGTAAATTGTGCGCTTGCAGTTAGTGATCCTAGAAGGCACACTGCTCCCAAAATGGATATGTTTATTACATTCGTTTTCATAATAGTATGAGTATTTAATTAGTTGAAATATTTACCCTTTATTATTCTTAATAATTCGTTTAGAGTACGTCCCCTCTGAAGTTTTCACTTTAACTACATAAACTCCATTAGCCAATGCACTTATATTAACCGGTTGATTAACATTTGAGGTCTTTTGAACTCTTTGACCCGCCATATTATATACTGCTACTTCTTCTACACTATCATAGCTTTCCACTGAAAATGAATCTGTAGCAGGGTTAGGATATACTACAACTGCTTTGTTTTCTATTATTTCAGAAGTTACTGATAAGGTAGTAAGGTCTATATTGTATCGTATTAACCCCATATCTTGTACTCCTAAGTAAACATCTGCCTCATTTTCAGCAAATGTGAAAGCAGACGTTTCAGTAACAGGGTAGTTAAGCGTTTCTGGGGTTATTTCTTCCCAGGTTTCGCCCATATCTTTACTGAAGAGGATTTTTGCTTTTGCTTCCGGTAGCGGAACGTTGAAGCCGTCGGAATAATGAGTTACTGCAACAATAGCGTCTTCGGTTACAGTAGAAAAAGCCACATCATTTGTAAATTCTGAAGAAATAAGGTTCCAAGAATCCCCTTTATCTTCAGATAAGTAAATACCATTTGTTGTAGCTAACATTAATTGATTAGCATTTAAAGGGTTTTGCTCAATATCTAAGATTAAATCATCTCTAGACACTAAGTCTTCTAATCCTGCTACGGCAAGTTCCCATATGGCACCATCATTAGTCGACTTGTAAAAACTTACATCTTGAGTTATATAAATAGTGGTTTCGTCTTCACGATCTACTTGTACAGCTGTTACCACTTCTCCTGTTTGAGGTACTGGAACATTAGTATCCACTATATTTTCCATATCAGTAAGATCTACTTTGTGTGCTTCAATTCCTGTAGATAACCAGCTAATATTTGGATTTGTTACTGAAGTAGACACATCTTCTAGAATTAAAAAGAACATTGAACTAGTGATTAATTTTGTATCGGCTCCGTGCTCTGCACTTACATTTAAATATGAAGTATTAACTACTCTATTATTTGTAAATACACGACCAGGAACTACTGGGTCTGCAAATACTTTTAATGGAGAGCCAAAGTTTTGATCTAGCGGCTGTAAACCATATTCTTGCTCGGTATCGGTTTCAAGGTTCTTATGAATGTATCCTGAACGCAAACCGTAATACACGTGGTTTTCATTTTCTGAAGTAAAAGAGGCTACTGTCCCTGAGGAGTTAATGAAAGGATTTTCCAATTTGGTTAGCGTAGCCCCTCCATCTTCAGATAAAAATGGATAGTAATTTGCACTAATGAGTACTTCACGGGAAACAAATGGATTGTATGAAGCTGTCAAGCCATAGTAGTAATCTTCTGGATCTATCTCTGTATACACATAGTTTTGCCAAGTAACACCGTTATCTGAAGAAACGACAATTTCATTTTCTTCAAGCACCATAATTTCATTTGTATTTGCACTATTAAATGTGATGTCGTTAATATTGTCTTGCGACATGGTCGTCCAAGTAATAGGAACGATATTCCAAGTTTCACCTCCATCGTTTGAGCGGTATAGGTTTTCTACATGAGTATCGTACCCATATCCTGTACCTAATAAAATATCATCTGAATCGTCTGGGTTAAATGCAATAGGATCGTACATATTTCCTGGTATTTTATGCTCCCAAGTTTGTCCGGCATCAGTAGACACAAATAATCCTCCTATCACTCTTGAGGTAGATCCCCCTCGCATTAAGAAAAGCTTTTCCCCATTTGCTGGTGAAATGGCTACATTGTTAATAGCTACATTATCAGTTGACGGGCTGTAATATACCGGAAACCAATCTCCGCCACCATTACTTGTATAAAATACCTCATGAGTATATGCACCCCCTAAAGAATATGTGGTATGTATAAGTGCAATGTCATTATTAGACTCTAAGATATCATACGATTCTATCAAGATGTCTGTCTCAAAAGAATTAGGAGGGGAATACGTTCTTGTAATTGTTTCGGTTGCAAGATCAAACAAGGCAATAGCATTGTACTCGGTTCCTTCTGCTGAAATATTAAAACTTAAGGTCGTTCCATCATTTATAAGCCTAAGGTCTTTAATTCTTGCATATTCATCTATAGGCTCGGCATATAAAATATCCCATGACTCGCCACCATCTGGAGAAGTAACAATATGGTTTGCAACAGTACGAGCATAAATAACATCTTCTTGTGTTTCACTATAGGTTACATCGAATAGTTGTCCGTAATCTTTTGCTCCTTCCAATTCAACTTGGGCAATACTGTTTTGAATTATTAAGATGTAAAAGAAAAGTAGTAATAGGGTAGTTCGTTTTTTCATTATATCTATTTTGAGATTATGTGATAAATATAGATACAAGAGGCGGTTTGCAGCCTAATTAGACCGTGACATTTCGTGACACAATCACTTTATTAGCGTGACATGCAGCCTAAACCCTTGATAAATAAGCATGGAGCGTGGTGTTAAGTGGAAGGTCTATTTTTTTGGAAATTCGTTCTTTTCGTTTTCTACAAGACTGTGGGGTGATGTTTAAGAGCGATGCGATTTCTTTATTACTCAAATTCATGTATAAATATGTGATAAAACGAATGTCACTCGGAGTCAGTTTTGGATGTTTGCTTCGTAACCTATCTAGAAAACCTTGATTAATCTCTTCAAAGTGGGTAAAAAAGCTATCCCATTGGGTGTCTTTTTTTAAATGTTTTTTTAGTTCGTTTATCTGTTTTTTCAATTGAGGGTTATCGGCAATTTCGGTATGCTTAGATAATGACTGAACCACTTCTTCTATTAAATCATTTTTACTGGATAAGTACAATGCTTTTGCTGTGAGCTTTCTGTTCTTTACTTCCAGCTCATTTTTGAGTCGTTCTTGTTCTAATGATGCCAACGCTTCTTTTTCACGCAACTGCTTCTCTATAACTAAGTGGTCACTTTTCTCTTTTGCCAGTTCTAGCTCTACAATCTTTTTACGTTGTTTGTGTTTTACCGAATTGCTTCTATACACCCAAATTATAAAGCCCATACATAACACGGCAATACCTATAATACTATAGAAGAAACGCCGTTCTTGCTTTAAAACTTCTTTGCTTTCAGAAAGTTCGTGTTGGTAGTTTTGAAGTTGAAATTTTACTTTTTCATTTTCAAACAACTTTCGGTTTCTTATTGTATTTAAAGAATCGGCAGCGATGATTACAGAATCTTTATAGGCGATTGCCTTCTCAAAATCACCTGTTTTGCCATATAACTCGGATAGGTAATCATAAACCTCCGTTTGGTTTTCCAAGCCTTTTTGAACTTGACGAGCTTCTAATGTATAGCCTAATGCTTTTGATAACTGGTTGCGTGCTTCGTTAATTTGAGCCAATACCAGCAGAATAAATACTCTATTCTCTAGTTGTGATACTCCTTGTAATTCGGGCAATAAGCTTAAGGCTATTTTTTCAGCTTTGGTATATTGTTCTTTGAGCAAGAACATTTCAGCCTGTGCCATTTTACCCTGTAGCAATACATTGGGGGTGTCTTTTAAAAGAGGTAATGCTTCATCTATATAATATTGAGCCGAATCTACCTCCTTCATTTTGTTAGAGACCAATGCTAGGTTTACAGCATAGTACCCTACTTTCACCTCATCCTTTACTTGTTTCGCTTTTTCGTAAGCCTTAAAAAAGTATTTTTTTGCTTGAGAGCGTTCTTCTTCTTGAAAATAGAGAATTCCTATATTGTTGAGTACGGTCATTTCTTGACGTGAACCCAAATGTTCAATTGCTATTTCGTAGGCTTCTAAATAATGCTGAAGTGCTTCACCATAATCTGAGAGTAAGTAATAGTTTGAACCTATATTAAGTGTGGCTCTAAACGCCTGCTCATACCATTGTTTTTTTTGAGCCATTGCTTGAGTTTCTACCAAAAGCTCTAATGATTGAGTATGTTTTTTTTCAAACATTAATTCAATCCCTTCTTCAATACGATCGTCTGCTTGCGTAGAAGTTTCTATTTGTGCAAGACCACCTATGGAAGACACTATAAACATAAGCACTATGAGGAAACGTGCGGGTATAAGCATGTGTATCTAACCTTTTTTAAAAGGCTAAAAATAGTTAAAAGTTAGCGGTTTTACATCTTCAACTATAACCCACTCACTTTAAGCACTTACTTCCCTGCTTTATATGTTTTTCGGATAGTATCGCTAGTATATTACGCTTCTTGAAGCCAAGAAATAGCTTTATCCCGCTCATTAGGCTCAAAGCCTTCTCCTTTTATACCCGGCATAATGGCACCCATTACATCGGCAGAATCTTCTAACCATTCTTTTTTAGATACAATAGCTACCGCTTTTATAGCACCCCAATAATTAAACCCTACTTTTAGGTCTTCCCACATGGCATTAACGGTAGGCCATTTAAACTCTTGGTAGTCTACAAACAGTTTAATTTTATTATACTTTTGTTTGTGTTGTTCTAATACCGGATTTATACGGTCATAATCTTCTTTTGTCACTTTACCAGAGACTACTATTCCTAATATATCATCTGGAAGATCATTAATTATCGTAAACATAGTCGTATATTTTTTTGTTAGGCCACTTAAAATTACGCACACACCTAGTTATCAGCAATTTTCATGTCATAAAATACTATTAAAGAATCGTGAAATTTTTCTTATTCTGAAAAGATATTAATAGAAAAACCCTCACGTACAGTGTGAGGGTCTTCTTGAGTACTAACCATTAACTAAACCTAATTACCTTATTTTTTGAGTACTCGTTTTACAAAGTAATTGCCTTCAACATTTTTAATTTTTACAAAATATACACCACTATCTAATTGGGTGATGTTGATTTGCTTTTCAGATGAAGGCTTCATTACTTGCTGCCCTAAATTATTATAGATAGCTACTGAAGTAACTGTACCGTCATTCTCTTTAATATTAATTGTATTGGTTGCCGGATTTGGATACACAACAAATGGGTTGCTGCTTTCTTCCAAAGCTGGAGTACCTAATTCTGTTAGGTCTATTGTGTACTTAATTAAGCCCAAATCAAAAGTAGCTATGTAAGCATCTACGCTTTCTTCATGAAACTTATAGGCCATACTCGCAGAACCAGCATGGGCAAACTCTTCAAAAGGCACATCTTCCCAAGTTTCACCATTGTCTTTTGTATAAACCATTTTACTTTGTATTCCATTATTTGAATGAATGGATGCTACGGCATGCTGATCGTTTACTGTTGAATAATCTACTTTACGTATGTTATTACCATCATAGGCTTTGGTCCAGTTTTCTGCATTGTCACGTGTTGTGTAAATGCCATTACTAGCCGTAAGGTTAAATTCGCCTTTATGGAATGGGCTTTTTTCAATATCAAAAATAATATCGGTGGATGGGTTGATATTAAGTCCGTTACTTTTTTCTTCCCAAGTATCGCCACCGTCTTCTGAACGGTATACGTGAGCACCAACAGTTATATAGACAGTATCTGAATTGGTTTCATCTATATAGACATCTGTTAGTATATTCGCTTCCGGTAAATTGATGGTAGTTACTTCTGGATTGTTAGGGTCTGTAAAGTCGATAATCCTTCCGCCTTGATTTAAAAAGGAAACCCAGATTATATTCGGGTTTGTTGGATCGGTTGTCAAACTTATTAACTGGTCATTAAAATTACTATACAAAAAAGTATAGCTTTCCCCATGATTGTCACTTACGTTTAATGAAGCGCCTGTAAACGTACTTTTATATTTGTATACTCGGCCGGTGGTCAACTTATCCACAAAATAAACTGGGGCATCAAACCCAAATACCAGATTTAACGGCTGAACATCATAAGCGTTTACCGTACCTGTAGAAAGGTTTTCGTGAACCAGCCCTCTTTGCACTCCATGATACAAGTGATCGTCTGTACCAGAATGATAGGCCGCCATAATAGTGAAGTAGAATGGGTTGTATACCCTACTGAATGTTTCTCCTCCGTCATCAGATTTAATTGGGTGGTAGTCTGCGTTTACAAAGAGTTCGCCATTTTCAAAAGGGCTGAAGGATAAGTTAATACCATAATAATAGCCTTCGAGGTTATCGAGTGGATATACTGTTTTTTCCCAAGTATCCCAATCATCATGAGTTATTACCACTTCGTTTTCTTCTAAAAGAATAATATTATCCATATCTAAAGGATTATAGGCAATAGCAGTTATATTATCTAATACACCTTCTTCCCAAGTAATAGGAATTATATTCCAGGTATCACCACCGTCTGTACTACGATATAAATTTTCTTCATGACCGTTATTTTCGTCCCCAATAAATGTCCCTACTAAAATTGTATCGGCATCATCTGGTTTAAAGGTGATTACTTTATAGTTATTCCCTGGTATTTTTTCTTCCCAAGTTGTTCCTGCGTTTTCAGAAATCAACAAGCCGCCTTCTTCGGTATTGGGACTTGCCCCTCTGGCTATGAATAGTTTTTCGGGATCGTTAGGGCTAATGGCTACATTATTAGGGAAAATACCATTGTTGTTTTCAGTGTAATATACCATTTCCCAAGTATCCCCACCATCTGCTGTGTAATACACTTTTGCGTATCCGGAAAATCCTATTTTATAAGCTTGGTGCACTAATGCAACATCTGGATCATTTTCATGGACAGCATACGAGTTGATCCATACCTTATCTGAATCTGAAGTAATAGGCGGTGTATATTGATTGATTATTTCATCTTGATCAATATCATACAAATACACTGCATTTTTAGTTAATGTAGCAGAGTATTGTGCTGAAAAGCTCAATGTATTATCGGGAAGTAGTTTTAGGTTGTTTAAATGCACACCATTTTCGGAGAAACTATATAATACTTCCCAAGTTTCTCCTTTGTCGTTGGATTGCATAATGTGGCTCCCAAGTGTAACAGCATATAATCTGTTTTCAATGGTAGGATGGTATATAATGTCATACATGCGTCCATACTCCTCAGAGCCTTCATAAGTAATTTCTGTTTGTGCGGACATCTCGGCACTTACTAACATACCTATGAGTGTAAAAAAAATAAGTAGTTGTTTCATAATATATTCTATGGTTTTTAATTTATTGAGCCAAATGTTTAAAAAAAACACAGCTCTTCAAAAAAACCAATATGAAATAGTGTGACATGTTTGAGCAAAAATGTGATGCCCTTTTTAAATAGTTGATAAGTAGTCATATAGCTTAGAGCTATCTGCTAAATTCATTTTTTTGGAAATCCGCTCTTTACGCTTTCTACATGCTCCTGCAGTAATACTTAGGATGGCTGCAATTTCTTTTGTGGTAAGATTCATATAGACATAAGAGATAAACCGGAGGTCGTTTGCATTTAATTCTGGGTGCTTTTCTTTTACATCACTTAAAAACCCTTGATTTACTTCTTCAAAGTGTTTAATAAAGTCTTCCCATTCGTTATCGGACTTGATAAGCCCTTTTAACTTTCTTATGTAGGCTCTTAATTTACTTTCCTGTTCTAAACCCTGAGATTCTTCAAGATTTTCTACTATCGAAGCGAGTAACTCGTTTCGTTCTATAAGGTGTAGGGCTTTAGCCGATAGTTTTCGGTTACGTGATTCTATTTCATTTTTAAGGCGTTCTTCTTCTAATAATGCCCTTGCTTCTTCTTCTTTTAGCTTTTTTTCAAGCAACAGTTTATCACTTTTTTCTTTTTCCAGTTCTAAGGTCATTACTTCTTGACTACGCGAATGAATTATTTTTCGTTGTTTGCCTTTTATGTAGCTGTTACGTAGTGTCCAGGCGATTAAAAGTATAATTATAATTGCCGCAGTTAGTACTATATAAAATACTTTTCTTTCAGATTGTAGTAGTTTTTGATTTTCAAATAATTGATTACGATAGTTTTGTATTTCAAACTTCACCCTATTGGTTTCAAAAAGTCGGCCATTCTTTATTTCATTCAGTTGTTTAATTGCTTCTGTAGCAGAATCTTTTACTGCAAGAGCTTGTTCTAAATCGCCGGCTTTTCTATGTATGCTTGATAGATGTTGAAATGCATTTAATCTATCTTCAACATTACTTGAGTGTTGTAGTATGGTGTTTGAATAATTGCGAGCAGCAGCTATATTGTTTTCATTATAAGCAATTTCAGAAAGTAACTGCAGCGCAACTATTTGTGATTCTTCTAATTTTTCAATTTTTGAAGTAGGCACCAATGGCTCTAAAATAGTTTTTGCTTCTCGATTCGCCTCTTTTAACTTGAGGTTCTCTGCTTTTCCTAGGTAAGCTTTTTGTACAATATCTGGTAAACTTTGAAGTAACGGGATAGCTTTATCAAAATATTTCTCAGCCTTGTCCAGTTCTTCCTTTTTATTTGCTACCAATCCTAAGTTAACAGCATAAAATCCAATTTTTGTAGAGTCTTCTCGCTCTAAAGCAATTTCATAGGCCTTGGTAAAGTATTCTTCGGCCTTGTCCATCTTCTCTTCTTTCATATACAAGATGGCTATATTGTTAAGTACAATCATTTCATACTTTGCGTCCAATTCTTTTATAGCAATAGTATATGCCTCTAAATAGTTGTCTAACGCTTCCCCATAGTCAAGCATGGAATAATAATTAGCACCTATATTATTAATGGCCAAAAACTGTTGTTTATCCCAATTGTTATCTCGTGCCATAGATTGAGCTTTCACCAGTAGCTCAAGAGATTGTGTATGCTTTTTTTCAAGCATAAGGTTAACTCCTTTTCTAATAAGACTATCGCAAGTAGCTAGATTGTTTTCTTGTGCAACACTAGACAAAGGGGCCCATAACAATATGAGTAACCATACAAAAGGTTGTTTGTTCATTCAGTTTGCTTTAAAAGGCAAAATTAACTATAAAGATTTTGTTTTTATAACACCAAGACCGTGTGGCATATTGTTATAGATAAACACGAATTTGTTACTATTGATACGTGTAGGAAAATATTCTCAAGTACGACGGGGTTTAAACCCTCAAAATTCTTTACTTTTATTTCTTTCAAGACCTAAATAATCCCCTACCTTTTTTTAGTGATTTTTGGTGCCTCATTACTTAATGTACGTAACCTATTTATTTAAACATTAAATAGTATGAACGATTTACAAGTAATTAGTCAATAAATAATAACTAAATCTAAAAATTATGAAACAGGTAAGCGCACTTTTACTTACCCTAACACTATTAGTATGTTGCTGTAGTGGTGTATGGGCACAAGAGATGAAAGTAAAAAAACACGAGAACCCTGAATGGGTACGCATTGCATATGTGAAGTTTAAACCCATGATGAAAGACAAAGCAAAAAGCATTATCAATGATTATTTTATGAAAGCAGGTCAAAACAGTGGTACACAACAACCCATGTCATTCGATTTAGCTTCTGGCGAGTATGATATGATTGTTGTTTTCCCATTAGAAAAAGGAATAGAAACCTTGAACTATGAAATGACCGAAGATGATGTAAAGTGGATGGGTGAAATGAGTAAGCTTACCGGCGGACCTGATAAGGCCATGGCTAAGATGCAAGAATTTTATTCCTATGTAGCTAAAATGGATAGTGATATTGCTATGAAAGAGTAACACTCCATATTTATTAATTTAGTGAAAAAACAGGCTGTCGAATTGTATTCGCGGCCTGTTTTGTTTTATGTAAACACTCAATCTTTTCGAAATCTTCACCATATATTTTAAGTTGTATTTTAAACTAACTTACAGTATATTAGCTACCTTCCCTAAAAATAGTATTACTTTCAAGGCCCATTTATGGAAAGCCAAATAATGTAGTTACTAGCAGAATTAAAGTTGATATGAACAATTTGTAAATAGTTTAAAAGAAACAATCAAAATGAAAGTATCAGGTAAATCCATAAGAACATTTATTGGCTCTAAAAACTATACTATTTCTAGAAAATTTTATTCGGAATTAGGATTTAAAGAATTTGTCACGTCTGATAAAATGTCGTACTTCTATTTAGATAGGTTCGGGTTTTATTTGCAAGATTACTATGTAAAAGATTGGGTTGAAAACTCAATGATTTTCCTCGAAGTGAACAATCTGGAAAGCACCCTAAAACACATACAAAGTTTAAAATTGACTGAAAAGTATAAAAATGTAAGATTGTCTGAAATAGTTCGTAACGAATGGGGAAACGAATTCTTTCTTCATGATCCTAGTGGGATTTTATGGCATTTTGGAATATTTAAAGACCGATAGAATATAGTTATCACAGACTTTACGAGTGGTTTGCTTGTATTTACTAGGGTAGAAAAAAAATTAATTTAGGTATATTTATAAAAGAAGATAAACGTGGACATTAAAAATTCAAAGTTGTGATAATTTGAAAATGTAATATCTTTTTACAGGCAACGGTTCATATTCAAAAACACTGTGCTGCATTCTGATAAAATAAATATTTAAAAATTGAAAAAAATTAGTGGCGACAGGATTGTAAGTGTATCTGCTATAATAGTTAGCATCGGAACCTTGTTGTTAATAATTTACCAAACGAGCTTAACACAAAAATTAAAAGTAGAATTGAAGGGCTATTAATTGAAGTAAATTCGGAAATATTTTTTGTTTTATGCCTTTCAGTCATAGTCAAACAAACATAAAAGTCGCTAAATTTTGTAATATTGGTTAAATAGTATTTGCAATTAAAACACGATAATTTATGAAACTTACAATATTCACACTACTGATATGCTTCCCATTTTTAGCCATGGGACAAACCGATGATCCTATTAACAATAACGAACACAACCATTTACCTCCAGAAACAAGTTTGGAAAAAAGTGTCATTTGGAAAACAACGAACGACATAGATAGGAAAATAAACACCACGCTTCTACAAGATATGCCGTATAAACAATTTTCATTAAATTATAACACCCCTAAAACCTACAACCTATCTCCTATATCACAACAGAAAAAGAAGGCTACACTACTTAACACACAAAAACCTAATAGACGTTTAACCAAATTAAAGCCTATAAATTATTTTCATGGGCAATTTAAAACAAGTAACTGAAAAAGTATTTTCAAAAACGTGAAACTTAAACCATGAAAAAGTTACTTGTATTTCTTATTGTTACCTGCTTTTCATTCTCAATCCATGCGCAAAGTATTATTGGTGCATGGGAAACTACTTCAACTTCTGAAAATGGAGCCCCATTAAAAAGTGTTATTATTTTTGCAGATGGCTACCAAGCAATGGCCACATATAACGCTGATACTGGTAAATTCATTAACACTAATGGCGGTACCTGGAAATTGGAAGGCGATGTGATGAACAAAAAAATAGAATTTGATACAGAAAATCCTGATCGCGTAGGCTCTAAAGAAAGTTTTACAGTGCAAATTACAGACGATGAAATTGAAATTGTTGACCTTGAACAAAAATTTAAAAGAATTGACAACGGTTTGCCTGGAAAATTGCAAGGTGCTTGGTTAATGTCCGGCAGAATTAGAGACGGTGAAACACAATTACGCGACACAAATAGACCAAGAAAAACGATGAAAATTTTATCGGGCACTAGATTCCAATGGATAGCATATAATACGGAAACCAAGCAGTTTATGGGAACTGGCGGCGGGACGTACACAACCAAGGATGGTAAGTATACCGAAAATATTAATTTCTTCTCAAGAGATGATTCTAAAGCAGGACTTAGCCTACAATTTAATTATGAGCTTATTGATGGTCAATGGCACCACTCCGGTTTATCAAGTAAGGGAGATCCAATTCATGAAATATGGAGTGTTAGGGAATAACCTCATTCAGGAGTCATATCTAAGCAAAAAACTATAAATAATCAGCTTTTTAATTCATCAACCTTAGTGAGTTACACTTGTATTGATGTTTAATGAGTAAACCTCCATTACAACCCATCTCACACTATATTTTCTGTATTCACCTTTACTGCTTCACATTTAAAAAATAGCTTCGGCAAGTAAAAGTTTTCTTTCGGACAGTAAAACAACCTGTTCGTCCTAACCTATTTGTTTTCAGTGAGTTTATGTCGTTACTTCGGGGAACGATTAAACTCAATCCACTTAAATCAATAAAGTCATGAAAACGTTTACTAGCAAATTTTCTTTCCCAAAAAAAAGAAACATGAATCGCTGCTTTTTAGTATTAGCAACTTTGTTTTTTATTTCGTTTACAGTGTATTCGCAACAATGGAACCCTTTAGACCCTAGCAACATTGCCCAATTTAAACCCACCAAACAAAGTAGCGTACATGATGGTGGAGCTGCAAACCGTGCGGTAGATGGCAATACTAATGGTAATTGGGGGGCTGTCTCTGTAACACATACACAAGGAGAGGAAAACCCATGGTGGGAGGTTAATCTTTTGGCAGCTTATGAAATTTCTTCAATCACTATTTATAACCGAACAGATGGCTATTCAGACAGGCTTAAAAATTTTACTATTAGAGTGTCAAGCCAACCCTTCAATGGAAATTATGGAGGCGAAGTGTTTGCAACTGAAAGCCAATGGTTTCAAAATAGCAAATCGTACTCTGGCAATGTAACCGGACAATATATCCGTATTCATTTAAACGGTCGTGATGCTCTCAGTTTAGCTGAAGTTGTAGTAAGAGGTAAACCCGTTTTAGAGCTTCGTGAAGGAGAATGGACAACTCCTGCTATTGGCAAAAACGACAACTTAGCCTTAGGTAAAAGCACAAGACAATCCAGCACGCATAACTTTGGTGTTTCAAGTAGAGCAAATGACGGTGTTACTGAGGGCCACTGGGCTGAGGGCTCGGTTACGCACACTCAGGGAGAGCCACGTCCTTTTTGGGAGGTAGATTTAGGTAAAAAGTTTTTAATAGATGAAGTTGCCCTTTATAATAGAACCGACTGTTGTAGCGATAGATTAAATAATTTTGATATATGGGTTAGTAATAGACCAAAAGATCAAACTACGGGAAGATTAAAACCTTTTGCTGAAGAACCTAAAAACTTTCTTCCTGAACGAAATAAGTCGTACACGGGCAAAAAGGTTGGACGATATGTCAGGGTGCAACTTAAAGATGCTAACGCCCTAAGTCTAGCCGAAGTAAAAGTATTTGGAACCGAAATTGGCGATTTAAGTGAAGGCGAAGCAGAATCTAACGTAATGTACAAGGTAAGTATATTTAGAAATGTACAACCTATGGAGAGTTCCATAAAGTCGTCTGTTACCACAAGTATTTCTGAGGGTATGAATTTTAGGCGTACCGTTAAAAAAGAGGACGAAACCCATTGGTCCTTATCTACTACTGCAAAAGCCGCACTCAATTATGCAATTGTATCTTTTGAGCTATCAGTAACAGCTGGTGGTGGTGGAAGAACAACAAATAGTGAAGAAAATTCACAAGGCAACAATATTACACAATCTTCAGAGCAAAGCACAGAAATTACCCAAACTGTTCCTGGTGGTTGTACACGCTATGAATTCCACAAGTTCATAATTAATCAATCTCCCGTAAACTATAAGTTTAACAAACAAAACTATTCTTGGTTTAGGATTAACGATAAGGCTAAACCAGTGGGAGATATTACAGTGATGGTCTTTCCCAATGATGTAAAACCCGATTTAAAAGCGTCAGACGATAACTGGGTAATTGCTTCCAACTATGAAAAAGTACTTCAAAGCCACCCAAATTATGTTCAAACAGAATAATCAATAATGATAACCAATTAAAAACAATCAAAACATGAAAAACATATTCCTTTTAGGACTTGCAATAGTCCTTATCACAAGCTGCGAAAGCAATATAAAACAACGCTACACACAGCAATCAACCGAAATTGAAAGCTATAAAAAAGTGATTTCAGATTATGAAAACCAAAACTGGGAAGCAATGGCCAGCCACTATGCCGATACGGCAAAAATAATGAACAATGTTACCGAAAAAAATGCCAAAACCATTGCCGAAGAGATGAAAACGGGCAAAGAAGATGCTTCTCTTTTTTCCAGTTGGGATTATCTGGACGGGGAATCTGAGTACGAAATGGTAACAACAGACAAAGGCCAAACCTGGGTAAATTTTTGGGGGCTTTGGGAAGGTACCCTAAAGTCGAATAACAAAACCTATTCCATTCCCGTACACATAACCGCCCGTTTTGTGGATGGTAAAATTGTAAGGGAGTTGGGCTATTGGGATCTATCCAAAATCATGTTGGATATGCAGGAAATTCAAATGAAGGAAATGGAAGAAGCGGCCATGGATGAAGCGTCAAAACCTGAAAGTGAAGAATAAAATAAAACCCACAGTTTTAGAAACTGGTGAAACCATTTAATCTCAAAATTATGAAAACAGCAGGAATAATAGGTGGATCGGGCTTTATAGGAAGCCACATTACCAAGAAATTTTTGGAAAAAGGTTTCAACGTAAAAGTATCGGTAACCGATATAAAAAAGAGTGAAAAATACGAGCATTTGTTCAACTTGAAAAATTCAGATAACCTAAATATAAGTCCGTTGCGGGTTGAAGAAATTATTGCATTAAAAGATTTTGTGAGCGATTGTGAGCTAGTGGTTCACAGCGGCACACCATTTCAGTTAGATGTTAAGGATCCTAATACTGAACTTTTTGATCCCACCATCAAAGGAACTGAAAATTTTCTTGAAGCGGTTAGCGAAGCACCAACTATAGAAAAAGTAATTTTTATAGCTTCGGTGGCCGCTTGGAATACAAACTTTCCCATGCCTGCCGGCACAAAAAGTGTAACCGATTCTTTTGATGAAACAGAAAAGCGCTTTACGAGCCCGGAGAGTCATCCATATGCACAAGCTAAATTTATCGCCAACCAAACCGTAGAAACGTTTATTAAAAAACATCCGTCTTTACATTTCGAGATTACATCGGTTTCGCCAGTTGCCGTTATGGGAAATTCATTGAGCAACCGGAAAGATTCCACCTCAACAGGTTTACAGTTTTTAATAAAAAACAAACTTGCTCCAGACGAATTCACAAAAGCACTTTACGATAACGATGTCCCTTTTGCAATTGTCGATGTAGAAGATGTAGCTAATGCTGTTTTTAAAGCGGCTACTACAAACGGACTACATGGCAAAGATTATTTACTAAGCAGCGAGACTTACAAAGTATCAGACGTGCACGCCATGTTAAACCAAAAACAACCAAAAAATAAACCAAATATTATTTATAAAAACAATTTAGCAATGAACGATTTAGGAGTTCGGTTTAGGTCAGTACAAGAAACTTTAAATGGATATTCCGAACAACTATAGAAGATAAAACCAAGTAAATCAATTTTAACCAGCCAGCTAAACGTTGGCACAACACTAAACATTATGAATTTTTCAATGAAAAATCACGAGCACCAAACCAATAGTATTTGGAACGTGAGTAAAAAAGTAGTTTTTTTAATGCTTTTGCTGCCATTGTTGGCACTATCGCAGAGCAACACAGAATACGGTGTATTCGAAAATGCACTATTAATACCTAACCCTGCCCAAATTACTCAATTTGAAAAGGGAATTATGGAACACAACAAAAAGTACCACGGTGATGGACCCTATGGTGTTCGCGTGTATTGGATCGCCAATGGACCCAATACCGGTAATTACGTATGGGTTATGGGACCATCCCCTTGGAGTGCAATGGACAACAGGCCTGCTCAAAAAGACGGCCACGATGTAGATTGGAACACAAACGTAGCCCCATACATGATGGCCAATAGTGGTGCCCAGACATACTGGCGCGGACAAACTGAGCTTTCTAGATTTCCAAAGGATTTTACCATTAAAAAAATGGCCGTAGATACTTGGGACATAAAAAGAGGCAAATACGAAGATGCCATGAAACTGGTAAAAAAAGTACACGATGTCTATGCAGAAAAATCTCCTGATGAAACCTTCGGTATCTACACCAATGAATTTGGAAGTACTAAAGAAGGAAGAGATTTGGCCGTTATTTCATTTTTTGAAAAATCAGCTTGGTTAGGCGAAGATCATAGCATAGCAAAAAAATATGATGAAATGAACGGAACCGGAAGCTGGAAACAATTTTTAAAAGATTGGATGGACGTTACCAATGGTGGCGGAACCGAAATTTGGATCTACCGCGAAGACCTCAGTGGCATTAGTGGTGATGTAAAAGTAGCCGAAAGACAATAACCAAATGTTTGTTCTTGCACAGTTGAAAACTGAAATCATTATTGACAGTTTACGAGGTTTTCGACTGTGCTTGACCAAACCTAAATTCAATTTTTATCATCTAAAAGAAAAAATCATGAAACAATGGAGCAAATCAGAGCTGAAAATATACATTCTACTGCTCTGTGCAAAAGCAGATAAGGTGGAGGATAAGGAGGAACTTACTTTAATAAAATCTAAAACTTCCGCTGAAACATTTGATAAGATTTACAAAGAATTTTGTAGACACGATGAGGATGAAAGCCTTGAAAAAATTCAAGACGCGATTGCTTACCTTGATTATTCAAACCAAGAATTAGCAACGCTGAAAATGGAAATACAACAAGTTTTTGCCACAGATAGTAAAGTCGTCATGAAAGAGAGAAACCTTGGATGGATTTTGGACAATATTCTCTATTAGCACTTCGAGTTTAGTTTATCCTGAGTTTTCGCAGAAAGGCTCAACATTCTAGTATTTCTTATAATACCCTTTTCAAGCTTGTGGTTTTTGAACTTAGATTTCAGTATCAAAGACAGCTATTACTGAATAACATTATTTTAAAAAAAGAGACATGAATTTAAAAATATACATCCAAAGTTTTTTGTTACTGGCGACGATTTCGGCAATTGCGCAAAATCCAGATCCGCACGGAACAGAGGATTCTGCAATTACAGGAATGATTTCTTCAAAGTTCAGTCAAGAAAAAATAAACGCCAAGAATATTGTTTATAAAACAGGAAATCCAGCCAATTGGCCCGCCGAACTGGATGCGGTTCTTGCCGCGCCCAAGAATCACAAAATAATCTTGGAAAACGAGAAAGTAAGGGTCTTGGAAGTCACACTTAAACCAAGTGAAATAGAACCATTGCACCATCACCGTTGGCCAAGTGTGCTCTACATTCAAGAAGCTGGTGATTTTACCGATGCTGATGCTAATGGCAACATCATTTTTGATTCGCGAAAACTGCCAGAACCTTTAACCTATCCGCTAACTATGTATAAAGAGCCAGAAGCACCTCATTCGGTTGTAAACTTAAGCGATACTAAATCCATAAAACTTATTCGAGTTGAGCTGAAACATTAAAGAAAATTTAGAATCATAAAAAATGATCTACTATTGGCTACATATTCTTTATCTGTACATTGGCTCCAGAGTTTTCTGGAGCAAAACCGACGTATGCTCAAATCTCACCCGAACATATCGGGCTAGTATTTTTGATTGTGAATCCCTACGCTATATGTCCAATTCGCGGTATTTGCAGTATATGGACTTTATCCGTTTTGAAAAAATGTTCCGTTCGCCGCTGTATGAAAATACTTTTAAAAAAGGGATGTTCGGAGTGTTAGGTTCTCAAAAGATAATCTATAAAAAACCTTTAAAAATGGGTTCTAAATTTACCCTAACGCTCGTGCTAGAAGGATGGGATAGTAAATGGTTTTACCATAAACAAATTTTTTCACAAAAAGAGTGTGTATGCGCTATAGGCTATACCAAGGCAGCTTTCTGGAAAAACCAAAAGCCCCAGGATCTTCCATCCATTTTCAAAGAATGTGGGGTTACCGAAAACGAAAGAAAAGTACCTTTTGCCATCGCCCATCTATTTGAATACGATTATCAACTTTTAAAAACGTAAAACCAATTTATAATGAAAACAAACATTAAATTCATAACCCTAACACTCGCAATTTTGGCAATTCTGTCATTCTCGAACTGCAACGAAAAAATTAATGCAGAACCAACAGCAGAAAAAACTGAACTAGCTGAAACCAAAACTTCTATTGATAATGAAACACCAGACTATTTCCTATTACGTCCAGAAGTTGAGAAAGCTTATGGCTACTCTCACGCCGTAAAAATTGGTAATAGTATAAAAGTATCTGGCGCCGTGAGCATGGATGATGAAGGAAATCCAACTGCAGTAGGTGATCTTGAACAACAAATGAAAAATTGCTATGCCGATTTGGAAAAAATCTTAACCCACTACGGCTGCACTTTTGACGATGTAGTTGTGGAAAATATTTTTACTACCGATATGCCAAAATTTTTAGAGTTTGCTGGTTACCGTGCCGAAATCTATAAAAGCCACTTTCCTACAGGTTCTTGGTTAGGTGTAAAAGAATTGGCAGTGCCTGAATTTTTAATTGAAATAGAACTAGAAGTACATAAAACAAAGTAAAAAATTAACCATTAAATAATAGCATTATGAAACATTTTAAAACCTCGTTAGTAATCTTACTCATTTTGAGTATTACATCCCTAACATTCCGCGCAACTGCCCAGGATAAAGCAGTAAAAAGCATGCATCAATTGTATACAACTATGATCAATACAGGAAATCCTGCCAATCTAGATGTACTGTATGCGCAAGATGCTACCATTAGAAATTCTGATGGAAGCATGGTCATGGGTCTAGAAAATATAAAAGGACAATACAAAAACACATTTTCATCTGGAAAATTCAACATCGTTTTAAAAACCAACGAAGTAACGACGTTAGGTAAAGATCACATGTTTGTCAGCGGTTCTTTTGTCTACAATAAAATAGACGAACCCAAAATGGGTTTGGTAGGTGAGTTTGTGAACACCCTAAAGAATGAAAAAGGAACCTGGAAAATTCAAAAAAGCTATCGCTACCTCACAAATAAAAATAATACTGCTGTTGTTAATGGATTATACAAAGCTTTTGCTGAAGGGGATATTCCTGGAGCTTTAGGGGCAATGGACGCAAAGATTGTATGGAATGAAGCCGAAGGCAACGCCTTGGCTGCTGGCAATCCCTACATTGGTCCAGATGCGGTCTTACAAGGTGTTTTTGCAAAGCTTCCTATGGATTTTGACGGCTTTAAACTCACCAATGTAAAATTACATGAAATGATCAATAATCAAGTGTTAGCGACGCTTCGGTATAACGCAACCTCAAAACATAATGGTAAAAAACTAGATGCGCAAGCAGCACATTTATGGACAGTTAAGGATGGAAAAATAATAGCATTTCAACAGTATGTAGATACCAAACAATTGGATGAAATGCTAAAGAGATAATGTGATTAATCCAAAGCCAACTTTTCAACTTTGGGAGTTGGCTTTTTGAGTTTTATAAATTGTGATGAATTTCTTCCAAAAAATACTACAAGTAGCTGACTAGTAAGAAAAACAATAAAAGTATTGCCCCATAAAGAATTTTAGTTATTTTTGCACCCACTTTAATCCAACCTCTGGCGAAAACCGTGCATGTTGTTTTAAACAAGAACCATAGATAAACAAAACAATGGAATCGTTAATTAAATTTGTTCAGGACGAATTTGTAACTAAAAAAGAATTTCCAAAATTCAGTGCCGGAGATACCATCACTGTATACTACGAAATTCGTGAAGGTGATAAAACTAGAACTCAGTTCTTTAGAGGTGTTGTTATCCAAATTAAAGGAACAGGAACTTCTCAAACTTTCACCATTAGAAAAATGTCTGGTACAGTTGGTGTAGAGCGTATCTTCCCAATAAACTTGCCTGCACTACAAAAAATTGAGATCAACAAAACTGGTAGCGTACGTAGAAAGCGTATTTACTACTTTAGAGGTCTTACTGGTAAAAAAGCAAGAATTAGAGAAAAGCGTAGCTAATCTCTCTTTTTCAGAAGAACAAAAAGCGATCTATTTTAGGTCGCTTTTTTTATGAACAAATGTTAATAACCAATGTTTGTAAGCTGTTTATATTAAACCGCTTACATTATTTGTATAATTGAAAAACGGTTTTATATTTACAATATCAAAATGATGTAACAGTCATTGCGAAACATAAAGTAACGTTCTTTATAAAACTTTTTTTAATCGTTCGAGAAGCTAACAATCTCACGAAAGTTAGTTTTGAGATTAAGAAGAGCAGAGACAAATTTTAGGTTTGTACTATATTTTTTATAATATGATATAAAACCGTTCTAACAAATTTGTTCTCGACTGTTGAAATCGTGTCACAGCTGCAAGGGTTTAATAAACTTGCTTCACATTGTTAAAGATGAGCTGGTAACGACAGGTTTCACAAGGAGCCATATCAAGGTAGCAATACGATGATATGGCTTTTCTTGTATATAGATATGAGACTATATCGATTATTAATTTTAAATTATTTTCTTTTTATAATAAAGTCAGTCAGATTAATGAACAGCTACTTTCCATCATAATTTCTATTTGTCATTCTGAACGCAGCGTAGCAGAGTGAAGAATCTCTCCTCAAAAATTAGATTCCTCAGTCGTAACTCCATCGGAATGACAATAGGCTTGTCATCCTATATTCTTCACTTTAATTTTAAGTATCTTTACCAAAAATTTGAAATTCCATAACAGCTTATGAAGCTAAGAGCCGATAATCTTATTAAATCCTACAAAGGACGTAAAGTAGTAAAAGGAATCACTGTTGAAGTAAACCAAGGAGAAATTGTTGGTTTGTTAGGACCAAACGGTGCCGGAAAAACCACTTCTTTCTACATGATTGTAGGGTTAATAAAGCCTAATGGCGGCCAAATATTTTTGGAAGGCACCAATATTACCAAATTCCCCATGTATAAACGCGCTCAAAACGGGATTGGATATTTGGCGCAAGAAGCTTCCGTTTTTAGAAAATTGAGCATTGAAGACAATATTTTAAGTGTGTTGCAATTGACCAATCTTTCCAAAAAGGAGCAACATATGAAAATGGAATCACTTATCGAAGAGTTTGGATTGGGTCATATTCGGAAAAACCGAGGCGACTTACTAAGTGGTGGTGAACGTCGCCGTACCGAAATTGCCCGTGCCTTAGCGACAGATCCGCATTTTATATTGTTGGATGAACCTTTTGCAGGGGTTGATCCCGTTGCCGTAGAGGACATTCAGCGGATTGTGGCGCAACTAAAAAAGAAAAACATTGGTATTCTTATAACCGATCATAACGTACAAGAAACGTTGGCCATTACCGATAGAACGTACCTTATGTTTGAAGGCAGTATTTTAAAACACGGCGAACCAGAAGATCTTGCCAGTGACGAAATGGTCCGTAAAGTGTATTTAGGTCAAAATTTTGAACTTCGGAAGAAAAAGTTGTTTCAGGATTAATAAGAAGTCGTACCCAACTTAGATATAAGACCGCTGCGCTTTTAGATTATAGATATTAGACTAAACTCATAAGTAACAATATAAAAACCCCAAAACAACAAGCTGTTTCGGGGTTTTGCTTTTCCTCTACTTGTTACTTAGTTTTTTAAAGACTTCATATCAATTACAAATCGGTATTTTACGTCTGAGTTTACTACTCGTTCGTACGCATCATTTATATTTTGAATATCAATCATTTCTACATCACACGTAATATTGTGTTCGCCACAAAAATCTAACATTTCTTGTGTTTCTTTTATGCCTCCAATAACAGATCCCGCTACGCGTTTGCGTCCTAATATTAATCCACCCCCGTGAATTGGGTCTAGTGGCTCAATTGCGCCTACTAGCACCATAGTGGCATCTCGTTTCAATAATACAATATATGGATTGGTATCGTGACCAACTGGCACTGTATTCAGTAAAAAGTCGAACGAATTGGCGTGCTCCTGCATTTGTTTTTCATCTTTCGAGATCAATACGGCATCCGCACCAAGTTTTTTTGCGTCTTCACTTTTAGAAGGCGATGTCGTAATCATCACTACATGAGCTCCCATAGCACTTGCAAATTTAACGCCCATATGGCCTAGACCACCTAAACCGATTACGCCTACTTTATCTCCCTTTTTCACATTCCAATGTTGCAAGGGTGACCAAGTGGTAATTCCGGCGCACAATAAAGGTGCTGTTGCTTTAATGTCAATGTTTTCAGGAATAGATAATACAAACTCCTTGTCCACTATTATTTTTTCAGAATAGCCACCAAACGTATGTCCCCCTAAATGCTCATCCTTACCGTTATAGGTCATTACGGCTCCGTTTTCGCAGTATTGTTCCAATCCTTCTTTACAGGAATCGCACGTTTGGCAAGAATCTACCATACACCCTACTCCTACTAAATCGCCCTCTTTAAAGTTTTTTACTTGATCGCCTACATTTAAAACACGACCTACAATTTCGTGACCGGGCACAACAGGGTATTTGGTGCCGCCCCAATCATCATTTACGGTGTGAATATCACTATGGCAAACGCCACAGTAGAGAATATCAATTTCAACATCGGTTGGGTTTACAGTTCGCCTTTCAATATCCAAAGGCTTTAGGTTTTCTTTTTCAGCGTGTGCTGCGTATGCTTTTACTTCACTCATAGTTATTTTTCTTTTGAATGAAAATACTAAAACCGCTAAGGAATCACACTTTTTTAAAGGTGTTTAACCTAACTTTATCATATAGTGAACTTGTTGAACATTTTCATCAAAAAAGAGGTTGCGTAATTTGAATCATTCTGTCTTCATCATCATACTTGTTCATTTTTTCCATTGATGAAAAAACGAACCAAAAAAATCTAGACTTACGAAACTTTATCTAAATTTATCGCTCAGTGCCTAAATTTTAGGAACTCACCATAAGAATTTTGAAAAATCGGAGTTTTGTCTCGCTCAAACAGCCTAAAATTTCACGGCACACTCACTTCAAATTATACGATAAATTTTCGATAGGTCGAAAAAGAAAAATACTTTAAGCAACCCAATTTTTAAAACTCTTAAATCAAAACTAGTACTAGTGTTAGAAAGCTTTTATAGGTTATTTTTTGTTTGAAAGAAGGGAAAGTAAAATATAAATTCCAATAATAACTGGAATGGCTATAAATTTTAAGAGAACTACTGCCAGCAGGCAAATTAAAATAAAAACATACCGTATTATGTTGCTCTTAATATCCCACGTTTTAAATTTTAATGCAAACAATGGGATTTCTGCATTTAAAAGAACACAGCTTAACAGGGTCAACCCGATTAAAACCCACGGATTTAAAATGACCGCTTCTATTGCTTCAAAATATTGAAAATGCAGTATAAGCGGTAAACTTAAAATCAGCAAAGCATTTGCCGGTGTTGGAAGGCCAATAAAACTACTGGTTTGCCGGGTGTCCACATTAAATTTTGCCAAGCGATATGCTGAAGCTACAGCAATTAGGAGCCCAATGAAAGGAATATAAGCAGTAAAACCACTGTTCCAACTATCTTCGGCAAAAATATCTGTAATTATTAGCGTATGGCCCAACATAGCTTCTGACAACAACTGAACCATTACCACCGCTGGCGCCAATCCGCTGGTGACCATGTCGGCTAACGAATCTAATTCCAGTCCAACATCGCTTTGTGCATTAAACACACGAGCGGCTAAGCCGTCGAAAAAATCGAAGAAGATTCCGAAGAACACAAAAAATGAAGCGGTAATCAAATCGCCCGAAACTGCAAAAAGTACGGCAACACTTCCGCAGAGTAAATTTAACGAAGTGATGATGTTAGGTATCTGTTTTATCATATTATGGGTGTCTGTTTGTAAAAATAGCAAAGTATTTTCGTCTAAGGATGTATAAATACAATATGTAGCTAAAATTATAGTTTACTATTGTGTAAAATTGTAGGATATTTGCCCAAAATTAAAAGCTTGAAGAAGAATTTATTTTTACTTTTTTTATTATTTGGTATAGCCGCCCAATCACAAATTACGAGAAAATACTCGAATGAGTTTATGAATATTGGGGTTGACGCTGCTGCTTTTGGTATGGCCAACGCTGTTACAGCTTCCACCGGGGATGTGAACTCAGGGTATTGGAACCCTGCAGGTTTGGTTGCATTAGAAGACAACCAACTTTCCCTGATGCACGCCTCCTATTTTGCCAATATTGCCAATTACGATTATGGTGCTTTTGCGATGCCACTGGACGACCGGAGTGTTGTTGCCCTATCGGTTATCCGCTTTGGTGTAGATGACATTTTAAACACGACCCAGCTTATTGACGATCAAGGGAATATAGATTATAACCGCATCAGTTTATTTTCTACCGCAGATTACGGGGTTACGTTCTCGTATGCCCGAGCTTTGCCGCTAGATGGCTTGAATGTTGGTGTAAATGCGAAAGTGATTAGACGAATTATCGGGGATTTTGCTTCTTCTTGGGGCTTTGGCTTTGATGCCGGTTTACAATTTAATACTGGAGACTGGAAATTTGGGCTGATGGCTCGAGATATAACTACTACCTTTAACGCTTGGAGCATTGACGAAGATGAATTTGCTACTATTCAAGGTGCAGTGGAAGGACAAAATCAAGAATTACCTGAAACTACCGAAATCACAATCCCTAAACTACAATTAGGTGTTTCTAGAAAGTTTGTTTTTCATTATGACTTTTCATTATTGGCCGAAGTGGATTTTAATTTCCGTTTTGCCCAAACCAATGACATTTTTTCAAGTTCTTTTACCAGCATGACTCCTTCTGGCGGACTTGAGTTTGGTTACATCGATTTAGTTTTTGTCCGAGCCGGAGTGGGAAATTTTCAAAATATTCAACAATTGGACGGTAGTGACTCTGTAGGTTTTCAGCCCAATATTGGCGTTGGTTTTAAATACAAAGGCATTCAAGTAGATTATGCCCTGACCGATATTGGTGACCAAAGTGCTGCACTCTATTCTAACGTCTTTTCTTTGAAACTGGATTGGAGTGTTTTTAGGTAAGTCCCGAGATGCCTTCGATACACCACTCCTATCGTCGCGACAATCAGGCAACGGAAAAATAATCGAGTCTTCACAAAAGATTGAAATTATTAAAGTTTCTTGAAATATATAAAGAAAGCTTATTTTTGAAATAGTCATTTAAAAATCTACTATTCTGAACGCAAAACTTTTCTTTTCCAAACCGCTATATTTTTTTACAATTGTAGTGTTCTTTTTTCTGAATACTTCAGTAAAAGCACAATACACGTCGCTGTCAGAAAATGCCGAAGTAAGTGTTTTAACCATTGGCCCTGGTGATCAATTGTATGACAAATTTGGACATAGTGCTTTCCGTGTACACGATAAAAGCAAGAATCTCGATATTGTTTTTAATTATGGGGTTTATGATTTTAACACCCCTAATTTTTACACAAAATTTGCAAGGGGCAAGTTGTTATACCAATTAGGTGTAAGCTACTATCAACCATTTTATGACAGCTATGTTGCACAAAACAGATGGATAAAACAGCAAACATTGAATTTAACCTATTCTGAAAAACAAGCTGTTTTTAATTTCCTTCAGAATAACGCCAAACCCGAAAACCGAAAGTACAAGTACGACTTCTTTTATGACAACTGTGCAACTAAAATCCGCGATGTGTTGAAAGAAGTGTTGGGCGATAAACTTCAATACAATGATGATTTTGTAGAAGAAGACTATACCTTCCGCGAATTGATTCAGAAAAACTTACATTGGAACACGTGGGGAAGTTTAGGTATTGATGTGGCATTAGGTGCCGTAATTGACAAAAAAGCTTCTGCTTGGGACTACCAATTTCTGCCAGACTATATTTTTAAAGCTGCCGAAACTGCCGTACTCACAAAAAATGGTAGTGAAGAAAAACTAGTACAAAATGCCACTACCCTATTCCAAAATAAACCAAAAGAAGATACCCCATTCTTTTTCACCAGTCCGTTGTTTGTTTTTGGATTGCTTGGGCTATTGATTGTGTTTGTCACCTATAAAGACCGTAAAAATACAACCCGAAACCGTTTATTGGACGCTATTATCTTTTTTACAACAGGGCTTATTGGAACTATCCTATTGTTGTTATGGGTAGCAACCGACCATACTGCAACCGCCAATAATTACAATTTGTTATGGGCATTTCCATTAAGTCTTCTTTTTACTGGACTTATTGCTAACCGATTTCCGAAAAAATGGTTGGGTAGGTATGTGTTCTTTTTGGTATTGTTGTTTGTGTTAATGACCATCCATTGGATAACAGGAGTGCAAGTTTTTGCAATAGCGTTGATTCCATTATTAATTGCATTGGCTATTCGGTATATCTTCCTTATTGTGTATTTGAAGAGGGAAAATTAAAGCTGGGTGCCGATACACTTCGGCTTCGCTCAGTGCACCGCATCTCGCGTTGCGGGAAACCAGCAACCTTATTTTGTCAATTTAGCTGAGTATCTACTCACGGTGATTGAGTGAATTCGAAAGCCTCGCAAGGATTATGAATTAGTATCGAAACCAATACTCAACACGGTAGCTTCGATACACTTTTCGTTTTATATTATTTCGTTTATCATTTTAGTACGGTAAACAACGAAAAGCACTCAGCAACCATCTAAGTAACTACTCCCAACTACGTAACGGCGGTTGAGTGAATTTGGAAGCCTCGCAAGGATTACGAATTTGTATCGAAACCAAAATTAATCAGTACAAACCATCTAAAGCCTATTGCCTATTGCCTACTGCCTAAAGCCTACTTGCCTACTTGCGTACTGAAAACAGAATCATTGTCCCCTGAAGAAAATAATTGTACTAAGGGTTTTTAAAATGATCTTGGTGTCTAAGAAAAAACTACGCCGTTTTATATAGTAAAGGTCGTATTGTAATTTTTCCATTGCGTCCTCTTGCGTCATACCATACTTGGCGTTTACTTGTGCCCAACCGGTAACACCTGGCTTTACTAAGTGTCTTATTTCGTAAAAAGGAATTTGCTCTGATAAACTTTCAACAAATATGGGGCGTTCCGGTCGAGGACCAATCACGCTCATTTCGCCTTTAATAACATTTATAAATTGTGGAATTTCGTCAATACGGGTTCGTCTTAAAAAATTTCCAAAGTACGTAACGCGTGTATCTTTTTTCTTGGCATACTGGGCACCATCTTTTTCAGCATCGGTTACCATACTTCGCAATTTAACTATTTTGAAATGTTCTCCATTTTTTCCCACACGTTCTTGTTTGTAAAAAAGCGGGCCTTTATTTGCCAAAACATTTCCTATAACTATAAAAGGAAAAATCAAGACTCCAAATAACAATCCGATAACTGAAATAATAAGATCCATCAATCTATGAAAAAACAAGTATAATTTGTTTTGGTTGCTTCGGCTAAAGGGAAAATAACGATAAAAATCGTCGGCAATAAACTGTACGGGTACTTTACGGTTTAAATCTTCGTACACGTGCGTATATTCCTTAATGGGCATTCCTTTTTCCAACAATCGAATAAGTTGGTTGTTTAAAGGTATAGTCATTTCTTCAGACTTTGATAGCGCGACTACTATTTCAGAAATAGCATGTTTTTTTATGGTTTCGGAAAGTGATTCATTGTCAAACTCAATTAACTTTTGAGTTTGATAGGGTTTGTTTCCTGTATTAACATAACCAATTACCCGATAGTTAGGGTCTGATTTTTCCAACGATGTTACGACCGATTCAATTTCCTCTGAATTACCAATAAGCATAATATGTTTAAAGAATCTAGGAGCAGATATAAACGTGATATAGGCATAGCGCCATAGGAATAATGCAACATTAATAGCCAAGAAAAAATAAACGATCTGCAATCGGTTTTCAGGCAGTGTTGGAGTATAAAATGGTGTTAACAAATAAAATAAAACCGTTACAGAAGCAGTAAGGATGATATTTTGTACAACTATATCGAGTTTACTGGCCTTTTGTAAATCATACAGTTCAAAAATAGTAGCAAAAACGGTGAGATAGACAGCCAATACGATGGACCATACCCAATGCTGAGCGTTTATTTTAAAGTAATCAAAGTCAAACACCTCCCCTATAGCATATAAAAGTGCCAGGACACTTACTATATCGAAAATACGTAATAGAATTTTCCGTTCGGAAATTTCAAAATGAATACCTCCTTTTTGGGTCATTGATTGGGGATTATGGTCGTAAAAGTAGGAAAAATTAGGAATTTAAGAGCGTTTTCCATTTTTGTTTTACTTGTTCAGCCTTAAACCTTCCTTTATTTTTCTTTTGGAGTGTTTAAAATATCAAATTGTATGGCCTGTAACAGCAATTGAAAACCTAAAATAATCAACAAAGCACTTATCATGATCGTCCCGACGGGTGTTAAAATATCCTTACTAGCATAGTGGTACCAATTAATCCCTCCATAAATTATCCCCCCAAAGAATAATACATGTCCAAATACAATATACAAAGTTCCTATATTAAAATCATATACAAAGTAGGACCTCCATATTCGGCTTATAAATTTTTTGAATAAATTAATACTAAACAAAAAGGGCATTTGAAAGACTTTCATATTAGAAGTTTCTTCCCCATATATTGCTGGCATCGCAATTTCTTTAATGCTAGCTTTTTGATAGTATAGCTCAGCAATTAAGGAGGTTTCAAAAAAGTAGTTGTTAGCTATTTTATTAGAGTCAATCAATTTTAAACTGTTTGTTGAAATGGCAAAGAATCCATTATTAAAATCAAAACAATTCCAATAGCCTGTTGCCACTTTACTTAAAAAAGAAAGAAAAAGGTTTCCGAAACGCCTTGGCCAAGGCATATTTTTAAGCGCCCTAAAATCCCGAAACCGATTTCCTTTCACAAAATCAGAATCTCCATTCCCTATAGGCGCAACCAATTGCGGAATGTATGCTGTATCCATTTGATCATCCGCATCCAATTTAATGATCACTTTAATATCGGGAAGGGATTGCAAGTGTAAAAAGCCTTTTTTAGTAGCTCCTCCCACTCCTAGATTTTCTTTCTCGTGTAATATAGTAACTGCATCTTTTAACTGCTGCAGGCTTTCTGGAAGTGCTTCTGGGCTTTTATCATCTACTATCACAATAGTATCACTATACTCCAATGCCTTCCGGACCACAGTTTCAATATGCTTTTTGGCATTATAATACGGTATTACAATACCTATTTGTTGTTTATTAAGCCCCATACTTCTTTTTGGAAAATTAAACTTTTTGAAACTGTAATTGGTAACTACAGGGTATAAATTTAAAAATCTTTACTTCTGTAGAACCGTAATCCATTGTTTTTTTACTTCTTCCCAATCAAATTTTTCTACCGTCTTTCTTGCTTTGATTGCTATGGCAGTCGTTTCTTCAGGATTTTGAAGTATCCGCTCAATGGCTGTAACAAAATTAGCTACTGAATTAGGAGGTACAAGCACCCCTGTTTCATCGTGTGTCAATAAATACGGTATTCCCCCTACATGTGTTGAGATAACGGGTAATCCAAGCGCCATAGCCTCTATGACACTTACCGGTGTGTTATCTACATGTGTCGTATTAATAAAAATATCATAGTCTTTTGATAGTTGTAACCATTCTTTTTTAGCAAGTCCCCCTGTAAATGTAACGGGTAAGTTTTTTTGTTTTGCATATGCTTTACAGGTCTCCATTGATCCATCTTTATCTGGGCCAACCATACAGAGTTCGGTGTTGGTATGTCCATTTTTCAATAAACCCTCCACAACATATAGCGCAAGCATCGGGTTATATATTTCTGAAAAAGAGCGAACCCAAAGCAGTTTGGGTTTGATATTCTTTCGAAATAAAAAAGAATACTTCTCAATTTCGATAGTGTTAGGAATATAGGTTAGATTGGTATAACCTTCTTTTTTAAAAGCTTCTAATAAATAATGAGAAGGTGCTACATTGGTCATGGCATTACCAAATAATTTGTTGCTTTGTTTGCTACTTTTTTGTAAACGGGAAGGGAGATTGCCTCCCCTTAATATAGGTATATATGGTAAGCCAAGAGTTCTGCAAATAGAGCCTATAATGACAGCATATAAAAAATTTGTTGTGCTATATGTGTCAATTAAAACGATAGAGGTTCTTTTAGAATAACAGAGTGTATTCCACATCATGTCTAACAACCGAAGCACTTTATTCTTTTTTGAAGAAACAGTTATCACTTGATACCCCTCCCTTTGTAGAAAAGCCCCTAATGTTTCAATAGAGGTTACGGTGGCTCCCTTTTTTGATAACTTATTTCCTATGTAAAGAATGTTATGTTTTCTTTTCATAGGTAATGTTTAATAAAGCCAATCCATATATAAATGCAGGGGCCGCAATGCGCATGGAACTGTGCGATATAGTCAAAAACCAGAAAATCATAAATGGATAAAAATAGATATTACTACTCCCCGCTAGTTTTGAAAGCAAAGGGGCGAAAAGCAAAATCAGTAGGGCAATTATGCCAAAGAAACCGTGTTCTGAAAGCATTCGGGAAACTTCATTGTGAGAGGCAACTGCTTTGCCCAGTTCATTTTCAAATTCAAACTTGACGTTGCCCACCCCAATGCCAAAAAAAGCGTTCTCTTCAAAAGTTTCAAACTCGGTTCTAAACAATTCAGCCCTTCCTGTGGTTACATCTTCTTTTTCCCTTCCCAGGGCATCTTTATTTTCATACCTGTTACCTATCATACCACTGGTTTGCAATAATGCCAAAGACCACACTGCAATCCCTATAAAAACAATTGTAAATAACTTAAAACTTATTTTGACCTTGGTCTTTACACCTGTACTAAAATACAATACAATTGAAAAAAATACCATCATAATACCTGCCACTATTACACCGCCCCTTGAAAAGGTGACCAACGCCCGGTAGGCCATCAAGACCATAAAAAACATCATAACCAGATGTACTATCTTATTTTTATACGGAATAAAAAACCGGCTGTAAAGTATAAAGGCCCCCAACCCCAAAACCGTAGCGACTTGATTGGGGCCATAGCCACCAGACAAAGCCGCATTGCTAGCCGTACCCGTAACCACCTCCCTTAAATCAGGAGCATAAATAAACACATATATCGTAATAGTAATCAAAGGCAGCACCAACATATCCAGCACCTCCAGAAAATCTTTGAATTTTAGGCTTCGACCAATACAATAAAGGCTTATGGCCCCCAACGTTAAGGGTCCGCTCATGTTAAAGAGCACTGATTTTCTAAAGTTAACATCGTACCCTATGTTCTCCATAGAGACCAGAACACCGGGAAACAATATCAAAATATAGATTATGTAGGTTATGCCATTATAGCGAAAGCCGTAAAAAAATAAACCAAATAGCGAAAATAGAATAACTGAATACTTGGCAGTTTCATAGAAAATATACGCCCCCGTCATTCTAAAAAAAACCTCAGCCCCAGTGATGTAAGCGGCCGCCATTAAAATCTCTTTGTGCTTATTGGCCTTGGTTAAAATACGGAAGGTCCAATACCCCAATACTAATAACATATAACCCAGCATAAGTGGTTTAAACGCATAGGCAACCAGCCCCAAAGCCACATGAAGTAAAACGTTACGTAATGGATTGATATAATGTAGTCTGTTTACCCCGATGATTTATTGGTTTTATGGTTTAAAATGTCTTGCTGTATCCTCTTTTTATAATGTCTGTAGGTAAAACGTCCTGCTAGGTCGTAATTGTATTCGATTATTTTCTTAAAAACTCCTTTAGTGATCGTTTTGGTTTTTGCAAGGCACTGTTGCAGTTCGGAAACCGAAAGCGGATCGATCAAAAACCCGTTTTTCCCGTCTTGAATGTATTGATCAATACAAGAAATATTTGAAACTATGGGGATGCACCCAAAGTTCATCGCTTCACTAATCACTTTTGGAAAGCCTTCGCTCTTTGAGGGCAATATTAAAAAATCGCACTGTTTGTAGCGTTCACAAACCTCAGCTTTGGACAATGCCCCGTGCAAGATGATGTTACAAAGTGATGCATCCACTTTCTCTTGTACCTCTTCCCGCAAAGGACCATCGCCTATAATGTGTAATGAACCCTTAAAATCGGTTATTTTCAAAGTATTAAATGCTTCGAGCAATAGAAGTATCCCTTTATTTTCGTTCAGTCCACCAACAAAACAATAGTTGATCCCTTGTTGAAGTGTTTTTCTGTCAATGCATTTTTTGCCGCTTTCCCGGTCGGTTTCGTTCAGGCATGGATTGTCAAAGGGAATCACATTGCTAGGTTGGTGTTTCCACCTTCCGTTTACGGTAACCACACAGTTGTCGCTCAATCTTTTTAATTTATTGCGCTGTAGAGTATAGAAAAACGGGGCAGATTGAGTCCAGTTCCCGGCATATTTAAACCAGAACCGTTTGCTAGGGTATTTTTTGGAGAGCCACATGGCAATATAAGCCGGGTTAGAGGGTGCCCTACTATGAATAACAGGATGTTTTTTTATTTCAGTATCTATCAACTTACACATAGTCGGATAACCTCCCAAAATCGACAGCTTATTTTTGAGAGAAGTGCCACCTACTTTATTAAGCAATATAACCTGTATCTTCTTAGATTGAATTTCTGTATAAGCGGCATGCTGTCTTTTATCCTCTCTATTAAAACCAATCCATGTTATAGTTTTAAATAAAGACAATAAGGCTTTTAATTCCCTTACCACAGGCTCAAAAGCAAATACTTTTTCTTCATCTCGATACATTCCAGTATCTGAGACTACTAAGAGTGAAGTATGTGGTTGTAGATTTTCAGACATTTTTCTAAGTAATTCTCAACAGAAAAGTTTTCATTATAACAAACTTGTAATTTTTGTCTATTCACCAAATGTAAGGTATCTATTCGTTGCAACCAATCCCTTTCTGAAAAGGTGGTACAGAAACAAGTAGGAATTTCATTTTTTAAGGTTTCATAAACTTGTCCGGTAGCATAAGAAACAAATGGGAGTTGATGGGCTAAATACTCAATAAGCACTAGCGGACCCGTTTCTTTTTTGGAAGTATGCAGTGCAAACTTGAATGTTGACAGATAGGGCTGTACATTGGCTACCTCATGAATAAAATTAACTTGATTTGAGATCTCTAAACGCTCAATTTCAAGTTTTAATTCTTTAAAATAATCATGATCAATAACATTCCCGTAAATGGTAAGTGTTTCATGTATTTGTTGTATCAATTTGAGAGCAAATTCTATGTTTTTTATTCGTGTAATATTACCTACCATAACAACACCAGATGGAGTTTCTTTAGAGGTTTCCACTGTCATCTTTTGAATTACATTCTCAAGTAAATAACAATTAGATTGCTTAATTTTTAACTTTTCTTTTGCCCAAAGAAGATGGTCACTGTGTACTCCAATGTAATAAGTAGGTTTAAAGATGTTTTTAAATAACCAGTCTTTACCTGCTCGAGTAGTGCCCCTTTTTATTCTAAGAGTGTGACTATGGTCATGGAGAATAAGTTTCGGTTTGGTAATTCCACAAAGTCTGCAAGCAAGAGAAATATATCTATAATTATGTTTTAAATGAATATGAACAATGTCGAACTTCGACACCAAAGCGGCTACTTTTTTAATTTTATGTAAATCAAACCGATTGGTTCGATTCAATTTATGAACAATGATGTTACTATTTATTTCATTTAATAAAACTCCGTCTTCAACCAACAACAATAGTTCTACACATACATTTCTTTCATATAATAAATTGCTAAGAAGAACCGTCATTTTTTCGGAACCTCCAACATGCAATGTATCTATTACTTGCAACACTTTCATAACGACAATGATTTAATGCTAGATCCTGCTTTTATTTTTTGAGTAGCCAAACGCCAAGATCTAAAAATCTGAATTAAAATGAAGGGTGTCAATATTACTGAGATAAAAACACCTAACACCATCAATTTTTTACTTCGCTTAAAACGATACGGCATTATAGAGGGCGGAACGGTACGAAGTAAGGAATAAATTGATCGTTTTGCACCGTAATACTTTCTAAAAAAATACAAGACAGAAGGTATAGGTCTTGGGGCCAACCATTTTTTAGGTCGATAGCCGTCCCAACTTCCCATTTGTCGCAACCCGCCAGTACCCACTTTTAAATGCAACCGCTTCGCGTGGGGATTTGAAATATTCAAAAAACCTTCCAGATGAGCCCGGAGTCCAAACTCCCCATCACCCATGCGCTGTTTTTCAAATTGTCGATCAAATAATCCTATGTGTTGAAAAACGTCTCTTTTTAGCAGCACATTTCCCGTATCCAACTGATCCGATACGCGAAAGAAGGAATAGTTTGCCGGTACGTTTGCCCCAGATTGGGATATGGAAACCCCCGACGAGATGGAAGCATTAAAAAAGCTAAGGCATCGCAAGTGATTTTCAATCCAATCGCTGTCTACCCTACTATCATCATCATACAATAGTAATAAATCACTACTTGCCTTTTCTATCGCTGTGTTTCGTGCCAACCATAAGGCTTTTTCTTCTTGTTTAATCACCTTAAGATCCAGAGAAAACTGCTTGTAAAAGGCTTCTTGAAAGGGTTCTGATTGATCGACCACAATCACTTCAAAATCAGTATGCGTTTGCTGTTCCAGATCTTTTAAGCCATCTTTTAAATATGGATATCGGTTTAGGGTGGGAATAATAACACTCACCTTTTCTTGACTCGTATAGGCTGTTGTATTCCAATTGGGATACGTCAACGGTGTTTTTAAATAGGGACTCCGTTTCGTCCCGTTACTTTTATACCATGCTGAAATTTCAACAACGGGGTTTTTAAAACTGCATAGCCGAAGGAATAACACATACAGCACCCAGGCCGGATGGAAGTACAACCTAATAAACCTATATTCATCTACTACGGGGAGTTTTTTAAAACGTGTATAGGTAAGGGTATCGCCTATGTATCCTTTTTGAATCGCTTGCCAAGACAAATCGTAAGATTGGGCTAATTCGTTCTCAAAATTAGGATTAGGTCGCAATTGCTTTAGAATCGATTCCGGTAGTTCTGAAGGAATGGGAAAAATAGAACTTCCATCTTTTCGGTACAATTGAAAATAATGCGTGGGTTGCAGGTATTTTAGAAAGGAAAACAACATAGCTATTAGTTCGTATCGAATGTAAAGAAAAAAGTCTCTATAAATTGTTCAGTAAAAAGAGTTGCCCCTTCTGTATTTACGTGCATATGATCACTAAAATAGATTTTTTTCTGTATGGTGTTTGACATATTTTTATAATTAGGAAGGTTCTCCTCTAACGTTAAAAAATCTTCCACAGGTTTATAGATGGGTGCGGTAAAAAAAGATAACGCTATTTGTTTCTCTTTTGCTAATGTAATGATTTCCGCTATGTGTTTGTTTTGAACTTCTTCTAGCGTATACGGATAGGGAGTATCATGCTGTAGCATCCCTGCTCTAGTTTTAAAACCTTCATCCACTAAAAAATCCGGGGATTTCCCCAATAGGCTCAAGGCTACATTACGAAAGCCTAAAGATCCATCAAATTGTAAATACCGGTACATCGGAATTTGTTTATAACCCTTGTATGCTTTACCAAATGGTTTAAAGGATTCAAATATCTCTTTTTCCTTTATATAGGGCAGCCATACCAATTGCCCAATACTATCTGGAGCTTTCATATAATAGGTGTAATCTACCTGCACAAAAATACGTTTTGCGAAGGTATGCTTAAAAAACTCTTTCACGGCCAGCTGTACTTCAAAAGGACCCGAAGCGTTCATGCCCAAGTTCACTCCTTTTTTACCGGTCACTTTTTCAATACGAGTGGGGTTTACCGTATATTTTGTACGGGAAGACCCAAAAAGAGCATAGTCTAACGTATCCGGTTGCATATCCCGTATCCACATCACTTTATTTCGATACGAACCGGAATTATAAACTTGAGTATAGGTAGCGTCCAAAATAAACATCAGTAGCGTTGTAGCTAACAAAAGAAGTATACTATATGTTATAAATTGCTTCATTAAAATTGAAAGTAGATAAACTCCTGTAGATTGGAAAAACTTCCGAAAAGTAGTATCATAAGTAGTACTCCTATGGTTTTTATATACTCATATCGTGAGGACCCTAATGGAAATTCCTGTTTTCTGTATATCCATTCTACACTTACCAATAGTAAAAGTAACGGAATCATTTCAAAGCTATACCTTTCTATCTGCAATAATTCTATTTGCATGTCAAAATAGAATATTCGCTGCATATATTCCCAAGCTTGTGGTATGGATTCCGTTCTAAAAAATATAAACCCTAGAAGTACTAATAAAAAGGTACTCAACATACCTGCTACTTCTTTCAAGTTTGGCAATACAGTATGTTGCGCCACGGTGTCTTTGTGTACGCTATACTTTTTATAAAAAAATAATGGTATAAAAAACAAGGCGTTTAAGACGCCCCAAACTATAAAATTCCAACTGGCCCCATGCCAAAGCCCACCGATAGTAAAAACTACAAATAGGTTGAACATGTGTTGTGCTTTGGAGCCCCGACTTCCGCCTAACGGAATGTATATATAATCCCGAAACCAGGTAGATAATGAAATATGCCACCGTCGCCAAAACTCAGCTATATCCCTCGAAAAATAAGGATACCTAAAATTAGGTAACAACTTAATATTAAATAATCGAGCCGTACCTATAGCTATATCACTATAGCCTGAAAAATCGCCGTATATTTGAAACGCAAAATAGACAACCCCTAGAATAAGTGTGCTGGAAGAAGCTGTTTCGTAAGTAGCGAAAATTTCATTTGCATACTGTGCGCATGAATCTGCTATTACTATTTTTTTAAAGAGCCCCCATATTATTTGTTTTATCCCCGTGACAGCATTATTGGCATTAAACCTTCTTTTTTCTGAAAACTGTGGCAATAGCTGTGTAGCCCGTTCAATAGGACCTGCTACCAGCTGCGGAAAGAAGGAAACAAACGTAGCAAAGCTTACAAAATCGCTAGTAGGCTTTAGCTTTTTTCGATATATATCAATGGTATAACTAAGGGTTTGAAAGGTATAGAACGAAATCCCTACCGGGAGAATAATATGTAAGGTATTTGGTTGAATACTGCCACCAAAAAAAGTAAAGGCAGTGGTAAAGTTTTCAATAAAAAAATTATAATATTTAAAGAAGCCTAATAAACCTAGATTAACAGCCAGACTAATAGACAAAAGAAGTTTGCGATAGTTTGCCCGGTTTGTTTTTTTTAACTGTAGCCCTACGGTATAATCTACAACCGTACTAATTAACAACAGGGATAAAAACCGCCAATCCCACCAACCATAAAACACATAACTCGCTACTAAGATTAAAAGATTTTGATGCCTCTTGCTTTTCCTACATAACCCCCAGTATAGTATAAATACCAACGGTAAAAAAATAGCGAAATCAAGGGAATTAAATAACACTTATAATCTTTTATTTGGTTGTTAGGTAGTGTTGAAAAAAAGTTTTAAAAAACCCTCCCAACGTCAAATAATCTTTCCATAGGTTTCTATTGGCTCGCTGTAAAGCTATAAAATCCGTTTCGGATAATGCTTGATGAAACTCGGTTACTTTTTGGGCTACCCGATGACGTTCCCGGTACTCCACCCAAACCACATGTGTTCTCCACGGTATCGTTTTGTCTAAAGGCAAGGAACAATCGGTATTAATAAATACAGGAATACGACCCATCGCCAAGGTTTCATAAAAACGAACAGAAAAATTACCGGCTCCCCGTATGCATAAAACATAGTCAGATTGATGGATGTTTTTATAAAATTCTAAGGTTGTTTGATGCGTATCTTTGTTTTCTTTTACCCCGGCTCTGTATTGTTTTCGAAGGATAAAATTTGTTTCTACGTTTGTAAATTGTTGTAGTTTTTTTAGAACGTAACCCCTTACCAAAGAACTTGAAATTAATTCCTGTTTTTCTGTCTTGGATACCCCTAATACGCTTTTTAGATTTCGTACTCCAATTTTAGCTACTTCTTTTACAGCGTTTAATCGTGAGGTGTCTGCTTGACCACAAAATCCGATACGCGGGTTGTTTTCATAGGAACGTTGAAAAATCCGTTCGGAGTCAAAGTATTCTTTTAAAGGGTCTGCAATAAAAGGAGGTAGGACATATTCATTTCCTGTAAATTTAGATTTATAGCCACTGGGCCTAAGAACCAGCAGGTTTTCAATGTAAGGAACGTAAACCCCAAAATCACCTGCGTTATACACCAAGACTTTTTTGTTTAGATCTCGACACTTTTCCACAAAAGCAATAGCACCTTCAGTTTGCTTCGTTTTTATATAATAATTCCATGCCATTGGAAGAATAACCAGAGTTGCTTCTTCTAAAACATTCGTAAAATCAAAATCGGTTTCCGATACTCCATACATTGATTTTCTTTGGGTATTCGTAAAGTTTTTTCCTTTAATAAAGGGTTTTAGTAATGGGAATAGAAGCCTCCGATAGGCTGCATCATAATGCGATTTAGGATAATACAGTTTCATTCCCGTAAATATACGTGTTCTTGTATTTATACATCACATTTTTTACTGTTCTCGATACACTTCTGTTACATCAGTACAGGCAATTTAGCTTGCCATGCTTAAAAACCAAAGCGTTCTCGATACATTTTCTCCTAAGCTACACTTAGGAGAAACCACTCGAACTGACAACTTATTAACCGCCACTTCGAGTGAATGGAAGTCTCTGAAAGAGACTAAGATTTGTATCGAGAAGTCAGGTCGAGTGAATTTGAAGACGCGACAGCAGGATTCAAATTTGTATCGAGACCAATTGTGTATCCATATCTATTTTGTAAACTTCTTCTTAGCAAGATTAGGCAAAGACTCAAAATCTTCATTAATTAATGCTTCCTTTTTTGCTTGAGACCATTTTTTTATTTGTTTTTCAACTGATATAGCTTTTGAAATTTCCGTAAAAGTGCAATGAAAAACTAGTTTTACAGGAAGCCGCTTAGCTGTGTAGCTATTCCGATACTTTTTTTGCTGATGATCTTCCAATCGCTGGGTCAGATTGGAAGTAACGCCAGTGTAATAAGTACCGTCTGAACAGGAAAGAATGTAAACATAATAAGTTTTCACAGTATGAATGTATGAAAAAAATTAATGTTTGGGATTGAAAAAGCGTTCTCGATACATTTTCCGTTCCGCTATCGCTCCACCGAAAAACACTCGAACTGACAACCGAAAACTGCCAACGGTCAGGTCAAGTGAATTTGAAGACGCGACAGCAGGGTTCAAATTTGTATCGAGAAGTCAGGTCGAGTGAATTTGAAGACGCGAAAGCAGGGTTCAAATTTGTATCGAGACCAAGTTTATAAAACCGCTGTTAAAAGGTTCTCGATACTATTTAGCCTGCCGTACCGGCATTCTAAATCACTCGAACTGACAAATCAAAGACAAGAATTGTCAACTGTTACTGCTTACTGAGAACTGAAACTTTATGAATAAAAGTCAACAAACTCCTGTTGTTGGTTCTCAATAGTAAACTCCTGTTTCACCCGTTCTACAGCTTGCTGTCTTATTTTCTTTTTTTCTTCCTTTTTTAAAGCTAACACCTCAATAATTTTAGTAGATAAAGCATCAGCGGAAACGGTTTCCACTAAAAAACCTGTTTGGCCATTCTTAATATTTTCCGATAATCCTCCAGTGGCATATGCAATGGCTATGGTTCCACACGCTTGCGCTTCCAATACGGCATTACAAAAACCTTCCGTTAAGCTGGTTTGTATATACAAGTCTGAATTTGCTATGGTGTTTACGACTTCTCGATGTTCTTTTTTTCCGGTAAAATGAACCCTGTTCTCTAACCCCAATTGATACCGATGGTATAGATACCGTTCCGTTTCTCGCTTAGTGCCTTCACCAATCACTTCCCATGTAAAATCAATCTCTTTTTCCCGTAACAAGGCAGCCGTTTCCAGTAGTACGTCAATCCCCTTAATATAATGCAACCGAGCTACCGTCACCAACTTTAAGGTCTGGTTAGTCGTCTTTTCTTGAAGGGTAGGCAAGTTTTGTAAAGCAACAGCAGGCGTGATAATTTGATACGGAGTTTCCTTAGGCAACCCTAAGGTATAGGCCTTTTCTACTAAATAGTTGGATATACTATGTACTTTATCTACGTGCTTCCATACGTCACGATATGCACTCCGATACTTTATCGGATATACATTGATATCAAACCCGCGAAAACTCACCGCCATTCGGGCTCCAATTGCCTTAGCCACCAATTCTCGATCAATAGCCATAGTAGCAAAGCCAAAGTGGAGCCAATCTACATGTAGTTTGAGTAAAGTGGCATTTAAGTAGGTTTTTTCAATGCTTCTTTTTAAAGAGGTTCCTTCCTGTCTTTCCGAGCGAACGTAGCGTAGCACACGGGTCACAAAAGGAAGAAGGGTAATACCCACCCATAAAAGACGGAACATCTGTACCCAAGTGTTTTTAGATACAGTTGGATGAAAGCGATGTTCGCAGCCGTTAAATTTTTCTTTAGTAGCAGCAGTAACCAATAGCACTTGATGACCTTTTTCTTGTAGTCCTTTTATTTTGGACCTAAAAAAAGTTTCAGAGTAGCCCGGTGGGGAAGAAAGGACAATACCAATACGCATTTCAATCTATTCGTTTATTTTTAATAGTTAACAATACTCTTTTTTTTGGATTATATAACAAGAATTCTAAATGAAGTCTTAAAGCCCGTATCAGTTTGTGTAATCTTAACTTTTTTAAGATTTTTCTTTTTTTCCTTATTCCTTCAAGTTGAATTACAGATGCTACATTTTCAACATTTTTGAAAAGGTATTTATTTACAATTGCAATTTTTGCTTTAGATTTCATTATACGTATCGCATATTCGTTTTCACCATAGGGACCGCTCGTGTTTTCCAAATAGTAACCATAGTTGTCAAAAAAATCTTTTGTAGTTATAAAAGGATTATCACTGTATTGAAATGTATTATAGTAAAAATTTTTCCAAGAAAATTTTGGGATTAATTTAATGGTATCACTTAAATAATTGAGTTTTGGAAATGTGTAATTCGCTTTAAGCCGAATCATATCAGCTTTTCCAGAATCTAAAACTTCAAGCATTTCTGGCAATAACGCTTTTAATTCAGGTTTAGGGATAAAATCCTCTTGGCAATACAAAATATAATTACCCGAGCAATTTTTAATTCCTGTATTTAGATTTGAGGTTAAGCCTTTGTTCACTTCTGAGGTAACGAGGGTATCAATAGGAAGTTTTTTTATAGCATCTTGCACGTATTTTTTGCTTCCGTCATCGGTTACTATAATTTCTATAGGCAAAGCTCCTCTCTTAAATGCAAGAAAAGAAGCAACACATTGCTCAAGAGCCTTTGGTCTGTTGTAATGAGTAATTAATATTGATATCATTTTAAACTTTTATTAATCTGTACAACAATCACTATACAGTTTTTCCATGCCCTTTATCATTTGTTTATCAGCATGTTGATACTCGACTTTTCTTCGTGCTGCCAAACGGACTTCTTGAATTTTTCCCAAAGAAAGTTCATTAAATAGCTCAATAGTGCTGGTCATTGCCATTGGGTTACGGGATGGTACTATCCAACCAGTTTTATGATTTTCAATAAGCTCCGTAACCCCACCGCAATCTGTGCTTAATACCGGTAAACCAAGAGCCATGGCTTCAACAGCTATATTAGGAAGACCCTCCACTATACTCGATATTAATAGTAAAGAGGCATTTTTCATTAATTCAAAAACCTGACCCTGGGGTATTCGCTCATTAAATGTAACCCAATCCTCAAGGCCAAGTTCCTTACGAAGATATATTAGCTCCTCATCCCCAGAACCACCGATTATCGTATAATGAAAGTTAATTCCTGCATCCTTTAATAACTTACAGCTACTTAAGGCATAACAATAGCCCTTTACCCAATGGGGCCTGCCCACAGATATTAAAGTGAGGGGAGTTGATTTGGAATATTCCCGTTTAAAGGTTAGCTGTTCCAATGGCAGACCCGTGTAAACGACTTCATTAATTTTTGTCGAGTCCTTCCATATAACTTCTCCTTTATCTAAAACGCTTTTTGAGACAGAATGAAATCCAGAAATTTTAGGATACCATTTTTTTAAATAGTAAAAATATACATTGTTTACAAAAGGAGTGATGTTGGTTTGTGAACCCCTTTGACTTAAAAGTACCTTATACTTTTTATTTAATAGAAAATGTTCACACCAAGGCAATAAGGAGGGCCACTGCAAATGAATAAGGTCTGGCTTTATTTGAGAAACTGCTATCTCAAAATTTTGTTGTTGAATATTCTTACGTTCTTTAGTAAATAACAAGTTGAATGTTTTTAAAAAATGTGAAAAGCTTCTTTTACTAAAAGATAGTGTTAAGGTAGTTAAAATGAAATTAATTTTGTTTTGATTGCTTCCCAGTTTTATATAACGTACATCCTTTATTCTTTTTTCAATTGTTTCGTTAAAGCCTAAAATATACACCTCATGATTTACGGCAAGCCCAGCTACCAACCTATTGATAAAAGGGGTAGTGCGAAAACTTCCGTCGAAGATGATGATACGCATTTTAAGAATATATATTCGTTAAAAAATTTTGAAACAAAGCTATCATTTTTTCCTTTGAATGGTTTTCCGAAATATAACTGCGGGCATTTCTGGCCATGGTGCTTAATTTTACCGACTCAAAATATAGGTTTTTAATGTGCTCTTTTAAACCTGATTCCATTTTTTTTGGAACAAGGAGTACCCCATTTATTCCTGATGTAATAATTTCTTTGTTACCCCCTACCGCTGTGGCAATAACAGGCACTCCATAACTCATTGCTTCTATTAAAAACATAGAGTTTCCTTCGCGATATTTTGATAAAAGTACGCCTACATCTAAGGCACAATAGAAATGGAAGAGCTCGGTATGGGTAACCCATCCAGCCAGATGTACTTGTTCTTTTAGATGTGTTGCTTTAAAAGCCATTAAATCCCTATAATATTCATAATTCGGGGTTTTTTCATTTTCAATATCGCCGGCAATAATGAGATGGACTATTACCCCTTCTTCTTTTAATGCTTTCAATACAACAAAAAGTTTCATTAAAGACTTTTCTTCACTAAACCTACCTGCATAACCTAATACGAAAGCAGTGGCACTTAAACCGAATTTTTTTCTGAATGCGCTACCAATTGTTTTTTGTTCTTTAAGATTCAACCCAACCTTGGGCACAGAATTGTATATGGTTTCCACTGGAATGTCCAAGTTTTGATATTTGGTTTTCAGTTCTTCGATTGGGGCTTTAGTGTTTGCCAAAAACCCTGCACTGTGCCTCAATAAAAACTCTAAGTTTTCTTTACCTATTCTACCCTCTAAATCGGTGCTTCTAAAAAAAAATATATGCCTTGCCTTTGGGATCGCCTCTTGTAACATTCTAAAAAGTTCAAAATGCATAAAGGTTATCACCATATCGGGATCTATTTTTTTTGCCATTTTCACTAAGGCAGTATAGTAAACAATCCTATCGGGTTGAGCAAACCCATATTTTTTTTTTCTCCATTCATAGGAAGTAATATCCAAAAATCGTTCATAAAACCGTGTACTTATACTAGGTTTTGGATGCAAGTATTTTTTGGTATCAAAGGATGTATCGTCTAGTGCATGATTATATTTACTTATAATTTTAAATTGAAAACCTTCTATATCCTTTTCAGTAAGCTGATAGATTATACGAGGTACTCCAGGACTTTCTTGAACAGGCGGAATACTGTGTCGGGATCCAGAAGCTATTACTACTTTCTTATTATCGCTCGACATATCCAATTTTTTTTAATGCATTCAAAAAAGCTGCACTCATCTTTTCGGTAGTGAAATTCTCTTCATAACAGTTACTAGCATTTTTAACCATATTTTTTTCAAGCTCCTTATCTAAATATAGTTTGTCTATTTTTTCAGCAATCTCTTCCGCATAATTTTCTATGCCATAAATCAAAAAACCGTTATAGCCATCTTGAATAACCTCTGGAATGCCACCAACATTTGTAGCTATTAAAGGTTTGCCTGCAGCCATTGCTTCCAGTAACGACAAAGGCATTCCCTCCATTGATAATTTGGGATCTGTTGGTAATACCAATACATTAGCCTTGTTATACCACTTTTGTAACTCATTTTGCGACAAGAACCCTGTAAAATTCACCTCAAGATTATGCTCCTTAACATATTGTTTACAAGTATCCAAATATCTATCTCCTGCCACTAAACCTCTTTTAGTGCCTACATCACCCGCTACATTCAATGAAATAATATACTTTTTATCTTTTAAGATTTTATATGCTTTAATCAGTTCTAGCACTCCTTTTTCTTTACAGATACGCCCCGAAAAAAGAATTTGGAAACTATCATTAGAATATTTATTCTTTGTGTAAGTTTTTATACGTTCCACCCCATTGGCTATTTTAAAATAGTGCTTGGAAGGAAGTTTTACTTTAAAATGTTCATTTGCCAAATCTCCAGCTGCTTGATTAACTCCAAAGATAGCGATTGTGTTATCAAGCAGAAGTTGCCATTGCGATTCGCTAAGCTTAGTATGCAAAGAGGTGCCATGGTGGTAAAATACAATCTTGCATTTAGGATTGAACAATTTGATCATCTGCACCAAGCCCGGACTGACATGGACGACCACTTTTTTATATCCTTTATTTCTAATATATCGGCTCGCGGTGATAAAATAAAGCAATTGGGGTTCTTGGGCAGTAATAAAACGATCTTTCTTTTGCCAATAACGATAACGTATCTTTAAAAAAAAAAGAAAAACTTTATCGAGCCAAGTGGGTTTAACATGATGAAAAATAGTAGTGTCAAATGTTGCGGCATCCAAGGTTTCATTAAAGTTGGAGAGCACCTGAAATTTTTCTTTGTCGAAATGTTTTACCGTATCCACAATTACCTTTGCTGGGGCAGCCCCTTCAGGAGATGGAACAGAATTAAGCGAGCCATATACGATTAGAATTTTATCCATTGCTTAGATGTTGTTTTAAAGCAGCCGCAATTTTTTTTAAATACTTTTTATCTATGCCTTGCCTTTCCCTCAACAGTTCATTGCTTAACCTAAAAAAAGATTGAAACACTTTTCCCTCCCGCATAAAGTGAAGGGCATTGGTCTTTTTCCAGCTTTTATGCCATAGATGGACAGCAAAGGTATTAGGTTTAATGTACTCTTTATATTTTTCGGTCAAGAGATTTTCATTGGGAAAGGGATAAAACCAATCCACAGGGCAAACAAATAGGTCTTGGTGTTGCTTGGGAATCAACGGTATTTGGGCTTGGGGATACTTTTTCAAATATATCTGAGTAAATATTTTCGGGATGATAATGGATTTATATGAGAAATCACTGTCAAAAATCAAGCGGTCGTAATAATCATAACAGGCCAAGATATAAGGATGTTGCGGTATGGCACCTATTATTCCACAACTTACATAGCGTTCGGATTCCAACCCTACAAATGCGGGTTGTTCCATTAGTGGGTCAATAGATTTTAGCAACAGCATATCCGTATCCATATAGACCCCACCCAGTTCGGCCAATTTTTGAAGCCGGACAAAATCGGCAACAAAGGCCCATTGTTTTTCTTTGTAGGCTTTTTTTAAAAAAGGGTGGTTTAACTCCACATTGCTTTCATCCCAACATTGCATATTATACCCTGGCACTATTGCTTGCCAAGAGGCTATACAATCTTGTACTAACACTGGCTTTGGTTTTTTGCCAAACCAGCAATAGTGGATAATCTTAGGTATCATTTTTAAAAATATTAGTTACTTTTCTTTTGAATAATTTTACTTTATCACTTCTCTTAAAAATTCCTTTTGGAATTTTATAAAGTGACTGAAATCCATATTTACTGCTAATAAAAAAATACTCTTTTTTTGATAAATAGCCACTTCGTAATGCCTTATTCAAATATTCATAAAACTTAATAAAATGTCCACGAAATAGTACCAGTTTTAATTCTAAAATAAATATATTTTTAACTTGGTTGAATATTGTAGCATCTAAAGTTCCGTGGGTATCTCTTAATATGCGCCATTTTACCTCGACGCTTGACAACAAAGGTTGAAATTTAAAATTCTTATAGGAAGAAGTGATTCTATTATTATGAATACGAACTTTTACCAATACCTCATTTAATATGCTTCCCGAATGACCAAACTTTAAAAGAACCCTATAAATAAAATCAAGATCTTGTGCCTTCACCAAGGTTTCATCATAAAAAATTTCTTTTATAATAGTTCTATTCAAGAAAAGCGCTGGGGTATTCACTTTTATTTTCTTTGTTATAAAATCATTAAAAAGGTTTTTATAAAATAATTTACTTTCTTTTAATAAAATTTTCCCTTCATTATTAAAGGTAGAAAATTTACATATTGAAAATAGCGATTGGCTTTGAACACAGTTGGCATATTGTTTAGTGATATAATCCCGGTACATTAAATCATCACTATCAAAATAGACAACATAGTCGCCCTTGCTCCTTTTAAAACCATAGTTTCTACAGGAACAGGCTCCTTTTAAGGAAGCGGAAGGTCTTTTGAAGAATTTAAAACGCTTGTCGATTTTAGTATAGTGATTTAAAACAGCTAGAGTATCATCTGTGGAATGATCATCAATAATAATGCACTCCCAATTTGGGTATGATTGAACAAGAATAGAATCTAAAGTTTCTTTAACCAATACTGCACGGTTATATACGGGGATTATAACTGAAACTAAAGGAAGTGTTTTGGACATGGGATGTTAATTATTCAAATTTGCCAATTATTTAAAATGTGAAACAGTCATATTCAGTAATCTTTTTCTTATAAAATGTCTATATCCAAATAGAAAATACGCACTCCCCCAAAATATCAGTTTAACCTTTAGAAAAAATTTCTTGTGCTCCAATTTTCCGATAAGGTATTCCATTATTTGAATGGAATTTTTATAATGTTTGTAATCAACACTTTTAAAAAACTGTTTTACTAAACGTTTGTAATAAAATGAGATAAGCTGGTTATCCTTTAAAAAAAGAGCGCGATCAAAGTTGGATTTTAAGATAAAAGATAGATTCTCTCTATAATCTTTCCTATATTTTTTTCCCGCTTCCGTTTTTGCTTGGTAATGTTTTCTATAGCAAAACAAAGGCACATTTACTATTGTATATTTTGTGTTTTTATTGTTAAAAAAAAATCTCGTAAAGAATTCGGTTTCTTGCCCCCGATGAATATTTTCATCAAAGAGATCATTACTTAAGTAAGTTCTCCGAAACAATACTGAAGGTGTGTATATTTCTAATTGCCATAATGCATAATCCTTATACAAATTAACCTTTACAGGAAGGTTGAAAGTTCGCAAAATAGTATTGGTATTGTCAATTATATTTCCTGTACAAATTACCAAATCTATATTGTCTAGGAATTGTTCAACCCGAAAACCTAAATAATTAGGAAGCATTATATCATCACTATCAAACCACTGAATATACTCCCCTTTACTTAGCTCAAATCCATAATTACGAGCAGCATTCCCACCAGACATTCTATTTTTGGGTCTGTGATGGTATTGAAACCGAGAATCCTTAGCAATATACTTCTCCATCAAGAAATCGGTGCTATCCGTACTTCCATCATCTACTACAATACATTCCCAGTTTTGATAGTTCTGTGCCAAGACGGAATCTAAGGTTTCCGGCAATAAATTAGCTCGATTAAATGTCGGGATGATAATGGACACCAAGGGAGTATTATTAGACATTTTATACGCTTATTTTAAGTAATGTTTATTTCTTATTACATTTTGTTTGCGACTTTTGGAAATAGCAGGAGTAATTTTTTGAAGAATTGCTATCTCTTGCGCCATTGTTCTAGCCATCCTAAAATCACCTGTTAAGTAAGCCTTCCATCTACTTATTAAACGTGGTTTTTTAAGCCCTAATAGCTCATTAAAATTATTTTTATTAATATTCCCATATTTAGTTTTCAAAGAACGCTCCCAGCTATTTAAAAACGCCTGTGTACCTCTTCTAAAATCAGGCCGTGGTCGGTCTTCTCGGTCGTGTTTCATAAAAGCGGTAGGAACAACCCCTATTTTAAAACCATGATAAAGCGCGCGTTGGCAATAATTTTCGTCCTCTCCATAATGAAAAAAAAGAGGGTCAAACCCCCCAACAGCTTTAACAATTCGTTTCGTTAACAACCACCCAGCTGCATTTATAAAAGGAGTTGTATAAATTGTTTGCAATGGTTTATTTAATACGAAATCTGAATAAAAATCAGGAGAATGGTCAAAAACCAAACAATGTGAAAAACTTCTGTCTAGCCTATCTCCCGTACCGTTTAAATGTATTGGACTTAATATTCCGAAATCGAGGTTTTTTTGATGCGCATCTACTAGCCCTTCTATACATCCTTTTTGTAAATAAGCGTCTTGATTTAATAAAAATAAATACTCAGCCCCCTGTTTAAGAGCATATTCAATACCAAGGTTATTTGCTTGCCCAAAACCAAGGTTTTTATTTTGTGGTAAAATATGTATTTTCGGATACGTTTTTTTAATATATGCAATAGTTTCGTCAGTAGATGCATTATCCACAACCAAAACATTATAATTCGCACAACTATCTAGACATTTCTGTATCCAAGGCATTCCGTTGTATGTGGCAATAATGATAAATACTTCCATTTTCAAATTACATCAAATAGATTGAACTTTTTTGTACGATTTGGATATAAGCTTATAACTACTATACAATACTGACTTGATTGAGGTATTGTCCTCACGTTTTAACCTGTAATAAACCAATAATACACTGTTTTTCAAAAAATCCTTTAAATAAATATTATGGGAATATGCAAATATAGTATAAGCTACAAATGCCTGTAGCCTGTAATACTCAAAATTTGCATTGTATTTTTGAATATATTTAGCAATAGCATAGTCTTTCTTCATTAACTTAGAAGTAACATTTCTGGACAGTCCCTTCTCATTACGCCTATAGACCGCCGTTACATCTTCTAAATAGTATATTTTTCCAAAACAAGACATTAACATATACAATGCTCTATCTGCTGAAAGAATAGCTGTTGGGAAATCGTTCTTGTAAGCTGCCTTTCTAAACATAAAAGTGGCTGTATGAAAAGGTCTTGATTCTAGAAAATTATTTATATCAAAAGTAGTTGTTGGGTAGTTTTTAAATAAATGTTTTTCTCTCACTGAATATTCATACCGTACCTCAGCGTTGGTTCCAATACCACTGTAGTCGGGGTTTGCCTCCATAAAATCTACTTGTTTTTGCAATTTAAGAGGATCAATCCAATAATCATCCCCTTCGCATAAAGCTATATACTTACCTTTGGCAGCAGGAAAGAGCCAATCCATAAGCCCATATCTATTTTTGCTCCATTGATTTTCATTTTGAAGAAATAATTTAATAGTATCATTAGCAGCAGCTATCTTCTTAATTATTGTTTGGGCTTTATCATTTGATGCATCATCAAAAATCAATATTTCTACCTTAAAGTTGGTTTGTTGCATCAAAAAACCCTCAAGGCATTGCTTAATGTATTTTTCGTGATTATAGGTCGTACAACAAATACTCACCATAGGTAGTTGCGACATCTGTATTATTTTAATTCAAGTAAACAAAAGCATATCAAAACACCTGTTCAATTTACCCAATATTTGTTTTTTGACACTAAATCAAAATAAGCATCCCGGGTAATACCAATTAGTATTTTATCCCAATACTGGTTTTTCCTGAAATACCATTTTTCACGTCTTCCTTCTACCTTCCACCCACATTTTTTACAGTATAGATTCAATGAAATTTCATTGTATTCAATTACGGTACTATCCAATCGTTTCAGCCCCAATTCCTCGAATGCAAATTTCATAATAGCCATGACAGTATCAACCCCAAAACCTTTTCCTCTAAACTTCTTCTCTCCTAACAACATACCATGAAAAGCATTTTTATTTTTCCAATCAATAGTTACCAAGTTAGCTGTTCCAATCATGCCGTGATTAGCTACCTCAATAATAAAACGTTGATGAAGCGATGATACCGATAAATCAGCAAACCATTTTTTTTGATCATTTTTATTTGTAGGAAAGTGCCACCCACCCAACAAATTTTGAATTTCGGGATTATTTGCCCAATTCTGTAGTTGTGATAAATCGTCTTCTTCTACGGCCCTGAGTAAAACTTTTTTACCTTGAATATTCATTTCTAATAATTTTTAAAATTAACGCTACATTTCGCTTAGTTAGGCGTTGATCAATTGGTAAATATACAATCTCTTCGGTAAATTTATACTCCAAGCTATCCGCTGTCCTCCTCTTTTTAACATCATCCCAATATGTAGCCGTAAATATTTTATTTTTATGCAATCTATCTTTCAAGCCTTTGTCTGTGCACCAATATGGATATACCATAGGAGAATATACTGCATCAGTTGATAATTTTAGCTTATTCGTACTGGCAATATTTTCATGAATGAAATTAAAATTCTCAATTCTCCTCTTTCTAATTTTTTCATAATTTATATTGCAAAGAATAGCTTGGGTTAGCCGTGACATTTTTTTTATCTGCTGGTTACATAAGTAGTGTTCATTCTGTAGGAAAGAACCATAACCCGGTTGGGGACCAATATCCTTTCGCATTAATAAATGTAAACAGCGATTATAGGATTGATCCATATCTAAAGGGAACGGCAAAGGTTTATTAGTATATAAATAAGCTCCATCTGGCACACCAAAAAACTTTCTTGCCGAATAAAATGTGTCCGTATTAGGTTCTGGTTTTGAAAAAAAAGATTGAGAATTATCAACAATCAAATTTTTACATTTTTGTTTTAATGAATGAACAAATGAATCTTTTAAACCAAAATAATTCACATATAAAAATCCACTAGCATCTTCAATTGTTGAAAAATCAAATATGGGTTCAAACTGATCATCGATTAAATAAAAATCGACCTCTATATCATGCCTTCTTAATGGCTCAAGTAAGGAATCACATATAAAAAAGGGGAGGTATATTTTGTTATAATTATTTGCTAATAAAATATATTCAAGGGCATTCCTACCTGTGTTTAGCCGAATTGAATTATTGTGATACTCCGCTCCCTCATTTAATTCCAGCTCAAAATATCCACCAATTTCTTTCAAACTAATTCATAATTATTTAATAATTCGCATGTTTCCTCTACTGAATTGAACATTAGCACATCAATAATAGATAAGCAAGGTACAAAATCCGTAGTATTCTGCTTGTAAAATATGTTTTGGGGCTCTAAGAATTGTAGTCTTACTCCCCTATCTTCAAAATCTCTTTTTTTGTAAAGCTCAACACCTCCTATTGCATTTATATAAATATTGGCGTCATTTTTTTTAACAATGTGTGTGATTCTTGATTCTCGATTTATATATTTTGAATCTTGATGATCTACAGAACTTATTTGAAACCTTGTATCTAGACTTAAATATTTTGAAACCGCACAAATACTTTCAATTGCAAGTTCAGAAATATAAAAATAATCAGGGAGTGTAAACACTTTTTTTATAACAGGGAATACCTCATTAAAAAAAGGCGCTTTTTTATAGGACTGTTCAATGGTTTTTAAAAGTTTGCCTGTATTTTTTTTATATTTCTCTAAATCAATTTTAGTTTCAGATATCTTTGAAAAAGAACTGGAGCCGGCTAAAGATACAGTAAACTTATTTGGTTTATCATTAACCAAAATTGTGTTCCTGTTTATCCATCCCCCTTTAATATAATCTACATCATCATAGAAAACAAAAATATCAACAGCATTTATTAATTGAAAATAACCAATATAAGGGAATAAGTACGGTTGCATAATTCCAACTTTCATATTACAAATGTCTGCATATTATTTTACTTATTTTATCAACATCTTGAATTGACAAATTAAAACACATTGGCAAACAAAGTATTCGTTTTGATACCGAATCTGAAATTGGCATAGTACTATTTTCCGTATAATTTAACGTATTTAAACTTGGGTAAAAGTAACGTCGGGGAAAAATTGAATTAGCCTCTAAATCTTTTTTTATTATTAGCAATTGATTTTCATCTTTAAGGATAATCGGGTAATAACTATAATTCCATGTGATACCTTCCCTTATTTTTAAAAGTTGAATATTACAATTTGAAAATAATTTACTGTACTTATTTGCAATTTTCTCTCTTTGACCCATAATTTCTTCTATATAAGGTAGGACGGCTAATCCCAAAGCAGCTTGTAATTCACTCATTTTTGCATTGATCCCTAAACCTTGAAAAGCCTCTTTTCCTTGATGCCCAAAATTATGATGATAAAACAATTTGTTATATAAGTTTTCATCTTTGGTAAACAAAGCACCTCCTTCTCCGGTATGAAATAATTTGGTGGCATGAAAGCTACAGGTACTTATATCGCCGTATTCAAATATACTCTTATCTTTATAGGTAACCCCAAAACAATGTGCAGCATCATAAATTACTTTTAAACCATGTTTTTTCGCAATCGAATTAATAGCCTCCACGGCACAAGGATTACCAAAAACATGCGTGGCTAAAATGGCGGACGTTTTTTTGGTAATTGCAGCTTCTATCTTGGTTTCGTCAATAGTAAGGTACAGCGGGTGTATATCTACAAAAACCGGATTACACCCCTCCCAAACAATACTACTGGTAGTTGCTACATAGCTAAATGGCGTAGTAATAATCTCCCCAGTTAGTTGTAAGGCTTTTATTGCCATTTGGATAGGGAGTGTTCCGTTAGTTGTTGCCAACAGGTAAGATACTTTTAAATATCCTTTTAATTTGTTCTCAAGTTCTTGTACTAATTTTCCTCGATTGGTAATCCAGCCGTCTTGCCACGCTCTTTGTAAGATTTTGCTATATTCCTCTTGGGGAGGTAAAAATGTTTTGGTGACGTTAATCAAAAGTAATTTTTTATTATTTGGATCATGAAAGTAATGACATCAATTAAACAGGGCTTCAAGATAAGTAAAATTGCTGAGGCTTACTTAAATATTTAAATTAATGTTATTTTGAAAAGTGTTCTATAGGCCCTATAACATCTTGTAAGTTGCAAATCAAAGTAAGTATTTTTTTAGTTCTATTAAAAGGATTGCTTATACCATTTTAATTTAAATGTTTCTATTTCTTTGAGCGTATAGAAATGTTGTACGTATTGCGAATCCAATATATTATCAATATAACTTTTAGGAAAGCGTATTTCTGTCTTAAACCGAGAATAAATTTCTTTAATGTTTTTTGTGTTTGCTTCATTTGCCTTTACCAGTGTTATTCTTTCCTCAATAAAGTCTTCCATCGCATTTTCAAAAGTATGATCTAACATTTCGAGTTTTAAGGTCAAGAGGTTAAACCCTTCTTTTTGTATTATTGAAAAGCCTTTATCTTTATCAAAAGGAACAGCCAGAAGGTTTTTGTTAAAAACATTAAACAATTCTTCTCTCAACCATTCATTATGAGAATTGGAAGTGAAATGATTTAAAAATATATCATATAAACCTGTCAAATTATCTTTCTCAGTTTCAATTGTAAAAGGGTATTTATTGTTTCTAGATTTAAAGATATAGGAGTCTTTCGTTTCTTCAAAATCTATCCATTGAAAGAATAAAGAGATATTTCTGCTTATGGGCTCTCTAACAACAGTGATAATTTTAATTGGTTTATTGATTTTCTTTAACAATTTATTTATCCATTGAGGCTTCCACAACAAATGCGTGTAAATATGTCTTGAATAGTTATTGTCTTTATAAACCTCTTTTTTGATGTAATGTTCCCTATTTTTTAAATGTTTATTATTTAAAGTGTGTACATGTATGGTGTTAAATAAGGAAGAATGTAGTTTGAGGGAATCATAAATTGATGTAGAACCTACTTTCCCCATAGTATATATTAACACCAATGGTTTAGAGATGTCATAGTTTAAAGTTTGGCTTCTGGTATATAAGTATTTATCTCCGTAATAAATCGATTTTATTAACTTAGAAAGTCTTTTTTTAAAAAAATGGACATGAATAGATATATGTTTTTTATTCCGTAGCATTAAAATATGGCTTATTGAGTTTCAAAAGTAAAAAAAGTGTGATTATAGGGTTAACAATCTATAGATAATTGTTGAAAATTGGAAATTGCATTTCAAAAAACCCTTTTTCAATAAGCGTCAACCACTATTTTTAATGTTTGTCCCTTTTTCACTTCTAAAATAGACAATGGAATGGCTTGAAAAGTTAATTTAATATTTACGTCACAAAAAGAAATACCAAAGTGGCCAGAGTGGCTGAAAAAATCATCATAGTGAATCATCCCTAATGTGGTTGCCAAGTTGCCCCTCGCAGTGCTCATATTGCTGAGGATTCTTAAACCCCATCACCCACGACTATACATTCCAGTTTTAGTAGGTCTGCGCCAACGTGGAATCCAACGTCTCCCTATTAAATGTACGCAATTGTAGGTGGGGATGATTATGGAAACTAAAGGATTTTTTTTAGTCACAGGGAATTTTTTTAGTTTCAAAAATAAGAAAAAGATTTTGGGTTGCCGGATTTCTGTTGTCGGTTGTTTCACCTACGTTGAAAAGGCTTCGAGAAACGAAAGTTGTTGATTAGCGATTTTCTTTTGTTGTAGGATTAGAGATTATATATTGAGTGCGGGAGGGTTTAAACTGCTAACCAGCAGGAGGACTTAGTATAAATATTATAAAGGATTGAATTGGGAAGAAAGCCATAATGGCAAAAAGTGGCAAAAAAAGGAGTTGAAAATTGAAAGGATGAATATTTGGAAAATATTGGGTCAGGTAGCTTTTGAGGTCTTTTGGTATGTCCCATTAATTTCATCGAGCACCTCTTGGTAGTCTAGACTCATGTATTCCGAAAACTCCCTAATAGTTACCGGTTTCTTTTTGTCCTTGCCTACGGCTTTTTTTATTTCTCTTAAGATTCTGCGTGCATACCCGGCGCTAACTGCCATTAATGCTTGAACATCTTGTGTTTGGATTACTAATCGTCGCATTGACTTTACTTTTTTCATGTCGGTGCCGTACCATCTGATGGTGTACACCTGAATTCTTCACTTGTTTCATGTTACTTGGTTTTAAGCATTTAGTTACTAATTGATTTACAATGTTAAAATTAACATTTTACTTCTTTATTCAACTTAAAAACTATTAACATTTTAGCAAAGTTTTTAACATTTAACCTAGTTTAGTACGCTTTTACTATTTACTTTAAAAAACACAACTCCTTCTTTAATTTTACTACTACAAACATAAAACAAGGGTTTGGGAATGGTTGTGACATTTTTTTTAGCACTTACTTGAATGCTGTATTCGGTCAGGTATCTAGTGTTCGAATTACTTTGGCAATGTTCAGTACAGGCTATTTGGATTATCTTATAGGGAATTTAAATCACCCGGTTCTCGATACTATTCCATTTGTCCTTTCAGGACATCTGAAATCACTCGAACTGACATCTTCTACCCTTTTACTAATTACCATACACTATCCATACAGTATCTATACAGTATCCATACACTAACTACACTGAAACCTTCCTACAAAATAGCGGTACAAATAGCTTTAAACGTGCTTAAACGGAACTACATGTATTCAAACGGATTTTATAGCTCTTATTAGCCTCTTTTCTGCTTTTTTAAGCTAAAAAAGCTAAAGCAAACACCAACAGAACCTAGTAGTTGCAATAGGCAACAAAGGGTTGTAGGTTTGTTACAACCGTTCTTTAAAAGTAATTGAATGAAAATATTGTAAGTAGGAGCTCATGCTTGCGCGCGCTGATTTTGATTGTTTTTAAAGACGGTTATTAAACTTTTGTATAACGATGTCCAAAGGCATCTTAAATTAAATATTATGGCAAAAATAAAAAGCCTGATAAAAATAGAAGGGACTCTGGATGAGTTGACTTTCTATAAAAGCCAAGATGGTTACATGGTCCGTACCAAAGGCGGAATAAGTAAAAAACGTATGGCCACTGACCCTGCTTTTGCCCGAACCCGTGAAAACGGAACTGAATTTGGAGAAATTAACCGTAGTGGTAAACATTTACGCCATGCCATTACCGGATTATTAGCAAATGCTAAAGACAATCGTGTTACTTCACGATTGACCCAAGTACTGAGTAAGGTAAAAAATGAAGATCTTACTTCGATACGTGGGCAACGCAATGTAGCCACCGGTATGGCAACGGTCAATGGGAAAGCCTGGTTAAAAGGTTTTGACTTTAATAATCGCGCCAATATGGACAGTGTGTTACTAAGTAATTATACGCTTGACACTGTTACCGGAGAGGTGGTTATCACAGATTTAAATCCCGCTCAACAGATTTCCGTTCCTGACGGAGCAACGCATGTTAGTTTTAGCAGTGGTTTTTTAAATCTGGACTTTAGCGATCCTGATGGGTATGACCTACAGCTGAGCCCAGAGATGAATGTACCCATTACCGGTACTGCCAATACTGTTACCCTTACCCCAGCTGCTGCTGCAGCCGGAACTGGTGAAAGTTACTATTTTTTAAAAATAGCATTTTTCCAAGAGGTCAATGGGATGCAGTATGCCCTCAACAATGGCGCGCACAATGCGCTGCAGCTGATTGAAATTTTATAACCCGAAGGGTGTTGATAACAGAAAGCGAGTTCTTATAGGGCTCGCTTTTTTTGTTTTATAAAGTTGCCTGAATATAAAGTTTTTTTATAAAAAAAGGGATTGCGACACTATTTATAAAACCTTATCGGTTTTCTAAAACACTTGAACTGACAACAGTTAAAACATTTATTAACTTTTAAATGAATAAGATAAATTATAAGTTTTCTTCATATAAATCAATATAGTGTTGTGTGGTATATTGATGATCAAAGGAAGCTGCATGTTCAATAGCAGCTTGAGACATAGCGGTATACACCTTGGGATTATCAATTAGGTATTGAACTTTTTCTGCCATCTCTGTAATATTCCTATCAGTTACCGTAAAACCCGTTACGCCACTTTTTAGGGTATCCGGGAAGCCGCCGGAGTTAAACCCGATTACGGGAAGGCCCATGGCCTGTGCCTCTATGGAAACCAAACCAAAGGCTTCTCTTCTACCGGTTATTTCATCGTAGGTTGAGGGCATTAAAAAAATATGGCTTTCATTTAGGGTGTGTTTTACATCTTCCTGACTGGCTTTCCCTTTAAAATAAACCGTTTCCTTCAAGTCCAGTTCAGCAACTTGCTTTTGCAATTTATCCAAGGATTCTCCGGCACCCCAAATGGTATATTGTACCAAATAGCCTGCATCTCTTAATTTTCTTACACAGTTGATGGCGTAAGTGTGTCCTTTAAGTTGTACTAACCTGCCAATGGTTATAAGTTTGATGGGGTGTTTGGGAATTATTTTCTTTTCTGTTCCCTTAAAATCAAGTATGTCTATCCCTATGGGAATGATATGAATTAAATTTTCGTCAATACCCAAAGTAAGCAATTGCTGTTTTAGGTATTGAGAATTGACGGTTACCGCCTTTACATACTTTCTATAAAAAGCACCATACGCTTTTTGAAAGCTTTCTTTATTTTCCAAAAATGCGTCAAAACCGTGAAAAGACACAATTACTTTGGGGTCTATATACCCAATTTTGGCTAACTTTTGTAAAGGATGCAGGGCATTGTTGAAATGTACATGGCATACTGCATTTTTTTTAAAATGACGGTATTGATATAGTTCCAGTAAGGGTTTTATATTGCGTTTTGATTTATTTTTATAATATTTAAAAAGATAGGTCAACACCCGTGGATGAAGTGCCATAAAGGCTAGCTGGCACCATCTAACCACTTGATATTTGGAGAACGAAAAAGGTTTTTCTATTTTTTCTTCTAGGTTGTATTGCTGCAAGGTGTCTGCTTGGGACGAATTATTTACCCCTCTATATTTAGCTACGAACACCCGCACCTTAAACTTGTTTTTTAAGGCAAAGACAATATTTGAAACCACAAAGGTTTCGGATACGTTTGGGAAGGATTTAACCTTTATGGCTATCGACTTTCTCATACTACTTGGTAGTGTTATTTTGAGGAAGCCAAGTTTTAATAGAATTTCGGTTTTTTGAATATTCCCTATATTGAGTAATTAATCTATATAGCCCTCTAAAATACTCCTTAGATATTTCTTTTTCTTCAAAAGAGCCTTTAAGTCTTTTTTTAGACTGTTTAAGAAAATCATTCTTTAAAGAACGAAATGCACGTTTATAAAAGGTTTTTTGTGTTACCTCTCTATTTTTTAATTCATCCACATAAACACTTACTATAAAATTTGATTCCGACATGGCTTTACGAAGTCTCTGAATGTAGGATAGTTTCATTCTACCCTTTGGCATCCAATGTTTAAAATATAAACGTTTATCATACCATATTTTATAACCCAATAAGCGTAATGCATAACAATATTCAGTATCACCGCCAGAGCTCAAGGTGTCTCCTTTCCTACATGTAAGCAAAGGGGTAAATCCGAGTGCATTTAACTGAAGCCAATGACTTTTTCTAATTACCATACCTGCTCCAAAGAGACAGCCTTTTTTATTAGTAATATCGCCACTTTCTTTTCCCTGTTTGGAAACTGCAAAATACTTCGCATATGTATCAAACCATTCTGGTTTTTTGTTTTCAAAAACGGCTTCACACCATCCGCCCAAAGCGCCGATTTTAGGTTTTTTTTTCATTTGTTCGAAAGCGTTTTGCACATAGGTTTCGCAGAGCCAGTTATCATCATCGCATATTAATAGATATTCATATTGCGCTTTTGTATAGCCTAATTCTTGGGCATAAGACTTACCCGGTATGGGTTGAAAAAACGACTTATATTCAATATTCGGATTTCCATTTTTACGCCACCAATCATCGGCAAACCCTTTTGTGCCGTCTGAAGAATTATTGTCCACAAATACTATTTCAACAGGACACGTACTTTTTTGGGTTGCCAAATGCGATAATGTATGGGCTAATCTAGCCCTGCCGTTATAGGTGCATATTATAATTGAAACTCCTTTCTTCATTGGTAAAAATGCTTCTGTCTTTAATATCCTTTTAAAATCATTTTCAGGGCTTTCTTTATTAAGAAAAAAGCTTTGTAAAACCTGTCTTTTCCTTTTGGCACTACTATTTTTTTCTTGTTTTTTAAACTTTCAAAATTTTCAAGTATGTGAGGAATAAAAAAATCAATACGTGACGAATAAAATTTATACCTATCATTTTGCATTATAATTTTATTTTCAGGTTTACTGCTAAAACCATTGGCATCATAGTTTGCAATTACAAAATTAATATGCCGATAGGTACCTTTCTCAAGCAAAACTACTTCATTGTATAAAACCCAATCTGCCAAAATTTTATAAGCTTCATTATATCTTTTTCCATTTTCAAAAATACTTTTCTTATGAAATACAGATTGATGATTTAAGGTTCTATAAAAAATTGTCATTCCTCCTAATTTTGAAGGCATGATTTTTAATTTGGTTTCTTTATCTGGATATATAAACAAGGAGTTTCCATAAACTATATCTTCAACCGGTTTACATAAAACAAAATTCTTTAAAACTTCTTTATTGTTAAAACTATCTCCACTATTCAAAAACAGCAGATAGTCACCGGTAGCTTGATCAATACCTTTGTTCATGGCATTGTAAATTCCACTATCGGGTTCGCTTATCCAATAAGCCAAATGTTCTTTTTGAGTTTCAATGTACTCTTTGCTACCATCGGTAGAACCGCCATCTATCACAATATACTCAATAGGGGGATAGGTCTGGTCCAAAACACTAGTTATGGTTTTTTTCAACCCTTTTATATCGTTATAGTTGATTGTAATAATGGATATCAGCACACTGTATCAATTTAAAAATTTATCGTTGTAAACCTTAGTGATTCCCTCATTTAATTCAATGGTATGATGCCACCCTAAACTATGTAGTAAGGCAACATCTAATACTTTTCTGGGCGTACCGTCAGGTTTATCTGTATTCAAATGAATTGTTCCATCATAGCCTACTATTGATTTAATGGTTTCGGCTAGTTCTTTAATAGTAATATCTTTGCCAGTCCCTACGTTTACTGATATATTCCCCTCATATGTTTTCATAAGATGTACACAGGCAGCAGCCAGATCGTCTACATGTAAAAATTCTCGCTTTGGTTTTCCTGTACCCCAGACTTCTACCCTATCTTTTTTATTCATTTTTGCTTCGTGAAATTTTCGTAATAAGGCTGGCAATACGTGCGAGGTTTTTAAATCATAATTATCGTTGGGACCGTACAAATTAGTGGGCATGACCGATATAAAATTGCACCCATACTGCCTATTGTAATTTTCACATAGCTTTACCCCTGCTATTTTTGCAATAGCATAGGGCTCATTAGTAGGCTCTAAAACTCCGGTAAGCAGGTATTCTTCTTTTATGGGTTGGGGTGCTAGTTTAGGATAAATACAGGAAGAGGCTAAAAACAAAAGCTTTTTCACCTTGTGCAAATAGCTTTGGTGTATCACATTGTTTTGTATCTGTAGGTTATCATACAAAAAATCGGCTCGATAGATATTATTGGCTTCTATTCCACCCACTTTTGCCGCTGCCATAAATACGTATTCCGGCTGTTCTTGGGTGAAAAATGCTGCTACTTGCGATTGATTTCTTAAATCTAATTCAGCTGATGTACGAGTAATTACATTAGTATACTCTTGCTTTTTCAATAATCGCACCAAAGCAGACCCCACCATGCCTTTATGACCTGCAATATATATGTTAGCGTCTTTATTCATTGTAATTAAGGGTATCGTGACCGCCTTCTTGCAAATATTTTTCTTTTTTAAATAACCGTAGGTCGGCTTGCATCATATCGGTTATTAATTGGTCCAAGGTATGTTTGGGCTTCCAGCCTAATTGTTCTTTACATTTAGAGGCATCTCCTATCAGTAAGTCTACTTCGGTAGGGCGATGATATGCCGGATCTATTTTTACGACTACCGTCCCTTCTGCTATAGTATAATTGGGGTTGTTGCAAGTTGCAACTCTAGCGGTTTCATCTGTGCCGTTTCCTTTAAATGAAAGCGCTATCCCTACGTGTTTAAAGGCTTGTTTAACAAAATCGCGCACGGTGGTGGTGGTTCCGGTGGCAATGACATAATCGTCTGGTTTTTCTTGCTGTAACATCAACCACATAGCTTCTACATAATCTTTTGCGTGCCCCCAGTCCCGTTGGGCATCCAGATTCCCTAAATATAAGGTTTCTTGCATGCCTAAAGCAATACGGGCGGTGGCTCGGGTTATTTTTCGAGTGACAAAGGTTTCGCCCCGTAACGGAGATTCATGATTAAAAAGGATACCATTACAAGCAAACATATTATAAGCCTCCCGGTAGTTCACGGTAATCCAATAGGCATATAATTTTGCCACCCCATACGGGCTACGTGGATAAAAGGGTGTTTTTTCGGTTTGAGGCACTTCCTGTACCAAGCCATATAACTCCGAAGTAGAAGCTTGGTATATTTTTGTTTTCTCCGTAAGCCCTAGTAAACGAACCGCTTCTAAAACACGTAGTGTTCCCAACCCATCTACATTGGCGGTATACTCTGGCGTGTCAAAACTTACTTTTACATGGGACATCGCCCCGAGGTTATAGATTTCGTCGGGTTGCACTTCCTGAATAATACGGGTAAGGTTTATGGCATCACTTAAATCGCCGTAATGCAACTTAAAGCGAATATTTTTTTCATGGGGATCTTGGTATAGATGATCTATCCTATCGGTATTGAACAACGAACTTCTGCGCTTAATACCGTGAACCGCATATCCTTTTTCTAAAAGCAACTCGGCGAGATAGGCACCGTCTTGTCCTGTAATTCCGGTTATGAGTGCTGTTTTCATGAGGTCGCTATCTGTATTAGTTTTTTGAATCTTTTACCAAACTCAAAAATATTAGTTTTATAATTGAAATGAGACATTTCTGGCGCATTACTAAGAAATAATTCTATACTCTGTGCCAAATCTTGAGGACTGTTCGGATCAAAAAAGCTAACATTTTCAGTTAATTGTTCTTTATGTACAGCCAAATTGGAAGCAATGACATATTTCCCTAAAGCTTTTGCATCTTCAATAACAGTGCTCCACCCTTCAAACAAAGAAGGTTGGATAATAGCCTGAGCTTGCTTAAAAAGGCATAGCTGTTCCATTCGGGGTAGGAAACCCAAGAATCTAATTTGGTCTTCCAATCCGTGTTCGGCAATATAGGTTTGAAGTTGTTTAAAATTACCTGCGTTTCTGTAATCATCTTCTTTTCCCGAAAACGCAACAATAACAGAAATGTCCTTTTCTTTTAAATACTTAACTGCTTTTAAAACAACGTTATGGTTTTTATGGGCCCAAAACTGGTTTGGAGCAAAAAAGTATTTTTTGGGCAGCTTGTATTTTTTCAACAATGCATCTATTGATTCATCTGAAAAATCGGGATGGGTAACTGCAAAATGCAAAACAAAGGATTTTGCTTTTGCACTGGGATATAATCGTAAAAAATCTGATTTGGCATCCTTGCTGCTTATAACAACTATATCTCCTTTCGCCACGACTTCTTTTTGATGATTTTTTCTTCTCTGGATTTCTTCTTTCGAAAAAAAATTGGGTAAATGATCTTCTTGGAAATCCGGCACCCAATTTACCTTTTTTATATTATACGGTAGCTTGTTTATTTGGGCGGGATAAACAAAATCTAACAAAGGCACCTTGAGCTTTTTTTTAAAAATATTTTTGTCTAAAATAGTTCGGCTTAGCTTATTTATTGCCCTTTCCAATACCGAATACGATGATTTTTGAAACGGAAAAGTAGCATGCTCCAAATAGGGATATTTGGTTTCGACCGCTACCTTTGAAAAGTTTTCCGCAGATTCGGTCAAAATGACCAAGATAGGTTTTTCGGAATCATCAAGAGTATTTAAGGCATGGATTATGTTTAGAATATAATACGCACCAGCAATCCAGTTTTCATTATACGAAAAAATAAGCCCTACCCGTTTTCTGACAACCATGTTATATATTGCTTTAAACCGGTTTTTATATCAGTTCCAATGGTATAGCCATAATCTTGAATCTTCGATATATCCGCTACCCAATTGGTTGGATCGCCCAAGCGGGCTTGCCCTTCAAAATGTATGTTTGTGGACGGTTTAAAAATACCGTAAAAGGTAGTGGCTACCTGCTTTATGGTAAGTTCATTGCCGTTTGCAACATTAATGCAATCACTTTGAAAAGCACAATTTTCAATTACCAACTCAATTGCCTTTATAAGATCTGCAATATGGATAAAATCTCTTGATTCATTTCCATTGCCGTACAGGAAAGCCTCCTTACCTGTTTTTACCTTATTGTGCAAATCCCAGAACAATTGTTTTTTCAACCCTTCGCCATAGGCCGAAAAAATTCTAAGTGAACACGTTCGCAACCCAAAGTTTTTATAAAATGATTCACAGATTTCCTCTGCCATTTTTTTATGTACACCATAAGGCGAAATGGGATTTAAAGGATGGGCCTCGGTAATAGGCAAAAACTCGGGGTTGCCATATACCGCAGCGCTAGACAGATTAATATATTTACAGTCTGGATTGTTTTTTCTAATAGCGTCCAATTGTTTAAAAACATTGGCCGTGTTCAGCATAAAATCGCGTTGGGGATGCTTAATGGAATCTGGTACGCTGGCGGCTCCAGAGCAATTGATGCATATATCGTATTGTCGTTCTTGGAATACCTCGGTATAATCTGCATTGGTAGCATCAACCTGAATATAATTTAAATCGTTATAATCCACCACGATATCGCATTGGTACACCGTATGTGCTTTTGAAAAGTAAGTTACACAATGCGTCCCAATAAATCCTTTTGAGCCTATTATGAGTATTTTCATAATATTTAATTTTTATTAAATTCAATACAGGCTACCGATCTGCTATGAGCAGCAAAATCTTCTTTCTTACCCTTTCCCGAATGAGGATTATAAGATTCTGAATTTTTCACTTCATTTTTTGAAGCAAATCGCCAACCCTCCAATTCATATTTTAAATAATCTACAGTCACACTTCCTTTCCCTTTAAATAAGTCCAAAATCTTATCAACCATGTCTTCATCAAATTGTTGAAAAAAACCGTGATTTTCAAATTTTCCATAAGGAAAAGTTAGCAATAGTATACCTCTTTTATTTAATACCCTTATCATCTCACTAATTGCTTGAAGGTACTCATAAGATTTTGTTTTACTATTACCTTTATTTTCAATATCGTAACCATACATTGAATTGTCCATATCAATATGTTCAATTGTTGATTGTGATACAACAACATCAAACAAATCATTCTTAAATGGTAAATCCCTCAAATCGCCATACACATAAGAAATCCTATTTTTATTAAAGGATACATTTTCGGGCGCATAAGTATATATTGTCAAATCCTTATCCATTAATGCGTCATTACGGACTATATAATCAAAATTAAAAGTAGAACCTGCATCTAAAATTCTTTGGGATCCTTGTTCTAACTTCGAAAATATCCATGGATACTCAACCACCCTTTCGTCCAATTTGATTCCAAAATTTTCAGGTATATTTCTATCCTTAAAACATTTTAGTAATTGGCTATCTTGGATGGCAGAAATGATAGACTCGACTTTATATTCATGATAACCATCTGACCAAGGAATAGAGCCATTCAAAATAAATTCTTTTCGCACTAATTGATTTTTTTTTAGTTCTTCATTTCTACTTTTCCTTAGTTGATATCTCTTTAAAAGTTTTATTATCTTATTTATCATAATTACTTTATTAAATCTCATTGCACAATTCCGAATTTATTAAAATCAACATTTGGATAATATTTAGACAATGAGTTTATTTTTAAAATCTGAATTTCATTTAATGAAACTTTTGGACAATTATCCGGAAGTACAGTTTTTCTTGTTTTTCCTTTAACCTTAGCTTCGGCGGCCAATAAAATCTGCTCTTTTATGGTTATATTAATATTATAATAGTCTAATATTTTGTTAACCGTCACCAATTTATCTTGCATTAGTTCTTCATAAGTCAACCACAATAAATTTTTATTGGTATTTTTTTCGTGTTTAAACCAAGAAACATAGAAATTAAAGTACCATGGTAAAATTAAATCTATAACAAAATCACATTGCTGTTTGGGTGTAAGTTTATAAAAATCTTCATCTACATACCCCATTGGCCACCATGAGTTTTGAGGTTCGGCATGCATATGATTTCGCATAGAAATAACCGAGTCATAAATATTCCGGGTAAGGATAAGGGGTTTAATTTTGTGTTTTTTAAGCACCCTAATATTATTAGCTGTACAACGCGTATGCTGATGGGTAACTGTATTTATTTTTTTAGCATCGCATATGGCTACTTCATTTACTTCCTGTTCTGTTCTATCAAAAGCCGCTATAAATATGCGAATATCATAATTTAATAATGTAGCGAGTAATTGCAACAAATAAGTGGAGCCACTTTTAGGTGAACAGCTTATGAAAATATGTTTTTTGTCTCGTTTAAACATAACTTACAAATTAGTCTCTCTTGAGATTTCAACGCAATAATCATATAAATCAAAATCACTTTTATACCAGTCCGATAAATTTTGAATTCCTTCTTCAGACAATCTTATTGAATTTGCTGAATTTTTATGTATATGTTTAACGGTATCTTTAAATTCTGATTTTGTTAACTTCCTAAAAAGTGCTTTCAAATCGGAATCAAATGTTTCTTGAAAACCTATATAGAAAATATTCTTCCTTCTCAATTGGAGATAGTCTCTACTTACCAACCAATCTGAGAAATGTGTATTCACATGTCTTATTCCATACATTGCTCTTTTAGCCATCTCTCTCATCTGCTTGTCATCATCACTTAATGCCTCAGCAAGCGTATTAGGAGTTTCAAATATTTTAAAAGCCCATTCTTCTTCGGCATTATATGGCACATTATATGTAGGCTGTCCTTTTCTCTTTCTACTAAAAAAACCACTGACAAAACGATCATGAGGGGCTCTTAAAAAAAACACTACTTTTTCATTTTTAGGAACATCTTTAAAAGTGTAGTTATGTGTATGAGCAATAAATTTATATTTTTTGGTTTGATAATTCTCAAATGTTTTAATCAATGAGGTACCTCCTGTTTTACCTATATGTAACAGATGAACGTTTAATGGTTCCTTTTTAAAGAAAGAGGTTATCATTTATTCAATATATTAAAAAAATTCGGAGCATTTATTGACACGACTAATTTCCACCTGTTTTGTTTAAGACTCATAAACTACCCTTCACTGTAAATAGTTTGAAGTAAGAAAGGAGGCCAAATTTCTTCATCATGTAAAATCTGAAAAGACATAACATTATTCATTCTCAAATACGGCGATCTAGTAGCGCCCCTACTAACCAATATACTTATCGAATAAACTCCTTTAGAAAGCTGAATATTTTTATGCAGTAATTTAAATGAAATTTTATCGTTATCATTTTTAATATTCACAGCTTTATTAGTCCAATCTAATATAGCTACTGGTCTTTGCTCTTTATCGAAAATCAAAACTGAAAACTGCGGTACATCTATAGGCTTATATAATTTCCAATGAAATGCAAACTCCAAATTATCACCCCATTCCAATTGAGGTATTCCCGATTCAAAACTTCTAGCACTTGATAGCTCAACTTTTATTAATGAAATGCTACCATCATCAAATACTACGTTACTGTCATTATTTACAAAGCGGGTATAATACTTATCAATCGCCTCAGCCACATCGGTCCCCTGAAATTTTGAAACGCCACTTTCCATTAAAATAATTTGATTGCAAATACGGGATACCATCGGCATATTATGAGAGACAAATACAATTGCTGTTTTGGGAAGTATTTTATCAATTGTTTTAAAACATTTTAAGATAAACCCGAGATCGCCTACGGCAAGCACCTCATCAATGATCAATACATCCGGCTCCATCTGTGCGGCTACGGCAAAGCCCAACCGTACTTTCATCCCGCTACTGTAATTACGTACGGGCATATCAATAAACTCGCGTATTTCGGCAAAATCAATAATCTCCTCTACCTTGGCATCAATTTCCTTTTTACTAAACCCTAGCACCGCCCCATTGTTATAAATGTTTTCACGCCCACTTAAAATGGGGTTAAACCCAGCACCCAGTTCTATCAACGCTCCTACCCGCCCTTTAATCGTTACTTTTCCGGCATCGGGGTTGATCAAGCCATTCAGTATTTTTAACAAGGTAGATTTTCCGGCCCCGTTGTGCCCTATGAGCCCCAAACACTCGCCCCGACGCAACTCGAAATTAATATCTTTTACCGCCCAAAACTCCTTGGGGCGTAACTCCCGGTCTTTTTTATTACCGGTCACACCACTAGCCAAATCTTTCACCCCATACCATAGGCTCGTTTTAAGGTCTTTGCAGAACTTTTTGGAAAGGCCTTCGGCTTTTACGAGGATTTCGGTGTCGGTTGTCAGGTCTCGGTTGTCGGTTGTCGGTTGTGGGTTCACGGGTCTCGGTTGTCGGTTGTCTGTTTTCGGTTTTCGGTTTTCGGTTTTCGGTTTTCGGTTTTCGGTTGTGCCTTTCGACTTCGCTCAAGGTAACAAGTTGTGGGTTATGTTTTCCAGTCTTTTTCTACGTATTTTATAAAATTATAAATCTTTCCGCCTAATAAATCATATTTCTCTACTAAAGTTGTAACGGATATATCAGGATAAATAGTTTGTATCATTTCTAATTGAGACAAACATTCTAATAAAGAAGAATGAGCATACACTAAAAATTTAATAAAGTCTTGTTTGTAGCTTCTTCTCCCATACCCTTCTACAATATTATCTTTAATACTTTTTGAAGAACGCCTTATTTGACTACCTTGCTCGTATAATTCAAATTTAGGTAACAACAACGAAACTTTATGAACCTCAATAGCATAGTCAAATGCTAAAGTGTATATATCTAAGTCTTTATAACTTTTCATAGTTTACTATTTATTTTACCCACAACTCAAAACTCAAAACCCACAACTCAAAACCCACAACTCAAAACCGTCTACGCACTCATCCGCTCCACCAACACCGGAATAGAAATACGGTAAAAAATTAAGGCAATAAAAAATAAGGGGATGCAGCATGCCAATACAATTAAATAGTAAGTAAGAAATTGCGGTTCCATACCTACGGCCAGGTCTCTGGTGGTTAATATTACTGGAGTTAGAGGATTCCACTCCATGATGGTTTTCATGATCCCCTCTTTGGGGATGGCATAGACAACCGGGGTTGCATACATAACAAACTTAAGACCAAATGAAATCATTTTCCCAATATCTTTATACAACATCCCGATTGGGGTTAAAAATAATCCAATGGTAGTACCCAATAAAATAGCACCCAAAATGGCCAACGGAAATAATAACAGACTCCAATGAAACCCGATACCATAGAAAAATACAAACACGACCAACAAAGCTATCTTGATGGAACTGTTAAACAATAACTTATAGACACCGGAAACCAGTAACGCTTCCTTTGGGAAATTGATTTTGGATAATATAGATTTAGCCCCACTGGTACTTGCCATAGGTGAGTTAATAGCTTCTGTTATGATGGACCATAATAGTGTTCCCGAAAAGGCGTACACTGGGTACGGTACTCCGGTATCGGAAAGTCGCACCGTACCGGAACTGTTTAAGAAAATCCAAACAAAAGCAGTTGTTAATGGCGTTATAAACGCCCAAATAATCCCTAAATACGATTGCCGGTATTGTGCTTTTATATCGCGCACCGCCAACTGCCGCGCTAAAAACCGAGAACTGATCATATCACTCAGGCTCTCTTTTAACAAGCGCCCTATGTGGAGGTTGTTCTCTTTTTGATATACTTTGGTCTTCAGCTCCATTTTATTTTGATACTAATCAAATTTTATTTGAAGTGGCTAATATACTAATTCTCTTTTTTGGACGGTTAGATTATTAGATTTTTAGATTGTTGGATTATTAGTTTGTTGGATCGTTGGAATTTTAAATTATTAGAAGCTGTATGACAGAAGTGTGAAATTAGATATTATGATGAAAAGAGATTCTTCACTTCGCTACGCTGCGCTCAGAATGACAATCCCGTGTCTTTCCGAAGGAGGCACGACTGAGGAATGTACTGTTGGGAGGAAAAAAGATTCTTCACTTCGCTACGCTGCGTTCAGAATGACAGTTGGCTTCGTTGCACTGCGTTCAGAATGACAATCCGGTGTCATTCCGATGGAGGTATGACGAGGAATCTTTACACCGTATCATTTAAGAACTCCCAATTCGCATTAAACCCTGAAATTAAAGCTTCCTTTTTCTCTCTTCGATACCCCTTGATTTGTTTTTCTCTTTTAATAGCAGTATCAATTTCATAAAACTGTTCAAAATAGATTAAGTAAAAGCATTTGTATTTGGCTGTAAAACTTTTTGAAAATGGAAGTGGATTGTTATGGTAATATAATCGCTGTTTTAAATTATTTGTCACGCCGGTATATAACACGGTTTTGTTTTTATTTGTCAATATATAAACAAAGTAATTATGAGTTCCTTTGGTTTTCATACTATGAAGATAATGAAACATAAGAGATTCTTCACTTCGTTGCACTGCGTTCAGAATGACATTTTTGCTCCGCTGTGCTATGCTCAGAATGACAATCCCGTGTCATTCCGAAGGAGGCACGTCCCTTGTCATTCCGAAGGAGGTTACGAAGAAGTGTATCGAGACCTATTTTAAACTTATTTTATACCCAAACTGTTCTCGATACTTTTTTCAAAGCTGCTACTGCTTCTTTGAAAAAAACTCGAACTGACAACCGAGAACTCAAAACCGAGAATTTCCACTGCAAACCGAAAACTAAACACTAGCTACGAAACCGCCTTTTAATCCGTTGCCACAAGGATGGTTTTTTGGCATTGTCATGATAGCCATTACTGTATTTACCATAGCCATAACCACCATACCCATAACCGTACCCATAGCCATAGCCATATTTTGCTTTTTCCTGGAAGTAGTTAAGCACAATACTTATATTTTTAATCTCTCCAGAACGATATTTTTCGTTTACCATCCCAAACATCCCTTTCTTGGTGTAATTTTGACGCGCCATATAAATAGTCGCATCGGCATATTTTACCAATTCTAAGGAATCGGCAACCAAACCAAGGGGGGGCGTATCCAAAATAATATAATCGTATTCTTTCTTTAAATCTTCCATGAGCTGCTGCATAGAATAACCCATTAACAACTCCGATGGGTTGGGCGGAATAGGTCCGGAGGTAATCACGTCTAAATGTTCCACCTTTGTCTTTTGAATGATCTCTTGCGTCGTGGCATCTCCTATTAAATAGTTGACAATCCCCACTTTGTTGTTAATTTCAAAATCATCAAAAATCTTTGGGCGACGCAAGTCTAAACCCAACAACACGGTTTTCTTTTCACTTAAGGCAAAAACCGAAGCAATATTAATAGAGGTAAAGGTCTTCCCTTCCCCACTTACAGAAGAAGTGACCAACACCGTTTTGGCACCGGTTACCCCTTGCTTTTTATATATAAACTGCAAACTGGAACGGATGGCCCTAAATGACTCTGCTACGGCTGATTTTGGTTTGGTGAGGACCGCTAAGTTATTTTCCAAAAAGCTCTTTCCTATGACCCCCAATATTGGAATGGTAGATACACGCTCTATGTCCTTTACTGTTTTAATTCTGTTATCAAAAAAGCTTTTGACAAAAACAAATAAAAAAGGAACGACAAAACCAAAGAGGAGTGCCATCATATAATTGAGCTGGGTATTGGGTCCTATTTGTCCGCCACCCGTATCTTTGGCTTTATCAACCACCAATACATCGCTTACATTGGCTGCTTTCACCAACCCTGCCTCACTGCGTTTGGATAAAAATAAATTGTAACTCCCTTGGCTTAAATTATAGCGCCGTTCAATTTTTAATAGTTCTTGTTGTTCTTTGGGCAAACCCCGAATTTCCCCTTCATATTGGGTGATGTTGCTGTTGATGGTTGCCAGCTCTTGATTTTTAAGCTCTTTTGAAGAGCGAATGTTCTCTAATAACACCCGTTTCACGGCATCAATCCTGCGGTCAATATCATCAAAAACGGGAGCCCCTTCCTTATACGAATACTGTAATTTATTGCGTTCTTCTGCTAAGGTGATGATTCGCCCCACGCCTGCGACAATGCTTGCTTCGGAAATACCCGCTACCGACGGGGCAGGCACATTCCGGTAATCGGTTCGCGTGGTTAAATAATCTTCTAAGGTGTTGTAGTAATTAATTTCCTGATCAATCGCTTCCTTACGAAGGTCTAAGGTATTAAGTTTACCACTCAACTCTTGTCCTTCTGATTCCAGATCAAATATCTCGTTTCTATTGCGGAAAGTATTCAATTCATCCTCTACATTACCTAGCTCTCTTGATTTCTCAGTAAGACTACTATCTATAAATCGAATGGTTTTGGTAGCAAAAAGGTTTTTACGCTCCAACATATTCTCACTTAACACCTGTACCGAGGTATTTAAGTAATCCACCAGTTTTGCTTTATTCAATCCATTTAAGCGTAAGCGCAGTACAGACGAACCCGACGACTCAGGCCGTATGTTCATATTGAGGTACTTTTTCACCCTCCCATCAAAGTTGGAAAAACTGATGTAGTAGGGGGTATTGGGCACAACGCCTACTTCTTCGAATGGAACCAGTGTTGCCGTTAGGAAGGGGAGTTTAATCTTCTCTCCTAACTTATATTCTTTCTGGAACGCTTGTGCTTCTAAGTATTGTCCTTTTTTTTCTTTGGTATGGTAATTTTGTAGCGTATAATTTTTGGCTACAAAATCAGTTTCCAAGGTATAGGTGACCGAATCTTTAAAGGTGATTTTAAATTGTTTTCCTAATACTTGATAGGCACTGGTATCTGCTTCTACTAAAAACGGTGCTTTTTTATACGCATCTACCTGTTGGTACTCCCCGTCTTTTAAGTAATTGACATAGTACTGAAGGCGCTCGACCACCGCTTCGTTATGCGAGCGGGACTTTAAGTTAATGATAGCCGTATTTACTTTATCGGTCGTGCCCCCCCAATTAAACGTAAGGCTCGTATTACTGGTAAAAAAGGGGTTTTGGTCATCCTTAATGGAGATCATGGTATCCATTTGATAGACGGGCAGTTTACGAACATTTATATAGTACGCAATACCGAAGGCTATTACTAAACTCACTGCAAACAAGGGCCAATAGCTCAGTAGCTTAAAAAGAAAGCCTTTAAAGTCAAAAATAGAATGGTTGTCTTGTATGTCTATTTCTTCACTCATTATAAACGTGTAAATAATAAAATAGTGGTTGTTAACGCAGTGAAAACAGAGAGTATGGTAGTAAAAGATTGTAAGCCTGTAGTTCCAGTACCCAAGGATTTTTGTGGTAACGGATTAATTAAAATAAGATCGTTGGGCTGCACGTAATAATAAGGCGAATTCATGGCATCGATGCTTGTTAAATCGATATGGTGCACCTTCTGCCCTAAGGGATACTGTCGTATAATCACCACGTTCTCTCGGTCACCCGTAACGGTTATATCCCCACTATTGGCAATGGCTTCCATAATACTCACCTCATCCCGATAGATAATATTGGAGCCCGGACTGCCAATTTCGCCATTGATGGTGTAGCGGATGCCGGCGAGTTTTACGGTGACAAAAATATTGGCTTCGGCCTTAAAGAAATCTTCCAATAACCGCTTCTCTATTTTTTCACGTACTTCTTCCACGGTTAAGCCCAAAACGTCTACCTCACCTAAATTGGGTACTCGAATACTTCCATGTCGATCCACCACAAACCCATCATAATACAAACGCTCTTCCCCAGTAGCATTAGGATTGGCATCGTTTATTGGGTTAAAAATCCCCACGGTTTCCTGATCAATTGCCTTTACCCGAATACTCAACAAATCGTTCACATGCAACCGATATGGTTCTTGTTCTTTTTGAATCGGGATCAAGCTATCGGCTACTACCCCATCTTCTTGCAAATACGTTAATTGTTTGGTAGAAACACAGGAAGAGACACATACAGTAAGGATCAACAGAAAGATCAGGTACGTAGATTTCATAGTTTGCAGGCTTGTTGCACGACAAATATAACGCAACGATTGTAATAATAAAATATATTTCATTGGAAGTGGGTAAAAAAACTGACCGTACCACTGTCAGGTCGAGTGAATGTGAAGACGCGACAGCAGGCTTAACATTTGTACCGAGCCCTTCTAAAGTTCCGGAAATGCAAATAGCGTTCTCGATATACTTCGACAGGCTCAGCACAGGCTATTTAGCTTGCCGTACCGGCATGCCAAATCACTCGAACTGACAACCGAAAACCGAAAACTGCTACTCGTCAGGTCGAGTGCTCCCGAGGCACGAGGGTGTGTATCGAGACCCTATTAAAAACCAATATTGCCAACTTCATATTGAACTTGTCATTCTGAAGGAGGTCACGACTGAGGAATCCATTGTTGTAATCGAAAAGAGATTCTTCACTCCGCTGCACTGCGTTCAGAATGACAAGGGAAGCACGGATAATTACCCCCTTGATACATTATGCTAAGTTTACCGAAGTGGGACAATAAAAATAAATCCCCCTTGAGGGGGGCTACAGGGGGTGTTATTCCACAACAGCTGACGAAAACACGCCTAAAGTCCCCTCGAGGGGACAATAAAAAAATTTCCCCCTTGAGGCATTGTGTTGATCCTGCCGAAGTGGGACAATAAAAAAGATCCCCCCCTTGAGGGGGGCACGGGGAGGTCATTTTATATAAGCCTAACCAGCAAGACACCATAAAACCCTTCAAGGGCACAAACATAGCATTGTCTTGTTATACTTGTTTCAGCATCTCAAACCCACAACTCACTACCCACAACTCACTACCCACAACCCACTACTCACTACTCACTACTCACTACTCACAACTGAAAACTATCCCACAATAAAAAAGAAATGCTGTAAACCGTAAGACATCTTACCAAAATCCCTTTATTTTGCAAAAAGTTGTCACGTGAATTACCTTTCAGTAGAAAACATATCGAAATCATACGGAGAACGTATTCTCTTTACAGATCTTTCCTTCGGAATCAATCAAGGACAAAAAATTGGATTTGTCGCAAAAAACGGAACCGGAAAAACTTCTTTATTAAATATCCTATCTGGAGCTGATGTTCCCGATACTGGAGAAGTCGTATATCGTAAAAACTTGAAAGTATCGTTTCTTTCCCAAGAGCCTAATTTGGATTCCAAGCTTACTATTGAAGAAACCATATTAGCATCAGATAACCCTATTCTTCATACTATTTCTAAGTATGAACGAGCCTTGGAAAACCCAGAAGACACCGAAGCATATCAAGCAGCTTTCGATGCAATGGATGCCCAAAATGCTTGGGATTTTGAAACAAAATACAAACAAATTCTATCTAAATTAAAACTGGACGACCTGAACCAAAAGGTCGCTTCGTTAAGTGGTGGACAAAAAAAGCGATTGGCATTAGCCATTGCACTATTGACTAATCCTGATTTATTAGTAATGGATGAACCTACCAACCACTTGGACCTTGAAATGATTGAGTGGCTGGAGGATCTTTTTGCAAAAGAAAATTTTACCCTTTTTATGGTGACGCACGACCGTTATTTTCTGGAACGGGTGTGTAATGAAATAATAGAACTGGACGAAGGCAACCTTTATAGCTATAAAGGTAATTACAGTTATTACTTAGAAAAACGCGATGCCCGCATAGAAAACCAAGCCACCGAAACCGAGAAAGCCAAGCAACTCTACAAAAAAGAATTGGACTGGATGCGTCGCCAACCAAAAGCCCGCACTACAAAAAGTAAATCGCGTATTGAAGATTTTCACGAAATAAAATCACGTGCCAGCAAACGCCGAAATGATCACGAAGTACAATTAGAACTCAACATGGAACGCTTGGGCACTAAGGTGGTAGAATTGCATAACATTTCGAAAGCTTATGATGATAAAGAGTTGTTTACCAATTTTGAATACAACTTTCTTCGCGGGGAACGCGTCGGGATAATTGGCAAAAACGGAACAGGAAAATCTACTTTTTTAAACATCCTTACCGGCAAACAAGAGCCAGACACTGGGAAGGTGGTCATCGGGGAAACAGTTAAGTTTGGTTATTACACCCAAAAAGGCATCAAGATAAAAGAAGGACAAAAAGTGATTGATGTGGTTCGCGAGTTTGGCGATTACATTCCACTTAAAAAAGGACGACAAATTTCAGCTCAACAATTATTGGAGCGTTTTCTTTTTGACCGAAAAAAACAATACGACTTTGTAGATAAATTAAGTGGTGGGGAACGAAAACGGCTGTATTTATGCACCGTACTTATTAGAAACCCCAACTTTTTAATACTCGATGAGCCTACTAACGACCTTGATATTGTAACACTAAATGTGCTGGAAAGTTTTTTACTGGATTTTCCAGGCTGTTTAATCGTAGTATCGCACGACCGGTATTTTATGGATAAAATTGTAGATCATTTATTTGTTTTTAAAGGAGAAGGCGAAATACAAGATTTCCCCGGAAATTATAGTGATTACAGAACCTACGAAGACAGCAAACCTAAAAATGAGCCTAAAGCTGAAACTGTAGATACTACAAAAACTGATTGGAAGAAAGATACTACCAAAGCCAAATTAAGTTATCACGAACAAAAAGAACATAGAAATCTAGAAAAAGAAATTGCCAAACTCGAAAAGGAGAAAGAAGCCTTGCAAAATAAATTCGCTACCGAAAATTGGGACGGCGAAGAAATTGACAAACAATCGTTAAAATTGCAAGAACTCATCGATGCCATTGAAGAAAAAGAGATGCGGTGGTTTGAGTTATCGGAGAAAATAGAATAAGGATGATTAATCCATGATGGGTAACGGATGCTAAAGGATGAAGGTGAGATTCTTCACTCCGCTACGCTATGTTCAGAATGACAGTTTCCTTGTCATTCCGAAAGAGGGCACGACTGAGGAATCTCATCGTCCAGTATCGAAACAACCGATTGTACTCCTCTAAAGTCCCCAAAAGAAACAATCAATAAAAAATGAAACACCAAATACTGTCATACCTTTCTTTTTTACTTCGTGCTACCAATCAGCATGGGGTGCACTCGCCTTTTGTGTACCAATTGCTTACCCAATGTTTTTATGATAAAAAAAAGTACGATGCTTATAACGCATTGAATAATCATCGAGAAACATTGCTTGCAGATTCAGAAAAAATAGAAGTGACCGATTTTGGCGCTGGTTCTAGGGTATTTAAAACCAATAACAGGAAAGTGGCTGACATTGCTAAACACGCCGGGGTTACCAAAAAAAGGCAGCGGTTATTGTTCAGGTTGGTTCAGTATTTTCAACCTAATTCTATAGTAGAACTGGGCACTTCCTTGGGGATGGCAACTACTGCAATGGCTTTGGGAAACCCTAACGCAAGTGTAAAAACGGTGGAAGGTTGCCCAAACACACTAAAAAAAGCAAGCAACTACTTTACTAAAAATAAACTTCAAAATATTAAAACCTTCAATCAATCGTTTGATAGGTTTTTCAAAGAAAATACTTCAGAAACATACGACTTTGTCTTTATTGACGGAAATCATAACAAAGAACATACGGTAGCATACTTTAATCAATTACTAAAAAAAATTCACAATGATTCCGTTTTAGTATTTGATGATATTTATTGGAACCCATCCATGACCGAAGCTTGGCAAGAAATTCTAAAACATCCAAAAGTCACTGTCAGTATCGATACCTTTCAATGGGGGTTGATTTTCTTCAGAAAAGAACAACGAAAACAACATTTTTCCATCCGTTTGTAACATCTGTGTTACCTTTGCGTCTTATGAAGGAAGTAAAGGCTAGACAAGTTCAGTAATTGGGTCATTGGAATAAAAACCGTCCCGATGGTTATCGGAACTACACGAACTAAAAATCAAAACGACCATAATTAACAAGCTTTTCGATTTTGTCGTGATTCGTGGTTCAAACAGTCTTGATTCATAGACTATGAAAAAATATACTAAAACCCAAAGTAGGGTCTTGGATAATTTCATTAATAAAAACACAAACATGGATTCACTTATTAAAATACGAAACATCACACGCGATTTCCCTTTGGGACAAGAAATTGTAAAAGTGCTGAAAGGAATCGACCTAGATATTAAAAAAGGGGAATATGTTGCTTTAATGGGGCCTTCGGGATCAGGAAAGTCTACATTGATGAACTTGTTAGGGTGTTTAGACACCCCTACTTCAGGTACCTATGAGCTTAATGGGGTTGACGTTAGCAACCTTACCGATGATGAACTGGCCGAAATTCGAAACAAGGAAATTGGTTTCGTGTTTCAAACGTTTAATTTATTGCCCCGAACCACCGCTTTAGATAATGTTGCTTTGCCCATGATTTACGCTGGCGCTTCCAAAGCAGCCCGCGCTGAAAGAGCTGCAGAAGTATTGACCAATGTAGGATTGGCAGACCGTATGGACCATAAACCCAATCAGCTTTCGGGAGGACAACGCCAACGGGTTGCTGTAGGTCGGGCCTTAGTCAACAAACCTTCGATTATCCTAGCCGATGAACCTACTGGAAACCTGGATTCTAAAACTTCATTGGAAATCATGAACCTTTTCAATGCCATTCACCAAGCGGGAAACACCGTAATTCTTGTTACCCACGAAGAAGACATTGCTGAAAACGCACACCGTATCATCCGACTACGCGACGGAATGGTAGAAAGCGACACGAGGAAGGAAGTGGTTAGTGGTTAGTGGTGAAAATAATGATTCCTTTTTTAACTACCAATATAAGCCTATTGTCAGTTCGAGTGATCTAGGGTGCCTGTAAGGCAAACTAAATAGTATCGAGACCCCGTCAGGTCGAGTGCTTCCGAGGCACAAGGGAGTGTATCGAGACCCCGTCAGGTCGAGTGCTCCCAAGGCACGAGGGAGTGTATCGAGACCCTCCACCAACTAAACACGATTACTTGTCAGGTCGAGTGCTCGCAAGGAACGCAGCGAGTGCGTTGCACTGAGCCTGTCGAAGTGTATCGAGACCAACTGCCTCCTGAACACTGCAAACTAAACCTGTCATTCCGAAGAAGGCACGACTGCGAACTGCCAACTAAACCCCGTCAGGTCGAGTGCTCCCGAGGCACGAGGGAGTGTATCGAGACCAACTGTCACTGCAAACTGAACCTGTCATTCCGAAGGAGGCCACGACTGAGGAATCTTTTCCATTGTTGATTGGATAGTTTGATGTTTTGTTATTTGGAAGCAGAGATTCTTCACTTCGCTACGCTGCATTCAGAATGACAATCTAATGTCCATTCCATAATCATCTGGATAAAACACCCCTAAAATCCACGCAAGGCTTTATAATGAGTTTATCGAAGTAGGACAGTTGTAAAACCATCTACCTCACCAACTAATCAACTCATAGCTCACTCATAGATACGCCATAGATACCCCATAGATAGTTCATTGTTTTGTAAGAATTAAGTTCTTTTTTCCTACAAATTTTATCAACCCTCATTTCAACAAAGAAACCAAGCCCCAACTGCAAACTGAACACTACTACTCGTCAGTTCGAGTGAACGGTAAACGCTGGAAGAGATTACCATTTGTATCGAGACCCCGTCAGGTCGAGTGCTCGCAAGGAACGCAGCGAGTGCGTTGCACTG